>Ga0207647_10004346_pt1 | contig 10508 bp, 8 predicted proteins | sample KBSCornC2_FD_184295 | JGI IMG/M metagenome (GOLD analysis project Ga0207647, IMG submission 184295) | Corn rhizosphere microbial communities from Kellogg Biological Station, Michigan, USA - C2 (SPAdes) (version 2) | ecosystem: Host-associated > Plants > Roots > Rhizosphere ...
TAAGCGTTACATCGGTGCCGGAAACGTGACGCAAAGTCCTTTGGAGCGCTTCCAGTGTCAGGGTGTTCTGCCGCGCGGCTGCGCCGCCATCAAATTCGACAACGCTGATGCGGCCCGGCAATGGCCCGTTCACGTACATCCCGTTCGGCGTGATGTTCCATCCAGGGCGCAGTTTCTCCGGATCGGCAAAGTCCGCCATCGCAATGGTCCCGGTCAGTTGCGGATCCGTGCCGGGAAATTCGAACCCGGTGCACTTTCGCACGGTACTACGCCCTCCGTCGCAGCCGACCAGCCAATCGGCCCGGATGGCCTCTTCGCCAACATGTACGGTAACGCCATGATCGCTCTGCGTGATATCCGTTACGGCTGCTCCCAGTCTCACCTCAACACCTAATTCCTTTGCGCGATCTGTGAGGAGAGCCTCAATACCTTGCATACTCACAATGCCGCCCGACGCCGACGGTCCGGGCATCATGAATCGCTGGTCGGAGAAATCTATTTTGTTGCCGTCGAGCATGATTCCAGCAAAGTGGCCGGCGAATCGAGGGGCCGGCGGCTCGTCGGTCTGGCGAGTGTCCCGTAGTTCGATTCCTTTGTCTGCTCCTTCGTCCATCCATCCCAAAGCCGATTCGCGCACGGCATTCAAGAGCCCACGGCGATAGAAGGCTTCCACAGAAGGCAGATTCAGTCCCCGCATGCCCATGAAGTTTGCTTTGAGCGGAGTTCGAGTGTCCTCCATCCGTTCGAGCCCAAGCACCGAAACGCCGGCCAGCCCCAGTTCGCAGGCGAGAAACAGCCCCACCGGCCCAGCGCCCGCAATCACGACCTCGTAAGCCAAATCAGGTCTCCTGAGAAAGGCTGACAACGCTTGCACCGTCGCTGCCCGATGTGAATGTCAGAATACATAGGCATATGGAAGGTGGAGCGCAATAAGGCCAGTCATTGCGGCGCTCCGCGTCGCGATAGGCAGCCACTTTTTGTAGTTCCGGCGACCTGATGATCAGACTCGACCCAATCACCACGCAAAATGTGCCGCTCTTTCGAGAGGTGCGTCTTCGCGCTCTGCAAGATACTCCGAGTGCATTTGGTTCAACGTACGAGAAAGAGTTGCAACTCACGGACGCAGATTGGTTAGAGCGGGCGTTGCGGTGGAATGGTGAAAAGGGTATAGGTTTCCTCGCAATGGATGGGGACGTTGGCTGCGGCATCGCCGGCTCGTTTCTCGATGAAGACGATCGAGCGCGAGCGCATCTGATCTCGATGTGGGCAGCCCCGACGCATCGGCAGCAGGGCATCGGCCGATTGCTGGTCAACGAGATTGCGGGCTGGGCCCGTCTGCGAGGCGCCGATCTCCTCCAGTTGATGGTGACGTCGAGCAATGATGCTGCGATCCTGTTTTACGAGCGCCTGGGTTTCGCTCGTACCGGACGGACGGAGCCCTATCCAAACGATCCCAGGCTGATCGAATACGAGATGTCGCGGGCGCTTCGCTGATCGCGCGCCACGCAATCCCTTAAGCTAATGGTATGTGCGCGAAGAAGATTGTGATGGAGGAGCAGGCGGCCGCGCGGCGACACAGCGCTGTGCGTTTCGATGTGCTGGTGATCGGGGCCGGGCCTACTGGTCTGGCGTGCGCCATTGAGACCAGCCGGCGCGGTCTGCGGACGGTTCTAGTGGACAAGGGCTGCCTGTGCAACTCGCTCTTTCACTATCCATCGAACATGACTTTCTTCACCACGCCGGAGCTGCTGGAGATCGGCGACATTCCGTTCCCAAGCCCCAATCAGAAACCCACACGCGATGAGGCGCTGGAGTACTACCGCAAGGTAGCCGAGCACTATCAGCTCGATGTGCGCCAATATGAGACGGTACTTCGCGTCGAAGGAGCGGACGGTGAGTTCCGTGTGCGCGTGCAGAACCGCTTCGGCCGTGAGCAAAGTTATGCGACGCGAAAGATTGTCATCGCCACTGGCTACTACGATCTCCCGAATTATCTGAGGATTCCAGGCGAGGCGCTTCCGAAGGTGATGCATTACTACGATGCACCGCACCCTTACTACGACATGGACGTGGTGGTGATTGGCGGAAAGAACTCGGCGGCGATTGCGGCGCTGGACCTGTGGCGGCACGGCGCGCGGGTGACGCTGGTGCATCGCGGCCCCAGGATCCATCACCATGTGAAGTACTGGATCCTGCCGGACATTGAGAACCGCATCAAAGCAGGCGAGATCGAGGCGTATTTCGATTCGCGCGTGACCGCGATCCGCGAGGACAGTGTGGAGCTGGAAACACCGAACGGACCGAAGACGCTGCGCAACGATTTTGTTTTCGCACTGACCGGCTACCACCCGGATTTTGAACTCCTGGAATCGCTCGGGGTGCGAATGGACAATAAAGACCGCTGCCCGGAATGCGACCCTGAGAGCCTGGAGAGCAATGTTCCCGGACTCTACCTGGCAGGAGTCATTGTGGCCGGCTCGCGGACGAATGAAATTTTCATCGAGAACGGCCGCTTTCATGGCCGACAGATTGCCGCCGATATTGCAGCCAGGCTTGAAGAAGCCGTGACACCGGCAATGCTGGAGGAATGAGGTTACTCGATCGCCGTCCGGTATGTTCATTGCGCGCAGTTCCTGCTTGAGGTGGTTTCCAAGGGGAAGAGCGGCGCGGTACCCTCAAGAGTAACTCGGCACGATGTCTGTAGACTGTAACGCGACGTAGATTTTGTTGAAGTCGAAGCTGCCTGGCGCGGTTTTTGCTTTTTGCCTTGCCCTCGCAGTTATGTTCGTGCGTCCTATGACTGGGTAGATCTCGTCCTCTTATGAGAGACAGGTGTGTGACCCAACTCCATCCTTGGAGGGAGAGATACGGATGGCTTGGTTCCGCTACCGCACAATCCGAAGCCAACTAACGATCGGCTTCATTGTTCTGGAACTGGCGTTCACGGTGTGCTTCTCGCTGCTGGTCCTGCGAACGGAGACGCGCGAGATTCATGCACGCGCAGAACGTCGCATCGAACAGCAGGTGAATCTGCTCGCGACCATGGCGACCGATGCCATCGTCGACAACGAAAGCAATCGGCTTGTGCCCATGGCGCAAGCTCTCGAAGCGAGCACATCCGTACATTTTGTCCGGCTCACTGATCCGCACGGCGCGCCTCTTTTGCCGAATAGCGGCCACATTGAAACCAGCCCGCTGACCGCAGCGGAGCGCAGACAACTCCCCACGTCAGGCCGGACGCTGGAGCGTGCTGACATCTTCCTGAACGACGAGGGGAACCGCGAGGCCGTCAGTGCGATTCGTCACGGTACTCGTTTGATCGGGTATGCGTGGGTAGCGGAGAACCCTACTTCCGAGAAGGAAGAAGTAGACTCGCTGGTCAGGGTCGCGTTGATCGCCGGGGTTCTGGGCATACTCGGCTGCATGCTGGCCTCGGCGCTGCTTGCCCGCTCCATTACCCGGCCGCTGCGCATTGTGATGAACGCGACACGACGGCTCATTCGCGATCCTGAGACCAAGGAAGGCTTTCCGCTCGAGGTGGCGGAGACGAATGAAGCGGGCGAGCTTGCCCAGGCCTTCAATCTTTTGGTGTTGTCCATGGAGGAGCAGCGCTCCGGCCTGAATGACACACTGTCGCTGCTGGATTCCATGCTGGCGCACGCGCCTATCGGTTTTGCGTTTCTCGATCGTCAGGGCCGGTTCATTCGAGTGAACAATTTTCTTGCGACCGGCATGGGGATCGAACTGACGCAGTTCCTGGGGCACACAGCAAGGGAGCTCTTTGGTACCGTGGAAGGCGAGACGCTCGAGCCACGGCTCGCGGAGATCTTTCAAGGAGCGCAACCGGTCGACACGCTCGAGTTGCAGATTACCGATGGCAAGGGCGATGTCCGCAGCTGGCTGGTGAACCTCTATCCCGTAAAAAGCGGGCAGCAAGAGGTGCGATGGGTGGGCGCTGTCATGATCGACACTACAGAGCGCCGCCGCTCCGAGGACACGCTGCGCCGGACCGAGAAACTTGCCGCCGCTGGACAACTCGCAGCTTCGATCGCGCACGAGATCAACAACCCACTCGAGGCCGTAACCAATCTACTGTTTCTGCTGCGAACCCAGGTCCCGCTCGATGGCGACGGGATGCGCTTCGCAGAGATGGCGCAGCATGAGTTGTCACGCGTTTCTGAGATCACGCAGCAGACCCTCCGCTTCTATCGCCCCTCCACTTCGCCAGCATTGGCGAATGTGGCGGAGATCCTCGATTCCATCCTGACTCTCCACAGCGGCCGCATTCACACGCTCAGAGTGGATGTGGCGCGCCGTTATGGCGACAATGTCGATCTCTATTGCCTCTCCGGAGCGCTGCGGCAGGTCTTCGCCAACCTCATCACCAATGCGCTCGACGCGCTGAACGGCGGCGGCCGATTGATGGTTCGCGCGACACGCTCGCACTGTTGGACGGACGGACGCGCCGGGGTGCGGGTCGTGGTGGCGGATACGGGAACGGGCATGCCGGATGAGGTGCAGGCTCGGATTTTTGAGCCTTTCTTCACCACCAAACTGGCCACCGGAACCGGCCTCGGACTCTGGGTGACACATGACATCGTGGACAAGCATCAGGGCACTATCACGGTGCGCAGCCGTTTCGAGCCGCCTGAGGGGAACGGCTCGGGAACAGTGTTCATGCTCTTCTTCCCCGACTACGGTGTGGGGCAACCCACGATCGATGCGATTGAGCAAAGCACGGCTTCAGTGACCTCCGAGCAACTCGCCTGACTGTCTGAATAGAAGTCGAAACAGGAAGCGCGAATCAGGACGAGGTCAGCAATGCAAACCGGCGACCTGCCGACGATCTTCGCTGATTGCGTAAACCGCTACTTTCGCGCGGCCCTGTTGTAGTTGATGCGGATTGGGTTCATGGTGCGATAGCGCACGCGCAGGCCACCAACAGTCGCAGGCTGGGTGCGGGGGGTGCGCGTGCGGTCGATGAAGACCATCAGCGCAGCCTCAGCGGGATTGTCCTGGCTCTGCGTAACTCCCACGCCAAAGAATGCCGGGTCGCTCATGAGTTGCCGGACGTGCTGTCTCTGAACTGCCCGGGCAGCTTCGAGCGTTGCCTGAGAGAGGTGAATGCCCGGCGCGACAAACGAGCTGGTAGGCGCCGTGCCATTGGCGACCGCGCCTGCGGTGGTCGGGATGACGCGCGTCGGTAGCCCGCCGATGGTCTGCGGAACCGCGATGGGGCCGGAGTGAGTCTGGTCGGTGTATACGATCACGGCGGCCTGTCCCGGCTGGTCGAGGCTCTTGCCCGCGACGACGCCCAAGATACCTTTTGAGGCGTCAACGATTGTGGCGCCGTACTGGCTGACCGCTGTCCGTGCCGCGTTCATGCGCGCGGCGGAGACGGCAGTGCTGGGTGTGGCTGTGTTCGCGTCGTAGTTGAGACAGTTGACTGTGTGCGGGCCGCCACCCACAACGGTGAACGTCGTCCCCGCCGGTGCCTGGCTCAACTGCGCAAGATTGGTGAGAACGTCTCCGATCGGCTGGGCGAAGCTCTCACCCGGCTGGGTGGCGCTCCCGGCCGAGCCTGCATAGAAGAGCCCAACCGGCTGTGCGTTTGCAGTATCGACCACCAGTGCGCCGGAGTCCCCTGCATCGGAGAAGTAGTTGCCCGGCACGCCGATCTGGTTGGTGTAGGTCTTGGAGACGTAAAACTGGGTCTCGGCGGCGTCCTTGTAGTAGGAGACCTTCACCGTGGAATCGATGGTGTCCACGGTGCTGCAGGTCAGGCCGGTGGTGCGCCCGCTCTTGGCCACATGGATATTGCTCATGTTGGCCGCTGTGAGCACCTCGCCGGTTCCGGCGACCGGCGCTGCGGCGGCCACCTGGTTTGTGCCACCGCCTGCTGCGCCCAGGGCAATGACCGCGCCCGAGGTATCTACGTTGGCCGATGTGGTTGCGGCCAATGCGGCATCCACATTCGCGGAAGCATCAATCAGCGGAACCCAATACTGAAGGGTGCCGATGGCGCGAATCCCGGTGACGCCCGCGACTAGCTGGGTGCAGCCTGTGTCCACCAGGCCCGGCTGGATGATGGTGTCGCCCACAAGCGCCTGATCGGACTCGGCCAACACGTGATTGTTGCTAAGGATGAAGAGATTGTTGGCCTGGTCCTTCACCAGCGCGCCAAGCGTCCCGCTGGCGCAGTCGGTGACGTTTCCGTTGGAATCCACGTCGACATCGTTGTTATTGCCGCCGGAACTTCCCATTTGGACCGCCGCGGTCTGAGCGGCCTGATTGTCGAGTGGCGAAGTATTGATGCCGGAACTATTCAAGAGCAGCTTGGAGAAGCTGGTGGTGGCCGCATTTGAGGCGACTGCGGCGATGGCATAGATGGCCTGCGACGGAACAGTGGAGGGCGCGGTATACGTGGCATTGCAGAAGGTGTAATAGGGGTTCGACGAGTTGATGCCGCCGCTATTGTGGCAACTTGTGCCGGTGATGCTGCCGCCGGCAGAGCCCGCGCTTGACCCTGAGGGCGATGTCCCCAGGCTCCAGTTGATCGATCCACCGCCCAACTCGGCGATGGTGGCGGTAAGCTGAACCGTTCCCCCGGTCGAGAGGGTCGCGTTCTCAGGCGTCACAGCCTGGATGAAGCCTGGCGTAACGGTCACGACCGACGTCGCGGTCTGGTAGACATTATTGGTCAGGTTGGCCTGGACCTGAATCTGCACAGAATCTTTTGAGATCGCGCTCGGCGGATAGTAGAGCCCGCTTTTCGGATCGATGTACCCCAGACCGAGGTTGGAATCGTTGGTGCCCGTGCTGACCACCCAATTGACATTTGTCGCGGGCTGGCCGTTTGTGAGCGTGGCCGTGAATTGCAACTGGCCATTGGTGTCGATCGTTGACGTCGCAGGCGCGATAGAGAAGGTGCCGTTCGATGGATTCGAGCTGGGACTGGAGCCGCCGCAGCCGGCGATCATGAGCACAATAGGGGCAGCAAAGGCGAACAGAGAACGAATGTGCCGGGTCATCATCACTACCATCCAGGGGGTCGCTGTAATTGTACGTGCCCGGCGTGTCTGCCAGTTTGCATGCACGCCCTTGGGGCGTGTCACGAAAGTCGTACGGCAGAGAACGGCGTACCGGGCGAAACCCTGAATCGACGAAGAAGTTGCGGGACCAGTTGCAACGGCTTTGGAAGGCGAATCAGCGAGTCTCGAAGTCAGCCTCATCCCGGGATCCGAAGCGGAATTGGCGAGTTGCTTCCTTACAGCCTTGACTCACTAAACTACACCGTTCAGTATTGATATTGATCTCGACGATGAAAGGGATGCTTCTCGATGATCTCTGTCCAGAACCTGGTGAAGAGCTTTGGCGATTTTACCGCCGTCAAGGACATCACTTTCGAGGTCGCGCAGGGGGAGATTTTTGCTTTCCTCGGCCCGAACGGCGCCGGCAAAACCACCACCATCAAGATGTTGACTACGCTGCTGCGCCCCACCAGCGGCCGCATCGAACTCGACGGCCTGGATCCGATGGTAAGGCAGAAGCAGGCGCGTCAGCGCTTCGGCATTGTTTTTCAGGATCCAAGTCTGGATAGCGAGCAGACCGCATGGGAAAACATGGATCTGCATGGCGTCCTCTACCATGTTCCGCGCAAGCTACGTGCTTCACGGACGGAAGAGCTGCTCCGCACTTTTGAGCTCTGGGATCGCAAAGACGATTATGTGAAGACCTTCTCCGGCGGTATGAAGCGGCGGCTGGAGATCGCGCGCGGCTTCCTGCATACGCCAAAGATTCTGTTTCTCGACGAGCCAACGCTGGGGCTCGATCCGCAGAGCCGCAATCAGCTCTGGACCCACGTCAAGCGGCTCAACGAAACCGAGCGAACGACGGTCTTTCTGACCACGCATTACATGGACGAAGCGGACCGCGTCGCTCACCGCATCGCCATCATGGATCACGGAAGCATCGTGGCTCAGGGCACGTCGACAGAGCTGAAAGAGCAGACCGGGACAGACTCGCTCGAAGACGCGTTCCTGGCGCTTACCGGCTCCTCGCTGCGCGACGAGGGCGCCGATGCCAAGGCTGCGATGCGGCAGGTCGCCAAAATGTGGCGCCGCTGAGGCGGAACAACGAGTCTGGAGGATTCGGTATGGGTGCGATTTACATCCTATGGCTGCGGGAACTAAAGCGTTATGTGCGCTCGCGCGTACAGATTGTGGTTTCGCTGGGTCAGCCGTGCCTGTACCTGCTGGCGCTCGGCTTCGGACTCGGTCCGGTCTTCCGGCAGGCTGGCCACGGCAGTTATCTCCAGTTCATGGCACCCGGCGTGGTCGGAATGACCGTGCTCTTCAGCTCCGTCTTCTCCGGGATCGCGATGCTCTGGGACCGCCAGTTCGGTTTTCTGAAGGAGACGCTGGTTGCGCCCGTCTCGCGAATGCAGATCATGGTGGGTCGCACGCTCGGGGGCGCCACGGTCGCTGTCATCCAGGGGACCTTGATTCTGATCATCTGCTTGATTGCCGGCTTTCGGCCGCATAGCTCGGTCGCTATCCCCCTTGCCTTCCTCTTTGTGGTTTTGATCGCGGTCGTCTTCGCGGCGCTTGGCACCGCGATCGGTTCCATCATTCAGGATATGCAGGGCTTTCAACTGGTCATGAACTTCCTGGTGATGCCGATCTTCTTTCTCTCTGGCGCGCTCTTTCCGCTGGTGAATCTTGGTGTGGTGATGAGCGTCATCACCAGGCTGGATCCACTGTCCTACGGCGTGGACGGCTTGCGGGGCGCGCTGATTCAAAGCTGGCAGTTCAGCCTGGCTTTCGACGTTGCACTCCTCGCCGCCATCGGGGCTGTCTTCCTGAGCGCGGGCGCCTATCTCTTTTCCAGAATCGAAGCCTAGGGATGGCGAGACCGAGGAGCGTACAGGCTCACGCGAAGGTTCTGAACGCTGCAGTGGAGCTGTTTTCCGAGCGCGGCATCGATGCTACCAGCATGGATGCCATCGCCGAGACCTCGGGGGTGAGCAAGGCAACCATCTACAAGCACTGGCCGGATAAGGACAGCCTTGTGCTCGAGGTCATGGGATACCTACACGGCCTCGACGAGGAGCCGCCGGTCTTCGATTCCGGTGATCTTCGCGCCGATCTCATCGCGCAACTTCAGTACCAGCCGGCCGCCGGTCGCAAGGCGCTTCGGGAAAAGATGGTGCCCCACATGATCGCCTACGCTTCGCGCAATCAGGTGCTGGGCGGGGCGTGGCGCGCGCGGGTGATTGAGCCGGCCCGCCTGGCGTTGACGAACATCATCAGGCGTGGCCAGAAGCGTGGCATGCTGCGCCGTGGCATCGATCCCGAGGTCGGCATCGCTCTCCTGCTGGGACCGATGATGTATCGGCACATCTTCAGCCACAAAGCTGGGCGGAAGGGCCCCAAAGACTTGGAAATCCAGGTCGCGGATGCCTTCCTGGCCGCGTTCGCAACGGGCAAACAGCTGCCCTCGCGAGTAGCAGCGACGATGCGCAAGGCACAGAAGCAGGATTGAGTTGCGGCGCCCCCTCAGGAAACATCTCTGAAAAGAGAACAGCACCGACTCCTGAAGGAGCCGGTGCCGGGAAAGATCCAAATAGCCTAAGCTGCGGCCGTCTTGTGGGTGCGGCGGATCACGGCCTCGCGCGCCTCTGCGGTCGCGGGCATGATGGAGACAGCGGCAGCGGCCTGCTCAGCGCGCAGGTGGCGCAGCTCGCGCCGGCTCAGCGGCAGCATCGTGTCGCGGGAGTAGAAGACCTGTTGGCTGCAGTCCATGCAGACCTTATACGTCTGCCCGTCGATGGTGAACGGACGCGAGAGGTTGCTGTGGCGGCAGTAACCGAAAATAGCCTCAAAGACAGATTGAAAAAGTTCCATAATCCAGCGCATTGTGAAGCTCCTCATGGTTGAGAGCGGCTCTGGTATCCAGGTCCAATCCTCCGGGCCCAGGGTGCAAACTTGAGATGCTGAAAGCCTGAAACAGTCGCTCATGGAAGGGGAGAAATTTTTCCTCTTCCGCATTTGGTTCCCGTACCAGACTCCCAAAATTCTGCTGAGCTACGTTAGCAAGGACGCGGCGGAAGGCGAAGAGGATTTGTCGATTTCTTGCCTTACGGGTGACACCGGTTACCGGCCTTCTGGAGTCTCGAAAATGGTTACCAAAGCATGGCCTCGGCGGAATTTTCTTTGACATGCCAAACGGGCGCAGTCAGGTCGAGGGCCGTCCAGAGTTCATCGGCAGGGATCACAAAGTCTTTACCGAGATCACGATTTTCCCGAAGTGGGAGGCATGTTCCATGGTCTGGAAGGCTTCGCGGGCTTCTCCAAAGGAAAAGACTCGGTCGATCACCGGACGGAGACCAGTCTGCGCGATGGCTCGGTTCATTTCGACAAAATGCTGCCGCGAGCCCACGTAGATGCCACGTATCTGCAACATTTTGTGCAGGATAGGCGTAATCAGCAGAGCCTCCTCGCGGCCAC
>Ga0207647_10004348_pt1 | contig 10505 bp, 12 predicted proteins | sample KBSCornC2_FD_184295 | JGI IMG/M metagenome (GOLD analysis project Ga0207647, IMG submission 184295) | Corn rhizosphere microbial communities from Kellogg Biological Station, Michigan, USA - C2 (SPAdes) (version 2) | ecosystem: Host-associated > Plants > Roots > Rhizosphere ...
CGGATCCTCGAGACCGCCGACAAGCTGTTCTATCTGCAAGGCATTCGCGCCATCGGCGTCGACACCATCGCGGCTGAGATCGGCATCTCCAAGCGCACGCTCTACAACCACTTCCCTTCCAAGGACGCGCTGATCGCGGCCTATCTGGAGCGGCGCTTCGTCAAGCCGCGCCCCTCCGACAAGCCCCCGGCCGAGCAAATTCTTGGCACCTTCGATTCGCTGGAGCGGCGCTTTGCGGCCAAGGATTTTCGCGGCTGCCCGTTCGTGAATGCGGTCGCTGAGCTCGGCCCGGCGGACCGCGCCGTGAAGAAGATCGCAATCGCCTTCAAGGAAAGCCGCCGCGTCTGGTTTCGCGAGCGGCTCAACGAGCTCGGCGTCACGGAGGCTGATGCACTCGCCACCCAGCTCGTGCTGCTCGTCGACGGCTCCATCGCCCAGGACCTCGTGCGCGACGACCCCGCGATGGCGCGCGCCGCGAAGGAAGCGGCGAAGGTGCTGCTGCGGAATGCGGGGGTGGATGTGGGGGATGGTGGTGATGGTGGTGATGGTACGGTGAAGCAGGTGAAGCGGCACAAGCGCGCTCCACAATAATCGCTGTCGTCCCGGACAAGCGCAGCGAAGCGGAGCGCAGATCCGGGACCCATAACCACAGGGAGGAATTTGGCGAAGACTCGTGGTTAGCTGACCGCGCCATAACCCCTCCCTGGGGTTATGGGTCCCGGCCTTCGCCGGGACGACACTGGGTACGTGGCCGCAGCATTGGCCCCGCTACCCGACCCTACTAAAATGCGCCTGTCTTGCCCGACGAGTCAAACGGCGTTGCTGCCAGCGCACGCCCTTTTGCCGCCCGCGTAAGCCATTGATCCGACTACTGCCGGCTACTGTGCATGGGGTTGTTTTCGCGACTTTTGTGCGAGCGGCCCTCACGCCGCCTGCGACACCACGCGGTTGCGGCCGTCGTGCTTGGCGCGATACAGCGCAGTGTCGGCGCGCTTGAGGACGTCGGCGACCGCCTCGCCCTTCTGCTCCAGCGTGGTCAGCCCGATTGAGATCGTGACCTCGATGCGCTTGGTGCCCTTGTGGATCGCGAACGGTTCGCCCGCGATCGAGCGGCGCAGGCGCTCGGCGACCATGCCGGCGACATGGAGATCGGTCTCCGGCATCACGATGACGAACTCCTCGCCGCCGTAGCGGCAGGCCAGATCAATGCCGCGGATCGACTTGCGGACGCGCACCGCGAATTCGCGCAGCACGTCGTCGCCGGCATCGTGGCCGTAATTGTCGTTGATCGACTTGAAATAGTCGATGTCCAGGATCATCAGCGCCAGGGGCTTGCCGCGCGTCGCGGCCTGCTCGGCCAGCGTCGCCAGATGACTCTCCATGTAGCGGCGATTGTGCAGGCCGGTGAGCGCATCCGTGATCGCCATCTCGATCGAGTTCTGCACGTTGTCGCGCAGATGATCGGTGTAGCGGCGGCGGCGGATCTGGGTGCGGGCGCGCGCCAAGAGCTCGGTCTTGTCGATCGGACGCAGCAGATAGTCGTTGACGCCGATCTCGAGGCCGCGGAGCAGCCGCGTCGAGTTCTCGGGGTCCGCGATCGCCAGGATCGGCACGTGGCGCGTGCGCTCCAGCGAGCGCGCCTGGCTGCATAGCCTGAGGCCGTCGAAATTGTTGAGGTCGAGCGAGACGATCAGCAGGTCGTAATTGCCCTCGGCGGCGTGGAACAGCGCTTCGGTCGGGTTCGGCTCGACATCGACGGTGTGCTCGGCGGCAAGCAGCGTTGCCAGCCGCTCATAGGAGGACTGGCGGTCGTCGACCAGCAGGATTCGGCCGCCCTTGCCGGTGTCGGCGACCGCAGTGCGCTCCGGCGCCTGCATGCCGATCTCGAGCGAGGTGATGGCGCGCATGCGAAGCTCGTCGGTCATCATCTTCAGCCGCGTCAGCGAGCGCACGCGCGCGATCAGCACGACGTCGGAGACGGGCTTTGTGAGGAAATCGTCGGCGCCGGCTTCGAGCCCCCGGTTGCGGTCGGACGGGCTGTCGAGCGCCGTCACCATCACGACAGGGATGTGGTGCGTCGCCGGGTCGGTCTTCAGGCGGCGGCAGACCTCGAAGCCGTCCATGTCGGGCATCATCACGTCGAGCAGGATGATGTCGCATTCGGCGCGGCTGGCCAGCGCCAACGCCTCGGCGCCGTTCGAGGCGGTCATCACGTCGAAATATTCGGCGGACAGGCGGGCTTCGAGGAGTTTGACGTTGGCAGGAACGTCATCGACAACCAGGATACGCGCGGACACTGTGAACTCACTTCCTATCCGATAAAACGCCGGACCGTCTCGATGAATTTGCCGACCGAGATCGGCTTGGACAAATAGGCCTCGCAGCCGCCCTCGCGGATGCGCTCTTCGTCGCCCTTCATCGCGAACGCCGTGACCGCGACGACGGGAATGGCGCGCAGCTCCGGATCGTCCTTGATCCAGCGCGTCACCTCCAGGCCCGAGACCTGCGGCAGTTGGATATCCATCAGCACGAGGTCGGGCCGCATCTTCCGAACGAGATCCAGCGCCTCGTAGCCGTTGCTGGTGCCCGTGGTCTGGTAGCCGTGCGCCTCCAACAGGTCGCGGAAGAGCTTCATGTTGAGCTCGTTGTCTTCCACGATCAGGACGGTCTTAGCCATCCCGTCCTCCTGATTGGCACGAAGCCCGATACATGTGACGCCTCAGGCGCCGCTCCCCGGCGCTTCGAAAACTGGATTCAAACTAGCCTCAGATTCGCTCTAGTTTCGTTAAACCCGAGGGGCCACTTTCTGCGATGTGGTTTCCAGTTGCTTGTCGGGGGTCGCAAGACTCAGGCGCGAGACTCGGGCATATTCCAAAGTAGACACTGAAAGTTAACGGAAAGGCAAACCGGCCCCTTGAAAAAGCCTGTTCACAACCCCCGCGAAGTCGCTGAAATCGTTGCGATTCAGGCATTGTCCTTTGTCGCGGGCGAGCCCGAGCGGCTGGGCCTGTTCCTGGCCGAGACAGGTGTCGGCCCGGAGACCCTGCGGAACGCCGCCTCGGACCCGAATTTCCTCCTCAGCGTCCTCGATTTCGTGCTGCGCGATGACGCGACCGTGAAGGCCTTTGCCACGGCCTCGGAGCTGCATCCGACCAACGTTGCAGCGGCGCGGCAGGTGCTGGGCGATGCGCTCGGCGACCGGACCTGGGAGCGCGACGTGCCGTGAGCGTCCTGGAGGCGGCCGGGCCCCGCTGCTTCTGCCGGGACTGCCTGGCCGATCTGGATGTTGACGTGCAGAACCTGGGCGTGCGGCGCTGCTCGGCTTGCGGTTCCCCCCGCCTCGTCCGCCATCGTGCGCTTTCGAGCCTGACCATCGCCCATATCGATTGCGACGCCTTCTACGCCACGGTCGAGAAGCGCGACAATCCTGACATCGCCGACAAGCCCGTCATCATCGGCGGGGGCAAGCGCGGCGTCGTGTCGGCCGCCTGCTACATCGCACGCACCTATGGCGTCCGCTCCGCCATGCCGATGTTCAAGGCGCTCGAAGCCTGCCCGCACGCGATCGTGATCCGACCCGACATGGCGAAGTACGTGCGCGTCGGCCGCGAGGTGCGCCAGGCCATGCAGGCGCTGACGCCGCTGGTCGAGCCGCTCTCGATCGACGAGGCCTTCCTCGACCTCTCCGGCACCGAACGGGTTCACGGCATGATCCCGGCAAAGGTGCTGGCGCGGTTTGCCCGCAACGTCGAACGCGACATCGGCATCAGCGTCTCGGTCGGCCTGTCCTGCAACAAGTTCCTGGCCAAGATCGCCTCCGATCTCGACAAGCCGCGCGGCTTTGCCGCACTCGATCAGGAGGAAGCGCGTTCGATGCTGGCTTCGAGGCCGGTCGGCTTTATCTTCGGCGTGGGCCCTGCGACGCAGGAACGCCTGGTCCAACGCGGCTTCCGCATCATCGCCGACCTTCAGAAGGCCGACGAGATCGAGATGATGCGGCAATTTCCGAGCGACGGCCGCCGGCTGTGGCGTCTTGCCCGCGGCATCGACGACCGCCGCGTCGAGCCCGATCGCGGCGCCAAGACGATCTCCAGCGAGACCACGTTCGAAACCGACATCCGCGATTTCGCGACGCTGGAGAAGATTCTCTGGCGCCTCTGCGAGAAGACGTCGTCGCGGCTGAAGAGCAGCGAGCTCGCCGGCTCGACCGTCACGCTGAAGCTGAAGACTTCCGACTTCCGCCAGCGCACGCGCTCGCAGTCGATCGCAGCGCCAACGCAGCTCGCCGCAAAGATCTTTTCGATCTGCCGCGAGATGCTGGCCAAGGAGATCGACGGCACCGCCTTCCGCCTGATGGGCGCCGGCGTCAGCGCGCTGCGCGAAGGCTCGCCCGCCGACGACACCGACATGCTCGACCGCCGCGCCGCCCACGCCGAGCGCGCCGTCGACAGCCTGCGCAAGAAGTTCGGCAGCGCCGCGGTGATCCGCGGCATCGCCTATGATGGGCCGGAGAAGGCGCGGGAGTGATAGAGCCCTGCTCAACTCAGTCGCGTTCGAAGATCCGTGCACCCGGATAGACGCGCCTGGCATACTGAACGACCAACTGCCGATCCTGAGTTTCCAGGAACGGAGTTCGGATCTGACAAGACCCGACAATGAGGTGCCACAAGCCGTTGAGCTTTCGAATGACGACGTTCATTTGAGCCTCTTCGCAGTGACCCGAGTGGACTCAAATTGTAAGAATCTCCCGCCGTCGCTCAATTGTACCAGCGTAAGGTCAGCGTATGAGAAGGATTAGGAAAGATATACAAAGGTATGTCGACCATGGCTCCAACAGCTTCCGGCATCGATAGCTTGGCGAGGGCTCAAACGGTCCTACCCGCTCGCGGACTGGCACCATGACAGGCGAACGCGGTCTCGACGCGCTGCTGAGGAACGTGAAGCCGGAAATGCAGCCCGGCACCTTCGTGTTTTGCACGATCCCACCCGGCGAGCCCATTCCCGCAGCGGTCAACCCACTGCTGACGTTCCGCGAGCAGGAAGGAACGACGCTGGCGATCCTGCGCGAAGAGGCCGAGGCGTCAGGCTTACGCCACGCGTTTGCCTCGCGCCTGATCACGCTGACGGTTCACTCCGCGCTCGATGCGGTAGGCTTTCTGGCGGCCATCACGGCGCGACTGGCCGACGCCGGTATCAGCGTGAATGCCGTTTCGGCGTTCCATCACGATCATCTTTTCGTGCCTGCCGACAGGGCCGATGAAGCGATGGCTCTCTTGCATGACAGGTTCGGTCCGAAACAGGGTTGATTGAGCTTGATCTAGAGCATGCTCTAGCCTGTAAAGAGATGGCTGGCCTCGATTCAAGGAGACAGCCCATGACAGTGACCGACAACAAGGCGCTCATTCAGGACATCATGGATGCGCGCGCACGCCGCGACCCCAACCCGTTCATCGCCGCGATGGCAGATGACTTCGTCTGGCGGATCACCGGCTCGACGGCCTGGTCCGGCGAGTATGTCGGCAAGGCCGACGTGCTGGAGCGCCTGATGAGGCCTCTCCACCGACAATTCACCGCTCCCACCAGCCTCACGGCATCCCGCATCATTGCTGAAGGCGATTACGTCGTCGCCGAGTGCCGGGGCAATGCGACGACGCTTGCCGGCGAGCTCTACGCCAACACCTACTGCTTCGTCATTCGCATGGCGGACGGAAAACTGCGCGAGCTGACCGAGTACATGGACACCGCATTGGTCGAGAGGGTGCTAAGGCCGCCCGGCAGCCAATGAGGCCGGCGCAGCCTTGAGGCGTCCATGCGGCGACACGGCGGGTCTTTCACCACCGGCGATCCACTCCTGATAAAATTCGACCTTGGCTTCGATGAGCGCCAAAGCCTGCGACCAACGCTGGATGTTGTCCTGCACGCGCTGCTGGTGGGCTGCGAGCAGCGCGTGACGCTCGTTCAGCGTTGCTTCGCCCCGTTTCGCAAGCGCCGCATATTCGCGCATCTGCTTGACCGACATGCCGGTGCCACGCAGGCGCTCCATCAGATCCAACCAGCCAACGTGAAAATCGCTGTAGACGCGCCGTCCCCCGCGATCCCTGATAACGCCGGGGATCAAGCCCTGAGCTTCATACCAACGGATGGTGTGAATACTGCGGCCCGTTCGGCTGGCGACCTCTCCGATGCGAAGCTCCCGCGACATGGTCTTCCCTCTCGTTCGAAACCGCCTCGCAAGGCTCAACCCATCCTGCGCGGTCTCCTCAATCAGCGACCGCCACCGCCTCGATCTCGATCAGCCATTCGGGCGCGGCAAGCGCGGTGACGCCGACGAGGGTGGAGGCCGGCGGCTCCATGCCTTCGAAGAAGGCCGAGCGGGCCTTGCCGATGATCGGGCGCAGCTCCGGCTTGTAGTTCACCACGAAGGTCGTGATCTTGACGATGTTGGCGTAGCTCGCGCCGGCAGCTTTCAGCGCGTGGCCGAGATTCTGCATCACCTGCGTCGTCTGCGCGGCGAGATCGCCCTCGCCGACGATCCGCCCCTCCTCGTCGGTCGACACCTGGCCCGAGATGTAGATCGTCCGCGCGCCCGTGGCGGTGACGACGTGGGAATAGGCCGGATTGTGATGCAGGCCGCTGGGGCGGAGATGGTCGAGCTTGGGCATGGTGCTTGCCTCCCGGAGTTTGCGGTTGGGAGAGAGCGTAGCTGGAGAGGGTCCCGAGGGCTAGCCCGTCATTGCGAGGAGCTCTTGCGACGAAGCAATCCAGAATCCCTCCGCGCAAAGTTCTGGATTGCTACGCTGCGCTCGCAATGACGACACCGAGTGAGAGCCGACAAACAACTCTCGCCGTCTTTCCGGGGCGGTCCGCGGGACCGAACCCGGAATGACGATCGACGCTCAATTACAGGGCTTGCTGTCCTTCACGTCGAACTTGCCCATCGCGCCGGAGATGACGAAATCATTGTAGTCGAGCACGAGCTGGCGCGAGACGCCGTTCTCATAGAGCTCGAACGCCATTGCATAGATCGGCGTCTGCTCGCCTTCCTTCTGCTGGGCCTCGCGGTCGAAATAGCTGACGGTGACGGGCCAGCGCTTGAGCGACTTCATGTGCTCGTCCGTGGTCGACGGATCGGTCGAGGAGGCACGGTCGGCGGGGATCGGCTGGCCGATCACGGTCAGCGTGTTGTAGACTTTCTGGCCGTCGTCGGAGCCGTCGTAGACGGACAGTTCGAGCAGCGATTTGCCGTCCCTGGCGGCGGCGATGATGCGCTGGATCTGCTCGGTCGGGAACACGATCTTGCCGTCGAGCGTAAAGCTCTTCGGCGCCGGCAGCTTCAGCTTGACGTTGATGTGGTCGCCGTCGCGCTCCGCCGAGCCGTCGACCCGGCCGGCGTCGGCCTCGTTCATCCGCGTCTCGATCTTGAAGCGGTAGCTCTTGCCCGCGGCATCCTCCCAGGAATTGGAACGGAGGTCGCTGAGCGTGACCTTGCCCTCGCCGCTGTCGAGCTCGGAGACCTGGCGGAATTCGGAGGTGTAGCCCTCGCAGGAGCTTCCGGTGAAGTTGTAGAGGATGCGGCCGCGCGCGCTGTTGACCGAATTGGAGCGCGATTTGACGAGGCTGAGGTCATAGAGCGCCTGATGCGCGAGGAACGGACCGTTGGCGGCCAGCGCCCCGCCTCCGGGGCCACAAGCGGCCGCCGCGAGCGCCATCACACCGAGCGAAGTCCGGAAAAGGTGCATCATGTCTGTTCCTTGAAGATGCGTCCTTGGGGACAGCAGATTCGACATTTTAATGACCGTTCCATTGCGTCGCAACTGAGGCCGTTTCACGTAAAGTTGCGGCCCTCGCCCTGAACCTCCTGCCCTGCCTCAACAAAATGCAGCCCCTTGGGGTTGCTTGCATGTGGCGGCACGATGGGCGAAACAGGACGCTCCCGGGCACCAATGGGCCGCGCCGGGGTGGATGATTTTTGGACAACGAGGTCGAAGATGGCGGGCACGGTCGAGCAGAAACTGGCGGAACAGGGCATCAAGCTGCACGAGGCCCCCACCCCCGTGGCCAACTACGTGCCGTTCGTGCGCACCGGCAATCTGCTGTTCGTCTCCGGCCAGGTCTGCTTCGATCCCGCCGGCAAGCTGATCGCCAAGGGCAAGCTGGGTGCCGGCGTCTCGATCGAAGACGGCGCCGCGGCAGCGCGCGGCTGCGCCGTCAACCTGCTCGCCCAAGTCAAGGCGGCCCTGGGCGATCTCGACAAGGTCGCGCGCGTGGTACGCCTCGGCGGCTTCATCAACTCGGCGCCGGACTTCCTCGACGGGCCGAAGGTGCTCAACGGCGCCTCCGACCTGATGGTCGCCGCCTTCGGTGACAAGGGTCGCCACGCCCGCACCACCGTCGGCGTCGCCTCGCTGCCGGCGGATGCGGCGGTGGAGGTCGAGGGCGTGTTCGAGGTCGCCTGAGGCCAGCATCGTGCGTGCCCCTGATTGGCTGACAGCCCGGCCGGTCGCCCACCGCGGCCTGCACGACATTTCCCGCGGCATCGTCGAGAACATGCCGGGCGCGGTCCAGGCCGCGATCGCGGGCAATTTCTCGATCGAGGTCGACATCCAGCTCTCCGCCGACGGCGAAGCCATGGTCCATCACGACCATGCGCTCGGCCGCCTCACCGAGGCCACCGGCGAGGTGGTCGAGAAGACCGCCGCGGAGCTGAAGGCCATCAAGTTCAAGGACACGGACGAGCGGATGATGTCGCTGTCCGACCTCTGCGCCATGGTCGCCGGCCGCGTACCGCTCGTGATCGAGGTGAAGAGCCATTTTGGCGGCGACCGCAAGCTGGTGAAGCGGATGGCCGAGGTGCTGGCGTCCTATCAGGGCCCCGCGGTCGGCATGTCCTTCGATCCCGACCAGGTCCTGGCCTTGCGCGAGCTATTGCCCTCCCGCCCGCGCGGCATCGTCGCGCAGCGCAGCTATGAGGACGAGTATTGGGCCAAGCTCACCGAGGCGCAGCGCGACGGCATGCTGTACCTGCGCCACGGCTTCCAGACCCAGCCGCATTTCGTCGCCTTCAAGGTCGACCACCTCCCGGCACCCGCCCCCTGGATCGCCCGCAATGTGTTCGGCTGCGCCCTGCTCGGCTGGACCGTCCGCACGCCCGAGCAGCGGACCCGGGCCGGACAGTATGCGGACCAGATGATCTTTGAGGGGTTCGTGCCGTAGGGCTGGCACGCTCCCTCCACCGTCATTGCGAGGAGCTCGCGACAAAATTGCGAAGCAATTTTGCGCTGATGCGACGAAGCAATCCAGAGTCCCTCCGCGGAGACGCTCTGGATTGCTTCGCTTCGCTCGCAATGACGGTGATTGTTGAGGGATATTCGCGCACTCGCTAGCATCCCGGTCGCGACGACATGTGAGTTCCCGCCCTCTTGAAGTCGCTGCTGCAATGCACGATCTTGGACGCGATGGCATCATCCGAAATCACGCTCGAGGCCGTACCGTCCATTGGCGAAGTGTCGCCCGAAGATTGGGACGCCTGCGCTAATCCCGGCAAGGCCTGCAACGGGCATGGCAAGGGATCCTCATCCGGGCTCCCAGGCGATTCGGCCGGTTTCTTAAAGCCTGCCTATAACCCGTTCGTCTCGCACGCGTTTCTCGCCGCCGTCGAGAAATCGGGTTCGGCGACCATCCGCACCGGATGGGGACCCCGGCATCTCGTCGCCAAGATCGACGGCCGCGTCGCCGGCGTCGTGCCCTGCTATCTGAAATCGCATTCGCAAGGCGAATACGTCTTCGACCGCGGCTGGGCCGACGCCTATGAGCGCGCCGGCGGGCGCTATTATCCGAAGCTTCAGGTCTCGGTTCCCTTCACGCCGGCCACGGGTCCACGGCTGCTGGTCCGCGACGGTGTCGACCGCGAGCGCATCACGGAGGCGCTGGCGAGCGGGCTGGTGGCGCTGTGCGGCGTCAGCAAGGCCTCCTCGGTGCACGTGACCTTCGCGCGGGAGGCGGAGTGGAAGCTGCTCGCCGGGCACGGCTTCCTCCAGCGCACCGACCAGCAGTTCCACTGGCACAACGATGGGTTTGCGAGCTTCGACGATTTCCTCGCCACCCTGAACTCGCGCCACCGCAAATCGATCAAGCGCGAACGCCGCGACGCGCTCGCGTCCGGCGTCACCATCCACTGGCTCACCGGAAAAGACATCACCGAGGAAGCCTGGGACGCCTTCTTCGAATTCTACATGGAGACCGGCTCGCGCAAATGGGGCCGCCCGTATCTGACGCGCGCGTTCTTCTCGCTGATCGGCGAGACCATGAGCGAGGATGTGCTGCTGGTGATGGCCCGCCGCAACGATCGCTGGATTGCGGGCGCGATCAACTTCATCGGCTCGGACACGCTGTTCGGCCGCAACTGGGGCGCGGTCGAGCATCATCCGTTCCTGCATTTCGAGGTCTGCTACTATCAGGCGATCGATTTCGCGATCCAGCGCGGGCTCAGATACGTCGAGGCCGGG
>Ga0207647_10004355_pt1 | contig 10498 bp, 13 predicted proteins | sample KBSCornC2_FD_184295 | JGI IMG/M metagenome (GOLD analysis project Ga0207647, IMG submission 184295) | Corn rhizosphere microbial communities from Kellogg Biological Station, Michigan, USA - C2 (SPAdes) (version 2) | ecosystem: Host-associated > Plants > Roots > Rhizosphere ...
GAGCTGGACCCTGCTCGAATATGTGCTCTCTTATGCCAAGGCGCACGGCATCAAGCGCGTGACCTCGCTTGAAAGCGGCGACGATCGCGCGGCGATCAATCTGGAGCGCGAGATGGGTTTCGTCGCCCGTCTGCTGTGCGCGGATCCGATCGAAATTGGGTTGAGCAAGGCGATCGATTGATCGCCGTCGGCGCGGAACATTCGCTCCGAACCGGTCGCCGTTTCCAACCCCCATTGTGTGTGGGGGGAGCAGGCTCGGGGGCCGCTGGGATCAGCGACCGGGTCATCGCCTGGCAGCGCCCCACGAGCGCTTTCCTGTCCAACGCCAGCGCGAAGCTCGATTATACGCTCCCGAAACGCTGAGCGGTTCGCCGCGCCCTATGATAAGCGGGGGCGTGTCGTCTCCGCACAAATGGGGGCGGCCCAAAAGCAGGGAGAGGCACGATGCGGATAGCGCTGAAGATAGCGACAATAGCCATGCTGACGACCACATGTCTCGCGGTCGAGGCGGCTCCGCTGCCGCCGGCCATCGCCAAGGCCGCAGCCGATCCGGCGCGCGGGCCGCAGGCGAGGCAAGATGCTGTCCGCCATGGCCCAGAAATCCTCGCCTTTGCGGGCGCGAAGCCAGGCGACAAGGTGATCGATCTGATCCCGGGAGCCGCTTATTGGACGCGGCTTTTGGCGCGCGTCGTGGGGCCGACGGGCCATGTCTACGGCATCTGGCCCGAACCTTATGCTAAGGAAGCAGGCCGTGACACGGTCGCTTATGGCGGGCTTGCCAAGAACGGTTATCCCAATGTGTCGCTCGCCATCCAGCCCGCAACCAAGCTGACCGCGCCGGAGAAGGTCGATCTGGTCTTCACCTCGCAAAATTATCACGATTATCCGGACAAGTTCATGGGCTCGCTCGATCCGTCGGTCCTCAACAAGGCGGTGTATGCAGCGCTGAAGCCGGGCGGCATTTACCTTATCATCGACCATCAGGCTGCGGCCGGATCGGGTATGCGCGACACCGACACGTTGCATCGCATTGAGGGCGCGGCCGTGGTCAAGCAGGTCACCGCGGCAGGTTTCCGCTTCCTCGGTGCGAGCAAGTTGCTCGTCAATGCTGCCGACGATCACACAAAGCCCGTGTTCGACAAGGCGATCCGCGGACACACGGATCAGTTCATCTATAAATTCCGCAAGCCGGGTTGAGGGTGACGGTTTCCGCAATGCGGAACTTGCAATCGCATGCGATTCGGGCGCAGCATCCGATTCGACGAACAGAGTGGATAGATTCCGCCGGCGTCGAGAGGAGACTTGAATGGCTGACAGGATTTTCGGAGCGCCGGGCTGCAATCGGTCCGAGCTCAAGCTGGTGAAGCGCAAGCCCGTGGAAACCGCGGCGCGCAAGCCCGCACCCACCAAATCTTAATCATTTGCCCTATAAACGGAGCATGACGATCGGCGGCGTAAGGCCAGTTCCCCACCGTCGGTCGTCAACTCTCACACATTTCCGTTAATTGCGGGCTCGAATACCGACCAGCCTGCGCGTTGCGCCAGCCGCTCCAGCGCGACCGTGCCCAGGCATGAATTGCCTCGCTCGTTCAGGCCCGGCGACCAGACCGCGATCGAGGCGCAGCCCGGCGCAATCGCCAATATGCCGCCGCCCACGCCCGATTTGCCCGGCAGGCCGACGCGGAAGGCAAATTCGCCCGATCCGTCATAATGGCCGCAGGTCAGCATCAACGCGTTGATACGCCGCGCGCGTTCAGGCGAGACCACGCGCTTGCCGGTCTCGGGATTGACCCCGCGCGCCATCAGGTAGCGGCCCGCGAGCGCCAATTGACGGCAGCTCATCGCGATCGCGCAATGATGGAAATAGACGCCCAACGTGAGCTCGACCGGATTCATCAGATTGTCGAAGGCGCGCATGTAATTGGCCAACGCGGCGTTGCGATACCCGGTCGCCTGTTCGGCGCGCGCCACCGCTTCGTCGATGAAGATCGCGTCGTCACCAGCAAGGCTGCGCACGAAACGCACTATCTCGCCGATCGCCTCACGCGGCTGGTGGCCGGCGAGGATCACGTCCGACACGACCATCGCGCCTGCATTGATGAACGGGTTGCGTGGCACACCATGTTCGCTTTCGAGCTGGACGATCGAGTTGAACGCCGTTCCCGAAGGTTCGCGCCCGACGCGGTCCCACAGCCGGTCGCCGACGCGGCCGAGGGCCAGCGTGAGCGTGAATACCTTGGATATGCTTTGGATCGAGAAAGGTTGGTCGGCGTCGCCGGCAAGATGGCAGCTGCCGTCCGCCATCACCACCGCCATGCCGAATTGCGCAGGATCCACATGGGCCAGGGGCGCAATATAGTCCGCGACCCGGCCGCGGTTGCGCTCTTCCCCCATTTCGGCGGCGATCTCCGCCACGATCGATCCGATATCGGTCATCGCAGCGATATAGCAGTTGCGGGCGCGACGTCTCGTTAATCCCCGGCGCTGCGTTGATCCGACAGCACCCCTCCCTTTGTGGAGATGGAGCAGATATGGAGCCGGACATGACCGACACGATCCGCATCGCCACCGACCGCCTGAGCGCGGAATTGAGCACCCTCGGTGCCGAGCTGCGCGTGCTGCGCGACGAGGCGGGACGCGACCTCCTGTCCGACGGGCCACCCGAATATTGGACCGGGCGCGCGCCCTTCCTTTTCCCCGTGGTAGGCGCCGTCAACGACGAGGCGATCCGGGTCGACGGCAAGACTTATCCGATGGCCAAACACGGCTTTGCGCGGAAGAGCGAGTTTGTAGTGATCGATCGCCAACCGGCGCAGGTGACGTTCCGTCTGGATGCGGACGAGGCGACGCGCGCGCGCTATCCGTTCGATTTCCGGCTCGACATTACGCATTCGATTGACGGTGCGACGCTTCGAACAGAGGCAGTGCTCACCAACCCGGGCGACGTTCCGCTTCCCGCCAGCTTCGGCTTCCACCCCGCTTTCCGCTGGCCCCTGCCCTGGGGCGGCACACGCGCCGAGCATGCGATCGTCTTCGCCAAGGCCGAACCTGCGCCGATCCGCCGGATCGGTCCGGCGAGCGGCCTTGTCCTGCCCGAACCGCGCCCGACCCCGGTGGAGGGGAACACGCTGGTGCCGCACGACGATCTGTTCGTCGAGGATGCGTTGATCTTCGATCGCCTGAATTCACGCAAACTGCGCTTCGGCGTGCCAGGTCGGCGCATGATCGAGGTCGATTTTGCGGATATGCCGCTGCTGGGCGTGTGGACGAAGCCGGGCGCACCTTTTCTCTGCATCGAACCTTGGCAGGGCCTGGCCGACCCGGTCGGCTATCAGGGCGATTTCCGGGAAAAGCCTTATGTTATCGAGGTCGCACCGGGGGCGGAACGTCGCTTCGCGATGACCATCGTCACGGCGGAATGAGCGCGATGCGGCGAAACGCACGCCCCACAGGTGTAGTGGGGTTGTAGCACAGCGTGTTAAGCGATAATTCGAGCGCACTTCCATGCCCGCCCCCCGAAGTCCTTCCGCGCCCGCTGGCGCCCGCCGGTTCGGCCGGATGATCTTCCGCGTCGCCTTGTTCGGCTTCCTCGCCGGACTGCTCGCGCTCGTCATCGCGGTACTGGTGACGATGGCATCGTTACCAGCCTACAACTCGCTGACGCAGAAGCCCAACGGCCAGACGGTGCGGGTCCATGCGTCCGACGGCACGTTGCTGGTCTCGCTCGGGCCGAGCTATGGGGATTGGCTCCCCTATGATCGTATCCCGCCCGTGATGCGGGATTCCATCGTCGCGGTCGAGGATCGTCGCTTCTACAGCCACTTCGGCATCGATCCGATCGGCATGGCGCGCATGCTCTATGTCGCCAAACGGCTTCACGACAATGGACGCCGGCTACAGGGCGCGTCGACTATTACCCAGCAGCTCGCGCGCAACCTTTTCCTCACGAACGCCTACAGTGTCGGCCGCAAATTCCGCGAGATCATCCTGGCGCTCGCGATGGAGCGGAAATATTCCAAGTCCCAGATCCTCGAACTCTATCTCAACCGCGTCTATTTCGGTGGCGGTGCCTATGGCATCGACGCCGCGAGCCGCAAGTTCTTCGGCCATCCCGCCGACCATATGAGCCTGGCCGAAGCCGCGATCGTCGCCGGCCTGGTCAAGGCGCCATCGCATTATTCGCCCTCCGCCGATGCGCAGGCCGCGCGCGATCGCGCCGGCGTGGTGCTGGACGTGATGGTGGACGCGGGCGCGATCACCCCCGCTCAGGCGCGCAACGCGCATCTTGAGCAGGTCACTTTCGCGCCCGAACCCAAGCAGAATAGCGTCCGCTATTTCACCGATTGGGCTCTGGCGCAGCTGGATACGTTGGTCGACGAGCAGAATGCGCCGCTCGACGTCTGGACCACGCTCGATATCCGCATGCAGCGCGCCGCCGATGATGCGGTGCGGCGTAATACGCCGCCGGGTGCTCAGGGCGCGCTGGTCTCGATGGAGAATGACGGCGCGATCCGCGCGATGGTGGGGGGGACGGACTATGTCTCCTCCATCTACAACCGCGCGACGCAGGCCGTGCGTCAGCCCGGTTCTGCCTTCAAATTGTTCGTCTATCTGGCCGCGCTCGAATCCGGCATGAAGCCGGGCGATCCGGTGGTCGACGAGCCGGTAACGATCGATGGCTGGAGCCCGCGCAATAGCTCGCGCCGCTTCCTTGGCCAGATCGACATACGCAACGCCTTCGCGTTCTCGATCAATACGGTCGCGGCACAGCTGGGCCAGAAGGTCGGTTTCGATACCGTTGCCGACATGGCACGACGGTTCGGCATTTCCACGCCGATCAACACCCACCCGTCGATGGTGCTCGGTACGTCTGACGTGCGGCTGATCGAGCTGACGCGCGCCTTTGCGGAAATTTCCAATAATGGCGTCGCGGTCACGCCTTATGGCATCACCAAGGTCAGCACGGCCGACGGTACCGTGCTTTACCAGCATACAACCGAAGAACCGCGCGTCCTTGTGCCGCCCAATGTCGCGGCCGAAATGACCGATTTGCTGCAGACGGCGGTCAACACCGGCACCGCGCGCGCCGCGCAAATTGGCCGGCCGGTAGCGGGCAAGACGGGCACGACCTCCTCCAACAAGGACGGCTGGTTCCTCGGCTTCTCAAGCGGGCTTACCACCGGCGTGTGGATGGGCCGCGACGACGCCAAGGCGCTTCCGGGCCTGCAGGGAGGCCGTAACCCGGCCCAGGCCTTCTCCGCTTTCATGCAGGTCGCGCTGCGGACGCGGCCCGTGCAGAATTTCCAAACCGAAGTGACCCTTCCCGAATGGCAGCTCGAGCCAGACGAGGAGGCTTATTACGGCGATCCTGACCAGGGCCTCGGAGGAGACAATGAGGCCGCGCCGGAAGAACTACAGATGCCGGAAGCCGTCGGTCCCGACGACACCCAGCCCTCTCCTGAGGAGGAGGCTGCCCCGACGCCGCAGCCACGCCGCCCGGCTCCAACTGACCGGCCTCAACCGGCCGCCACCCAACACCCGCCCCAGATCGATCAGAAATGGCTCGATAGCGTGCTCAAGGATCAGCCGCGGCAGAAGGCGCCGCACTAAGCGTCCTCAAGCGAAGGGTGGGTTAGCGCCCCACCCGGTGCATCGCCGCGCCATGCGCTTTGAGCCAGGCGCGCTCCGCCTTGGGCGCGTGACCGAGCAGGTTCGCTACCGCCGCATGGAATTCGGGCCCGTGGTGCATGTGCAGCCGGTGGGCAACCTCGTGCGCGACGATCGCGGCGCGCACCGGCGGCGGCATCAGGATCAGGCGCCAGCTATAGGCGATATCGCCGTTGGCGGAACAGCTTCCCCAGCGCGAACGGGGGTCCCCGACGCGAATGCGTCCCACCGTCACGCCCGCGCGGACCGCGATTGCGCGCGTTTCGGGATCCAGCTTGCGCGACGCTTCGGCGCGCAGCCAGCGCAACACGCGTGCGCTCACCATTTCCTCAGGCCCGCCGACGATCAGCCGGTCGGCCACCCGCCGTACGACGCGCGATCCTTCCGGATGCCAGTCGATATGAAGCGGCTCGCCTTCAAAGGGGATGACGCTGCCGGGCCCGATCCGCTCTGCCACCGGCAGCTTCGCCAGCGCCTGCTCAACCCAGGCCCGTTGGCTCTCCGCCCATTTAAGCGCAGGGGCGAGCGCCGCACGCCGCGGCAAGGTGAGCTTGACCGCGCCGTCCCTTGGATCCACGGCAAGCCGCATCCGCCGCGCCAGCGCAGAGCGGCGCACGGTGAGCTGGCGGGTGTGGCCCCCGGCCGAAAAGGTGAGGTCAGAGCTCGCGGTCGACAAGGTGATATTCGAGCTCGCCGGCATCATCCTCGGACACGGTCCAGCCGCGCGTCGACATGCCCGCTTGATGTATCGTCTCGCGGCTGCCGCTGATCAGATAATGCCAATCGGGGAGGGGCTTGCCGTCCGCCACCAGCCGATAGGCGCAGGTCGACGGCAGCCATTCCAGCTCGTGCAGCTTTTCCGGGCTGAGCCGCACGCAATCGGGCACATATTTGCGCCGGTTGGCATAATCCTTACAGCAGCTGTTGCGCCGATCGAGCAGCCGGCAGGCGACGTTGGTGGGGAAGACCTCGCCCGTTTCCTCATCCTCCAGCTTGTGCAGGCAGCATTTGCCGCAACCGTCGCACAGGGCTTCCCACTCTTCCCGGCTCAGCTTGCTGAGTGGCTTTTCTTCCCAGAAGCGGCTCATACGACCCACTTCTCCAACTCGGCGACCACCGCATCAGCATTCGCATCGACGGGCAGCAGCGCGATCGGCTTTCCGTCGGGGCCGAACAGGATCGCGATGCGCGGATGATCCATCAAATAGCCGGATGCCCCTTCGGCCGCGGGCTGCTTGCGGTAGGAAATGGCATATTCCTTGGCGACGGCCGCTATTTGAGACTCGCTGCCGGTCAGCCCGATCAGGCGCGGATAGAAAGCGCCGACGAACTGCCTCAGCGCAGCCGGCGTGTCGCGCGCGGGATCGACGGTGATGAAGATCGGCTGAATCTTCGCCGATTTGGCCGCGTCCTTCTGGTCAAGCGTCCGCATCGCCTTGCCCAATACGGCCATGTCGGTCGGGCAGGCATCGGGGCAGAAGGTGTAGCCGAAATAGACGATCCGATATTTGCCGGCGAGCGCATCGCTGGAGAAAGGCTTCCCGTCCTGGTCGGTCAGCTTGAACGGCCCGCCGATCGCAGCGCCTTCCAGCGGTGGGCGATCGGCCGGCTTCGGCTGGCAGGCGGAAAGCGTCAGCGCGGCAAGGCCCAAGAAGATTCCGAGCGAGGCCAATGTCTTGTTCATGGTGTGCTTAGCCTTGCTTTGCTATTCCGCCGCTGACAAGCGCAGGCCGCGCGATCAGGGAGTTTTCGATATGGGACGGAAGGGCGGCGTTTCCAGGGCGATGCTCTGCGGATTGATGCTTGCCTGTGCCACACCGGCGATAGCGCAATTCTCCGACAGCTATAATTTCCTGAAGGCGGTGCGCGAGGCCGACGGCGACAAGGCCATGCAATTGCTTAATAAGCCCGGCGCGCCTGTGCTCAATACGCGCGATCCCAGCACGGGCGAAACCGCGCTCCATATCTCGGTCAAATCGCACCAAACCAATTGGGTTGGCTTCCTGCTCAATAAGGGCGCCAATACCGAAATCCGCGATCGCGACGGCAATACGCCGCTGCACGACGCCGCATTGTTCGGCGATCCCACGGCCATGAACTACCTGATCGGCATGAAGGCCAAGGTCAACGCGACCAATAATCGCGGGGAGACGCCGTTGGTCCTGGCCGTCCACCGCCGCGATACGGTGCTCGTCCAGCAGTTGATGGACGCCGGCGCCGACCCCAAGATCGCCGACACGATCGCGGGCAAGAGCGCGCTTGATTATGCCAAGGAAGATTCGCGCGGTGGTGCCGTGCTCAAGCTGATGCAGGATGCCAAGCCCGCGGCAAAGAAAACCGTTTCCGGGCCGGTCATCGGCTTCTGAAGCTCCTGGCCCGATGCCGGGTGAATCCTAGTCCAGTCCGTCCAACCCCGGATCGAGCGAGCCCAGCAGCCGCGTCGCCGCGCGGCGGGCGAAGCGCAACGTCTCCACCTTGCGACGCGCCGCGTTGAGCGGACGGTGCTGAGGCGTACGCAGCATCTCCGCATCGTAGCGATCGGCGACAATCAGGCCGGCTATGTCGGGGCGGAAATGCGGCTCTTCGAAAGGCTCGAGCGCGAAGCCGGCGGGAACCGCCCAGCAAAAGCGGTCGCAATAATCGAGATATTCGTGCCATTTGCCGTCGCCACGCAGGTCCGCGCGCGAGCATTTGATCTCGACAATCGTGATGCAGCCTTTGGCATCGATCGCCATGATATCGGCGCGCCGGCCGTTGCCAAGGGGAACCTCGCAAATGCCGATCAGATCCTGCCGCCAGAAGAGCCGCGCGACCCCGCGCGCGACATCAGCGGCGATGAGCGGAGCATCGTCAAAGCAGTTGGGCAGAGTCGCCATGATTCGCGAAGAATAGAACAAGCCGGGAACGATGGAAAGGCGCGCCCTGGCATTCTGGCTCCGCCGCGCCTGCGTTGACGAATCTCAGCCCGCCACCTCTTCGATGAGCGACAGTCCGTCCGCGACGTCCAGCTCGATCACCCAGAGATCCGGATCGCTGCGTCGGCGACGGGCGATATACTCGCCGCGTTGATCCGGATCATCCGGACCGGTCGGCGACCAGCGATAGGCGCCGTCCAGATCAAGTCGTCGCTCGAGCAGCGGCCCCGGCTCACCCCGCTCGGCGAGCTGGATCAGCAGCGCTCCCGCGGTGGCATCCCCCTTGGCTAGGACCATGCCGGTCCCGCCCGCGTCCGTGGCACGGCGAAACAAAGCGGAGACGAGCATCCCGGCGGCGAGCCGGGGTCGCATGGTCAGGCGGCGTCGCGCGTGTCGGTGTGGGCGAACAGCGCGTAGAGCGCATCGGGCGAGCCAGCGCCGCGCAGCTTGGCGACGAAAGCGCGGTCGCGCAGCTTGCGGCTGACGCGGGCAAGCGCCTTCAGATGCTCCACCCCGGCATCCGGCGGCGACAGCAGCAGGAAGACCAGATCGACCGGCATGCCGTCGATCGCCTGGAAATCAATCGGCTGCGTCAGACGGGCGACCAGGCCGACGACCTGGCCAAGCCCGTCCATCTTGCCGTGGGGAATCGCGACCCCTCCGCCAAAACCGGTCGAGCCGAGCCGCTCGCGTTCAAGCAGCCGCTCGACGATGATGCGCGCATCCAGCCCCGTTTGGCTCGCTGCCGTGGCAGCGAGCTGTTGAAACAGGGCCTTTTTGTTGGGTGCCGAGACGCCAATCAACGCGGCGTCGGGGCTAATGAGATCCGAAAGGTCGTCCATGGTGCTCACAAAATCCGTCGGATGGCCGAAGGTGCCGGAGGCGCCGAAATTTATGCGGCGCGTTGCGGCTCTACCCATCCGATCGTGCCGTCGCCGCGCCGATACACCATATTAAACGCCCCGGTGCCGGAATTTTTGAATAACAGGGCGTTGGTGTTGCGAAGATCGAGCATCATCACCGCGTCGGATACGGTTGCTTCGGGCACGTCGACGCGCGTCTCGGCAATGATCGGCGGATGCTCGCCATCCAGCTCCTCGTCTTCTGGCGCCGCCTGGAAAACGGTGTAGCCGGCATCGGCTTCCACCACCTGGATCGCATCGGCCCCTTCGCGGCGATTGCGCAGCCGGCGCATATAACGCCTTAGCTGAGTCTCGATCCGGTCCGCGGCCTGGTCGAACGCAGGATGTGCTTCGTTGCCATGGCCAGTCGCTTTCAGGATCACGCCCTGCATCACATGCGCGACGATGTCGCAACTGAAGCCGCCATGCGGCCCGAGTCCGAAGGTCGCGTGGGCGGAAATGCTGCGCGAGAAATATTTCTCGGCCATTGCCTGTAACCGCTCCCGCACGTGCAGCCGAAGCGCATCGCCCGTATCGACCTGGTGACCGGAAACCCGGATATCCATTGTGACATCTCCTTCTCGGCCTGGGGCCAGGAGCGGTGCCTAGAAGCGCCGCGGCCCCGCTTCGTCAACCCGCCGAGGGCGCAAGCTCCCACAGCGGATCGACCAGTTTCTGAATAAACGCCGCGTGACGCGCCAGTTCCGCATCGCTTGGCGCATGTGGGCGCGGCGGGCGGGCGACTCGTGGCGTGGAAGACATTGAAACAGAAGTAAGTTCGATCCTGATCTCCGTCTGGGTCTCCTCCGCCAGCATCAACCCAATCTGCCGTCCGCCGCACAGTTCGACATAGACCTGGGTCAAAAGTTCGGCATCCAGCAACGCGCCATGCTTGATACGCTGGCTGCGATCGACGCCGTAGCGCGTGCAAAGCGCATCAAGGCTGTGCTTGGCGCCGGGGTGCCGGGTGCGCGCCATGGCGAGCGTATCCACCATGCGGCTCATCGCGATCGC
>Ga0207647_10004359_pt1 | contig 10494 bp, 10 predicted proteins | sample KBSCornC2_FD_184295 | JGI IMG/M metagenome (GOLD analysis project Ga0207647, IMG submission 184295) | Corn rhizosphere microbial communities from Kellogg Biological Station, Michigan, USA - C2 (SPAdes) (version 2) | ecosystem: Host-associated > Plants > Roots > Rhizosphere ...
GTGAAGGTGCTGTCGGGCGGCGAGAAGGGCCGCATGATCTGGGGCAAGCTGATGCTCGGCCGCCACAACGTGCTGCTGATGGACGAGCCGACCAACCACATGGACATGGAGTCGATCGAGTCGCTGCAGATCGCGCTCGAGCAGTTCGAAGGCACGCTGATCTTCGTGTCGCACGACCGCGAGTTCGTGAGCGGGCTGGCGAACCGGATCATCGAAGTGCGCACGGACGGCACGCTGTACGACTTCGGTGGCAATTACGAGGAGTTCCTGACGAGTCAGGGGCAGGAGTAAATGCCCGGAGGTTTCGTCCGCGCATGAGTTCCGGTGCGGCACCGACCAGAACGCCCGGAGCGAACCGTCACAAGCGCATCAAGCCCGCATCGACAGCAGTGTCGATGCGGGTTTTTTCATTTCCGCTTGCGCCCGGGCCCGACCGCATCGCGAATTCCGGTTTCCTCCCGTTGACCGACTTCAGGTAAATTACCGCCGAACGCCATTCATCATTCCCCATTTCGACCCGGAGCCGTCCCTCGATGCAGGATCATCCCCTCCCGCTCGACCTGTCCGGCCTTGCGCAAAGCCTTTACGCGCAGGGCACCGAGGAGGGCATCCTGGCGCGCCTGATGGAGCGGATCTCGCCCGTCAACCGCTTCTGCGTCGACATCGGCGCGAGCGACGGCCTGCGCAACAGCAACACCGCGCGGCTGCTGCACGAACAGGATTGGGCCGGCGTGCTGGTGGAAGGCAGCGCATATCGGTTCGGCAAGCTTGCCGCCCACTACGCGGGCGCGGAGCGCGTCCGTCTGTATCAGGACCGCGTCCAACCCGATACGGTCGATCGACTGCTCGCCGATGCGAACACGCCGGCCGACTTCGACCTGCTGTCGATCGACATCGACGGCAACGATTACTGGGTGTGGCGCGGCCTGCAAGCGTTTCAGCCGCGCATCGTCGTGATCGAATACAACCCGTACTACACGCCGCCCGAACGCTGGGTCATGTGCTTCAATCCGGACCACGAATGGGATGGCTCGACCTACTACGGTGCAAGCCTCGAATCGCTCGTTCATCTCGGCAGGCGGAAGGGCTATGAACTCGTCTGCTGCGACGACATGGGCAACAACGCGTTCTTCGTACGGCAGGACCTGTACCCGCTGCTCGGCATCGCGAACAACGATCCGTCGGTGCTGTTCCGGCCGGCGATGTACAAGCTGCGCTACGTCGGACACAACACGTTCCTGACCGGTCATCCGTATCGACACGGGCCGGCGGAGCACATCTGAATGGACCGGCTTGCGATCACCTTTGACGAGATTCGCGACGCCTATGCGCTGGGCCGAAGCGACGCACCGCGCCAGGTCAGCGAACGCGTGTGGTATCTGCCGGCTGACAGCGGCGGTGTGGCAGTCAAGCTCTACGCGCTCGAACACCATGCGCGCGCGGCCAGGGAGGCCGCCGTCCTTGCGCATCTGGAAAGGCACGGCGATGCCCGCGTTCGTGTCCAGACGCTCAAACGCACGACAGCCGGCGCATCGCTGTGGACGGGGCAGGACTCGCATGCGATGCTCACGCGCTGGGAAGCCGGGCAGTTCAGAACCTACGATACGTTTTCGCCGGCCGAGTGGAATGCGCTCGGCGCGAGTCTGGCCGCGCTGCACCTGAGCCTCGACCGGCTGCATCTGCCGTCGCTCGACACGATCCGCGCGCGGCTGACCGCGATCGATGCGGACGCGGTGCGCCGCAGCCTGCTCGACGCACGGGATCGTGCGCACGCGAACGACGGCGGCGCGGACCTGCGCCGCTATGTCGATCTCGCGCTGCGCATGCTCGAGCGCTACTATCCGGGCAGTCTCGACGCGTTTCCCGCCGACGATCCGCAGCACCCGATTCACAACGACTACAACCAGTTCAACTATCTGTTCACGGGCACGCTGCCGCCGCTGATTCTCGACTGGGAGGCATCGATCGGCGCGCCGCGCGAATACGAACTGGTGCGATGCCTGAATCATTTGCCGCTGGAGGCGCCGCATCTGGCGGCAGCCTTCGTGCGCGCGTATGGCCGGGTCCGGCCGGTGAATCCCGCGCACCTCGCGTGGGCCGTCGATGCCGCGTGCCTGCAGCACGCGCTCAAGCTGTGGGTCGTGCAAGGCTGGCTCGACGATCCGTCGCGCTTCGCGTCGCACCTGAGCGGCGCGGTGACGATGGCGTCCGCGATGGTGGACGCGCGCGAGCGTCTGATCGATTTCTTTTCCCGTTGCGTGGAAGCAGGAAGCTGAAGTGAGTGCGAATCCGAACGACATCCCGAATCCGCCGCGCTCCGGCGAGCGACAGCATGTCTTCCCGCCGCCGCTGGATCGCGACTACCGCGTCGCCGATGGGCGCGTTCGGACGCGCTCGCTGGAAGCGCATATCGTCGACCACTGCAACCTGACCTGCGCCGAATGCTGCTCGCTGTCGCCGCTGCTGCCCGAGTGGTATGCGAGCCCCGAATCGATCGAGTCCGATCTGCGCAAGGCCGCGAAGGTGCTGAGCCCGCGCATTTTCAAGCTGGTCGGCGGCGAACCGCTGTTGCACCCGGCGCTCGTCGAACTCGTCGAACGCGTGCGCGGCACGGGCATCGCGCCCGACATCTCCGTCACGACGAACGGCATGAAGCTCGGCGAGATGCCGGACGCGTTCTGGCAAGCGGTGGATGCGCTCACGATCTCCCGCTATCCGAAGCCGGCGCTTTCGCCCGACCTGATCGCGCATGTCGAGCACCAGGCCGCGCGTTTCGACGTGCGCCTGAACTGGAAGGTGCAGGACGTGTTCACGACGATGAATCGTGCACAGCCCGGCACGGATCGCGACGACGCGCGGCGTCTTTATCACGATTGCTGGATCCGCGAGCGCTGCCATATGATTCGCGACGGCATGTTCTACACGTGTACGCGTCCGGCGCATTTCCATACGCTCTACAAGGGCGAGAAGGATTTCCAGGCCGACGGCCTGCCGCTGCGCGATGACGCCGGCATGCTCGATGCGATGCTCGCCTATTTGCAGCGCGAGGCACCGCTCGAAGCATGCCTGCATTGCCGCGGCGGCAGCGCGCCGGTCGCGCCGCATCGGATCCTGAAACGCATTGAAGTGGACACCTTGAAGGCTCGTTATCCATGATCGTCGGCACGCGCGACCCGTTCGGTTTCGATCGTCTGCACTACCATCCGCGCAGCGGCGTGGCGGCGTCCGGCATCCGCGCCGTCCTGCAGGCGTCGGGGCAAGCGGCCGGCGCGCCGGATGCGGCCGCCATCGCGGGCTACCTGAGCGGCGAGCGCCTGATCGGCCGCACGGTGCTGCGCGACGTGCTCGCGGTGCCGCCCGGTCATGCACTGATCCGGGCGCCGCACGGCCTGACGGTGCGGCCGGCGCCCGAGCGGCCCCGGCATGCCGATCTGGACACCGTGCTGCGCGCATCGCTGCAACGCGCGCTCGACAGCGGCAAGCGCGTCGCGCTGGCGCTGAGCGGCGGGCTCGATTCGGCGCTGCTGCTCGCGTTGCTGCGCGAACTCGGCGCACAGCGGCACGTGACGTCCTATATCCTCGCGACCGACATGCCCGACTACTGCGAACTCGACGCGGCGCTCGAACTCGCCGCGCAGATGCAGGCGAACGTGAAGATCGTGCGCGCGAACGAGGCCGACTTCGTTGCGGCGCTGCCGAGAACGACCCATGCGGTCGAGGAGCCGATGTTCAACCTGCATCCGGTCGCGAAGCTGCTGCTGGCCGAGGCGCTCGCCGCGGACGGCGTCGAGGTGGCGATCACCGGCGACGGGGCGGATCAGGTCTTGCGCCGCGACCGGTCGGCCAACTATCTGCCGCTGTGCCATGCGTTGTTCGACGAGGCGTCGGTCGATCTGCATCCGCCGTTCGTCGATGCCGACGTCGTCGCGCATCTGACGAGCATCGCACCCGACCCGAACAAGCAGTGCCTGCGCGATCTCGGTGCGCGCCTGAACCTGCCGGACCGTCTCGTGCACGGCCCGAAGCGCGGGCGGCTCGCACCGGCGATGGATCTCGCGCCGCTGCTCGATCGCGACCGCACGCGTGCACTGGCCGACTCGCTCGGTCTGGCCGCGCCCACGTTGCAGGCGGATACCGAGCGCGTGCTGTGGGTAACGCTGACGCTGATCCTCGATCATCTCGACCGCCTTCATCTCGATGCCGCGCATCGCCCAACCTGAACCGCTCATGAAACGCATCCTGTTCTGCGTGGTGCCCGAGAAGGGCCACGTCAATCCGTGCATCGGCCCGGCCCAGCATCTGCGCGCCGCCGGCTGCGACGTCGCGTTCTACGCGCCGGCCGACATCAGCGCGCAGCTCGACGGCGCCGGCGGCTTTGCATTCGTCGGGCCGCGCGAGACGCCTGAACGCCACGACCTGTCGCGCGGCGCGAGCTTCGCCGCGAACATTCGCGACGCCGACTGGCTGAGGCACTGGATCCGCACGCTGCTGATCGACCTCGCGCCCGCTCAGGTGGACGGCATCCGCGCCGTGCTGCGCGAATGGCAGCCCGACGTGGTCGTGATCGATCCGCTGCTCTACGCCGCGGCGATCGCCGCCGAGCTGGAAGGGCTGCCGTGGGTCTCGATGTCCAATTCGCTGAATCCGGTGCTGCCCGACGCGCTCGATTCGGAACTGCTCCGTACGGTGCGATGGCTCGAGCCGGAACGCACGCGCCTGTTCGCGCGCTACGGTCTCGACGCGCGTTTTCGCGGTTGCGACATCCTGTCGCCGCATCTGACGCTCGCGTTTACGACCGACGCGCTGGTCGGTACGCCGCCGCCCGGTGTCGAACTGGTCGGCCCGGCGATGCCTTCGGGGCCGCGCGGCGACGAGACGGCGTTCCCGTGGGAACGCCTCGACGCGGATCGCCCGCTCGTGTACATGTCGCTCGGCAGCCAGCTTTACTACCACCCGGACCTGTTCGCGAAAGTCATCGACGCGACGCGCACGACGTCGGCGCAACTGGTGCTGTCGGTGGGCGAACTGGCCGATTCGGATTTGCTGCCGGTCGATGACGAGCGCGTCGTCGCGGTGCGTTACGCGCCGCAACTGGCGCTGTTGCGGCGCACGCACGCGTTCGTCAGCCACGGCGGCGCGAATTCGGTGATGGAGTCGCTCGCGTGCGGCGTGCCGATGCTGCTGTCGCCGTTCTGCAACGACCAGTTCCATTCGGCGCACTTCGTCGAGCGGGCCGGCGCCGGGTGCGTGCTCGATCTGCAGCAGGCCGGCGTCGCGGAGATTGCCGACGCGCTCGAACGCCTGTTGCGTCCCGGATCGTTGCGCGAGCAGGCGGCGCGGATCCGCGCGAGCTACGCGCGCGACGGTTCGGCGCAGGCCGCCCGCCTGATCAGCGCACTCGCTTCAGGAAGCCGCCTGGCGACAGCGTCATGAGCACGCGGTCCTCGATGTCGTGGTCGACTTCGAACCGGTCGTCGCCGGCGAGAAACGCATGCACGGCCGTGGCCGGGTTGTTGCCTCTGCCGTACGGCTTGCCGTCGAACATCGACTCGGGCAGATACTCCATGATGGTATCCATCACGATCGCGTAGCTGCCGGGCGTCACGAGCGGCGCATAGCAGGCGAGTTCGCGCAGCACGTGCGCGTGCGTATGCGTGAGATCGAGGATCGCCATCACGCGCGCGCCGTCGCCGATCTGCGCGCGTACCGATGCGAGCGTGTCGGTTGCGCACGATTCGCCTTCGATCAGCACCATGCGATGGGCGAGCCGGTGCGATTGCAGGCGCTGCCTGACCTCGTCGCGCAGGCGCGGTTCGATCGCGACGACGCGGCCGTGGCCGCCCGTCAATTCCAGCATCGACGCGGAAAACACGACGCCGCCGCCCGCCGCGATGCCGGTCTGCACGATGCAGTCGGGACGCGCGCGCCAGATCAGTTCCTGCAGCGCGAGCATGTCGCCGGGCAGATGGAAGAAGCGCTCGCCGAGCCAGCGCGTCTGGAACAGATGGTCGAATTCGGCGGCGCGCGTCAGCCATTCGATGTTGATGTCCCGCATGCGGGCCGAAGGACGCTCTGACATGGTCAATGCAACGAGTAGGAATGACGTGAAAACGCTGGAACCGTGGCTTCACCGGTACTGGAACATCGCGCCGGCGCGCCTGCAGGCGCTGGCGTCGGGCCATACTAACAAAACGTACCTCGTCGAGTGCGCCGCGGGGCGCACGGTGCTGCGCGTGTCGTGGTCCGGCAAGCCGGTCGCGCAGGTGCATCGCGAGGCGTCGATACTCGGGCGTCTCGGCGGTTTGCGCACGGCGCCGACATTGCCCGCGCTGCCGCGGCTGCGGCCGACCATGGATGCGCAAACCGGTGTGCAGGCCGCCGATGGACGCTGGCTGCACCTGTTCGAGCATATCGACGGACGTCCCGGCCTGCCCGACGATGCGCAGGCCGGCGCGATCGATGCGATGCGTGCGCTCGCGCATCTGCATGCGGCACTGGCGTCGATACCCGTAAGCGAATCGGCACCGCTGGCGTGGCTGTCGGCGCGCCATGCGCGCGTCGCCGCGCGGGCGATGCCGTCGTTGGCGGGCGATCTGGGTCGTGACTATGCCACGGTGATCCGGCGAATCCGCGCGCATCTCGACGCCGCCGCACGCTGGCTGACGGGGCCGGTGCACTGGCTGCACGGCGACTATCACGCGGGTAACCTGCTGTATGTGGGCAATGCGGTGAACGGCGTGCTGGATTTCGACGATGTGGGGCAGGGCGCGCAATGGCTCGAGGCGGCCTTTGCGTTGTTCGCGCTGTCGCGCGATGCGGCCACGGACGATCGCTTCGTATTCGATGCACGGCGCTGGGAAGCCGGCCTGCAAGCCTACGCAGCGACGCGGCCTGACGCTGTGCCGGACTGGATGCGCGTGAGGCGGGATGCGCTGAGGGTGCTGTTCTGCGCGGACCAGACGCTGATCCATCTCGAAGCCGCGCAGCGCGGCCTGTGGATGCCGGGGCCCGGCATCGGATTTCTTGGCGGCTGGCGCCAGTTGCTGGACGAGGCGGCGCCCGAAAGCTAGCCGGCCGCCGCGTCAGCGCTGCCGATTCAGGAACAGGCGCACGGCTTCGACCGTGTTGGGCCGCGCTTCGCCGTGCCGCGATCCGTCGTGCATGCAGAACAGCACGTCGCGATGCCGCGCCGCGCTGGCGTCGACATGCGCGCACATTGCGTCGAATAGCGCCTGCGGTGATGGCGCCGGCCGCTGCCAGTCATCCAGTATCGCGGTCCAGCCGGTGTGTTCGCGTTGCAGGCGCGCGAGCACGGCTGCGCGATTGTCCTGCGGCATCAACCCGTACGGAAGGCGCAGCGGGATCGCGTCCGGCGCAGGAACGCCGGCGCGGCGGCAGGCCTCGCGAATCAGCGCGTCGGTTGTCTCGATCTCGTCGATCAGCACGTCGTCCGCCAGCGCGCCCGGTCTCGCGTGCGAACGGGTGTGATTGCCGAGCCGGTGGCCTTCGTGCGCCATTCTCGCCGCGACGTCGAGCGCGACCGCCAGGTTCGTGCCGAGCAGGAAGAAGGTCGCCGTGCACGATGCGTCGCGCAGGACGTCGAGCAACGCAGGCGTCGACGGGCCGGGGCCGTCGTCGAAACTGAGGTGAATGGACATCGCGTGGACGGCGCGTCGTGTGAGTGGAACCTGAACGATAGCGCAATCCGGAGGCCGATCGGTCGTGCGTTGTCAGCGAGCGAAAGCATGCGCGCGCAACCGCCCGTGCTCAAGCGTCGAATCGCTCAATTGTCGCAAGCAAGCGCCGGCTCGTCCGGAATTGCCCGCTCTGCCAGCGCGACATAATCGCCCGACGCCGTGCGTTCGACCCTTGCATCGACGCGGTACGCGCGCCGCAGGTTCGGCGGCGTCAGCACGTCGGCCGGCGCGCCGTCCGCGACGAGTCCGTCGGCGCTCAGCAGCACGAGCCGGTCGCAGAAACGCGAGGCGAGATTCAGGTCGTGCATCGCGACCAGCACGATTGCGCCACGCTGGCGGGCCGCCTCGCCCACCGCCTCGAGCGCGAGCAATTGCCAGCGCAGGTCGAGCGCGCTGGTCGGTTCGTCGAGCAGCAGCAGCGGCGTGTCGCGCACGAGCACCTGCGCGAGCCCGACCATCTGCCGCTGGCCGCCCGACAACCGGTCGAGTGGCGACATTGCCAGCGGGTGCAGCCGCAGCCGCGTGAACACCTGTTGCAAACGCCGGTCGCGCGTCGCGTCGGACAGGCCGCCGCAGGTGGCGCGCAACGCGCTGCGCACGGCTTCGTACACGAGTAGCGACGACGGTTGCGGCAAGGTCTGCGGCAGATAGCCGACCTGCCGCGTGTGTTCGCGGCGCGACCCGTACAGCAGGTCGAAGCTGCCGACTGTCGCGCGACCGGTCGGGGACGCAAGCCGCGCCAGCGCGCGCAGCAGCGTCGACTTGCCGACGCCGTTCGGCCCGAGCAGCCCGACCGTCGTGCCCGGCTCGACCGGCGCGAGCGACAGCCCGTCGAGCACGACCCGGGCGCCGTAGCGGACGCACAGCGCGTCGAGATGCAGCATCGGCTCAGCCATGGAGTCTCCTGCGCCGGCTGACGAGCAGCATGAACAACGGCACGCCGACCAGCGCGGTGATGATGCCGATCGGCAGCGTCACGCCGGGGATCAGCGTCTTGCTGAGCACGGACGCGCTGGCCAGCATGATCGCGCCGGCAAGCGCCGCGCCCGGCAGGTAGTAGCGATGCTCGTCGCCGACCAGCAGCCGCGCGACGTGCGGCCCGACGAGGCCGACGAAACCGATCGTGCCGACGAACGACAGCGCCGTCGCGGACAGCAGGCTGATGCGCGCGAGCGCGACGAGCCGCAGCCGCTCGACCGAGATACCCATGCTGCGCGCTTGCTCGTCGCCGGCGCGCAGCGCCGTCAACGACGCGACGTCGACGCTCGCCCACAGCGTGCAGGTGGTGAACACGCAGGTCAGCAGCGCGATCTTGCCCCACGTCGAGCGCGCCAGGCTGCCCATGCTCCAGAACACGATCTGCTGCAACGCATTTGCGTCGGCGATGAACTGCAGCAGCCACTGCAGGGCCTCGAAGCTGAACATCAGGCCGATGCCGAACAGCACGACGGTTTCGGTCGTCGCGCCGTGGCGCCACGCGAGCCAGACGATCAGCAGCGTCGCGACGCACGCGCACGCGAACGCGCCGAGCGACAGCGCGACGTTCTCGTTCCACAGCACCAGGTGCCAGCCGGAAATCACGACGAGCGACGCGCCCACGCTCGCGGCGGCCGACATGCCGAGCGTGAACGGACTCGCGAGCGGGTTGTTCAGCACGGTCTGCATTTCGGCGCCGGCGAACCCGAGCGACGCGCCGACGAGCACAGCCATCAGCGCATAGGGCAGCCGTACGTCCCACAGGATCACGCGCTGTTCGAGCGGCAGCCCGTCGGGCCGGAACAGGCCGCCGACCACATCGGCGAGCGGAAACGGCGATGGGCCGGTCGAGACGTCGACGACGAGCAGCGTGACGAGCACGCATGCGAGCGCGGCCAGCGCACCGACACGCCGCGCGGCGACTGCGCGATAGCGAAGTCGCAGCGACGAAGGCGAAACGGGGGTCGTCGTGCTCATGCGAGCGCTCCGGACGCGGGCTCGAACACCACGCGTGACGCAAGCGCGAGACTCGGCAGCACGACGCCGCCGTGATCCTCGTCGTCGATCAGCCGGAACGCGGCGTCGAGCCCTGGGCGGCCGCCCACGCGCGCGACGAAGTCGCGGGCGGAACTCACCTGCTTGCGCGCCTGCTGGCGGCGCATCCGTTCGGCGTCGGGGTTCGGTGCACCTTCCTCGAGGCTGCCTGCGGTCACGAGGACGCGCAGCGGCCATGCGAGCGGGGCGGTTTGCGCGGCGAACCGGTCGGCATAGGGCAGCAGCGCGCGCTCGCCCCACCAGATCGACGGGCTCGCGGCCACGTAGCGCCGAAACAGGTGCGCGCGCGTGAGCATCGCGTACAGCGTCAGCAGGCCGCCGTACGAGTGACCGAACAGCGTCTGCCGCTCAGGATCGACCGGCAACTGGCGGGCGAGCCACGGCTGCAGGTCGTGCTCGATGAAGTCGAGAAAGCGATCCGCGACGACGCCGCGGCCGTTCGGTAACGGCGCGAGCGTGTAGTCGTCGGCGCGCGCGGCCATGTCGTAGGGCCCGTCGACCGGATAGCCGATGCCGATCACGACGGCCTCGGCGTCGCGCGTGCCGTCCGGCCGTGCGCGGCGATTGCGGATGAGCTGCGCCGCGAGCGGGAACAGCGCATTGCCGTCGAGCACGGTGAGCACCGGATGGGGCGCCGAGCCGGAACGCTCGGCCGGCAACGCGACGAACAGGCGCCGCGTGCGGCCGGCGATCGTCACGTCGAACTGGCGGCTGTCCGGCACGAAGACCGGGGGCGCGGCGTCGAGGCCGGGCGAGCCGTAGTACT
>Ga0207647_10004369_pt1 | contig 10484 bp, 12 predicted proteins | sample KBSCornC2_FD_184295 | JGI IMG/M metagenome (GOLD analysis project Ga0207647, IMG submission 184295) | Corn rhizosphere microbial communities from Kellogg Biological Station, Michigan, USA - C2 (SPAdes) (version 2) | ecosystem: Host-associated > Plants > Roots > Rhizosphere ...
CGGAGCAGTCGCTGGAATGGAGCGAGGCCGGTGTGGAAGGCATGGCGCGTTTCCTGCGCCGCTTCTGGCGCGAAGTGACGACACACGCGTCGCAGCCGGACCATCCGGTGGTCGATTCGACCCAGCTGGACGCCGGCCAGAAGACGCTGCGCCGCCAGGTGCACGAAACCATCCAGAAGGTGAGCGACGACTTCGGTCGCCGCCACTCCTTCAACACCGCCATTGCCGCGCTGATGGAGCTGCTCAACGCACTCAACAAGTTCCACGACATGAGCGAGCAGGGCCGAGCCGTGCGCCATGAAGCGCTGGAGGCCATGGTGCTGCTGCTCAACCCGGTGGTGCCGCACGTGAGCCATGCGCTGTGGCAGGTGCTGGGCCATGCGCAGTCCGTGGTGGAAGACCAGCCATGGCCGCAGGCGGACAGTGCCGCGCTGGTGCGCGATTCGCTCACGCTGGCGGTTCAGGTCAACGGCAAATTGCGCGGTACCATCGAGGTCGCGGCCAACGCTTCGAAGGAAGAGGCCGAGGCGCTTGCCCTGGAGCAGCCGAACGTGAAAGCCTTCCTGGAAGGCCAGGCCGTGCGCAAGGTAATCGTGGTCCCGGGCAAGATCGTCAACATCGTCGCAGGATGAAATCCATGAGCCGTGTGTTCAAAGCTTCGCTGCTGTTGATCTCCACCTTCGCCCTGGCGGCATGCGGCTTCCACCTGCGCCAGAGCGTGGCGTTGCCGCCGTCGATGCAGCGCGTGCACATCACGGTCAACGGCGACGTCAACCTGCAGCGAGGCCTTGCCCGCGCGCTGGCCAGCTCCGGTGCCACCGTGGAAGACCACGCGGGCGCCGATATCGCCGAACTCAGCGTGCCTGTGGCGTCCTTCAGCACGGAGACGCTCACGGTCAGCGGCCAGGCGCGCGTCACCGAATACACCGTGCGCTACCAGGTGCAGTTCGAGGTTCACGACGGCGCCGGCCAACCGCTGGTGCAGCGCCAGCGCATCGACATGTCGCGCGAGTTTAGCTACGACGCCACCAACACCATCGGCACGACGGCGCAGGTCGACGCGATCCATGGCAGCCTCAACGACGACATGGTGCAGGCCGTGCTGTTCCGCCTGCAGGCCGCCGGCCGCCATCCGGAACAGACGGCTGCCCAGGCGGCACAGGCAGCTGAGTCGGCGCCCGCGCCGGCCAGCAGCACTCACTGAGTCGCCATGCCGCTCGGTGCCGCCCAATGGCAGAAATCGCTGACGGCAGATCATCTGCAGCCGGTGTACCTGCTCGCGGGTGAAGAGCTGCTGGTGCTGGAGGCCGCCGACGCCTTGCGTGCGCAGGCGCGCAAGCTCGGGTACGCCGAGCGCGAAGTACTCGACGTCGGCAACCATTTCGACTGGGACGACCTGGCGCGTTCCGCCGCCGGGATGTCGCTGTTCGCCGCGCGCCGCCTGCTGGATTTGCGTCTTCCGACCGGTCGTCCCGGCACCGAAGGCGCCAAGGCCATCAACGAGTTTTGCGCGAACCCACCGCCTGACGTCACCCTGCTGGTCACCGCCACCGAGTGGAGCAACAAGCACGAAGGCGCGTGGACCAAGAACCTCGATGCCGCCGGTACGATGGTGGTCTTCAATGCGCCGCGCCCCAATGAATGGGCCGCATGGATTGGTGCGCGGCTCGCATCGCGCGGCCTGTCCGCGACGCCGGATGCCGCCGCGCTGCTCGCCGAGCGCGTCGAAGGCAACCTGCTTGCCGCTGCACAGGAAATCGACAAGCTGGTCGTGTTGCATGGCCAGGGCAAGATCGACGCGGCGGAAATGGAAAGCCTGGTCGCCGACAGCGCCCGCTACGACGCATTCAAGCTCACCGACGCCGCGTTTGCGGGCGAGGGTGGGCGCGCGCTGCGCATCCTGCATGGCCTGCATGCGGAAGGCGACGAACTGATCGCGCTGATGGGCTGGCTGGTCAACCAGCTGCAGCTCGCCTTGCGCCTGGCGAACGCACGCGACTTCGCTGCGCAGGCGCGCGCCGAACGCCTGTGGCCCGCGCGTGAGCAACTCTTCCGCAAGGCGCTGCGCCGCGCACCGCGCGAGCACTGGCTGCAATGCCTCGCACGTGCCGCGCGCATCGATCGCATGGCCAAGGGCCGCGAGCAGGGCGACCCCTGGCTTGAGGCGGAACGCTTGATCGCCGCCATCGCCGAGCCACGCGCGGCGCAGGCGCTAGCGTGACAAGGCAGCTCACTTCTCCCTCTCTGTGGGGAGAGGGCTGGGGTGAGGGGCGGGTGCTCGCTCCGACCGCTCATTGCCTGCGCATGATTTCGTCATCCGGCCGCGACGTAGCGCGCGCCGTCATCCGAATCTTCCCTACCACCCGACCACCTTCGTGTCGCCCAAAGGGAATGGGGAGATAGCATGAGCCGCCCCCTCGCCATTTTCGGCGGCACCTTCGATCCCATCCACCTGGGCCACCTCAGCGTGGCCTGGGAGGCATCCGAGCTGCTCGATGCCGATGTGCGCCTGATGCCGGCCAGCGTGCCGCCGCACCGGCCGTCACCGCTGGCGAATGCGCAGCAGCGCGTCGCGATGCTGAAGGCGGCGTTGCAGAAGCAGCCGCGCCTCACGCTCGACGCGCGCGAGCTCGAACGAAGCGGTCCGTCCTACACGATCGACACGCTGGTTGAGTTAAGGACAGAAGAGGGCGATCGCCCGCTGGTACTGCTGTTGGGCGTCGACGCTTTCGCCGGGCTGCCTTCGTGGCATCGTTGGCGCGAGCTGTTCGACGTGGCCCACATCGGCGTGCTCAGTCGCCCCGGCGTGGAGATCAGTTTGCCGGATGCGCTCTTGGCCGAAGCCGCCCCGCGGCGCACGGAGGATGCCGCCGTGTTGCGTGCCATGCCGGCGGGCAAGCTGATCGAACTGTCCGTCACGCCGCTGGAAATTTCGGCGACGCGCATCCGCGAGTTATTGGCCGAAGGCCGCGATCCGCGTTACCTGCTGCCGTGCGGATTGTTCGACGATCCGTCGATCCTGGCGCCTTACCGCAAGGGCTGATCTTTTCTCTTCCTGTAGGAGCGCGCCCAGTGCGCGCCCGCAGGGTTGCGGCGTCACCGCTGCGTAGGCTATTCGCGCACTGGGTGCGCTCCTACAAAAAAGCCCGTTCATCACGACGTGCGAGGTACGAACCTCAACGCCACCGAATTCATGCAATAGCGCAATCCCGTCGGCGGCGGCCCGTCGTCGAACACATGCCCAAGATGGCTATCGCAACCGGCGCAATTTATGGCCGTGCGTTCCCATCCAAAACTGCGGTCGCGTTTTTCGACGACGTTCTTCTTGGCGATCGGTTGCCAGAAACTCGGCCATCCCGTGCCGGAGTCGAACTGCGTGGCTGCATCGAACAGCGCGGTATCGCATGCAGGGCATCGGTACAAGCCGGGCACGGCGGGTTTCTCGTGCTGGCCGCTGAAGGCGCGCTCGGTGCCTTCGCGGCGCATCACGTAGTACGCATCATCGGAGAGTCGTTGATGCCATTGCGCATCGTTGAGCACGAGCTTGCGTACATGGCAGGCGCCGAGATGGCGTCCGTCATCGGCAAAGCATTCCAGCAGGAGGTCTTCGCCCTGCGCCGCGGGCGTCGCGGCCATGGCTTCTCCCGATGCCATGCCGGGCTTGAGGAAACCCGGCAGCAGATACATGCCTGTCGCGGCGATGGCGCCGCCCGTGAGGGCCGCGCGCAGGAAACGGCGGCGCTCCAGCATCACGATATCCTTGGTACGAGTCATGGTGGCCTCCATTACGCCGTTGGCGTGGATCAGCCGAACGTAAAGGCGTAAGCCTGCACGCCCGGATCGAGGAAGGTGATTTCGAAGGTGCGCTCGCCCGTGCCAGTGGCCTGGCGCACCAGCTGGTAGAGGCGTTGCGAGGTCACGGTGCCATTGCCGTCGGCATCGGTATCCATGCCGTGATCGGCAGCCGGCGCCTTGCCGTCGATGGTCACGCGGAAGCGCACCGGTTTGCCGTCCGACGAGGGGCCCAGGACCAGATGCAGGTCGCGTCCACGAAAGCGGTAGGCGATACGACTGTTGGGGCTGTCCGATCGCGCACTTTCTTCGCGCACGGTCCAGCCGCCGTCGAGCGCCCATTGATTGGTCATGAGCGTGGCCGGCGCGCGGTAATTCCACGTGTCGTCGTGCGCCACCCGGCCGCCTGCAAAGTTCTCGGCACGTGCGTAACCGACGTAGGTCTCCGGCGAGCGCTGCGCATCGCGCGAGCTGGCGGCTTCCGCACCGTGCGCGCCCGGCTGCACGTAACCGACGGGCAGATTCTTCTGGCCGGCTTCGGTGAGCAGCTGGCGGATCACGTCTTCGCCCTGGTCATACTCGCCTTCACCGAAATGGTGGTGGCGAATGTGTCCCTGCGCATCGATGAAGTAGTGCGCGGGCCAGTATTCGTTGTTGAAGCCTTTCCAGATCGCGTACTCGTTGTCGAGCGCCACCGGGTAGTCGACACCCAGATCCTTCACCGCCTTGATGACGTTCTGCGGTTCCTTCTCGAAGGCAAACTCGGGTGCGTGCACGCCGATCACGACCAGGCCGTGGTCCTTGTACTTGTCGGCCCAGCCGCGCACGTAAGGCAATGAGCGGATGCAGTTGATGCAGGAGTAGGTCCAGAAGTCGACCAGCACCACCTTGCCGCGCAACGACTGTGCGGTGAGCGGGGGGCTGTTGAGCCACTGGGTGGCGCCGGCCAGCGAAGGCAGCTCACCTTCCACCGGCAGCGGTTCGCCGGCCTTCACGGCGGGCTGCGGCGCGGGCGCGGGCCGCACGGCATTGATCAGCTTCTGTTCGATGCCGCTGGTGCTGGCCAGCGATACGCGCGTCAGCAGGCCGGTATCCACGCCCAGCGCTATCGCCGCCACGCCGACGAGCACCAGCACACCCAGCGCCCGCCGCACCCATTCACCCGCGCCCAGCGAACGCTTCATCAGCGCAAACACACGACCGCCCACGACGAGCGCCAGCGCCAGCGACGTGGCCGCGCCGGCCGCGTAGGTGAGCAGCAGCAGCGTGGTCTGCACGCTGGCGCCGTTCAACGCGGCGCCGGTGAGCAGCAGCCCGAGGATGGGGCCGGCGCACGGCGCCCAGAGCAGGCCGGTCGCCACGCCAAGACCTGCAGCAGACCATGCCGAGTCGCCCTCGGCATCCGAACGCTGGGTCAGCTTGTTGCCCAGCGCCACGAACGGCCGGCTGATCCATTCGGCCAGATGACTCGAAAGCAGGGTCAGGCCGAGCACCGCCAGTACGACCATGGCGACGATGCGGCCGTACTGGTTCGCCCGGATCGCCCAGCCGCCGCCCAACGCCGCCAGCGTTGCCACCAGGGCAAAGGTCAGCGCCATGCCCAGCAGCATCGGCAGGCCGTTGCGCGTGAAGGGTCGGTCGGCGCGGGCAAACACGAACGGCAGCACCGGCAGGATGCACGGGCTGAGGATGGTCAGCACGCCACCGAGGTAGGCCAGGATCAGCACGAGCATGGAGGGATCATCCATCAGGGAGTCATGGAGGTATTCGTCGGGCACGGTCCGGCGGTTACCAGGTCGCTGCCGCCGGAACGCCGCGCCAGCGCCGGGTTCCAGCATCCTCCCGGCCGATCCGCCTGTCATGTCTGGCATGCAACCCAAAAGCCCCTGCATGTGCCGGGCTCTGTCATGGATGCGGCTGATGGTTCAAGAGCTGGAGCCGACGCCCACGGTTGAAGGCTTGCCGGCAAAATCGAGCTGCACGTCGTTGCCGCTGATGCCGTCGCCGTGGCTCGCCTGCGAGGCGACCGCGATGGAGGCGCCGAATGCGGGTCCGTCAGGATCTTTCATGGAGCATTCCTTGCGAGTGGAACGGACCCGCCGAGGCGGGCGCCGGATTGGGCCAATCGCGCCGTCCCAGCACCATGCGACCTGTCTGGAACCACGACGGGCAGTCGCGGAAACCTGCGTGGGAAGTAACGCCCGCGGCCCGCGCGTCGAATAAACAGAAGCCCCTTCGACCCGCCTGCCATGAGCGCCGCCTTGACCGCCACCCGTTCGATGGTTCTAGATAGCGTCCTTCCTGTCTGGATTAGGGCCGACTTTGCCGTGAGTGACGCCGCTGAACGCGCCATCGATGAGCCGGAGCGGCGGCGTGCGGCATGGATGGCCGCAGCCCAGGGCGGCGATCGGAAGGCCTACGAGCGCGTGCTGGCCGATTCGGTGTCCCTGATACGCGCGGCGGCAAGGCGCCAGGGCGTGGATGCGGATCTGACGGATGACGTGGTGCAGGAAACCCTGCTTACCGTGCATCGGGTGCGTCACACCTACGATCCCAGCCGGTCTTACGATGCCTGGCTCTCGGCCATCGCCGCGCGACGCGCGATCGACGCGCTGCGCAGCCGGGGACGGCGCGGGCATCGCGAGTTGCACGATGAGCGAGCCTACGACATGCATCCGGACGAGCACGATGCCGCCGCCGCCACCGAACGCGAACAGGCGGCGCGCCGTCTGCATGAGGCCATCGCGACATTGCCGCCGGGACAGCGCGAAGCGGTCGAGCAGCTGGGCCTCAAGGAGCGCTCGCTGGCCGAAGCCTCGGCGCACACCGGTCGGCAATCGGGTGCGCTGAAAGTGAACCTGCATCGCGCCATGAAGGCGTTGCGCACACGTTTCCACGGAGAACCCTGAGCACATGTCCGAGTCGCGACTCCCCGAGTCACTGATCCAGTCGCTGGGCGTGCAGCTGACCCCGGTGCGGCGCCTGCCGCCACCCTGGTTGCGCACGATCGGCTGGCTGGTGCTGGTGGCGGCGATCGCGGCGGGCCTGCTGTGGCATTACGGTGCCGAGCACATGATCCGCCGCTGGGTGGCCGAACCGGATATCGCCGTCGCGGGCATCGGTGCGCTGATCACGGCCGTTTCCGCAGCGTGGGTGGCGTTTACGCTCGGGGTTCCCGGGCGTTCCGCGCAGTGGGCGTGGCTGCCGTTGCCGGGGCTTTTGCTGTGGGTGGGGGCCAGCGGGCTCGGTTGCCTGCGCCATGTCGTCATGCCGGGATCGACGGTGGCCACCGCACATCAGTCCGGCGACTGCCTGATGTTCATCATCAGTCTTTCGATACCGCTTTCTGCGTTGCTGGTTTGGCTGCTGCGCCGTGCCTGTCCGCTCCGGCCGGTGCTGACGGCGGTGATGATCGGGCTCGCCAGCGCGGCGGCCTCCGCGGCGCTGCTGGAGATCTGTCACGGTTTCGCCGTCGCGGTCACCGACCTCATCACGCACGCGATCGCGGTCGGCATCGTGGTGCTGGTCAATGCGCTGATGGGCGGTCGTCTGCTGCAACCCGCGCTGAAGTAACCCTCCTCGCCATCGAAGCGAAGGAAGACATGCGGCTCGTGCCGCATCGACCATCTTCCAGGAGAATTTCCATGAAGTACTTCATTCCGCTGGCCCTTGCGGCCTCGTTGGCCTGCGTATCCATCGCGTCCGCGCAGGACGCCATGCAGCCGGCAAGCGCAGGCACTGCCATGAAGCAGGATGCGATGAAAAGCAGCGACACGATGATGAAGAAAGATGCTTCAGGCATGAAACACGACAGCATGAAAAAGCATGACGCCATGAAAAAGGGTGATGCGATGCAGCACGGTGATGCCATGAAGAAGGAGGCGGGCGGCAGCGACGGCGGTGGCGCTTCGGGCGGTCAGTGACCTTGGCAAGGGATCGCAAGAAAAAGCGATTCCGCGCAGTGCGTGAGCACTGCAGCAAACGATCTTGAGCCCATGCGGCCAGCCGGTATTGACGCTGAATGGCGATGCCGGCCGGCCGCATCTTCCTGTGGGGCGTGGGTATACGCTTGGGTCCGCATCCGGGTATGCGTGATACGAGCGCAGACCCGATGCAGTGCCTTCACGAACCAGGGAAGGATCGTTCGCATCGGGCGGGACTGCTGATGTGGCGTGGCCGGAACCGACGCAAGCCGGTCCCGGAGCGTCGGGTCATTCGGGAAGAGTGGCGCCGACCGTTTCATGAAAGTGCGGCGCGGCCGCACGGTTACCTCACCGCTTCAGGAGACATGCACTCATGAAAGTTTCCCGTTACGCCGTACTCGCCCTCGCCACTGCCGTCGCCCTCGGTGCCGCCGTGTCGCCTGTGATGGCGCAGAGCACGCCGCCGGCGCAGTCCACCCAGGACGCCAGCAAGGACGCGATGAAGTCCAACTCGGATGCCATGAAGTCGAATTCCGATGCGATGAAGTCAAATTCCGACGCGATGAAATCGAACTCGGATGCCATGAAGTCCAATGCGGACGACATGAAATCATCCAGCGATTCGATGAAGGGCGACACCGGCAAGAGCAGCACGCATCACAAGAAGCACAAGAAAACCACCGAACCGGCTTCGTCCTCGACCAGCGGCCACTGATTTCCAGCCGCATCGACACACCCAAGGCTCCCTTTACGGGAGCCTTGTTTTTGGGTGTGTGTCACAGGGGCATGGTGTAATAGCGCTTCGTCTACGCGGCGGAGCACTCGACATGGCCACCGGTTTGCTGCAGCGCCTTGGTATCACCCAGCCCCTGGTTCTCGCACCGATGTCCGGCGCCTCGACACCGGCGCTGGTGGCGGCGGTAAGCCATGCCGGCGGACTGGGCTCGCATGGTGTGGGTTATCTCGCGCCGCAGGCCATCCTCGATGACGCGGCGAAAATACGTGCCATGACCGATCGCCCGTTTGCGCTCAACCTGTTCGTGTTGCCCGACGATGTACGCACGGACGAAGCCGCCGTCGACCACGCGCGCGCTGCATTGGACGCGCTGATGGAGCACGAGGGCCTGGCCGTACGCACGACTCGGCCGGAGCGTTGGTCGCCGCGTTTCTCCGACCAGTTCGCCGCGCTGTGCGAGGCGCGCCCTGCTGTCGCGAGCTTCACTTTCAACCTCCTCACGCCCAGCCAGGTGGACGAGCTCAAGCGCCGCGATATCGCCGTCGTGGGCAACGCGACGTCACTGGCCGAGGTGCGTGCCTGGGCCGCCTTGGGCGTGGATGCCATCAGTCTGCAGGGTGCGGAGGCCGGCGGCCATCGCGGCACCTTCCTGCACGACCCGGAGGAAGCCATGATCGGGCTGTTCGCCCTGATACGGCTGGCTGCGCGTGCGGTGGATGTGCCGCTGATCGCCGGCGGCGGGATCATGGACGGTCAGGGCATGCTTGCCGCGGAAATGCTGGGCGCGTCTGTCAGCCAGCTGGGCACGGCGTTCCTCGCCTGTCCTGAGTCCGCCGCGGCGTCCGCGTGGAAGCAGGACATCCCTGCCACCGAGGACACGCGCGTCACCAGCATCCGCAGCTTTTCCGGTCGTGCCGCGCGGGGCCGGCGCAATGCCTACGTGGACGCGATGGAGCCGAAGGCCGGGAGCTTCCCGGCGTATCCCGTCATGAACGCGCTCACGTCTCCCTTGAGAAAAGCGGCCGCGGCCGCGGGGCGGGGCGACCTGGTCTCGGAATGGTGCGGGCAGGCCGCGAGCCTGGCCAGGTCCATGCCGGCGGCCGAATTGGTCGCGATCTTGCTTGAGGAATACGCCGCGGCCCGCGCCAGTTTCACTTGACGTGGGCTTCAGGGTGGGGCGGTATACTGCCCCCGCGCCATCCCGCGCATCGATCATGCATCGAGGCAACCGCACTTGAGTCAGACTTCCCCTCGCAGCACCAAATCCGCCACCACGGCGGTCATTCGCCAGCAAGTCCTCGACGCGCTGGACGAACTGAAGGCCAAGGACATTCGTGAGATCGACGTCCGCGGCAAGACCTCCATCGCCGATCTGCTGGTCATCGCCTCCGGCACTTCCGCGCGCCATGTGAAATCCATCGCCGACGAAGTCGTCAAGTTCGCCAAGAAGGCGGGCGTGATGCCGCTCGGCGTGGAAGGCGAGCAGGAAGCCGAGTGGGTGCTGGTGGACCTGGGAGACGTGATCGTCCACGTCATGCTCCCGCGTATCCGCGAGTTCTATGGCCTGGAAAGGCTGTGGACCGTCGGTGACCGCGAAATGGACGCCGAAGTCGCCAGCGTGGGCTGATGTCCCGCGCTACGACGGTCGTTGCCGCGCGCCTTTCGATGCGCGTGGCGGTTCCTGCTGTTCCCCTGCTTTTCGGTGAAGACGCATGCGTGCGCGCCTGATTGCCGTCGGTGAACGCATGCCCGCCTGGGTGGCGGAAGGTTTCGCCGAGTACCGCAAACGGTTGTCGCACGATCTGCCGCTCGAACTCATCGAGTTGAAACCCGGCGCGCGTGGCAAGGGCCGCGACGACGCGCGGGCCATCCAGGACGAAGGTGCGGCCATCCTCGCCGCCTTGCCGCGGGACATCCATGTCGTTGCGCTGGATGGTCGTGGCAAACCGTGGTCCAGCGAAGAGCTCGCCACGCAGCTCGAGAAATGGCGGATGTCGGGGCGCGACCTGGCGTTTCTCATTGGCGGGCCCGAT
>Ga0207647_10004373_pt1 | contig 10479 bp, 11 predicted proteins | sample KBSCornC2_FD_184295 | JGI IMG/M metagenome (GOLD analysis project Ga0207647, IMG submission 184295) | Corn rhizosphere microbial communities from Kellogg Biological Station, Michigan, USA - C2 (SPAdes) (version 2) | ecosystem: Host-associated > Plants > Roots > Rhizosphere ...
GGCCGCCAGCCAGCCCCACCGCCCAGGTCCTGGGCGGCCTCCGCGCTCGGCGAGCGCTTCCACAAGCGTCGGCGGTGTCTTCACGGTGGTCACGCTATCGCCCGGTGCTCAGGCGCGGGCGGTGTCGGCCCGGAACCGGCGCAGGCCGATGAACCCGAGCACGACGGTCCAGCCGAGCACCACCAGCAGCGCGTGGGTGTCCAGCCCGCCCTGCGCCAGCGCGCTCCGCGAGGTCTGACCGGTCCAGTACGCCGGGGTGAGCTGGGCGATGTGCTTCATCACCGACGGCATCTGGTCGACCGGGAGCCACAGGCCGCCGAACGCCGCGATCAGCATCGTGCTCAGACCGGTGATCGGCTGGACGCTGTCCGGCTTCGCGATGTACCCGATGACCAGGCCGATCGCGGCGAACGGCAGCGCGCCGAGCCAGGACACCAGCGCGACCGTCAGCCATTGGCCGGCGCTCAGGTGCACGTGCCCGAACGTCATGCCGCACAGGAACACCACGACCAGCGGCGGGATCGCGAGCAGCAGGCTCAGGATCACCTTGTTGACGACGTACGCCTGCGGCTTCAGCGGGGTGAGCCGCAGCGTGCGGTTCCAGCCCCCGTCGCGCTCGGCCGCGATCACACCGCCGCTGCTCATCGCCGCGGACATCGAGCCGAACATCGCCATACTCACCATCACGTAGGCGATCGCGGAGATGCCGGCCTCGTTGGCGTCCTTCGGGATCGTCGTACCGAAGATCACGAACAGCACCAGCGGCATCAGGATCGAGAAGATCAGCACCCGCCGGTTCCGCAGCGTGCGGCGGATGTCGAAGATCAGGTAGTCGCGGTTCATGCCAGGCTCTCCTCTTGGGCCGCGCTGATCGCGAGGACGGCGTCCTCGAGGTCGGCGGACGTCACTTCGATGTCGTGGGCGCTCGTGTTCTCGAGCAGGTGGCGCAAGGTGCCGTCGGAGTCGCCGCACTGCAGCAGCACGACGTCACCGCGGGTCTCGACGTTGCGGACGCCGGGCAGCGACGCGAGCGCCGCCAGGTCGGCGCCCGGGATCGTGGCGCGGATGGTGCGGCCGGACACGCTCGCCTTGATCTGCGCGGCGGTGCCGTCGGCAACGACCTTGCCGCTGCGCATCAGCACCACGCGATCGGCGTACGAGTCCGCCTCCTCCAGGTAGTGGGTCGCGAACAGGACCGTCCGGCCGCGGGCAGTCTCGGCGTGCATCGACGCCCAGAAGTCGCGCCGGGACTCGACGTCCATCCCGGTCGTCGGCTCGTCCAGCACGATCAGGTCCGGCTGCGGGATGATCGCCATCGCGAACCGCACCCGCTGCTTCTGGCCGCCGGACAGGGCCTTCATCGTCCGCTTGGTGAGGTCCGCGATCCCGGCCCGCTCCAGGGCCTCCCGTACCGGCATCGGGTCGTTGTGCAGGCCGGCCACCAACTCCAGCAGCTCACCGACCTTGGCGTCCTCGATGATGCCGCCGCTCTGCAGCATCACGCCGACCTGACCCTTGGCGATCGCGTCCGTCGGCGTACCGCCGTACACCTGGACGGCGCCCTGGTCCGGCTTGACCAGACCCAGCAGCATCTCGATCGTGGTCGACTTGCCCGCCCCGTTCGGCCCGAGCAGCGCCACCACCTCACCGGCCCGGATGGTCAGATCCACCCCGGCGACGGCCTGCACGTCCGCATACCTCTTGGTCACACCCCGCAGGCTGACCGCAGTCGTTGTCGTCATACCCAGAATCCTGCTGGACCACCCCGCCGCACCCCTGGATCGCTCGTCACGACCCACCCATGACATCCGTCAGCCGACGGAAAGGACAGGTCAGTTGGGCCGGGGCCGAGGTCTGGCACCACGCGGGTCGTGGTGGTGGACTGCTTGATCGGGGTGGGCAGTCGGCAACTGATCGGGGTTAGGGAGCGTCCAGTGGAGTGTTGAGGAAGGGAACGCGATCGGGGTGGGTGCTGTGGGTGCTGGCGTGCGTGGTGCGGCGGGGGTCGTGCATGGCGGGGTGGGTGTGCGGCGGACTCGGGGCGGGCTGCCCGCGGGGGTTCGGGTCCGTGTGCACGGGCGGGAGACGGCGGGTGGGCGTGAGGGGAGCGGTGTGGTGGCGACGTTGACGGTGTGGAAGTTCGAGAGCTGGGACGGGGCCAACCAGGCGATCGGGACGTTGGAGAGTCTGGCGAAGCAGAAGCTGATCCGGATCCATGACGCGGCATCGGTGTCCTGGCAGCCGGAGAAGCGGCGGCCGCGGACCCGGCAGGTGCGGAACATGACGGGGCCGGGCGCGGTCGGCGGGTTGTTCTGGGGAATGCTGTTCGGGACGATCTTCCTGATGCCGTGGGCGGGCGCCGCGATCGGTGCGGCGGCCGGCGCGGTCGCCGGATCGCTGATCGACGTCGGGATCGACGACGACTTCATCAAGGAGGTCCGTCGCCAGGTGACGCCGGGTACTTCGGCGCTGTTCCTGCTGTCCAGCGACGAGGTGACCGATCAGGTCCGTGCGACCTTCCAGCGCACCGGCCTGCGCGCCAAGCTGATCCACACCGACCTGACCGACGACCAGGAAGCCGCCATCCACGAGATGTTCGGCGACTGAACCGCGGCTTCACCCACGTTTCGCGAAGTCCACGACGTACAGCCAGTCCTCCTCGAGGAGGTCGTGGCCGCCGGGGCGCAGGTGGTAGCCGATGGCGTTCGGGGCGAACGACGGACGGGCGGCGACCACGGCGAGGTGTTCGCCGATCGGATCGGCCCAGGCGTCGTCCTCCGCGCTGGTGACGGCGACGCGGCGTGGGGCGATGCTCGTCAGGAGTTGGTGCTGGTCGACGGGCAGGTCGTTCTCGCGGCCGGCGTACGCCGCGAACGACGGCACGAACCAGTGCGGGAACCGTGAGGTGATCGCCGCGATGTCCTCGCCGGCCGGGTGCCGGAACAGCGCCGCGCCGCAGCAGCCGGAACCGTTCGCGGCGGTGACGGCGAAGCGCTCGTCCTGCACGCCGGCCCAGAGCGCGGCCTTCCCGAGCCGCGAGTGCCCGAGCACCACCGCGTCGACGGTGTCGATGCCGGAGATGCGTCCGGCGACGTCGAGCAGGCGCGATAGTCCCCAAGCCCAGGCCGCGACCGCGCCCCAAGTCTCCGCGGGGAACAACGCGCGGACGCCGGCTGCGGACGGCGCCGGGTCGTCCGGCTCGATCTGCTGGTAGTCGACGGTGAGTACGGCGTACCCGGCCGCGGTCACCTTCGCGTACGGCCAAGTCTCGATCGTCTCGTCGTTGCCCTTGAAGTTCAGCACCACGACGACGGGCGCGTCGCTCGCGCCGGACGGCAGGTGGGTGAGCGTGTCGAGCTCGAGGTTGCCGAGCGGGCACGCGATCACCGCGCGGTGCCGCAACCGATCGGCCGCTCCGTCGAGTACTCCGTCGTCGCGCGAACGCAGGACCAGCTCGGTCACCTCACCACCCGTCGGCGTACGGCCGTAGATCGTGCGTGCGAACTCGTCGACGATGTCCGACCCGGTTGCCGGCAGCGGTGGTACGACGGCGCGCTGCCACGCCTCAGGAAGCTCCACGAGGTAAACACTCTAGGCCCTGCCGCCGGAAATCGGTTGACCGTCCGGCGTGGCCGGTGTGAGGGTCGCGCGGTGACGGGTGTGCCGAAGCTGCATGACGACGAGGTGGCGATCGACTCCGCGCTGGTGGAGCGGTTGCTGGCCGAGCAGTTCCCGCAGTGGGCCGGGTTGCCGGCGCGGGTGGTCGAGCGATCGGGCACCGACAACGTGACGTTCCGCGTCGGCGACGAGCTGGCCGTCCGGCTGCCGCGCACCGTGCGGAACCAGGGGCAGGTCGAGAAGGACCTGGCGTGGATGCCGCGGCTGGCGCCGCATGTCTCGCTGCCGATCCCGGAACCGCTGGAGCTCGGGCGGCCCTCCGAGGACTATCCGTTCACCTGGGGCGTCTACCGGTGGTTGCCTGGGGCACCGTTCGTCCCGGAGTCGGTCGACGCCGTACGAGCTGCACGGGATCTGGCTGCTTTCGTCCGCACGCTGCGCGAGGTGGACACGACCGATGCGCCGGTGCCGGACGGCGACCCGTTCACCCGGGGTACGCCGTTGGCGCCACGTGACGTGATGTTCCGCGAGGCGTTGGACCAGCTGAAGGAACACTTCGACACCGGTCTGCTGACGGCCGCATGGGAGGAGTCGCTGGGCGCGGACACCTGGGACGGCGTACCTCGGTGGATCCACGGCGACCTGATGTCCGGCAACCTACTGGTTGCCAATGGCAAGCTGTCGGCGGTGATCGACTTCGGTACGGCGAGCGCGGCCGACCCGGCCGGCGACGTCCTGCCCGCGTGGTGGCTGTTCGAGGGCGAGTCCCGGGCGGCATACCGCGACGCCCTCGAGATCGACGACGCCACCTGGCTCCGCGCCCGCGGCTGGGCGCTCTCCCTGGTGGTCATCGCGATCCCGTACTACCTCGACCGCCGCCCCGGCACCCTCGCGGACGGCCAGGAATCGGTCGCGGACATCCTCACCGATTTCCGCTAGCTCGACTTCAGGGTGTGCAGGCCCTGCCAGAGGAGGTCCTGGAGGGTGTGGGCGACCTTCTCGGGGGTCGGTGGGGTGGGGGTGCGGGTGCGCCAGATGGCCAGGCGCTCGGTGGCGCCGGAGATGGACTGGGCGACGATCTGGACCTCGTCGTCGTCGACCGCGCGGCCGGCGGGGAGGTTCATCCGCACCATCGTCGCGATCAGCTCGATGAACGCCGCGCGGACCTCGTCGGTCGCCGCCGCGGCCGGGCCGGCGCTCAGCATGCCTTCGTCGACCAGGACGGACCACGCCTGCGGGTGCTCGTCGAGGAAGCGGAACCAGGCCAGGAACCCGGCGTACAGCGCGTCCTCGGCGTTCGGGGCGGCCATCACCGCGTTGGCCACGGTGTCGAGCAGGTGGCCGCGGAGCCGGGCCAGGCAGGCGAGGAACAGGCCGTCCTTCGAGCCGTAGTACTGGTAGATCAGCGGCTTGGACACCCCGACCTTCGCGGCGACGTCGTCCATCGACGTGCCCTGGTACCCGCGCTCGCCGAAGATCCGCTCGGCGGCCTCGAGGATCTCCCGCTCCCGGGCCGCGCGATCACGGCGGCGTTTCGGTGGACGTTCCGTGGTCGAGGTCACTTGCGCAGTCTAACTGACTCCGAGTAACTTACTGCGAGTAAGTTCTACAGCCGAGCGGAGGCCAGGCATGGGCGAGCGGCATCGGATCGTGGTGATCGGGACCGGGTTCGCGGGCATCGGGATGGCGATCCGGCTGAAGCAGGCCGGGTACGACGACTTCGTGGTGCTGGAGCGCGCCGAGGACGTCGGCGGCACCTGGCGCGACAACACCTACCCGGGGTGCCGCTGCGACGTGCCGTCGCACCTGTACTCGTTCTCCTTCGCCCCGAACCCGGAGTGGTCGTCGACGTTCTCGCCGCAGCCCGAGATCGAGGACTACCTGCGCACCGTCACCGACTCGTACGGCGTGCGCCCGCACATCCGCTTCGGCAACACCGTCGAGTCGGCGCGCCGGCAGGACGGCAGCTGGCAGATCATCACGAACCAGCAGACGTTCACCGCGGACATCCTGCTGTCCGGGATGGGTCCGCTGGCCGAGCCGTCGTACCCGAAGCTGCCCGGCATCGAGGACTTCGAGGGGGAGGTCTTCCACTCCGCGCGCTGGAACCACGACCTGGACCTCAGCGGCCGCAAGGTCGCCGTGATCGGCACCGGCGCGTCGGCGATCCAGTTCGTGCCGGCGATCCAGCCCGAGGTCGAGGAGCTGCACCTGTTCCAGCGGACGCCGCCGTGGGTGATGCCGCGGCCCGACCGCAAGATCACCGCGGCCGAGAAGGCTGTGTACCGCCGTTTCCCGCTGGTGCAGAAGGCTGTCCGGGCCGGGATCTACTGGGGTCGCGAGTCGATGGTGCTCGGGTTCACGAAGCTGCCGGCGATCATGAAGCAGGCGCAGAAGGTGGCCGAGAAGCATCTCGCGCACCAGGTCCGCGACCCGCTGCTGCGGGCCAAGCTGACGCCGGACTTCACCCTCGGCTGCAAGCGCGTGCTGATCTCCGACGACTACTACCCGGCGCTCGCCCGGCCGAATGTCGAGGTGGTCACCGACGGGATCGCCGAGGTGACGCCGACCGGCATCGTCACGACCGACGGCGTGAAGCACGAGGTCGACACGATCATCTACGGCACCGGCTTCAAGGTCACCGACCTGCCGGTGATGGACATGGTGCACGGCCGCGACGGCGTATCGCTGCGCGAGGCCTGGCGTGACGGCATGGAGGCGCACCTCGGCACGGCGATCGCCGGCTTCCCGAACTTCTTCATGCTGATCGGGCCGAACACCGGCCTCGGCCACAGCTCGATGGTGTTCATGATCGAGTCCCAGATCGCGTACATCCTCGACGCGCTGAAGACCATGGACGTGCAGGGCCTCCGGGAGGTCGAGGTACGGCGGGACGTGCAGCGCGCGTTCGTCGACGGGGTCCGCTCGTCGATGCGGAACACGGTCTGGACCCGCGGCGGCTGCACCAGTTGGTATCTGGACTCGGAGGGCCGCAACACGACCCTGTGGCCGTCGTTCACCTTCCGGTTCCGGCAGCTGACCCGGCACTTCGATCCCCGTGAGTATCAGACGCTTTCTATGTGACATCGTGCGTGTTACATTCGATCGGTCTGATACTGATCGGAGGCGGCGCGCGTGCTGGTGCAGTTGCTGCCGCTGCACGGGATCGGCGGTCGAGGGGACCTGCCGGTGCCGCTGTGGCTGGCGATCTACTCCGCCGGCGCGGCCGTCGCCGTGTCGTTCTTCGCGCTGGCTGCCTTCTGGTCGCGCCCGCGGTTCGAGGGGGCCGTGGGCCGGCCGCTCGGCGTGCTGACCCGGATCGTCGACGCCCCGGCGACGCGTGTCGTCCTCAAGTTGGTGGGGCTGGTGCTGCTGGCGCTGCTGCTCGGCGCCGCCTGGCTCGGCGACCCATCGCTGAACCCGGCGCCGACCTGGCTGTACGTGTGGGTCTGGGTCGGGATCATCCCGCTCTCACTGCTCTGCGGCCCGATCTGGCGGCTCGCGAACCCGTTGCGGACGATCGCCGGCGTCGTACGGCGCACGTCGTACCGGCCGCTGCCCCGCGGGATCGCGTACTGGCCGGCCGTCGCCGGACTGGCCGGGTTCCTGTGGCTGGAACTTGTCTACCCGGAGGGATCCGACCCGCGGGTGGTCGCGATCTTCGCCACGACGTACGCCGTGCTGAATGTTGCCGCAGGCATCGTTTACGGGCCGGCCTGGTTCGGGACCGGGGACAGCTTCGAGGTGTACGCCGAGGTGCTCGCGCGGTTGAGCCCGCTCGGGCGCGACGGCCACGGCCGGCTCGAGCTGCGCAACCCGCTGGCCGGACTGGCGACGATGCCGCAGGAGCCGGGGATCGTCGGGTTGCTGTGCCTGCTGCTCGGGTCGACGGCCTTCGACGGCATCTCTCGCTGGTCCGACTGGACGCGGCTGACCGGTGGGATCGCCCACATTCCGGCGTACACGCTGGGATCGGTCGTCACGGTCGCGATCGTCACCGGGCTGTTCCTGCTGGCCGCGCGCACGACCGGCGCGGCGCGGATCCGCCCGGGTGCGGTCGGGGCGGCCGGACTGCCAGGAGCGTTCGCGCACTCGCTGTTGCCGATCGCGATCGGGTACGCCGTCGCGCACTACTTCTCGTTCGCGCTGTTCCAGGGGCAGGCGGGCTGGCTGCTCGCGACCGACCCGTTCGGGCGTGGCTGGGACCTGCTCGGCACGAGCGGGACGCCGATCGATTACGCGTTCCTCGGGACCGGTCTGATCGCGGGGGTCCAGATCGGCGCGATCGTGCTCGGGCACGTCCTCGGGGTGGTGTCCGCGCACGATCGCGCGACCGGCCTGTTCCGCCGCCGGCAGTTGAGGCGGGCGCAGTACCCGATGCTGGCCGCGATGGTCGCCTTCACGGCCGGCGGGATCGCGCTGGTGACGGCCTCATGATCGCGATGCACATGGGCGGCATCCCCGAGACCGCGATGGTCCTCGGCCCGATCCTCCTCATCGTCGCCTTCCTCCGCATCGCCCGCCGCAACGAGTCGACCCTCCCCGACGACGAAGACGACTGGGACGCCGACCTCGGCGACCTGCCGGCGGACCGGCGGGCGCGGATCCACGAAAAGTGAGGCCCGGCAAACCCCCTGCGGTTCGCCGGGCCTCCCCGTTCCCCGTTGGTTCAGGCGGCCAGGGCCGGTTCGTAGTAGCCGCTGACGCGGGACGGCGTGCCGGCCAGTGCCAGCTCGGCCAGGCGCGCGCAGCCGGCGGTGAGGGCGGACTCCAGGGTCGGCCAGTCGGCGACGCACCAGTACGGGTCGTCGGGCTGCCGGTCGTTGTCGTCGTCGATGTCGGCACACCAGCCGCCGGTGCGGACGTGGTGGACATGCAGTCGGAGTTTCATGGCAGTGGCTCTCAGAAGGGCAGGCGGCGGCCGGACGGGGTCCGGAGATCGAGGGTCTGCGTCTGACGGCGCGTGGTGGTGGTGCGGGGCCGCCGACGAATCTGCTGCTGTCGCATCCTCTTCCTCCTGCCGGGTTGTTCTGGTAGCTATACGCTCCCGGATGAGGCGCGGTTCAGACATGCGGAGGATTACCTATCCGACTACCCAACCGCCCCCGGCCTTCACGTCCGGGTTCTCTAAGGGACGCTACCGGGGACCATGGACAGTTTTTCGGGGTAGGGAGAATGCCTGCCGAGCGCCTCGGTCAGCCCGTGGAGGGGAGGGCTTTGGGGTCGAGGCCGAGTTCTTCGTAGGCGACGGTTTCGATTTCGTGGGCCATGGCTTCGCGGAAGGCGGCGACCAGGGCCTGGCCGGCCAGGGGGATGATGCCTTCGAGGGTGCGCTGGATCTCGGGCCAGCCGTCGGCGGGCATGCCGGCGTTGGTGAAGTCGCGCCAGACGGTCGAGCGGAACAGTTCGACGTACGTCTTGGCGACCGCGTCGGCCTGTGCGAAGAGCTTCGGCAGCATCTCGAAGATCGCCTGCATCGGGACGCCGAGTTTGATCACCTCGAGGCCGGTGCGCAAGAGGTCCGGGTTCGGGATCCGCAGCCGGCCGTCGTCCAGCCGCTCGGCGATCCCGAGCTCGACGATCTGCTCGATCACCGCCGGGTCGTGCGGTACGCCGGCCCGCTCGGCGAGCTGGAACTCGTCGAGCTCCTCCGGCTCCGACGGCGTCCACGGGTTCACCAGGGTCTCGAACACGCCGAGCGCCATCGCGCCGTCGGGCAGTTCGCCCATCATCCGCTCGACCGCGGCCAGCGTGTAGCCCTTGTCGAGCAGCTCGCGGACCAGCGTCAGGCGGGCGATGTGGTCGTGCCCGTAATACCCCGTCCGGCCGACCAGCCGCGGCGGCGGGATCAGCCCCCGCCCGGCGTAGGCACGCACGTTCCGGACCGTCATGCCCACCTTGGCGGCGAGCTGGTCGACAGTGAGCTCCTCATCCACCCTTGACAGTCTTCCAGACTCCACGTTACATAGTAGATGTAACATGCGCCATGGCGCATGCCTCATGTCGTGAAGGAGTTCCATGGCGATCCCGCTGGCCACCACCGGTACGGCGACGTTCGACCAGATCGCGATCGTCACCGGCGTCGTGTCGGTGCTCTACCTCGCGCTCGCCGTGCTGCTGTGGCGCGAACGCACCGGCCACGTCACGCTGGTAGGACGGTTCGCGGACACCATCGGGAGACTGGACGGAGTCCCCCGATGGGCCGCGCTGACGCCGTACCTGCACGCCGTCTCGCTGCTCGCCTGTGCGTTCGGTGTCTGGTGGGACATCGCGGTGCACATCGACCGCGGGCGTGACACCGGCCCGTTCGGTACGCCGGCGCACTACCCGATCTTCTTCGGCATCCTCGGCGTGATCGTGTCCGGCGTGCTGCCGATCGCGCTCGCCGGCAAGCCGCTGCCGGCCCGGACGATCAAGCTGACCCGCGGCTGGCGGATCCCGTGCAGCGCGGCGCTCGTCACGGTCTGCGGCACGTTCGCGTTGGTCGGCTTCCCGCTCGACGACGTCTGGCACCGGCTGTTCGGCGAGGACGTCACGCTCTGGGGACCGACCCACCTGCTGATGATCGGCGGCGTGGTGTTCTCGATCTTCGCGCGGCTGCTCGCGATCGCCGAGGTCGAGCAGCTGGCCGGGCCGAACAAGCGGCGGCTGTTCCAGGAGATCGTGTCGGTCGGCGCGCTGCTGATCGCCTGGGACCTGTTCAGCACCGAGTTCAACTACGGCGTACCGCAGTTCCCGCTGATCCTGCAGCCGCTGCTGATCGTGTTCGGCGCCGCGATGGCGTTCACGATCCTGCGGGCGCGGCGCGGTCCGGGGACGACGTTCGCCGCGCTGGCTGTGTACCTGGTGATCCGCGGCGGG
>Ga0207647_10004375_pt1 | contig 10479 bp, 9 predicted proteins | sample KBSCornC2_FD_184295 | JGI IMG/M metagenome (GOLD analysis project Ga0207647, IMG submission 184295) | Corn rhizosphere microbial communities from Kellogg Biological Station, Michigan, USA - C2 (SPAdes) (version 2) | ecosystem: Host-associated > Plants > Roots > Rhizosphere ...
CCGGTCGTCGCATGACGGAAATCATTCGGGTTGTACGTAGGACGCATCGCGAGAGCCAGGATCTGGCCGGTGTGTGTGTCCTGGACCACCACTGTGCCGTTCACCGGATGGAATTTCTCCATGGCGTGGTCGAGCGCGCGCTCTGCCATGAACTGAATATTCTCGTCGATGGTGAGCATCAGGTTGTCGCCCGGCTGCGGCTGGCGTGCCTCGCTGCCCAGAACATGCCGCTTGGCATCAAGCGCAGTCAGCATGCGCCCGGAGGCGCCGTGCAGATCGTGATCGAACCGGCGCTCCAACCCACCCAGCCCGTTATCGTCTGTTCCGACATAACCAAGCACCTGGGCCGCCAATGCTTCGTTGGGATAGAACCGCTTGAACTCCTTCTGGAAGTAGATGCCCTTCAGATTGAGCGCCTTCACTTGCGCAATGGTCGCCGGATCGAGCTTGCGCGCCACCCAGGCGAAGTTTCTTGAGGCGTGAAAGCGCGCGTCGATCTGGCGCGCGGTCGTGAAGCCATCCGTGGGGTCATTGTGGACGACTCGGGCCAGCGTCGCCGCCGTCGCGTCCTTGTCCTGGATTTCGGTGGGCACGCCGTAGATCGAATCCACGAAGACCGTCATCGCGAGCTCATGCATGTTGCGGTCGTAGAGCACACCCCGACGCGGTGCTACTTCAAAGGTGCGCTGCTGCTGGCGAGCGGCAAGATCCACATATTCACTATGAGTGGCCACCTGCAACCACATCAACCGCACGAGGATGAGGAATGCCCAGCCGGCAAAGATCACGGCCACAAATAGGAAACGCAGCCGCCGCGGTGCCGCGACGACTGCGCGAGTGGTCTGCTGGCTTGGTACGAACGAGAACCCCTTCAACTGAACTGGCTCCCCTCTGCCAGACGCGTAACAGCTACTGTTGCATGCGGACCTGTGCCATCACCGGCGTGCCCGGGCCCAGATCTGTGTCCAATCCGCTCTCCGGCCGAACTACCTGCCCGGGATGCGGAGCATCCATTCCCAGTTTGCGCGCCTCACGATCCAGTCGGTTCAGATCGCACAGTTGCGCCTCGCTCAGGCCTAACTGCCGATTCTGTTCCTGGAGTTGTAACAACTGCTGCTTCTCCGCTTCTACCCGGTAGCCGATCTCGATCGAGGAGAAGTGCTGCCAGCCGTAGAGCATGACCATCGCAAACAATATGGTCATTGCGATTGCGAAGCGGCGCATCTCCTTCACGCGCACCGGGTCTGCTGCCTTTACCAGCCGGGAGTTGTCCAGATGCTTGACGAAGAACACCTCGGGCGTGGGACCGCGCCGGGCGCGCTGCTGCGCGTGCAAGAGCATTTGATTGCGTTCGGCGATCTCGGCTACGTTGCCTAGCCCGCTCCGCCCTCCGCGGGCGCCGTCAAACCATGTCTGCGCTGCCATCGCCTGTGTCGCCATAGTCGTCCTTCCGTCTGCTGCGTACAGCGTTGGCATGCACCAATAATAGTGCATACCGAGAGAATCAAAGTGGTACACCCTGTGGAACCAGAGCAGTTACTAGCGACCCTGGTTCCGCCAGTTCAACCTCGTCCTTGCGCCCTCCTTCGCAACCGGGTCGGGGTCGCTGATGTCAGGAGGGATTGGTACTGCAGTCGTTCTACTTTCGCCATTTGCTACGGTGGGACGACCCTGACCCGATCTCCTTAACTCTTTGAAACTGCGCGCCTCCCGCGCCTTCAGCCGCGGGATCGGTGCGCTCCGCCGCCCGCAGCTTCGCGCTGCGCGACCGCGGATTGCGATCCGTCTCCTCTTCCTCGGCGGTGATGGGCTTTCGGGAATCAAGATGGTACATACCTACCCTGGCTCCTTCGCGCATGGCGTCCTTCACCAGCCGATCTTCGAGTGAGTGGAAGCTGATCACTGCCAGGCGTCCTCCGGGCTTCAATAATCCCGGCGCGGCCTCGAGCAGCGCCTTCAACTCCCCCAGCTCATCATTCACACGAATTCGGAGCGCCTGAAAGGTCCTGGTCGCCGGGTGCAATCGCTCTTGCTTCATCGCCGGGGCGGCAGCCGAAACGATTCGGGCGAGTTGCCCCGTCGTCGTAATCGGCCGCGCCCTGACAATGGCTCTGGCGATTCTCCGCGACCTCCTTTCCTCTCCGAATTCGTAAATCAGATCGGCAAGTTCCTTTTCGCCGGCCTGATTTACCACTTGTTCGGCGGTGATCCCTCGGCGCGTATCCATGCGCATATCCAAAGGGCCGTCCGCCTGAAAACTGAATCCTCTGTACGCTTCATCGAGCTGCAGCGAACTGACGCCTACATCTGCCAGCAGCCCATCGAGGCTTGCCGGTTCCAAAAGTCCTTTCGCCATCGAGAAGGGCTCGTTGTAAAGAACCAGCTCCGGCATCTCAGGACCGAGCTCCTCGCGGAGCGCATTCAGCCGGCCAGTGGCGATCGCCATCGCCTCCGGGTCACGGTCGAAACCGATGAGCCGGCCGCTTCCACCGAGCCTTCTAGCAATCTCCAGTGAGTGCCCGGCCATGCCCAGCGTGGCATCTGCATATGTCCCGCCCGCGCGCACATTCAAGGTACGGATCGCTTGTTGTAAAAGAACCGGCACATGTCGTCGTTCATCCGTCATGTGCACCCCCTTGGGGGTCAAAACTCTTCAAACCCTCGTTACAGCCCCAGCGCTGCCAGCGCTGCCTCGTCTTCCGCGGTCATCGGCTCGGCATCGAGCTTGGCGCGGAACTGGTCGTGGTTCGCCACTTCCAGGTAATTCAACTTCCCGAAGACCACCACATCGCCGACCGTCTTTGCCGATTCACGCAGGACCTGGGGAATCAAAACGCGTCCCTGCGCATCCATCTCGGCGACCTGGCCGTAGTAGCTTGTGCGATCCAGCCACTTCTTCTTCGCCGGCACGGTCGGCATTGCTAACACCTTCTCCTCGATCTTTTGCCACTCCGGCATCGGCCAGACCTGCGCCCGATCGCCGTCGATGCTGGTGATGAAGAACTGCGAACCGTAGCGCTCATCGACTTCCCGCTTGAAGTCCGCAGGGATCTTCAGCCGTCCTTTTTCGTCCACGCGGGTTGGGTGATTGCCACGAAACATCGATCCAGACCCGCCTTGGAGGTGATACGCTGCTTCCGTTGAAGTGATTTCGATTGGCTCTCACTACTTTTGACCACTCTTGACCACTTCCATCCACATCCTAGCCCAGCTTTCCTACCCGTCAAACGGGAAAAGCGTCAAGCCATTCAGGCAACGTTATCGGCAGGGCGAAACCACTACAGGCTGTAGTACTAAAACCTGCTTTATCTACGAGTAGTGTTTAGTTCCTTGATTCCTAGGGGTTTGCACCCCTTGTCAGATGGGAAAAATCGCGATATACGCTTTTTCTTCGCTATTACCCCAGTCATGAGTGCGACCCGAATGGGGGATTCCCTGTTGAAAAGTAGGCCGAAAATAGGCCTGCCCTGTGGAAAGTCGAGCAGGCTCACGGAGCCACGTGCTCGTTATTGAGCGCGACGGTGCGCCCGCAGCCGCAGTCGCTGCACCCAAAGCAGATAGATCAACACGAGCACGTTGAGTAGGGTGATGCCGACCTTCACCCAGGTGAAGTGCTTGGCGAGCTCAAAAATCTCCCAGGGCAGGAAGGATGCCGTGAGTCCGATGGTGAGCCACTCTGCCCAGGTTTTCTCCATCGCCAATCCAATCCCTTCAACGAAATCGAGACCGGCCTTCAGAAATATGCCCTCGCTGATGAGCCGCATCTTGTGCGGCGTCAGCAACTCGACCTTATCCAGAAGAATGTTGACGAAGTGGCTCTCGGGATCGAGCCGTAAAGCCATGGCAGCGCGCAGCAGCACATCGCCAATGTCGCGGTGCAGCAGGCGGACCACACCCAGCCCAAGCAGGACAAAGAGCAAGCCTTCCAGGATCTTGAATGAGCCAATAATGATCAGCCAGCGATCGTGACGATGCCGTACCCCTGATCTCGTCGTCTGTTGTGTCGCCATTCGCTCCTTGTATTAGACCATCTGATGCACGAGTTCCATGTCAACGTGAGTCAAAGGAGCGGAGCCGGGACATCTGAATGCGCTGCGACCGAATTATGACTGCCGCGGTCTATTAATGGAAACGCAATCGAAGGGCCGGCGGTTCCCGGATGCCGTCTACACTTTCGGTATGCCTGGCGATGCGGCAATGATTGGCCGAGGGGATGGGGTCGAGAAGCAGCCGCGAAAGCAGCGACTCTCGTTTACGACCGAACAGTGGGTTCCCTTCCCGGTAGGTCGCGTCTTCGCCTTCTTCGCCGATCCGATGAATCTGCCGCGGCTGATGCCGGCATGGCAGGCCACTCGTATCGACAGCCTGGAGCTGCAACCGCCCCGCGGTGGAGACCGCCCACATGACGCAGGCCGCGGTTCGCGCATCCTCTTGAGCTTCCGTCCCGTTCCTTTTTTTCCGATCCGGCTGCGCTGGCTTGCGCTTATCGACGACTATGTTGTCGACCACCACTTTTGCGATATGCAGGTAACCGGACCGTTCGGCTACTGGCGGCATTGCCACCTCGTAAAAGCAGAGGCCCGCGGCGGTGCAGACGGTACCCGAGTGACCGATGTGGTCGACTACGAATGGCCGGTCGGGCGCCTCAGCGGCGCAATGGACGTTCTTGGTGGACGGCTACAGCTTCGGCAGATTTTCCGATATCGCCAGCGCCAGTTCCTGCGCCTGCTGCGCAAAGAGGTCGTTGCTCTCTCCTGAAAGCGACGTCGGCAAAGTAATTCGTCTGATCAAGTGCTATGCTCCGCTCTACCGCCCCCACACAGGCGTTTCTCGACTGAACCGACATGGGCTCGCCTCATGACATAAGAGAGGCGCTATCCAGATGAGGTGCACATGGCGGTTCTTGGACCTATCGTTTTACCGCAACAGAATGAGGAGACGGTAGGCCGATCCGCATTGCGCAAAGCCAGTCTCCGACTGCTTCCGCTGATAGCGGTGGGTTATGGCATCGCCTACATGGATCGCGTCAACGTGAGCTTTGCGGCGCTGCAGATGAACCGCGACCTGCATTTCAGCGCATCGGTCTATGGCTTCGGTGCGGGACTCTTCTTTCTCAGCTACGCGGCCTGCGAGGTGCCTTCGAACCTGCTGCTGGTGCGTTTCGGCGCGCGCCGTTGGCTGGCCCGGATCATGTTCACGTGGGGACTGCTCTCGATGGGAATGATGTTGGTGAAGACGCCAATTGAGTTTTATGCGATGCGTTTTGCTCTCGGCATCGCAGAGGCAGGTTTCTTTCCCGGCATCATCTACTATCTTTCGCGATGGTTTCCTGCGCGGCAACGTTCGCGCGCGATCAGCCGCTTCTACATCGCTCTTCCTCTCAGCTCGGTGGTCATGGGCTCGCTTGCGGGATTGCTGCTGGAGCTCCAGGGACGCTGGGGCCTGGCAGGGTGGCAGTGGCTGTTCCTCGTCGAGGGATTGCCTGCCGTTGCGCTCAGCCTCGTCTTCCTGCTCTGCCTGCCCGATGGGCCGGAGACCGCCGCTTGGCTGAACGCCAGCGAGCGCAACTGGCTGATTTCATCTCTCGGCCGCGACGATGCAGCGACCGGCGCCCCGCACAGTGGCCGCGAAGTTCGCTATGCGCTCCGCCAGGCTCGTGTGTGGGTGCTCGGGATCTTCCTGCTCTGCCTCTATATCGGAAATTACAGCTACGCCTTCGCTGCCCCGACAATGGTTCAACGGGCCACCGGCTTCAACGCGACTCGCGTAGGATTCGTGATCGCGGTGCTCGGAGTGCTGGGCGTGATCTCCATGCTGATAAATGGTCTCCACTCCGATAAAAAGGGCGAGCGATTCCTGCATGTGATCATTCCGTGTTTCGTATCGGGAGTGGGATTCCTCGTTGCCGGCGTCTCCACCGGGCCGGTCACTCTGCTGATCGGCTTTGCATGCATCATGGTTGGCTTCAACGCTGTGAACGCCGCGGTATGGACGATCCCTTGCAGCTTTCTCGCGGGGAAATCGGCGGCTGCCGGCATAGCCGCCATCAACATGATCGCGATCGTCGGCGGATTCGTTGGCCCCTACTGGATGGGGCTGGCCGCGGAACTTAGCGGCAGGTATGAACGAGGCATTCTGGCCTGTGCAGTCCCGGTCTTCGCGGCTGCCTTTCTCATGGTCGGTATTCGGAGATTTGCTCTGCGCAGCGCTCAGTCGGCCGATGCGCCCTGCTGAAGTGTGCCGCCGGCGTCCCGTTAGAAGGGCTTTCCGCGAAAGAGGAAGATGAGTTCGATGACGAGGATGATGACCACCGCCGATTCCAGCACGAAGGCCCGGCTCTGGTTGAACTGATCGACCATGAAGCGATAGAGGTCTCCGGCGGTGTTCAGCTTCTGAGTGACTAAATTCTTGTAGTCCGGAACTCCTACCTTGGCCGCCGCCAGCCGGTAGAGCCGTGCGGCGAACATATCGCTCAGGAACTTGATGGCATTGTCGGCGTGCTCGGTGAGCTCCATCACTTCCAGCAGCCGACTATAGAGTGCGCTGGCGGAACGTGCCATGCGCCAGCGGCGGAAGAATCCGGTTCCCTGTTCAAGCGAGGTGTACACACTCTCCAACTCGAGGGTGAGCAGTTCGTCGTAATGACGGAACTCGAGCAACTGTGAATTCGCATATTCCAGCAGCTGAATGGCCATCTCCGCGCCGGCGACTGTGTCGTAGAGAAAAGCGGCATTCCACCCAATGACCGCGAGATCGTTCGGGTAAAACGAAATGCGCGACTGCAGCACCTCGTTCGACTCACTCTCCGCCAGACGGGTATGCTCGCCGCGAACGATCTGGGCCACCAACGGGCCTTGCCGTTGCAGCAGCTCGATCGCGGTGGGCAGCTCGGCAATCTCGCGCACGTGGAAAACGAAATAATCCTCGCTCAGCCATTCTTTGTAGGGCTTGATGAGCGCCGGCGCCGCGCGCTCCAGCCGCTGCTTCACGATGCGTGAGGCATGAGCGGAGAAGTCGACGTCCCACACCCAGCGACTGGCCAGACGAACGAGCGTCTCCCAGTCGCCGGTAAACGGCAGCTGGAAAACGACGCTGAGCACACCGTAGTCGTAGTACTTGATCTCACCGCACAGCCGCTCGCCACTCTCCAGCACAAGCGGCTCGATCGGCTCCATGATGGGAGGACGTTGATAGCGGATGTAACCCGGAGCCGGATGTTTCATGCTGGGCTGAGAGAGGGCGCGAGCGCTGATGATCTCGCTCAGTCGTGTCAGCTTGATCTCTTCACACACATCGAATTGGATCAGCACGAAGACCGTGCCTGTGAGCGCAGAGGTTTGTAATCTCGGATCACGGCGCTCCGCCTCTTTGTTATGGACGGATGCCGCAGCTGGCGTGAGATCTGGCATGCAAAGCACATCCTACGCGTGGCCGGTCATGACATTGAACGGCACCTGGCCTGCGGCTGGACGGGTTAGCGCGCGACCAGACGGCGCCTGGGCATGGTCTTGAGCAGCGGTTCCAGTTTCTCGAGCGCCGCCTCCACGCTGATGCCATGTTTCGCCCGCAAAGCCTCCACCTTGCCATGCTCGATGAAACGGTCGGGCCACCCGATGCGTATGACCGGTGTGTGAAAGCCCATCTCGCTTAACGCTTCCAGCACAGCGGATCCGAAGCCGCCCATCAAAACATGGTCTTCAAAAGTGACAAACGCGTGAACCTTACGCGCATATCGCTCGAGTGTCTCGCGATCGAGCGGCTTGACGAACCGCGGATTGATGATCGCGGCAGAACGCCCCTCGGCCTCGAGCGCATTCGCCAACTCATTCGCCATCGGCAGCAGCGCGCCAAGTCCCAGCACAGCGATATCGTCTCCGTCGCGGATGATCTCTGCTTTGCCAATGGGCAGCGCCACCGGCTGCTCCTTCACCTGGACTCCGGGGCCGGTGCCGCGCGGGTAGCGGATGGCGCTTGGTCCATTGTGTTCAAGCGCGGTCTGCATCATGTCGGCCAGCTCGTCTTCATCCTTCGGCACCATGTGGATGACATTTGGGATGCCGCGAAGATAGCTGATGTCGAAGAGTCCGTGGTGCGTCGCGCCATCATCGCCGGAGAGGCCGCCGCGATCCATACAGAAGACGACGGGCAGGTTCTGCAGGCAGACATCATGCACGATGGGGTCAAAAGCGCGCTGCAGGAACGTCGAGTAGATGGCGCAAAACGGCCGGTAGCCCTTAGTGGCCATTCCGGCAGCGAAGATAACCGCGTGCTCCTCGGCAATGCCGACGTCGAAGTAGCGCGTTGGATGGTGCGGCCGGTACAGGTCGAGCGCGGTGCCATTCGGCATGGCGGCCGTGATGGCGACCACTTTTTCGTCGTTGTTGGCTAACGTCACCAGCGTCTCTGCGAAGACCTCAGAATAGGTGCGCTGGCCAACCGGCTTGGTGTCGCCGGTCTTCGGGTCGTACGGCCCGAGGCCGTGAAACTTCTTCACCTTCTCGAGCGCGGGTTGGAAGCCTCGGCCCTTCTGCGTCAAAACATGCAGGAGCACCGGCATCTCCTGACGCTTTAGAAATTTGAAGGTGCCGATCAGCAGCTCGATGTTGTGGCCGTCCAGGGGGCCGTAGTAGTTGAGCCCGAATTCCTCGAAGAGCATCGATGGCCAGAGCAGGCCCTTCGCTGCTTCCTCGGCTTTGCGTACAACTTTCGTGGCAGTCTTCCCGCCGAAGCGCTCGATCAAACGGCCAGCACGCGCATGCAGGTGGGTGTAGTGCTCGTTGGTCACCACTTTATGAAGGTAGTTGGCAATGGCGCCGACGTTACGGTCGATAGACCACTCGTTATCGTTCAGCACGACGATGAGGCGTTTCGTCGATTCCCCGATGTTGTTCAACGCCTCAAACGAAATGCCGTTGGTGAAGGCGGCATCGCCTGCCACAGCCACAATGTTTTCGCGGGTTCCAGCGAGATCGCGCGCGACTGCCATGCCCAGAGCGGCGGAAAGTGCGGTGCCCGCGTGTCCGGCACCGTAAGCGTCGTGCTCTGACTCGGTACGCAGCATGAAGCCGTTCAAACCACCGGGCTGCCGGATGGTATGGAATCGATCAGCGCGCCCAGTTAGCAACTTGTGCACGTAGGTCTGGTGGCTTACGTCGAAGAGGAACCGATCCACGGGCGTGTCGAAGACGTAGTGCATAGCCAGCGTCAACTCGACCACACCCAGATTCGGCCCGAGATGGCCGCCGGTCTTCGAAAGGCTGCTGATCAGAAGCTCGCGGATCTCTTCCGCAAGTTCGGCAAGTTCCGCAATCGACATCCGCTTGATGTCGGCGGGAGACTGAATAGAACCGAGATGTTCACTCATCGTGGGAACCACGTATCGGACGCCGCAGAGAGGATAACGACCCGGACTCTTGCCCAGGCCGGCGGCGTCGAAGCTCATTCAAGTATAGCAATCTAAGGCGATTGCTTCCTGTCTGCGCTTGGCTAATCCGGGGTTTCAGCTTGCTCCAACGGAAAGAGCAACTTGCGCCACAATTCGGGCGGCTAGCGCTGGCTGGATCGAGCCGTTCCCAATCGACGAGAAGAAGAATGCCCGGAAATCCACCGTCGTTCCCTCTTCATCCGTCTGTACTGTGGTGCGGTTTTTCTGACGTGGAAACCGCGTTGACGACCCGTTGTGGAACCGCGTTTCCCGAAATCCACCCTCCCGAAAGGAGAATCACGCAAGTAACGGATTTTGCCCGGTTTGCCGTTCGCTCTGCACCAATAGTGGCAGTGGCTCGCACCCGGCGCTTTGACACAATACTTGCAGGCGATTCTTCCTCCTCATTCAATGCAGATTGCCAGCCCGACGATGATGCAAAGAGATGAAGCCGAGAGGCTCAAATCTCTCGCGCAATACGAAATCCTTGACACGTTGCCGGATCCGGCACTGGATGAGATCACTCGCCTCGCAGCAAGCTTCTGTCGCGCACCCTACGCCTTCATCTCCTTCATCGATGCAAGCCGCGTCTGGTTCAAATCGCGTATCGGATTTCTGAGCCGTCAGCAGCCGCGCGCTACCTCGGCCTGCCAGTACACCATCCTCGAGCCGAATGCGATGGTGATCGATGACGGTGTGATCAGCGCCTGGTTTGAGGAGCCCGGCATCAACGATATCGGCGACGATGAGGATCCTTATACCGAGAGCACGCCAGACAAGGTGCTCGAATGGTTGAAGGCCAACCCGCGCTGACACCCTTCCCCCGGACGCCCGCGTGATTGTATGGGAACGGTCATGCTCCGTAAGCTGATCCTCGCCGCCACGCTGGCGCTCACCGCCGCCGCCCCGCTCCTCGCCCAGGAACGGCCCTTGCCGTACTGGGCGTCGATCGCGGCGGGCCAGGCGCTGATGCGCACCGGCCCCGACCGCACCTATCCCGCTTTGTGGCTCTACAAGCGCCGCGACCTGCCGGTGAAGGTGCTGCAGGTGGTCGG
>Ga0207647_10004376_pt1 | contig 10479 bp, 7 predicted proteins | sample KBSCornC2_FD_184295 | JGI IMG/M metagenome (GOLD analysis project Ga0207647, IMG submission 184295) | Corn rhizosphere microbial communities from Kellogg Biological Station, Michigan, USA - C2 (SPAdes) (version 2) | ecosystem: Host-associated > Plants > Roots > Rhizosphere ...
CGTGTCAGTCGATCCGGCAAATCAAGCCCACCCCGCGATCTTCGATATGGGCCAGAACATGGTGGGCAATATTCGGCTGCACGTGCAGGGGCCGCGTGGCACCGTGGTGCGCCTGCGCTACGCGGAGCGCCTCAATCCGGATGGCAGCATCTATACCGAGAACCTGCGCAATGCGGCAGCTACGGACTATTACACGCTGTCCGGCGGTAACGATGAGAGCTATACGCCCAGCTTTACCTTCCACGGGTTCCGATATGTGGAGGTCTCCGGATATCCCGGCACCCCCACGAAGGAGAACATCGATGGCCTGGTCTACAACAGCCTCCCTGAGCAGCCCTCCATGCACTTTCACAGTTCGAGCGAGCTGCTGAATCGCATGAGCGAGCTTGGCTTGTGGGGACAGCGCGGTAACTTCGTCTCTATTCCTACCGATTGCCCACAGCGGGACGAGCGGCTGGGATGGATGGGCGATGCCGGCGTCTTCTGGCGGACCGGCACCTACAACTTCGACATCGCGAGTTTCACGCAGAAGTTTATGAACGACATTGTGGACGCACAGGAGGCGAATGGGTCATTCACTGACGTCTCGCCAGATCTGCTGAAGCCCGAAGCAGGCGCTCCGGGATGGGCTGACGCCGGCATCCTGGTGCCATATGCTGCGTGGCTGCAGTACGGAGACACTGCGTTGCTGGAGCGTGCATGGCCGCAGATGCAGCACTATATGGACTTCATCGAGCACGGAAATCCAGAGTTTCTGCGCCGCAACGAACTGGGAGCGAACTACGCAGACTGGCTTGCGCCTGATCCCCATACACCGCGTGACCTCATCGCGACGGCCTATTGGGCGATCGTTGCGCGCGAGATGAAGGAGATGGCGCTAGCGCTTGGTCATAAGGCCGATGCGGAGAAATACGAGACGTTGTATCAAAATATCGCTGCCGCTTATCGCACGGCGTTCATCCACCCAGACGGTTCCGTTTCCGGCGATACGCAGACAGCCTACGTCGCGTCCCTCTACAGCGGCATCGCGCCGGAGAGTATGCGGGCCGCCATGACAGAACGGCTGGTGAAGGACATCGAAGCGCACCAAAATCACCTGACCACAGGGTTCCTGGGTACGCCATTTCTGATGTTCGTGCTGGATGAGAATGGCCGCTCCGATGTGGCTTACAGGTTGCTGCTGCAGGACACATATCCATCATGGGGCTACATGGTTCGGAAGGGTGCTACGACATGGTGGGAGCGCTGGAACGGCGATACCGGCGACCCGGCAATGAACTCCTACAACCACTATGCATTCGGATCGGTGATGGCCTGGGTGTTTCGCCGCGTTGCCGGCATCGATACGGATCCTTCCGGCGCGGGCTTTCACCATCTGACCATCAATCCGCATTTTGATCCCAGTCTGCCGCAGGTCCATGCGGAATACGACTCCGCCTACGGAACGGTCACGACAGACTGGGACGGTGCGGCGCACAGCTTCACAGTGATAACACCCCCGAATACCACAGCGACAGTCGTCCTGCCGCAGGGCAAATCAGAGCAGATCGGCAGTGGCAGGCACGACTACCGCGTGCAGTGAATGTCTTTAGACTTGCGAAGGAGCTGAACTATAGGAAACGCATAGGATCTTTACTCGCGCTTCACTTCCTTGCAGCTAATCTGCGATTCCCGGTGATGGCGGATCGATGCCGAGTGCCGTTGCGAGCGAGACGAGATGGTCCTGCTCATCGATAAGAATGGTCCGGATGGTCTCACTGAGCGCGTATTCGTTCAGTTCCTCAGCCTGCTTCAAGCGTCGACGATACTGGCGGATGGTCTCCTTCTCGTTGTCGAGATCGAAACGCAGCATTTCTTCGGCCTTCTCGGAGGTCTTGACCGGCTTTGGCTGCACTGTCGGCATACCGCCTAGGTAGTCAATGGCATTGGAGATCTTCAGGGCGTGCGCGAGCTCTTCCGTTGCGTGGACTGCCAGTTCGTCCGCAATGTTCATATAGGCCGCGCCCTTCAGCACCTGCGAATAGTTCACATACGCGATGATCGCCTGATATTCGCGGGCGAGATCCTCGTTCAGGTTTTCGATCAGCTGGTTACGGGTCAGCGAAGTCTTGTCAGCGTTCGGCATTGTTTCTCCTTAAGAGAATGAGAGCACATTTGGAGGCATTCTGACTTGGAAGGACTCTCCCGCTGTGGCTCGCGCTGAATGGGATGACGGTTAAGGCTGCTGCTGTTGTCACAACAGAGAGTGAATCGAGGGTCAACTCGCCGTTTGCGGCGGCTCCCCGATGCAGCCATCCCGATTCCCCATGCGTCTATCCATCACGATGCTGCGCACTGCCCTGCTCTGTTGCCTGTTGCCTGTGCCGCTCGCGGCACAGACAGCGTCTGATAGTCCGCCTCCGCCCCAGAGGAGCGGAATGACTGTAAGTGTTCCCGTGCTTGTCCGAGACAAAAAGGGCTCTCCTATCCCGATACCGGCCAAGGACGATCTGACGCTGAGCGAGGACGGTACAGGACAGGTCATCTCGACGCTCGCCCCGGCAACGGGTCAGCCGCTGGTCTTTGGGCTCCTGGTGGACACCAGCCGCGGCCAGCGTGGAGCAACCGCAGAGGAGAAGGCCGCCAGCCTGGAGTTCATCAACGCGATGATGAAGTCCGCCCAGGATCGTGGTTTTGTGGTGCATTTCGACCGAGAGGTGGAGCTGCTGCAGGATTTGACCTCCAGCAAAGAAAAGGTGCAGCAGGGCGCCAGCCTTCTGGACTCTCCGGAACAGAATACCGGTGGAGATGCTTCCAATCCGGGGGCTCAGTCGCTGCTCTATGACTCGATCTATCTCGCGACGAATGAGATCACCGGCAAACAGAGTGGCCGCAAGATACTGGTGCTCTTCTCCAATGGCATCGATCAGGGCAGCAAAGAGTCCCTGCGTACGGCCATCGACACCGCTCAGAAGACTGGCACCATCATCTATGCCGTCTATGTGAAGGGCGAGATTAACAAGGCCCAAAAGAAAATCGATCAGGAGAACGATCCGAACCGTCGCGACCCGACGAATTACCCCGGTGGCTACCCCGGCGGTTATCCAGGCGGCGGAGGCTATCCAGGTGGCGGTTACCCAGGCGGCGGAGGCTACCCCGGGGGCGGTTACCCAGGCGGATATCCGGGTGGCTACCCGGGTGGATATCCGAACAATTACCCAGGTGGAGGCTATCCGAGCGGTGGGCAACGCCGACCACAGCAGAGTGTGAAGGGAGACGGCAAACGCATTCTAGCCGATATCGCAACGCCGACTGGCGGACGTGTCTTTGAACTCACCAAAAAAGAGAATGCTGCCGCCATTTACGCGATGATCGAAGAGGACCTGGCCCATCAGTCGGTGCTGACGTTCAACCCGGAAAAGGCTGGGGCGCGTCCCGGCTTCCACTCGCTCAAAATCGAGAGCAAGCAAAAGGACACGGTCGTCGACGCCCCTGACGGCTTCTATGTGAAAGAGCCCGATTAGCTCCTGATTCACTCTCATACAGCGAGACCCGCCGCAAGGGACAGGTCTCGAAGGTTGAGAACGGGTCCGTTGCTATTGCGCCGCCTCCTGCCGCGCATGCAGGAAGAGATCGACGTTGTTCTTGTCCACCAGCGTCGTACCTGTGTCGACAAACGCCGGGACGGGCGAGAAGGAGTCAGTCTCGTAGTCTCTATCGAGCTGCTTCAATGGATTCTCGTGCAGCTCCACGATCTGTTTCAGGCCATAGTAGGCCATAGTGTAGGGCTTCTGGCCTATGGTTGCATCGATCACGCCTTCCTTCACCAGATTCAGCGTGGCTTCGTCTACATCCATCGCCACCAGTTCACGGTCCGAAGCATGCGCACGCTTCAGTGCTTCAGCGACATCCTTGCCGGCCGAAGCCTCGAGGCAGACAAAAGCGTCGACCTTCTCCTTGCCCGTCTTGCCGAGCATCGACTGGGTGTTGTCGAAGGCATTGCCAGAGTCGCCCTTGATGTTAACGATGTTCTCGACGTTGATTCCGGGGCTTCGCGAGAACGCGTCGGTGTATCCCTTCAGACGCTCGTCAAGGTTGGGCTGACCGGGCATGGTGAAGAACACGACGTTACCCTTGCCGTGCAGTTTCTCGACCACGCGTTGTCCGCCGAGGCGGCCTGCTTGCAGGTTGTTGGTCCCGATGAAGAAGAGCCGATGGCTGTTTGGGGAGTCAGAGTCAATCGTCAACACAGGTATGTTCGCGGCGATAGCCTTGTCGATTTCGGGCTGCATGAGAGCCGGATCTGCGACCGAGACGAGGATGCCCGCCGGTTTACGCGCTATCACGGTCTCGAATTCCTGCACTTCGCCCTGCGGATCGAAGGTGTCTGGCCCGCGCAACTCGGCCTTAACACCATATTGACCGGCCGCCTTCATCAGTCCATTGTTTGCTGCTTGCCAATAGGGCAATTTGATATTCGTGGCGACCAGGTAGTACTGATCCGAGTAGCTGTGTTTGGCGCAGCTGCTGGTGGCCAGCAGACTCGCCGTACCCAACACCGCCAGCGCCGTCGTGCGTAGTGTTCTGTGCATCGCTTCCTCCCCAATCTACTTCGCCGCACTAGTCGCGGTGAAAATTCGAACCTCGAAAGGGCTGATTGTACGCCCGCTCTTTCCTGCATGAAAGGGACGGCGGAATGCCTAACGATCTCTCCTGATTTCGCGAGCGATTTTTTGGACCAATCACACCATTCAGATGCGAATAGGGAGTGCTTGGACGCTCGCACCAGTGGCCCGAAAGACGGCATTGGCAATCGCCGGAGCAATGGCAATGATCGGAGTTTCGCCGGCGCCGGCAGAAGGCAGATCTGGTCGGTTGATCAGATGGATGTCCGACTCGGGGACGTCCTCCAGCCGGGGCACACGGTATTCGCCGAAGGAGGCATTTAGGATCCTGCCGTTTTCAAATTGAATCTCCTCACTCAAGGCCGCGCCCAGTCCCATAATTGTGGCTCCCTGGATCTGGGAGATCAGATTGCCAGGGTTCACAATCGCGCCGCATTCGAAGGCTTCACAGATATTGCGCACCTTAAGCTTTTTCTGCTGGCGATCGATTTCGATTTCTGCGCACGCCGCCACGTAAGAACCCTTTTCCGTACCGCACGCCAGACCAATGGAGATATTAGGATCTTTTCGTTTGGCGCGCTCCTGCCACCGGAAGTGACTCGTAGCGGCGTCGAGCACAGCGCGGAGCCTTGGGTTTGCCAGGTGCGCGTGGCGGAATGCGAGCGGATCGGAGCCGGCGGCCGCTGCCAGCTCGTCCATGAAGACTTCGCGGGCGAAATTGTTTGCCGTGGCCGCGAGCCCCCGATAGGAGCCGTGGCGTAATGGCGGTGTAGAGGGGACAAAACGGCAATCGGTCTTGCCGATGGAGTAGGGAGTGTCCACTGCGTTCGGGCCCGAGTTGATGTTGATGAAATACCATGTGGCAATTTTGCCCTCGGCGTCCAGGCTGGCCTCCGCCTCGATCACTCCGGCGGGACGAAAATAGGCCCAGGTGAACTCTTCCTCGCGCGTCCAGCGCAAGGAGACTGGTTTGCCCGCGCCCTGTGCCAGCCGCGCTGCTTCCACTGCGCATTCGCCGGTATGCTTGCCGCCGAAGGCCGCGCCAAAGTCAGGAATGACGACGCGCACCTGATCTTCGGGCAAATGGAACGCTCTCGCGAGCTCGCCCCGCACTCCGAAGGGATTTTGCGAGCCGGTCCAGACGATAAGGCGTCCCTCCTTCCACTCCGCAACCGCTGCCCGGGGCTCGAGCGGCGCATGCTGGATATAGGGGACGTTGTAAGTGCGGTGTAACGTCTTTGCGACGGACGGATCATTCGTGAAGGGATTCGACGGCGGTCCACCCTCCACGTTAAGCCTGAGATAGTCGAAGAGATCCTTACTCGACGGTTTGGAACCCGACGAACGGGGGCCAGCGGACTGAGGCGCAGTACCCCACTTTGCAGTGTCGGAAATCGCAGCAAGGGCGCGCTCAGCGCGAAAAGTAGTCGGAGCAGCAACGCCCACAAACTGGTCATCCTGATCGTCCCGAACGACGATCACCCCCGGCATCGCCCGGGCGGGTGCGAGATCGATCGAGAGCAGCCTTGTATCATATGCAGGCCGACGAAGGATCTTTCCGTAGAGCATTCCGGGGCGGCCAATGTCGGATGGATATTTATGCGCGCCGGTGACAAGGTCACGTGCTGTCGGCCGGGAGACGGACGTTCCGAGCACCTTCCATTCTTTTATCGGTGTCAGCTCAATGTCCGCTGGAATGGCTTGCTGGAAGAGCTTTGCCGTTCCGCTGCTCCTGGCGAGGTCAGCATAGTCGAATGAGCGATTGCTCCCCCGGTGGACAACCCTGCCGTCCCGCACTTCGACCGCGGCGTGTTCAAGGGTCCACTGCCCGCAGGCAAATGCAATCAGAAGATTGCGCGCTGTGGCGGCACCACGCCGCACCGCCGGTACTGTCCGCGGCGTAGTGCCGCTGCCGGCCGTCATACCATCGTCGGGAACTATGTCTGTGTCGGCGAGCATCATCCGCACGCGCGAGACCAGTACCCTGAGTTCTTCCGCCGCGGCTTGCAGTAACTCAGCACGTGCTCCCTGGCCCGCCTCAACCTTGCCCGCCATCACGGTGATGCTGCCGTCAGTGCCGAGGTGAATGCGGGCGGCGAGGTTTTGCGCCCCAGTGCCAAGAAAAGTATTTCGGCTGCGCTGTCCACTCTCCCGTTCCTGAGCCAGGACGGGAAGCGATACAGCTATGCATAACCCGGCTCCTAAGCCCTTCACGAAAGCACGGCGGCTCAGTCCGAAGTCGTAACCGACGCACTCAAGGGGTTGTTGAAGGTCATACTCGGGGTCGGGAGTTTGACTGCTCTTGATGGAAGATGCCGGTGTCATATGCGCGCCTTCTCCGTCCGCGCGCCTTCGGCGAGACGACGAATTACGCTGAGATATTTCGGATAGCCGCCGCAGCGGCATATATGCCTTTGAAGTTCCGTGCGGTACTCTGCTTCGTTCGCTGCGGGGTTGTTCTCTCTCACGCTGGCGACGCCGAGGATCATGCCCGCCGTGCAATAGCCACACTGAAAGGCACCTTCTGCAAGGAATGCCTCCTGCACCGGATGCAGCTTGTCACCATGGGCCAGCCCTTCAATCGTCAGCACGGTCTGCCCACTCACGCTGCCTATGGAGGTCAGGCATGAGGGAGTGCTCTCACCGTTTAGCAACACCGTGCATGCACGGCATTCACCTTCGCCGCAGCCATACTTGGTTCCGGTCAGGTGCAGATCTTCGCGGAGCACATCGAGCAGAGGGCGATCGGGATCGGTAACGACGGAACGCGACTCTCCATTCAAGGTAAAGGCAATTCTGGCGTCCGTCTTGGTGTCCATAGACAGGCCCCCTTCCGACGATCGGCTGGAACACTTAACGATGAACCCGACGGGCTGCCATCGTCAAAGGCGCCAGTTTACCTGCAGAAAGGCAAAGGGCAGGCGACCTTGCGGCGCCCACCCTTGCATAACCCCGTTCGATTTTTCGTTATGCCTGTTCGGCCATTCCGTCCCGACCACCGAAGATGCGGCCCAGGCCGAAGCCGACCTGCGCGTTGTTCTTCTTTGCCACGGCGGCATCGGGCAGCGGCATACCTTGCGCATCAGGCAGCATATCCAGCCAGCGCGGGGCGGCCGGCATCGGCATCTGGTCGCGCGGCGGGAGATCGGCCTTCACCTCAATCGGCTTTGCCTCCGCGCGTATGTGGGCGGCCTCCTTGCGGGAGGTGGGTACGGTCTGCTGTGGGGGTAATGGCATTTGGGCCTTCTCTACCCAGCTGCCAATCGCGCTGACCACGCGGGCTGCGCGCAGGCGGCGGGATCCACCGACACCGTTGTCGCCACCGCGAAAAAGACCGAGACTGCGCATTCCGTGTTCAGGATCCATCACTTCTAGCGACCATTCGCGTCCCGTCTTCGGCGTCAGCAGAAAAATCGCGCGGAGGCTCTTCGGCGCCAGTTCAATAGTCCAGTTGGCATACTCGTCAGAGGCACGCGGCGCCAGCTCATCGCGTTCTTCGCGCGAGAACTCAAACGCTTCGTTGAAGCGGTGTTCCAGTTCCTCAAGCTTACGATCTGCTTCTTGAACCAACTGCCGTGCCTGTTGGAAGATACCGGATCCGTTCTCCATCGCGCGCTCCTTATTAACTGACGTGAGTCCGAGTATCAATGGGAATACGTGCCTTTGGGCATACCACTAAAGCTGAAGTTTCCCAGAACGAAACAGGTAACATCACTCTGATCTACGACTTCGGAAGCATCAAATGCGGAGACTGAAATGAAGATCACCAGCCTTACTTTGCCTCTTTTTGCACTCTGCGCGGTTACCATCTCGGCGCAGCAAACACCACACCATACGAGCACCACAGCGACGCACCGTCGACCAGCAGCTCCGTGTGCGGCAGAAAATCCGGCGCCCCAATTGCCGCCCAGTATTCCGCCGGCGAGTGGGAAGGTGGAATCGGCATTTGCTCTTCGCTATATCGATATCAAAGCCGGTGATGGAACAGAGGCTCAGCCCAATCAGTTCTACACCGTCCATTACACGGGATGGCTGGCTTCAGACGGATCGAAGTTCGACTCGTCGGTCGATCGCAACGAGCCGATTACCTTTCAACAGGGTGTCCATCGAGTCATTCCCGGCTGGGACTACGGCTTCGCCGGGATGCATATAGGCGGAAAGCGCCGGCTGTTCATTCCCTACCAGCTCGCGTATGGCGAGCGCGGCCGGCCACCTGTGATCCCGCCAAAGGGCGATTTGATCTTCGATATCGAACTGCTTGCGGCCAGTGACACGGAGCCGCCGCCACCACCTCCGCCTGCAGCACCTCCACAGCCAGAGCCGCCTTCGCAATCGACCCCGCCTCCACCATCTAAATAGCTGGTGCGGGTTTTTGGTGGTGACGCCGAAACAGACGCCAGGCCACAAAGACCAGGAGCAAGAGCACAATAGCGACGACGATAAGGAACGTGAGGAATGGATGGGTGCGCTGCACCAGCCCGAGGCGATCGGCCACTGCGACGCGTTCCAGATCACCGGCAAGGTCGGGAATCACCATGTCGCTATAGTGCACAGTCGGCAATGCGCCGAGCACGCGATCGATAGGGGGCAGTCCGGAGCCGCGATCGGAAGGCAATGCATTGAAAGTAGCCAGAAACTCGCGGTCGCGTGGATCGGTTGATCCGGTCTGCGGAAAGTATGCGGGATCGTGGGTTATAGGAAAGAGATGCGTTTTGCCGCGAAGATCCGATTCCACCGCGGCGCTCACGTCCTGGCAGACTCCCAGCCGGTAGTAGCCGCCGAATGGTAACTCCGGATGAGCGCGGCGCGCACCGTAATAGACGCGTACAGCCGCGCTCAGCAGCCTCATCGCGTGGAGCTGCTGGTTTGAGTCGTCGTACACGAAAAGGATGCGGTGCATCACCCAGCTCTGATTGAGCGAATCATTGGTGCGAAACTCTGCCTTGCCATCGATGCCGAAGTAAAAAGCAAGATCTGCATTCCACTTCGGCCCTCGTATGTGCAGCTCCTGTTCGGAGTGGCTGACTGGCAGCAGCAAGGAGCGCTGGCTCGCGGGAACAGCAATCTGCGTGTCAATCCAGAACGGCATGATGACCTCGCGACCGCGGTCGTGGAGATGACCGAAGTTCGCAAAATAGACATCATCGGTGATCGTCACCTTGTGCCCCTTCTGCCTGACCTCCTGAATGAGGGCGCCGCCATCGACGAAGCGCTTTCCGTCAAGGACAGCCGCGGCATCGGGCTGGCCCGGTCCATTCATAGCGAGGCGATTCAATACCGCCGCAAACTGGCGGCTCTGGGCGTGCATCGGAGCGAGCACCGGGTCGGGTCCATCGCCCATGACTAGATCGAAGCCGATATTTCGAGGCGCTGTCGTTGGATCGTCGGTGTAGGTGGGCGCTGTAGCCGGATGATCGAGATCGACCGTCACCGAATGTCCAAGAGGATACTCGGCTGTGTCCAACAGATCCGCGGCGTCGAGCGGTGCAGCTGACTTCCCTGCCATCGCGCTGGCCGCATCGACGCTTTTGTTGAGAGCAGCGACAGTCAGCGCAGGGAAATGATCCACGCGTTGCCAGTCCTTGCCCAGAATGAGAACTCGTAGATGCTCGACAAGATTGGGAGAAAGAAACTCGCCGGCCTTCGGGACATCATGAATGCCCTGAAGCACGCGCTCGCGGAACTCCGGCTGCGCCGAAACGCGCTGCATCACTGTGGAGAAAAGTACCGGCGATGTATCGCTCTCCTGCCCCGGAAGCCCAACTGCTACAAGGAGCAGGAAGACGAGACAACTCAGAGCCGCACGGCACGGCCGGCATATGCGCGGGCCAGATGCAATTCTTGGCATCTCGTAACTCCGCTCCTTAGCGGCGGG
>Ga0207647_10004378_pt1 | contig 10474 bp, 10 predicted proteins | sample KBSCornC2_FD_184295 | JGI IMG/M metagenome (GOLD analysis project Ga0207647, IMG submission 184295) | Corn rhizosphere microbial communities from Kellogg Biological Station, Michigan, USA - C2 (SPAdes) (version 2) | ecosystem: Host-associated > Plants > Roots > Rhizosphere ...
CGACAAGGTATCGACCAGCGCGGTCTCATTACTCACATTCAACAGCGTGGTTCCGCCCTGGCGCGCGGCTTCGCTCAGTACGTTCGTAAACTGGTCCGGCGGCGGATTGGCCTTGTACACGTCGATGATGTAGGTCGTGATGCCGTGGTCGTGCAGAAACTTCGTCCAATTCGGCAACCAGTACCTAAAGCCGGAAGGCACGTTGATCAGGGAGCCGGTGTCAACTTTGCCGCTGCCCTGGCTACCGAGGATTACCGATTCACCCGGCGACATCTTGTTGGTCGACGACGGTGAGTTGACGATATAGACGATGTAATTGTTGCCGCAGCCTCCGGTATCCGGCGCGCCGACGTATTTATGGCCGCCGGCGTTGAGCGCCCATCCGCCCGTCAAGCCCTGTCCTTTGGTGGTCCCAAGTCCGCTGGTGTTCGCCTGATAGTCGGCAAATCCGACCGGTGAGTTATTCGATGATTGCAGCGCAACATCGCCAGCCCATGCCTGAATCTGGCCGAAGCTGCCGGTATTTGCCATGAAATACAGATACAGCTCGTACATCCATGCGCTGTCGTCTTTCGAAGCGGTGTTGATCTTCGTTGCAGATCCGGTGACATTGCACCAGATGGAGCTCGCCGCTGTGCCTGTGCAAGGGGCGGGAAGCAAGCCCGAGGCCGGATTGGTCGGCCCGTAGCCGAGGATCGAGGCGAACGCCTTGAAGTTTGCGGCGACCGACAGATCGCGCGCGCCATACAGCACGTAAGCGCCGCCGTTGCAACTGTTTTCGGCGGTAATTCCGCCGGGGCTTTGGCAATCGGTAACGTTCGGTCCGTTCGTCGTTCCGACCGCGGCACCGACATTGATATGCAGACCCTGCGCCTGCAGCGCGGCAGTCACGCGCGTGATCGCATCGACCTCGGCCTGACCGGTCTGGCTCTCCGGGAGATTATTGGTGTCCAGAATTTTTTGGTTGTTGGCGCCAAAGTCCGAAGTGTTGTCGAGCAGGAACATGACATTGGCTGCCGTGCTCGTGCCGCTTGCATTGGTAAGGAAGATATCGATGTCGTCCGCGCGCGCGCGCGGTGCGCTGATAGCGCCGGCAACAACAGCAACGGCAGCGCAGATGGCAGATGTCGAAAATTTCATAAAGCTACCCCGTTTGGGTGGGTGTATGCGTGGATTGAAAGCAACTTTTCAGAACTGCATGCATCGGCGTGGTCAGAACAGGAGAGTTCCACCGGGTCCTCGGCAAACATTGCGCGCACCGCCCGGATCGGCCGTGACATAGAGCCCTTGTCCCACCGCGTTCTGTGCACCGGTGGCCAACACCGTGCCATTGAATTCTTCCTGCGCGGTGACAGGATACTGGAACGTTACCTTGTAGCATTTCTGCCCGGTCGACTCGCTATAGGCGCACTGCTCCTGGAGCGGATCGGTCATGTCGATCCCCTTGCTGCCCAATGGAATTGCCATGAAACACGTCGGTGCGCCGACGGTGGTCTTGATCTTTTCCTTGCCGTCGCCGTTGACGTCGACAATGATCGTTTTACCGTACTGACCCGTCCCGGGGTCGAGAACTGGAGCACTGGGGTTCGAGATGATGCGTTTGGTACTCAATGTCTGTTCATTCGTATGATCCGCTGCGCGCAAGGTGGCGCGACGCAGATCCATGTTGCTGACGATTTGCGATGTGCCCTTGCCGATCGTGAACGTCGTCAGAGCCATGACGGTGATCAGCACCAGAAAAACCAGCGCAATGAAAAGCACCACGCCAGACTGGGTGTTGCGGGAACCGAAGCGGGTCATCATGATTGTCTCCGATCACCCACGTTGTGGAGGCGCACAACGGTCTCGTAAACGTGGCGTTTGAACTTGTCGCCGAACGGTCCGTACGTGGTGCCGCCGAGCGTGAATGTCTTGTCGTTCGTGTAGCCGAGCGTAGTCGCTTCGGTGTTGCGTGCGAGCAAATGAACCTTGACGGTCGTTACGTTGCCCCAGTTCGCAGGACAAGCCGTCGGCGTACCGGGGCAGCCGGCTGCATTCACATAGGTATCGGGATCGGCGGTGTAGGCATCGGGGATGCCGTCGACCACGCCGGCAACGTTGTCGATGCCGTACTCGAAACGCAGCGCTTCGACGCCTTCGGCGAGCGGCGACACGTTGAAGACGGTCGCGCCGCCGGCCGCATCCAGCTGAGCCAGCTTCAGTGTGGGAATGCCATCGCCGGCTTTATCCTCGGTGGAGACGTAGTAGATGTCGACGAAATAGCGATGATAAGACGCGGTAGTGCCTGCCGTATGGCAATCGATGCCGATGTTGTGCAGGGTCAGGTTCGCAGTATCCGTGTCCAAGGCGCACCAGGAATTGGTAGCAGCCGTAGCGGTGGAGGTGCAGGTCGGATTCGTCAGCGGAGTTCCTGATGTCGGCGCTTCGTCGGCGCAATGCGTGGCCTGAAAGTAGGGACGCCCCGGCACGACAGCATCACACCCGGCATCCGGCGTGGGGCCGGCATTGCATGGCTCGGTATGGCGGACGACGAGAATATCCGAACCGGGTTTCAGGTTCGTCAGCAGCGCGGCGCAAGTAGTGGTGGACAGGTCGGGCGCAGTGGTCGCATTGGCAGCGGAGTAGCCCTGGATTGCGAAACGCAGACCGAGGCGCAACCCGACCAGCGTCGTATCGCAGGGATCGGGTTTCGAAGTTGCAAAGCCAGGGTAAACGGCAAGCGGAGGTATCGTCTTGCCCATGTTCCCCACAACATCGAGCTCGGCGTAGAACTGAGCCATCATTGCGTCGCTACCGATGCGTTGCAGCGCATAGCTGCCGTTTTCCACGAGCCGGCTCGAGCGATCAAGGTCGTTGCGATACGAGCCGTTGGCAACAAAGATGAGGCTCAGAATCGTTGACAGTATGATGCCGATCGCCAAGGCGACCATCACCTCGATCAAGGTGAAGCCGCCTTCGACATTCGATTTGGTTCTGTTCTGCATTGGCCTGGTCCGTGACATCAAGTGCACTTTGGGATGCCGATCGTGATCACTTCCGACACGATGCGACGGCGCTTTTCCGAACCGTACTGGTCCTTCCCGCACGTATTCGGATTGGTCGTCTGATTGACACTATCGGTAAGACCTTGCCAGACCACCGACACACGGAACGTAGCGGGCGTGCAGGCGGCCGCATTCGGCGCCGCAATCAGCTCCACGCAGCCGCGTGCGCCAGTCATTGCGCCGACGCTGGCACCCGCGCGTGTTTCAGCGGCGCCCTGCAGCGCGAAGTTCCACTCGCACAAATCGAGTGCGGCGTAGGTTCCCGTGCAGGGGCTTGTATATGTCGAATTGCCGGTTCCCACCGTAACCATCGTGCCACCATTGGTGTACGCGTTAGCCGTCGTGGCCGTCGTCGGCATGGCCGCATAGACACGCTCATTCATGTTCCAGAGCAGCGTCATCGCTTGCGAACGATCGAAGCTTTCAGTTTCCGAAATTTGCATCTGGCTGAGCAGACCGGCGACGCCGAGCAATCCGAATGCCGTGATCACAATGGCGATCAGGACTTCGAGCATCGAGAAGCCTTGGGCAGCACGGCTAATGTGCGTGTAGTTCAGCATGACGGCGCGCCGCCTCCCGCGGTTTGAGCAGTACCAGAGTTCTTTGCACTTGTTTCGTACGGGCGGCCGGTCGTATCGACCTCAACCGTGTAGGCGCAGCTGTAACTGCCGTTGCTGGCAGTCATAACAAAGGTGGGTGCGGCCGAAGAGATGCGACCGGCAGAGTTGTAAACGATCGGACTCCCACCGCTAAATGTAATCGTTACCTTTTCCACCGCCTCGTGGGTGTCGAGCGTGGTGCCGGCGTTGTCCAATATTCTCCAGCCGCCTTCCCAATTTGTTGTTCCACTGTTTGGCTGCAAACGGATCCTGTCGGCGCGCTTTAGCGCCTCGGATCGCGCCTTGAACAGTGCCGAGAATATGCCACTTGCGGCGTCCTGCGCGCGATGCTTGAGAATCAGCCGGGAAAAAGATGGAAATGCGAGGGTGCTTAGCACGGCGACGATGGCGATAACGATCATCAGCTCCAGCAGCGTGAAGCCCTTGTGCGCACACTTATGGTCCGTGACCGACATGAGCTGTATCCGTTGATTCGTTACCAGAGTTTCGGTGAACCTGACGAGCTCTTCTGACCCGTGGAAGTGATAGTCAGGCTTTGGTTATAAGTGCCACCGTTTTGGGCCACCAGACCACCAGGCAGTGGCGCCGCCGTAAGGACGAAACACGGGCGCGGGGCGCATGTCGTGGTGTCTGCAGTGATTGTGTAATCAGTCAGCACAGTCTCCTGCGGCGGATCGATCGTGGTTATGGTGCCAGTGTCCGCGTAGTCGCGGTTGTCCAGTAGGTATTGCTGTTCGCGCTGCGCCGCATCCATCAAATACGCCTGCCCGGCCGCAACATGACCGCGCACCACATATTTCGTATACGAGGGATAGGCGATCGCCATCAAAACAGCAGCCGTGAGTACTACAATCATCAATTCGATCAGTGTGAATCCGCGCCAACGCTGCATGGTGTCGCCCCTAATTTGGCTGCTCGGCAGCATAGATGGCTGTTTCCGGTGCGGCAAGCCTCGCTCGGACAAAGCCACCCATTCTCGGGACAAGTGGTTGATTGGCGGCGCGGCGCATCAGAACACCGAGGGACCCAAGATGCCCGGCAGAGCCAGGCTGTGGGTCATACCATTGCGGCTGGTCCAGGCGACCGATACAGTCACGCGCTTGAATTCCGGCACATCCGCCTGCACGGGAACATCGTCGCCGACCGGAATGTAATGCTTGCCCTGCAGCGCAAAGCGCGCCACGTCTACACGTAGCACATACGGCGCTTCCGAGTGCTGTTCGCCAACGGAGTGAATGGTTTCCTTGCGGTCGGCAATTCTGGCGTAACCCGATGGAGCGTTGGCGCCATCGGCGATGCCGCGCAAGCGCTCCAGTTCGCTTTGCGCGAGAGTCAGTGCCATGGTCTGGCTTTCCGCATTCGCAGCAGCGCTACTCACCCGACCCTGGAGCCCGGCGAGCCCGAGCAACCCTATGGACAACACGACCATCGCAGTGAGTTCATCAAGCAACGACGAGCCGCGCCAGCGTACGGGTAATGGCGAAGCGAAGGCGCGCCTGTCCATGTCAGCGTTCCGCATAATTTCCGCGTCCGTCGATACCGCCTGCGTCGGACCAGCTTCCGGGCACCACGCCAAGGCGCGATTGAGCCGCGCCCTCCGTGCGGCGCGTCGCGATCGTCTCTTTAACGATCGCCTGCCGGATTGCCTTGACCGCCTCGGCATCGCTTTCGCTCAGGCGCGCATGTGCGATCAGCGTGATCGCGTACGGGCCCGGGTAAGCGGCTTTCCCGTTATTTTCCGGTGCAGCGGAATCGCTGCTTGGCCGGCACTGCAGGTCTGGCATATCGGTATCCACCAGACAGAGTAAAGCGTGCACATCGTAAGCAATGCGGTAGTCACCCGCGCTTGTGACAAGTTGTTGCACTGGCGCACCAGTCGAATCAGTAAACGCGTCTCGCATGTCGAGTGCAGTAGGGTCAGCACGCCCGTCATCGTGATAACGCCAATAATTTGCGCGTACGCTTGCCGCCACCGCACCACAAGGCACGCTGACATCTGACGGCGCGCAGCGCTCCCAACGCGAGAGGCCGGGCGCGGAAGTCAGCCATGTTGAAGCGATTTCGAATGTGCGCGCCCGAAAAAACTGCACGGCCTGATCGAGCCCCGCCTGTGCGGCTTCCTGCACCACACGCGTCGCAGATTCAACAGCGAGCGCGCGCCGATTCTGAATGCCATAACTCAGGGTGAATAGCGTCATGATCGAAATGATACCGAGCAACACCATGGCGACAATCAATGACGCCATGCCTCGCTGACGCTCCGGCATCCGTAACCCACCATGCAACCTCATCGCGCGCTTGGCAAGGGGCATCACGTACATAGCCCGGCTGCCATAATGTCATTGCGCACGCGCACCGCTTCCTGCAGAGTGCGTGCGCTCGCCGAATCGTGTGCCAGCTGCGCTTTGAGGCGCACGTCGATTTCCTGTGCGATAACGGCAACCCCATTGATGTTGGTACACCGCTGGGCCTGCGTTGCAGGCGCAAACGAAAATTCGAGCACGTCAAATTGCCTGGGATCCGTGATGTCTTTCCAGATCCCACCGACGGCCGGCGCGGCGCAGTCCGGTTCGAATCCTTGGCTCGCGCTGGCCTGAATCACACCGACGCCATTCTTGGCGACATGGCGATATCCACGATATTCGCCTGGCGGCGCGTCATGCTTATCGTAGCGAACGACGATGCAGCTCGACGTGCGGATCACCGGTGCGTCGGTCAAACCAGCCGACTTGCCGACGGGCGCGTAACGAGCGGCATCCGCGTAGTAGCCTGAACGGCGGATCTCGCCGGTGACAAGATCGAGCGAGCGGCGCATTTCCTGCAGCAAGCGCGCGCTGCCGATGATTTGTGCATTGCTGCGCATGGCGCTGACTGCGTACACCATCACCGCACCGGCAGCCACCATTCCGCCTACCAATGCCACCAGCATTTCGGTCAGGGTAAATCCGCGGGTGCGCAATACGCCGGGCATCAGTCGTTTCCAGTTCCGCATTGGTCACGCGCAGTAGTAAGCGCGGCAACGCGGCGATACTAGGTTGGCTGGCCGCGCCTGAGCAACAAAGCCCGGCTGAACGGTAGCGTTTGATTCGCGAGCGCGCCACCCGCGATGGAATGTTCAGCTACTGCGTGAAGAACACGGGCGCACGTTTGTTAATCGACGACCACCACGCGCAACTCCTTCGGCAACGCAAACGTGATGTTTTCCGGTTCGCCGTCCAGTTCCTGCACATCGTCCGCGCCCCACTCGCGTAGTCGCGCGACGACGCCTTGGACGAGGCTTTCGGGCGCCGATGCGCCGGCGGTGACACCGACGCGGGTCTTGCCGGCGATCCATTCGCGTCGGATGTCGTCGGCGCCGTCGATCAAGTGCGCCTGAATGCCCTGCTTTTGCGCCAATTCGCGCAGGCGGTTCGAGTTGGAACTGTTGGGCGAACCGACGACGAGCACGACGTCGCAGGTCGAACCGAGTTTGCGCACGGCATCCTGGCGGTTCTGCGTGGCGTAGCAGATATCGTCGTGGCGCGGCCCGAGAATCGCCGGGAATTTCCCGCGCAGAGCTACGATCACCGCCTTGGTGTCGTCGATCGACAATGTGGTCTGCGTGGAATAGGCGATGTTGTCGGGATGCTTCGGCGCGAGTTTCGTGACGTCCTCGGGCGTTTCGACGAGATAGATTTCGCCGCTCGCGCCTTCCTTGTCCCATTGTCCGAGCGTGCCTTCGACTTCCGGATGACCGGCGTGGCCGATCAGAACGACATCCCTGCCGGCCTTGGCGTGACGCGCGACTTCGATGTGCACCTTGGTGACCAGCGGGCACGTCGCGTCGAATACGCGCAGATGCCGCGCATTCGCTTGCGCGCGTACCGCCTGTGAGACGCCATGCGCGCTGAAAATTACCGTCGCGCCGTCGGGTACGTCGTCGAGTTCGTCGACGAAAATCGCGCCGCGAGCACGCAGACCATCGACGACGAAACGATTGTGCACGACTTCGTGACGCACGTAGATCGGCGCACCGAACGATTCGAGCGCGCGTTCGACGATCTCGATCGCACGATCGACGCCGGCACAGAAGCCACGCGGATTGGCGAGCAGGATTTCCATGCGGCTATTTTAGCGCGACGCGGCCTTTGTCGCCGATTTCTCGTGCGTGAACAGACCGAAGAAGAGCAGCAGCACAGCGCCGACGCTGATCGCCGAATCGGCGACGTTGAACGAGGGAAACGGCCAGCTGCCCAGATACACTTGTATAAAATCCGTGACGTGGCCCAAGCGCAGGCGATCGATCAGATTGCCGAGCGCGCCGCCGATTACGAGCGCAAGCGGCAGCGCCGTGCGCCAATCGCCGCGCGGGGTGCGCCGCAGCCAAGCCGCAAGCACCGCGCTGACACCGACGGCGAGCAGCGTGAACAGCCAGCGTTGCCACCCCTCCTGATCGGCAAGGAAGCTGAAAGCGGCGCCGGTATTGAATGCGAGCGTCCAGTTGAGAACTCCCGGAATCACCGGATGCGGCTGGTAAGGCTGCAACACATCAAGCACGATCGCCTTGGTCAGCTGATCAAGCATGATGACGACGAGCGACAGCACCAGCCAGATCAGCGCGCCGGCACGCAATGACGGAGTTCTCTGCATCAGAAATACTGCCGGCGTTCGCCGGGACCGCCCGGCAGATTATCGACACAGCGTCCACAGATTTCCGGGTGTTCCGGGTTCACGCCGACATCCTGGCGATAGTGCCAGCAGCGAATGCACTTCTTGTGGTCACTGCGTGCGGCTGAGACGGCGGCTTTCAAGTCGTCCTGATCGATGTGCAACGCGTCCGCGGGCGCCGCCGCGTCCGAAAGTCTCAACTGCGACGTGATGAAGAAGAAGCGCAATTCATCGGCGACATTCGCCAATCGGGCACGCAATTCGGCATCCGCATGCAATGTCACTTCCGCTTCGAGTGCCGCTCCGATCTGCCCGGCATTGCGCATGCCTTCGAGCAGCTTCGCCGCGCCCGAACGAATCGCGAGCAAATCGCTCCAGAATTTGCGCTGAGTCGGCGCGCCTTGCAATGCATCGAGGCCGTCGTACCAGGTCTCGAACAACACCGATTCGCCACGCGGTCCAACCGGCGTGTTCTTCGGCATGTGCTGCCAGATTTCCTCGGCCGTGAATGACAGGATCGGCGCCAGCCAGCGCACGAGTGCTTCGAGGATTCGATACATCGCGCTCTGCGCACTGCGGCGCGCGGGGCTGTTCTCCTGCATCGTGTAGAGGCGATCCTTGGTGATGTCCAGATACAGCGCGCCCATCTCGTTGGTGCAGAAATTCTGGATGCGCTGCACGATTTCCGGGAAATCGTATTTCGCATACGCCGCAATAACCGCCTGCTGTGTGTCGTGCGCCTGCTGCACGGCCCACTGATCGAGCAACAGCGAATCCTTCACGGGAATCAGGTGCTCTGTCGGATCAAAACCCGAAAGATTGCCGAGCAGGAAACGCGCGGTGTTGCGGATACGCCGATACGCGTCGGCGACGCGCTTGAGGATTTCGTCCGACAGCGCCATCTCGTTGCGGTAATCCGCGGACGTGATCCACAGGCGCAGAATGTCGGCGCCGTAATTCTTCATCACGTCCTGCGGCTCGATGCCGTTGCCGAGAGACTTGGACATCTTGCGTCCCTGCGCATCGACGGTGAAACCGTGCGTGAGCACTTCGTCGTACGGCGCATGGCCGTGCATCGCCACCGAAGTCAGCAGCGCCGAGTGGAACCAGCCGCGATGCTGATCGGAGCCTTCCAGGTACATGACCTTGTCGCCCGGCTTGCGTGCGAGATTCGGGCGCTGATCGAGCACGCAATAATGCGAGCTGCCCGAGTCGAACCAGACGTCGAGGATGTCGGTGACCTTCTCGTAATTGTCTGCATCCGCGCCGAGCAACTCACGCTGGTCGAGCGCGTACCACGCATCGGCGCCGTCTTTCTCGACGCGCTGCGCGACCTGTTCCATCAGCTCGACACTGCGTGGATGCGGTTCACTGGTGGACTTGTGCGCAAACAACGCAATCGGCACGCCCCACGTGCGCTGACGCGAGATGCACCAGTCCGGGCGACCATCGATCATGCCGTAAATGCGTTCCTCACCCCACACCGGGTACCAGTCGACGTCGTCGCGGATCGCCTTGAGCGAACCGGCACGCAAGCCTTGCTTGTCCATGCTGATGAACCACTGCGGCGTCGCGCGGAAGATCACCGGCGTGCGGTGACGCCAGCAATGCGGATAACTGTGCGTGATCTTTTCGCTGGCGAGCAACACGCCGCGTTCGCGCAGGATCTCGATGATCGCGTCGTTCGCTTTCCAGACGAATTGGCCACCGACGAGTTCGGTGTCCGGCAGGTACACGCCGTTGCCGCCGACTGGATTGAACACGCCGAGGCCGTATTCCTGGCCGACCGCGAAGTCCTCCACGCCATGCGCGGGTGCGGTGTGCACGGCGCCGGTGCCGTCTTCGACGGTGACGTGATCGCCAAGGATCAGCGGGACTTCGCGCGCGTAAAACGGATGCTTGAGCATGAGCCGTTCGAGGCCTGCGCCGAGGCAGCGGCCGAGCACTGCTGCATTGTCCACATTGTAACGTTTTGCCACTTTTTCGAGCAGCGCATGCGCGACCACGAGTAGTACGCGCTTGCCGGCGCGCGCCGGTCCTTCGATCAGCACGTATTCGATGTCGGGACCGAGCGTGACCGCGAGGCTGGCCGGCAGCGTCCACGGCGTCGTCGTCCAGATCGGCACGGCGACGCCGGCGTCCTGCGGATCCACGCCGAATTTT
>Ga0207647_10004381_pt1 | contig 10471 bp, 12 predicted proteins | sample KBSCornC2_FD_184295 | JGI IMG/M metagenome (GOLD analysis project Ga0207647, IMG submission 184295) | Corn rhizosphere microbial communities from Kellogg Biological Station, Michigan, USA - C2 (SPAdes) (version 2) | ecosystem: Host-associated > Plants > Roots > Rhizosphere ...
GTCTGGCCTCCTGCAGCCCGTAAGCTATTGACCTGTCCAAACACTCGTGCCCTACTCACAGTGGTGTCGATGATCAACCTTACTTGGCTCTTGGAGGCATCCAACTCTTCCCCAAACACCTTCATGAAGGCATTCAGTTCTTTGGGTGAATCCCCGATAGCTCTGCCGTTTTTGAGATACGCTTCCCTGATGTATTCGGTGATGCGACCTTTCAAGTCGCTTCCCAGCGCAAACTTACCCAAGTAAAGTCTATCAGAATTGTTCAGGAACTGCATAGCCTGATCATCCGACAGGTTGAAGTTTGTGCGGGCCAGAGCACCGTCTGCCTTGACCAAAGCTTTGTATGCGCTCTCTGTGTTGTTCAGGATCACATCCTTGAACTCTTCAGAGGTTAACATGAGGCCGTACTCAGACTGCAGAATCTGGTAGACTGACTCTGCCACATCAGAAGCGATGACAGAACTGGGATTCAGCCTCTGTGTATAGGCCACGATCTTGTCGAACGCTTCAGCTTCAGCACTACTGAACTGGCTCAGTATCTGGCCGAAGATACCTCCTGTATTTGGATTCCACAGCAGCATCCTGATCTTTCTTTTGCGCCATACTCTTGATCACGTTGGCAGCGTGTTGAGTGATAGCCGCAGAGAATTCCAGCGGAGTGTACTTGTTGGTGGCGGAGTCATAGCTGAAGAACACCCTGTGCTTGACCGTCTTGGCTTGCTTCTTCTTGGGATTCTTCTGCGAACGCTTGGGGCTACCACCACTGGCAGGAGACCGCTGGTTGATGTTCTGATCCTGTGCCAGAGCCGGGTCAGGCAGTGGCTCTTCTTCAGCAGGAGTGGGGAAGCCCAACATATTGGCTTTCTGCTGCTGGTCGATCACGCCACCTTGGTACAGGGCTTCAGCATTGGAGATTTCCACCATTCTGGCCTGAGCTTCCTGTAGGTTGGACAGAGCCTGGGAGGACTTGAATGTGATAGACACCTTTGGAGCCAGGCCGGCGAGCAGCAAGTCAAGACCCCAACCAAATTCCAGACCAGAGCCCACGATTCTCTGCACGTTGGATAACTGGCTGATGAGCTTGGAGTACACCACACTGGCATAGGTCTCTGTGGTGGAGTAAGTGCGACCGTGCATGGCTGGGTCAGCTTGAATGGCAGAGAACAGCTGCTGTTCATTCAACTGAAAGATTTCAGCAACACCGCGGGCATCTGTGGTCAGACTGTCCACCTTGAACTCGAAAGCATCCTTGAAGCCCAAAGCGATGCCATCTGCCAGATTGCCCTGTACCTCACCCTTGATCTTGTTCAGGTACGCCAAGCAGCGGTTGTAGTAGGCATCCGTGCTCTCACCCGGCTGCTGGGCTGGTGGATCCACGGCGTAGGACACCAGACCAAGGATACCCACCTTCTTGATGACTTTGTGGAGGTTCTTCAACATCTCCCGCTGCAACAGGATGGGGTCCAAAGCGGAGATGAATGGTGGGATAGCGTATGGGCTGCCCTCGATGGTCTCAAAGTTTGCATAGAAGTACGTGCGCTCATTGAGCTTGATCATGAAGTCTGTGGAGACAGGCAGGTACGTCTTGGGCACCTGTACGGGATAGTAGCCCATCGTGTCTGGCCGGGGCACCCACCGTATCTCCGCTACAGGCACCATAAATACCTTTTCAATACCCTTGAGATCGTTCTGTGGTACCCATTCCATAGAGAGGGCACCCTGCCGTGCGATCTGTGCGAACATCGCATTAACAAGGCCGTCTGAGCCGCCGCTGAACGGGAACATCTTCTGTGACTGGGTTTCGATGCGGAGGATGGCTGCATCAATCTGCTGGTCTGAGTCGCCTTCAATCCCGATAATGTGACCTGTATTTCCCAGCTGAACGATGTGCCCTACAGCCTGTCGCAAGTCAGGATTGTTCAGGCACAGGTCGTTCATGAGATCGTACATCATGATCGGCCATTTCCTGGGAATTACGAACGTGCGCAGGTTAGCTCCCAGCACCTGAAGAGCATAAGGGTCATCATTGGGCACAGAAATGCGCGTTGTGGGCAGACCAGCCTTGGTGGGAGCCACAAGCTCATTGCTCTTGAATTGCTGTAAAAACATGCTGAAGATATTCATGACGCTCCTATGCAAAGAGGACGGGCATCTGCCTCTTGGGCTTATAGTTCATTCGGGCTAACTGTACGATGAACCACGCCATCACTAAATCATCGTTGTAGCCATCGTTTGCTCTGGGACTTGGCTTGCCCGTCTCCTGGTGATTGAAGACCAGCATTTCATTGAGAAGTCTCAGGCTATTCACCAAGAGAACGCCCATGGGAATAGACTTGCCGCGTTCCTCATCGTGCTCACGAATGAGTTCTTCACCCACCGTGATCATGACAGGACGATTGGCGACTGTGGTGGTGAAGCCTACCATCAAGGTGGTTTCTTCTGTGATCTGCAGAGTCTTGGCGTCTTTGTTGAGTGACGCCTCTTCCTTCTGGTACGTGTACAAGTTGGGGTAATGAGCCTCGATCAGCTTCTGGACTACCGCCAAGCCCACACCGTTACGCTCGCAGACTAGCTGAGCATAATTAAACATCTTGCCTACGGCCATGGCATAGGTAGCGAACTGGTTGGGTTTACAGTTGACTCGCATCTCTGCACACTGTTCGCCGGTATCCCACTCCACCACCTGTAAAGCGTTGTAGTCCATGCCGTCGCCACTGGAACAGTCCATACCTAGCAGATAGAACTTGCCAGCTTCAGGCTTCTTGTATATGTACAGCCCTTCAGCCCGCTTCCCATACAGACCCTCCAGATCATCGAACTGGTCTGGAGCGTACATGATAGCTTCAGGTTTGCGCAACCGTAGCAGTTCGCTCCACTCCACCAGGATGCCAGTATCAAAAACCGGCCGTCCTGAATTGAGAAAGTCACAGTCTACTTCCTGCGCAGTGAGTGCCGGGCCCAGATTTCTGCGTTGTCTCTTGTACCAGTCATCATCGCGTTCTGGATGCATTCTCCAATTGAGTTTGATGGGGTTGAAATCCGACAGCCCACCCAACGCATCCCTCCACATATTGGAAAACCAATTTCCCATCCCGTTGGCAGTTGACAGAGCAATCGCCATACCACCTGTAGACAGTGTGGGAAAAGCGGCACCCCAAATCTTGTCAATCCAGCGTACAAAGGCAGCCTCGTCAATGATCAGTAGTGAAACACCTTCTGAACGCCCAGCCTCTTCAGACGTGGGCATGGACGTTATACGGGATTCCTGTGAGAATACAATGGTCTTGGTGTTCCATGGCGTTTTCAACGGAGCCTTCAGCCATGGTGGAAGATGGTTGTACATGTATTTGATCTTGTCCAAGAACCTGACAGCCACATCCTCTTTCATGGAAATGATCACCACGTTCTTGTTGGTGCGGAACATAGTGAACCACAGAGCGAACGCGGCTACCAGCCAGGATAAGCCCATCTGTCTTGGCTTGAGAACAAGGTTAAATAAGTTTAACAAGAACAGCTTCAGAGTCACCCTCTGGAACGGATACAGCTTGAAGGGCACTCTACCTTTGACCGGGTCTTGGATGTAGCAATAGTTGTTGATAAAGTATGCCGGGTTGGCAGCACACCTGATCCACTCCTTTGACTCTTCTCCAAATGGTTCTCTTGCGTCCTCACCAAATTCCCAGTCCAACCGTGTTTCATCGTAATCCAGAACAGGTGCTGTCTTCATTTCTTCTCACCTATTTCCATGACTTTCTTTTCTTCTGGTGTAAGCTCCAGGGTTGTTGGGGTACTCTGACCAGTCAAATACCTATCCGAAGGAATTACAGCACCCATGGCCTTACTGGCGAACTCCTGAAGGCTCTGTAAGTTGTAGCTATTCCCATTATGGATGTTGACCTGAACGTTCCTGGCTTTCAACAGGTTCTGTAGCTTCTGAGCTCCACCTGCCATCTTGAACAGGCTGTCGATACCGTTCGTGGCCTTGTTGGACAAATCCAAAGCCTGTAGAGCAGAACCATACATGGCAGCCCGATCACGGCCTGTGAGTCTGTGCTGATACTTCAGGGCTTCCATGGGTAACTCACGTTTCTTGACTTTATCAGCGATGTCCTTGGCCCGCTCATCTTCTGACTCGATGTCTCCCACGATGGTGTTGTAGATCGTGAGTGCTCTGCCACGATCCTGGAATTTCATTTCCATCAGAATGTAAGCCAGAGCCGCAATCTCTGTGTTGTTTTCATCCACAAAGAATTCGCTCATCTTGCCTTTCAAGGCGGCTATGTCAGCCTTGATGAGCATCTCATCGCAGTCCAGAGCTATGGCAAGCTGGCGCTCTGTCATGAGTCGGCCACCATGTTGATGACCATTCAACATCCACGACAGTACCCACTCTCTGCGTTCCTGGGTTACCTGGTTTTTGGCCATGGTACCAACTTTGGTATCCATAATGGCTGCGCCACCCACCAGCTTGTCCACCCGTTTCTGTTGACTCGCTGGTGTGGTTCTTGGAGTTCTTACAATCTTCTGTTTGAACATTTCCTCCAAGGAGGGCTCATCTTCTTGTACGGGTTTGGCTGCTATGGGCTTCTCAACCACTTTCTTCTTGACTGGGATGCCTTTCCTGCTGCGATTCAGTGAAGCAATTCCATCTAACGCATTGCCCATAAATCCTCCATGGTAACCCATACATAGTAAAAACTGTCCAAAGAGACTAGCCTTGATTCATTTCCGTCCGGTATTATCGAACCGGAGGATGGAAAGACATGCCGCGACCACATACAGCAACAGAATGGTGGGGCGAGCTCATCAATACCAAAGCCGGTGGCCGGGCAGATTCGCTTGCCAAGCTGCTGGACGTGAGCGACCGCACCTTACGACGATGGAGAACTGGGGAAGACAAGCCCAGATGGCATCGTATTGTGACAATTCGCAGACTTGCAGGTAAGGCTCTGCTTAACCGACATGACACCCCGGAGTGGATGAATGCCCAAGCTGACTCCGATTAAAACACAGAAATGGGTGACTAACAGACTGAAACGCCAATCTGCCTTTGGTAACGTCATTCTGCGCACGTTGTGGTTGCCCGTTTCTGACATACTGCCCGAACACTTTGTGCCCATTCACACCTTTGAAGTGGAGATGATTCTGGTGTGCTTACAACATGGGGCTTGGCTCGATGGAGCGGACTGGCAGCCTTTTGCCCGTTATGCCATAGCCAAACGGCTCAAGGAGCGATCAGACATCATCTTTCAAGACAGCTATGCCCAATACAAGGACGCTATCTGTGACTTCCAATTGCATGGTGGGCGACTAGCGGAACGGGACAGACTCAAGAAACTGGCCCGTTCGCTAATGCAAAAGAATGTACTCACACCTTTCGACAGATCGTTTGGCAAATTGGTGTCCAGCATAACTACAGGTGATGACACAACTTCTGTGATTCACCCATTTCACTGGATTCGTACCTGTCTGGGCTTCTCTCAGTCTGAGCCCATCTTTGGTATGAACCTGGTGTCCTCCGAAAACACTCAACAAAAAGAGACCTTGTGCGCTATGCTCCGGGCCTCTATTGAATGACTTCCGTCTCCAATTCCTCCATCATCTGAGCCTGTCTTTTGAGAGCTATGACCCTCTGTGCAGCAGCTAGGGACTCGGCCTCAAAGGACAGGCGACCTTGAGAGTCCACCAGCACTTTCAGGTTTCTGGAGGTGTTGAACTTGCCGAATGGGTGCTTCAGATCGGAGAGGAAGGCACTTACAGTCGCCTTTGCAGCTGATTCCGTTCCGCCGAACTTGGTCACAAGCGACTGCACCAGTTCGCTCCGCGTACATTTCCCAGTGACAATCTGCGTGTACAGAAGTGAGTTTCTGGAGGAGAGAGTGAACCCCATACTGTCGGTGTGTATGTTTCTCCGCCGCATGTGAGTTCGCTTCTCTCCAAAGTTCACGACTTTCTTGACTTTGTGGATTTTCTCATCCTCGTAACCGGGAATCGTATGGAGCGGGATGGTGGCGGAGACAAGTCTCTTGTAGTCTTTGTCGGTATGGAGTCTATGCAGACAGTTTTTATACACTGCCTTAATCCCTTCTGGAGATATTCCATATCTTTTTGATAGCTCCGGTCCGCAAGTCCAATCGGCGGCAAGGGCTTTGAGGATGGCGACATCTCGATCAATTGCGTCGATTTGTCCCATGCTGGGGACAGAAATTGAGAGTCCTCCAAAGAAATGGATGAGTCTTTCAAACGCTCTTTCACCCAGGAGTTCCCTGAGCTCAGGCACAAGAGAATACTTGAATTTGATGTCGAACATTTCGTCATCTCTGACCTCTTTCACACCCTTGGAATATTGTGCACGTAGCTTAACCAAGACATGATCTGTGAGGAAGCGGGCATGCTTGGGGTTAATGTCAAATCCATAAGTGAGAGTCTTGAGCACTCTAGCACGATTCGACTCATAGTCATTAGCTGTAAGCACTCCGAACACATAACGGGCAGCGGCTTCTGCGTTCTCGCCCATTCGGAGATTAGAGATGAATTCATCATCCAAATAAAGTTCTTTATGTGAAGAAGGAGATGACATGCTGACATCTGGGAGTGTGTCAAATTCCACCTCATCTGTAACGCGCTTGGCATCTAATGGCTTCAACTTGACTTCAGACCATAGAGCATGGCGGATGAGTTTTGCTGCGTAGGTGAACAGATTACCCTTTTCCTGACGGAAACTGTCGATGACCTCGATGGACTTGACCAGTCCAATCTGGATCAGGTCATCTTCAGAGTGGTTGCGGTGGTCGAACGCCACCTGTCTGTTAATAATCGTGCGAATGAGAGGTTCAAAGTGGGGGACTATTGTGTCCTGCGGATAGCCCAGTGCGATCATACGTGACACCTTGGCCACGTCAAAATATGTCCCTGTCATTGCCCCGTTGTGCCTCCAGCTTTAGGTAGTGTCGGTTTGTCCAACATTACAGCAAGGCGCTCCTTGGAAATCTTTCTCACCTGCTTGATCAAGGTGGGCGACTTCTTGAAGTGCACCATATGAAACGGTTCTGCCATGTACGTCTGTTTGGTAATTCTGTGATAACGCATTCTGGGAGGCATCTTCCTGATCTCAAATGTACCTAGCTTGAAAAGCTGGACATTGTAGCCTTCCGCCATCGCTTCTACCACACCCTCAGACAAAAGTCTTATTGCAGTGGACAACGCTGATGCCGACACGCCCTTGCGCCGAGACACAAAGCGTGCGAATTGGTTGTTATGGATCGTGATTTGCTCAGGAGCTACTTCACTCTTTCTTTTGTAAACTGTGTTTGCCAAGTCCCGAATCTCCAATTTTCACTAACTAATTCCCAGTTAGTTTAACAAGCAAAAATAACGCCAATCAGGGAAGGATCAATGCCGGTGGGATAGCCTGTATGAAACGCTTGAGTTGCATGAGGAACATTACTTTCCGTCCACCCTTAAAATAGTACCTCAACGCCATCGTAGGCACATCGTGACGATCTAAGTGGCGCTCTAGGTGCTTAAAATCAACCGCGGACAGAGCCATGATCCATTCTTTTCTGTCTTCCTTGACTAGCAAGAACGGCCGCTTGTTGACTCTCTTGGCGTCTGCCTTGCACTGCTCCCAAAAACCGAACAGCTGTGGTGTACCGTACAAGGACAAGTAAATGTCAAAGCTGCTGTAGCTCTTGATCTCCACAGAGAACGGAAACTTGGCTTCTGGGGGAGCCACAATATCCCCATGAAACGATGCCGATGCTCTGTGCCCTCCAGATGCCCACCCTCCAGAACCGGGTGTACGTCTGAACGGATGTCCCCACCACTGTCCCAACAACTTTGCAGCTAGCAACTCTTGATCCTTCCATCCTTTGGCCATAAATAGTCCCTCCACTATTGAGAACGGATTGCGTGCCTTAAAAGTCGGCGGTATATATACCGTGTAACACCAATACACAATTCCTTGTAACGAAAAAAGTATATGGGTGAACTTTTAAGCGTTTCAAGGAGTTATAAAGGGATAGGAGGAAAATGTGCACACCCTGACACAAGACGATGTGGAACTATTGAACGTAGCTCACCTAGTGGCTCAAAAGAGTCCTGACTTGGACACCAAGGTGGGGTGTGTAATAAGGGCTGCAGATGATCGGGGTCATCTACAAAGTGGCTACAACAGATTTCCACTTAACACTCCATGGACGGTAGACCGCGCCAGGAGACCGGAGAAGTACAAATATGTGCTCCACGCTGAAGAAGTGGGCATCATACAATCACTGCAAATGGGGTATCCGCTGGATGGAGCTACCCTGTACAGCACGCAGATTCCCTGCCGTCGTTGCGCTCTGCTGATCGTGGAAGTAGGGATTGCTCGTGTAGTTTCCAAACCGTTCTCACCCGCTGCGTTGGCCAAGTGGACTGATGAGTATGAGGAAGTCTGCGAACGCTTTGCTGAGGCTGGGATTGACCTTGTCATACAAGACCAAAAGGAGCAGGTACAGTAATGGAAAAGGTGTATCTCAAGCTATCAGACGGCTACGGCCCAATTGATGTGGGATGCAAGATTGAACAGGGCATCCTCATCGATGTGGTCAACTGCAATGACGATTCCATCTGGGACAGACTAACCCTGCAACATCGCGCCACTCTGGCTCGGGCGGTAGCCAGGGAGATCAATAAGCCTGTAACGGTGAGGATATCGTGAAACAATCAATCTGCCTCGCCATGATCGTAAAGGATGAGGGGCACGTCATCAGGCGCTGCTTGGAGTCTGTGATGCCACTCGTGGATTGTGTAGTCATCCACGACACAGGCTCCACTGATGACACACTTGGAGTCATGTACAGCGTCCGGGAGAACTGGGGACACCTGGACTTTCAAATCAGCCGCGTCCCCTGGGTCAATTTCGAGCACAACCGCAATCTCGTCAATAAACGTGCGAATCTCACAGGCGCTGGTTATATTCTCACCATAGACGCGGATGAAGTAATGCAGGGCACGCGTTCTCAGAGGCCAATCCTTACACACGATCTCTACAATATCCCTGTCGAGTACAACGGAATCCTTTACAACAGGCCGGCGCTATACCGCAATGATGGCACTTTCTGGTACAAGGGCTGGGTGCATGAGTATGTGTACAACAGCAGAGAAAACACAGGATTCACACAAACTCTGGCAGATTGGGGTTGGAGAATCAAAGTATACCATGAAGGCGCTCGCTCCAAGGATCCAGAAACCTACATAAAAGATGCCCAATTACTGGAAGCGTCCTTGAAAACTATGCAATCCCGCACCTTCGATTGGGCACGTACCATGTTTTACATAGCCCAAAGCTACAGAGACGCAGGAGAGTACAGCAAGGCACGACTGTATTATGCAAATCGTGCGGCTTCAGACCAGGGCTGGGACCAAGAAAGGGGGTACGCACAACTTCAATATGCAAAATTGGCGCCTCATGTAAACTACGTTTCCATGCCAGAAATGCTGGAAGAGTTCATGACAGCCTATGAAATGATGCCGGAACGCGCAGAATCCTTGTATTACGCAGCATTAAATGTGGGAACTCGGTGGAATCTCAAAGAAATGCTGTTGCGGGCTGCTCTCGCCATACCGTGTCCCGACACCGGACTGTTCCTGGAACCTGACGTTTACAAGTTTCTTGTCCCTTTTGAGCTCTCTGTGACCCTGTATTACACCAATAAACGTGAAGAATCGCTCAGAATCATGAAAAGACTGTTGTTTCAGGAGGACTTGCCAGACAATCTCCGGGTTGCCATAGAAAATAATCTCAAGTTCTATCCTGACGGCTCCAAGGCTATATCCTAAAATCGTGTAAAGGAGATGTGATGACTCAAGAAGAAGCACAAGCGATCGTACTGGCCAAGTACCCAAGGGCCATTATGCGCCCTGAGAAGTCCAGGGCTTCCACTCGCACAGAGTACACCGTGTACGACCAGAACACAGGGGTGTCTATCGGAGCCACATCCATTACGGATGCAGAGACGGCTTGGCTGTATGCGGCCATGAATGTGCAGGCTGGGGCATGACCATAGTACACGAAGCCTTATGGCGGGAGGGAACGTGCACAACCTCTGGTTACATTTTACAGCACCTTGGGCATGCTGTACTCGTGCAAAGGCTCGGCATCAGAGAGCGGTACTGGATTCACGAGAACAGAATCATGGCGGTGTTCGCGTGAGAGAGATGAGAGCGTGGATGGTGCTTCTGTGTATGTCCTGCGTCCTGGGCGGTATGACGGGCGCAGCCATCGGCCTGTTCCTGTGGTTTCACAACGACAAGCAGCCACCCGCTCAAGTCTCTGGGACAGTGCACCTACAGGTTCATGTAGTTCCGCCACAAACCTGTAAAGACAACAAGCCTTGTATGGAGTGGGACAGTTTCACATTCGACAAGGACACAAAGTGTGCGTTCTCATACTTCACCAAAAAGGGTGGGATACAAAGCTTTCCCGTAC
>Ga0207647_10004384_pt1 | contig 10469 bp, 7 predicted proteins | sample KBSCornC2_FD_184295 | JGI IMG/M metagenome (GOLD analysis project Ga0207647, IMG submission 184295) | Corn rhizosphere microbial communities from Kellogg Biological Station, Michigan, USA - C2 (SPAdes) (version 2) | ecosystem: Host-associated > Plants > Roots > Rhizosphere ...
AGACGAGCCGCTGCAGCAGCCTCCGGCTGTTCGAGGGCACGCACTCCCCGTCCCGCGTCATCGGCTACGACCCCGCCCACGCGAACGAGAACCTCATCCTCGTGCGCACCACCGACTGCATGCGCGCCGTGCCTGCTGGCGACCCGTGCGTCGCCGCCGGCACCTGCGGCAACGTCTACGACTGCTGGAGCTACGGGGCGGGTCTGCTCGCGCTCACCATTGTCACCTTCGACCAGACCGGAGCGCTCCTCGACACCGACATCGAGATCAACGGCGCCATCTCCTACCTGAGCATCGTGGACTCGCCGCCCTGCACGCCGGGGAACGTCACCTCTGGTTGCGTGGGCAACGACGTGCAGAACACCGTCACCCACGAGCTCGGCCATGCGCTCGGCCTCGGCCACTCGCCCGACCCGTCCTCCACCATGTTCGCCACCGCGCCGATCGGTGAGACCTCGAAGCGGGTCCTCGATCCGGCGAGCGAGCAGTTCCTGTGCGACGTGTACCCTGTGGGGCTCGCCTCGCGCGATTGCTCCCCCGACGGGGGCAGCGAGCCCGGCACCGGAGGAGGAGGCGGAGGAGGAGGCGGCGGCGGGCCGGGGGGACTCCCGCCGGGGAATCCGGGTCCCGGCGTCGCCACGAAGACGACCGGCGGCTGCGCTGCCGTGGACACGAGCGGCGCGCCAGGTGCACTCCTCGCGGCGCTGAGCCTCGCCGCCCTCGTCCGGAGGCGTGTCCGGCCGCCCCGCTGAGCCGGTTCCGGGAAGCCATGTCCCGGGCGCGGGACGTCCGCGGGCGCCCGGCCCCTCGCGACCAAGGCTGGCCCCTGGCACGGGACTGGCTTCGCCCTCGGACGCGATGCACGACCTGCGACTGGCGGCACGCTCGCTCTGGCGCGACCGGGGGACCTCCGCCCTCGCCATCGTCGCGCTCGGGCTGGCGCTCGGCGTGAACACCGGGCTCTTCTCCGCCCTCCACGCGGTGCTCCTCCGCGAGCTTCCCTTCGGCGGCGCGAACCGGGTCGGGAGCGTGCTCTCCGGCACGTTCTCCGGCGGGGCGACCTCCCCGGTCCTCGCCGGGGGCGACCTGACGGACCTCACCGCGTCCACCCGCGCCTTCTCCGACGTCGCAGGCTGGCGCAGCCACGCGTTCAACGCCGGCCCGTCGGGAGAGCCGGTGCGGCTGCCGGGCGCGGTCGCGTCGACGAGCTTCTTCCGGGTGTTCCCGGCCCGCGTCCTGTTCGGGCGGACCTTCGACCCGGGGCTGCCGGTGGGGACGCGGGAGGCGGTCATCTCCGAGAGGCTCTGGCGGCGGATGTTCGGCGCGGATCCAGGAATCGTCGGTCGCACGCTCACACTGAACGGCGAGCCGTTGCCGGTGGTGGGCGTGGTCGCGTCCGAGTTCGCCGTGCCGCCGGAGAACGAGATCTGGATCACGCCGCGCTTCCGGGTGCCGGACCATCCCCTGCGACCCCTCCAGGACCAGTCGCGCGAGTACGGCGCCAACTACATCGAGGTGGCGGCCCGGCTCGCCCCGGGCGTCACCTTCGCCGGGGCCCAGGCGGAGCTGGACGCGTTCTCCCGGCAGCAGGCAACGCTCCACGCCGGGACGAGCGATCCCGATCAGCGGCTGCACCTCGTGCCCTTCCACGAGAACCTGGTCGGCTCGGTCCGGCCGATGCTGCTCCTCCTGTCGGCCGCGGCGCTCTTCACCCTCGTGCTCGCCTGCGCGAACGTGGCGGCGCTGCTCCTGGCCCGGGCGCTCCGGCGAAGGCACGCGCTGGCGATCCGGGTGGCCCTCGGCGCCTCCCGGCTCCAGCTGTTCCGGATGACGTTCCTCGAGGGGCTCGTGCTCGCCGTCCTCGGCGCGGCGCTCGGGGCGGGCCTGTCTCGTCTGATGCCGCCGGTGCTCCTCTCGCTCTGGCCGCAGCAGCTGACCCGGGAGATGCTCCGGCCTTCCGCGGCGGTGCTCGGATTCACCGCCCTGCTGGCCCTGGGCACGACGCTGGCGATCAGCGTGGGCCCGGCCCTGGCCCGTCCGGCCGACGGAGCGATCCTCCGCGCGCAGGACGCAGCGGCCGCCGGGGGACGGCGCGCGCGCGGCGCACGCGAGCTGCTGGTGGGCGGCCAGATCGCCCTCACCCTCGTGCTCCTCTCCTCCGCCGGCCTGCTGGTGCGGAGCCTGGTCCAGCTCCACCACGTGGCGCCCGGGTTCGACCCTGCCGGCGTGGTGACCGGAAGCCTGTGGCTCCCCCAGACGGGCTACCCGGACGTGCAGCGCCAGCGCGCGTTCTTCCGCCGGGTCCTCGCGGCGCTCGGCGAGCGTCCCGAGGTGACCGACGCCGCCTTCGCCTCTCGCATCCCGCTGGCCGGCGGCAACAGCGACCGGAGCGTCGTCGTCCCCGACCGGGTCGATTCGGTCGACGCCGACTTCCGGCTCGTCACCGGCGACTACTTCCGCACCCTCCGCATTCCCCTCCGCTCGGGTCGGACCTTCCTCGAGTCCGAGGAGCGCCCCGGCGCCCCGGTCGCCATCGTCAACGAGGAGTTCGTGCGCCGGTTCCTCAAGGGACGTGACCCGCTCGGGGTGGCGGTGCGCATCAACAACTCGGAGACGGACCTCTCCGTGGTCGGTGTCGTGGGAGACATCCGCTTCGTGGGCCTCGACCGCCCGCCGCGGCCGGAGCTCTACGTCCCGCTCGGGGTGGAGCCCTGGCCGCTCCTGAATGTCGTGGCCCGGGGCAACGCCTCGCCCGCCGTGCTGCAGGCGGCCGTTCGCGATGCCGTGCGCACGGCGGACCCGGAGCAGGCCTTCGGTCGCCTCTCCCCGATGGCGGCGCTCGTCGATCGGAGCCTCGCCGACCGCAGCCAGGCGATGACCCTTCTCTCCCTGGTGGCAGCGCTGGCGCTCGTGCTCGCGGTCACCGGAATCTACGGCGTCGTCACTCACGCGGTCGCCCAGCGGACCCGCGAGCTCGGCATCCGGATGGCGCTCGGGGCGACCGCGGCGCGCATCCTCCGCGAGCTGGTGCTGGGAGCGATGCGCCCGGTCGTGGGCGGGTTGCTCGTGGGCATCGTCGCGACCGGAGCCGGGGTGTCCTTGCTCCGCGGCTTCCTGTTCGGCGTCGAGCCGCACGACCCGGTCACCCTGCTCGCCGCGGCCGGGGGGCTGTCGCTGATCGCCCTGGCCGCCAACGCGCTCGCCGCGCGGCGCAGCAGCCGGGCATCGCCCGCGCTCGCACTGCAGTCCGAGTGAGCCTCAACGCTGGCGCGCTCCCGCGCGCTTCCGCAGGCCTCCCCCTGGTGCGGGGGAGTGAGCCTCAACGCTGGCGCGCTCCGGTGTCCGTTTCCGGGATTTGCCGTGCCGCGCGCGCCGCCTTCCGCGGCCATCGCCGGGAGCCAGACACCTTCCAAAGCGCAGCGATTCCGGGGGGCTGTGCGGTCGAAGTGCGATGGCACGGACCTCGCTAACGCTCCTCCACAGCCGTGGACATCCCTCGCGAAAGAGTTCGAAACCTCCGCCCGGTCTACCTCGCCGGCGGGGCCACGCTCCTGGTGGCGGTGCTCGCCTTCGGAGTCACCCGCGTCAAGCCGGCGGCCCCGTCGGTGGAGAAGAGCGGCGTGTGGATCGACAGCGTCCGCCGCGGATCGATGCTCCGCGCGGTGAAGGGTCCGGGCACCCTGGTTCCGGAGCACATCCGGTGGATCACCGCGGACACCGCGGGCCGCGTGGAACGGATCCACCTCCGCCCCGGCGCGCCGGTGAAGGCGGACACGCTGCTCATCGAGCTCTCCAACCCGGACGTGATGCTCCAGTCGCTCGAGGCCGAGCGGCAGGTCTCCTCCGCCGAGGCCGACCTCCTCGCCCTCAAGAGCAACCTCGCCACCGACCGGCTCCGCCAGGAGTCGAGCGTGGCCCAGCTCGAGACCGACGCCGCCGACGCTCGCCGACGCGCCGAGGCCGACCGGAAGCTCCACTCCAAGGCGATGCTCTCGGACATCGACACCGGGCTGAGCAGCGACCGGGCGAACGATCTCAACGAGCGCCTCAAGCTGGGCAAGGATCAGGTCGAGGTGATCCAGAAGAGCCTCGCCTCGCGGACCCACGCGGTCGGCGACCAGCTGGCGAAGCTCCGCGCGGTGGCGCGCTTCCGCAAGCAGCTGGTCGACTCGATGAAGGTCCAGGCCGGTGACGACGGCATCCTCCAGGACCTCCCGCTCGAGCTCGGGCAGTGGGTCACCCCCGGCACCCTCCTCGCCAAGGTCGTGCAGCCTGGCGAGCTGAAGGCCGAGCTGCGCATCCCCGAGACGCAGGCCCGCGACGTCGCCCTCGGCCAGCGCGTCGAGGTGGACACCCGGAACGGTATCGTCCCCGGCCACGTGCGCCGGGTGAATCCCGCCGCCTCCCAGGGCACGGTCCTCGTCGAGGTCGAGCTCGAGGGCCAGCTTCCCAAGGGCGCCCGTCCCGACCTCACCGTCGAGGGCACCATCGAGATCGAGAAGCTCCCTGACGTGCTCTTCGTGGGCCGCCCCGCCGGCGCGCAGCCCGAGAGCACGGTGGAGCTCTACCGCCTTGCCCCGGGCAGCGACACCGCCCAGCGAACCCGCGTCGCCCTGGGCCGCAGCAGCGTCAACACCATCGAGGTCAAGAGCGGGCTGTCCGAGGGAGACCGGGTGGTGCTCTCGGACATGTCTGCATGGGACACGAGCGAGACCGTGAGGCTCAGATGAACGACACCGCAGTCCAGGCAGTCACCCCAGACGCTCGTCCCGCCGCCGGACAGCGGTTGCTCCACCTCGAGGGCGTGACGAAGGTCTTCCTCACGGACGAGGTGGAGACCCACGCGCTCTCCAACGTGCACATGACGGTGCACCAGGGAGAGTGGGTGGCCATCGTCGGGCCCTCCGGTTCGGGGAAGACGACGCTCCTCGCCATCCTGGGCCTGCTCGACACGTCGAGCTCGGGGACCTACCTCCTCGACGGACGTCCGGTGTCGGGGCTGAGCGCGTCGCAGCGCGCCTGGGTCCGGAACCGCCAGATCGGGTTCATCTTCCAGAGCTTCAACCTCATCGGGGACCTCACCGTCTTCGAGAACGTGGAGCTGCCGCTCACCTACCGGGGCATGCCCGCGGCCGAGCGGAAGCGGAAGGTCGAGAACGCGCTCGAGCGGGTGGGCATGGCCCACCGCCGCAAGCACCTGCCGGGTCAGCTCTCCGGCGGTCAGCAGCAGCGCGTGGCGGTGGCCCGGGCCGTCGCCGGCGATCCGCTGCTCCTCCTCGCCGACGAGCCCACCGGAAACCTCGACTCGAAGAACGGCCAGGCGGTGATGGATCTCCTCCGCGAGCTTCACGCCGGCGGCGCGACCCTCTGCATGGTGACCCACGACCTCGGTCACGCGAAGCTGGCCACCCGTTCGGTGAGCCTGTTCGACGGACGGGTGGTCGAGGACGGCACCGCGGGCGCTCTGGGGTGAACGTGGTGGGCGCCGCGCCAGAGCGCCGGGGTGCGCTGCTGCTGCTGGTCGGCACCATGCTCCTCGCCGCCGGTGTGCGGCTCTCCGAGGACCCGGCCGTGGCCGCCGCGGCGCGCGCGGTGCGTACCCGGCCCCTCGACCACGTGGCAGCCGCCGCGGGCTGGGCTGCGCAGGCATTGTGGAGCGCGCCGGCGCCGGCGCGCATGGCACGGATGGGCTGCGACCGCGACGAAAGGCGATGGCAATGATCCGCATCCGAGGTCTGGAAAAGGCGGTCCGCTCGGGCAACGGGTCGCTCTTCCTCCTGCGGAACGTCAACCTGGTGGTGGAGAAGGGGGACTTCCTCACCCTCATGGGCCCCTCCGGCGCGGGGAAGAGCACGCTGCTCGCCGTGATGGGGATGCTCGACGCCGACTGGGCCGGTGAGTTCGAGCTCGACGGGCAGCGGGTGGACCGGATGTCCGCGAAGGACCGCCAGGCCCTCGCCCGCCGCCACGTGGGATTCGTCTTCCAGCGCTACCACCTGCTGGACGACCTGACGGTGGCCGAGAACCTGGAGGTGCCGCTCGGGTACCGCGGCTTCCCCCGGAAGGAGATCCAGGCCCGGGTGGCGGACACCCTCGACCGGTTCCACATCGTCGGCAAGAAGGACCTTTACCCCTCCCAGCTCTCGGGCGGGCAGCAGCAGCTGGTGGGGGTCGCCCGGGCCATCATCCACGAGCCCACCCTCCTCCTGGCCGACGAGCCGACCGGAAATCTGCACTCCGAGCAGGCGGCGGAAATCATGGCGCTGTTCCGTCGTCTCAACGGCGAAGGCACCACCATCGTCCAGGTGACGCACAGTGCAGACAACGCCAGCTACGGAAGACGGACCCTCCACATGGCCGACGGCTGGCTCCGGGACTAGGAGGAGGCGGACCGTGTCGCTCGCCCAGCCCCGAATCCTCGTCGCCGACGACCAGCCGGACGTCGTGGAGGCCCTCCGGCTCCTCCTGAAGGCCAACGGCTTCAGCGTGGTCCCCACCAGCTCGCCCGCCGGGGTGCTCGGCGCGGTGGAGACCGAGGACGTCGACGTCGTCCTGATGGACCTCAACTACACCCGCGACACCACCTCGGGTCGCGAGGGCCTGGAGCTGCTCGCCAAGCTGCAGCAGCTGGACCCTCAGCTCCCGGTGGTGGTGATGACCGCCTGGGGCAGCGTCGAGGGGGCGGTGGACGCCATGCGCGGCGGTGCGCGCGACTACGTCACCAAGCCCTGGGACAACACCCGGCTGGTCACCACCCTCCGCAGCCACGTCGAGCTCGCGGACGCGCTGCGGAAGAGCCGCCGGCTGTCGGCAGAGAACGAGCGGCTCCAGACCCGCGCCCCGGGGATGGTCGCCGAGTCGCGGGCGATGAAGGCGGTGCTGGAGCTGGTGGACCGCATCGCCCCCTCCGACGCGAACGTCCTCATCACCGGTGAGCACGGGACCGGCAAGGAGGTCGTCGCCCGGCGCATCCACGCGATGAGCCACCGCGCCGGGAAGCCCTTCGTCCCGGTGAACGCCGGCGCCCTCAGCGAGGGCGTCTTCGAGAGCGAGCTCTTCGGCCACGTGAAGGGCGCCTTCACCGACGCGAAGGCGGACCGCACCGGCTGCTTCGAGCTGGGAGACCAGGGCACCCTGTTCATGGACGAGGTGGCGAACATGCCCCTCGGCCAGCAGGCGAAGCTCCTCCGGGTCCTGCAGACCGGCGAGTTCCATCCGGTGGGGAGCAGCCGGGTCCGCCGCGCCGATACCCGCGTTCTGGCTGCGACCAACGCCGACCTCCACGCCGCGGTGAAGTCCGGGGCCTTCCGGGAGGATCTGCTCTACCGGCTCAACACGGTGGAGGTGGTGCTCCCGCCCCTGCGCGACCGCCGCGAGGACATCCCGGCCCTGGCCAGCGCGTTCCTCCTCGCCCAGGCCGCCCGGTACCGCAAGCCGGTGCAGCGCTTCGGCGCCGCGGCCCTCAAGTCTCTTCTCGAGTACCCCTGGCCCGGCAACGTCCGCGAGCTGGAGCATTGCGTCGAGCGCGCCGTCCTGATGGCCCGCGGGACCGAGCTCACCCCCGAGGACCTCGTCCTCCGTCCCCGGGACGGCGGGGCACGGGTCGAGGACATGACGCTCGAGGACGCCGAGCGGTACCTCATCCAGCGGGCGCTCGGCCGCACTGACGGCAGCGTGAGCGACGCGGCGAAGATCCTCGGCCTGTCCCGGAGCGCGCTGTACCGCCGGCTCCAGCAGTACGGGCTGAAGGCCAGCTGACCTGGCATTCTCCCGGGCCCAGGGCGGACATGGGTCGATTCTTCACCTTCGAGCGACGACTCGCGCTGGGCGCGCTGCTGGCAACGGTGCCGGGCCTCGCGCTCGCGGCGGTGCTGGCCTGGCGCTCGCTTCCTCCGGGGGCGCTCCGGTGGGGGCTGGTCGTGGCCGCGTTCGCGGTCTCGCTCGTGGTCATCGCCCGGCTGCGCAGCCGGATGGTCCTGCGGCTGAAGACGCTGAGCAACCTGGTCTCGGCCCTCCGGGAAGGTGACTACTCCGTCCGCGGGCGCGACGCGGACCGGGACGACCCGGTGGGCGAGGTGGCCTGGGAGGTGAACGCGCTCGGCGATCAGCTGCGCTCCGGCCGGCTGGGGGAGCTCGAGGCCAGCGCGCTGCTGGGCCAGGTGCTGGAGGAGATCGACGTCGCCATCTTCGCAGTCGACGGCTCGGGGCTGCTCCGGCTGGTCAATCGCGCCGGGGCGAGGCTGCTGCAGCGGGCGCCCTCGCAGCTCATCGGGCGCGACGCGGAATCGATGGGGATGGCCCGGCTCCTGGACGGCGAGACGCCACGGCGGGTGGACGGGTTCGGCGGGCAGGCCGGGCCGTACGAGCTCCGCCGTTCGCAGTTCCGGCGCGAAGGGCTGCCGCACACCCTCGTGGTGCTCGCCGACCTTCGGCGGGTGGTGCGTGAGGAGGAGCGCGCCGCGTGGCAGCGCATCGTCCGGGTGCTGAGCCACGAGATCAACAACTCACTCGCGCCCATCCAGAGCATCGCCGCGAGCCTGCAGGCGGTGCTCGGCAGGGGCGATCCGTCGGCCTGGGTGGACGACGTGCGCTCCGGGTTGACGGTGGTGGCGCGCCGGAGCGAGGTTCTCTCCCGCTTCCTGGCCGCGTACGCGCGCCTGGCGAAGCTGCCGCCACCGACGCTGGCGCCGGTCAACGTCCCGGCGCTGGTGCAGCGAGTGACCGCGCTGGACCGGACGAAGGGGGTCCGGGTGGTGTCCGGGCCATCGGCGTGGGTGCGGGGAGACGCGGACCAGCTCGAGCAGCTGCTGATCAACTTGCTGAAGAACGCGGTCGAGGCGGCGGGCGAGACCGGCGGCGGGGTGAGCATCGGCTGGGAGGAGGCACCGGGCGAGGTGGAGCTGGTCGTCTCCGACGAGGGTCCGGGGCTCCTCGACTCGCGGAACCTCTTCGTGCCGTTCTACACGACCAAGCCCGAGGGCTCGGGCATCGGGCTGGTCCTGTGCAGGCAGATCGCCGAGGCGCACCGGGGGACGCTCAGCCTGCGGAACGCCGAGGGGCGGCGCGGATGCGATGCGCGACTGAGGCTCCCCCGGGTGGCGCCGCCGCAGCAGGAGGCGACGGTCCCGGCGTCCTGAGGGCGTCCGGACGGGGAACCTCCTTCCCGGAATCGGGACGTCTCCTCGGGGCGAGACCGAATCGCCTCCGGCGGTTGGCCGGGGCCCGCGGCTTGCTCGACGATGGGGCTCGCACACGGGAGGTCCCCGATGTCCCTCCTCGGCCTGGAAGTCCGCTCGGCGCTGCGCCGCATCGCCCGGGCTCCGGCGTTCTCCGCCGGCGTCGTCGCGACGCTCGCCCTGTGCATCGCGGCCAACGCCGTCATCGCCACCGGCATCGAGGGCGTGCTGGTCCGCGCGCTCCCCTTCCGCGATCCCGCCCGGCTGGTCTGGATCTGGTCCACCCTCACCGACCGGGATCGCGCGTTCTTCTCCATCCCCAACCTCGCGGACGTCCGCGCTCGCACCACCCGCCTGGATGCCCTCGTCGGTCTCTCCACCTGGGGTGTGAACCTCACCGGTCAGGGCCCTCCCGTCCGGCTCACCGGCATCAAGGCCTCGGGCGAGCTGGGTACGCTGCTCGGCGTGTCACCGGTCCTCGGCCGGATGCTCGAGCCGGCCGACGACGATCCCGGCCGCCCGGCGGTCGTCCTCATCGGTCATCGCCTCTGGGCCGAGCGGTTCGGCCGGTCCCCCTCCGCGCTCGGCGCGACGCTCACCCTCGACGGCGTGCCCGCCACCGTCGTCGGCGTCCTGCCCGAGGCCTTCGCCCTCCCCAACCTGTCCACCGAGATCCTCGCCCCGCTCCGGCCGGCCGCCGATGGGCGGCGCAACGAGCGAGGCTCGAACTTCCTCCGCGTCATCGCTCACCTCGCCCCGGGCGCGACCGTCGCCCAGGCGCGCCAGGAGATGGCGGACATCGTTGCCGACCTCGCCGCTCGCTACCCGGAGGAGGACGCCAAGATGACCGCGCCGCGGGTCCGCAGCCTCCGCGACGAATGGGTCGGTGCCTACCGGACCGGGTTGCTCCTGCTGGGAGCCGCGGGACTGCTGCTGCTGCTCATCGCCACCGCCAACCTCTCCAGCCTCTTCCTCGCCCGCGTCGCCGCGCGGCGCTCCGAGCTGTCGGTCCGCTGGGCGCTGGGGGCGAGCCGGGGGGCGCTCCTGATCGACCTCGCCGCCGAGGCCGCGCTCCTCACCGCCTCCGGCGCGGCGCTCGGCCTCGGGCTCGCCTGGGTCGGCCAGGACGTGCTGCGGCGGCTCGCTCCCGCCGACCTGCCGCGCCTCGGGGAGCTCGGGCTCGACTGGAGCGTCGCGCTCTACGTGGCGGGACTGCTGATGGTCGTGACCACCCTCCTCGTCGCCGGCGCAGCCGCGGGCTCGACGGCTCCCCGGACCACCGCCGAGCTCGGC
>Ga0207647_10004385_pt1 | contig 10467 bp, 10 predicted proteins | sample KBSCornC2_FD_184295 | JGI IMG/M metagenome (GOLD analysis project Ga0207647, IMG submission 184295) | Corn rhizosphere microbial communities from Kellogg Biological Station, Michigan, USA - C2 (SPAdes) (version 2) | ecosystem: Host-associated > Plants > Roots > Rhizosphere ...
CGCTGCTCGACTCTGAGTTTCTTCTCGTGATAGCCGGAGATCATGCCACCGACGCCGAGGATGGTGATCATGGCGAAGACCGCTATCGGAATGATCAACGGGCTGTTGAGTACGTGCATTTGTTGCACCTCCTTGTGTTCTGCGGGCGTAAGACTGTGAACCGATGAGAAAGTTTCAGCCGTCGGAGTGAAACTTTCGGCGACAATCTCAGTCCTACCGCCTTTGCACACCAGCGCCCAATTCGAACAGATCGTGCAGGAGTATCAGCAGCAGGTCTTCCGCACTCTAGCCCGGCTGGTCAACCGCCGGGAAAATCTGGAGGACCTGGCGCAGGAAGTGTTTTTAAGGTTGTACCGGGCGCTGCCCACATTTCGAGGAGAGGCGATGCTGTCGACCTATCTGTACCGCATCACGGTGAACGTGGCGCAGGATGAATGGAAGCGCCGCCGCCGTGTCGACGATCCGCTGCTTCCCATGTTGACGGGAGAAGAGGATGGCGGTCCAACGCTGGAAGATCGCCTGGCGCATCGGGACCCTGGTGCGGAGCAGCAGCTTCTCTCTGGAGAGTTCTGGTCGACGGTGCAGCAGCAGATGATGACGCTAACGCCGGTGGAGCGGACCGTGCTCACTCTTTTCCATCAGGAAGAGCAGACCTATGAACAGATTGCGCTGACGCTGAATCTTCCGATTAATACGGTGCGGACGCATCTGCACCGCGCCCGGACACGTCTGAAACAGAGAGTCGAGCAGGCGATGAAGCCGGAAGCCGCGAAATCCGCTGTTATCAACGAAAGGGTAAGGGTATGACCGAAGGTCTCGAACGGAATCAGAGTCTCGATCTCCGCATCGCGGAGGCCCTTGATCGCGGACCGCAGGTCATGGTGCCTGAGGGATTCGCGGCTCGTCTTGCATCCCGTCTGCCGGAGCAGGCGCCCACCCGGTCGGTGATGCCGGCCTTCCGCTACACCTACTCGCGGCGGTTGGCCATGGTGTGCGTAGCGTTGCTGGCGGTGGTTCTGCTGGTGGTGGCTGCCTCCAGGCCGTCGAACTTCATCGTGGCGGAGGCGATTTTTATCGGCGAATTGGCGTTGCTGACTCTGTGGCTCTCCTCCCGGCGAACGGCATGATTCAGTTGCACTATTTGCGGTGCAGAAAGCTGGATTTGCTGGCAATTGGCCGAAAATCAGATATTCTTAGATGATCCCTAACCGGGACGGGAGTGAGGTGTATCTCCATTGGCAGAGGTTCGAGTTCAAGAAGGCGAACCCCTTGAAAATGCCCTGCGCCGTTTTAAGCGCAAGGTGCAGCAGGAAGACATTATCAAGGAAGTAAAGCGTCATTCCTTCTACCTGAAGCCGGGTGAAAAGAAGCGCGTGAAGGAAGCCCTGGCCCGCAAGCGCAACCGCAAGAAGTCGCGCAAGGAGCAGGACTAACAGCAGTACCGGGCAGGACCGCGGCATGGATGCCGGCGGTCCTGCCATTCAGGATGAACTTCTCCGCCGAGGTCTTCTCTTTTTCCGGCGGCTTTCGGCGTAACTAAGCCGTCTAATGGAAGATACGGAGCCGGTTCCACGGCTCTTCGGGCCCAAGCACTGACAAAGAAATAGCTTTATGGTTTCTACGCGCTGTCTGGCGTGATGCCTTCTTTTACGTTCGTAACGAAAGAAGCCCCCCATGGAGTTTGTGGACCGTATTCTGAAGTGCTCCGACTGTGGCAGTGAGTTCGTCTTCACTGCCGGGGAACAGCTATTTTTCTTCGACAAACAGTTCAAGAACGATCCCAAGCGCTGCAAGCCGTGTAAGGCGAAGCGGGCGGCGCGGGGAACTGGTTCTGCGCCTAACACTCGGACTGAGACACGCACGCAGTGCAGCGAGTGTGGCGTAGAGACGACCGTGCCCTTCAAGCCGACGCAGGGACGTCCCGTCCTCTGTCGTCAGTGTTTCCAGCAGAAGCGCCCGGTAGCCGCCGTGATTGCGGTACCCGATCCCTCCAGTACGCCGATCGCGCAGGCTTAGAACCGTATCGACAGAAAAACCGCGAAGGAGCGCACGGCTTTCTTGATCATGCGAAGTCCTTTTTTTGTCATTTTTGGAGCTACGGGGTCCCCGACCAGCTTTGCCGGCTCGGGTAAAGAGTAGCGTAATAGCTCTGCACAAATGGTTTGGTACCTCAGCGGCTGAAGCCGCTTTCTTATTACGTCGGATGTGGGACGGCTGAAGCCGTCCCCTTAAGCAAGGCATTCGCGCGTTGCGCGAACGTAGAAGAGATCACTCGAATGAACTTGTTCATTCGGGTGATTTATCGCGCAATCCGCGAGCGTCTTGCTTAAGGGCATGGCTTTAGCCATGCCGTACGAGCGCTCGAAGGAGGAGCGGCTTCAGCCGCTGAGGTACCAAACCATTGGTGCTGACAGACTCCGAAGACCGACTCATCGACGCCCTACAGCGCCATACGCTCTTTCAACGCCTGTGACTGACGGCGCGAGAAAATCACCTCTGTTCCATCCTTCAGCACTGCCCGTACAGCTCCATCGACTTCCAGCTCCATCCGCGCGATCCATCGCAGATTGACGATCTGGCTGCGGTTGGCGCGGAAGAAGTGTTCGTCCAATCTGGCCTGCAGGGTTTGCAGGCTGCGCAGAATCAGAGGGCGATTCTCGCCGAAGTGGAGCCGGGCATAGTTGCCCTCCGCTTCAATCAGCTTGATCTCCACCGCGCGCACCATCCAGGCGCGCTCTCCTTCCCGGATAAAGAACTGGTCGAGAGGCAGCTTCTGCGGCTCGGAGCGATCTTCGGTGCGGACATGTTCAAGAGCGGCCTTCAGGCGCTCCGGTGTAACCGGTTTCAGCAGATAGTCGGCGGCACGAACCTCAAAGGCGCGTAGCGCATAGCGATCGAATGCCGTGGTGAAGATCACAGCGGGTGTCTGTTCGCGGCCTGCGATCTCATCGAGCAGATCGAAGCCGGTAGCTCCGGGCATCTCTACATCGAGGAACAGAAGATCAGGCCGTTCGCGGGTAATCATCTCCTTGGCCTCGGAGACGTTGGCTGCCTCGCCGGCGATGGTTACTTCGGGATGGGCTTCCAGAAGGCGGCGCATCTCGGCACGCGCACGGCGCTCATCATCAATCAGAAGTGCGCGCATGATTGGTCTCCTCTTCGTTGAGCGGCAATCTCAGGGTTGCAGTGGCGGTCGAGTTATCGAGACGAAGATGGAGCTCCGCATCCGCTCCATAGAGTAGGCGCAGGCGCTGCCTCGAATTCTCAAGTCCGGTTCCGGAGACTTCGGTCGTATTGGATATTGCTGTCGGGAGAGGATTGGTGACCACGATCTGCAGGGTGTTGTCTGCGATGCTGGAGCGCAGAACAACCTCGCCACCTTGCTCCATGCGCGCGATGCCGTGCTTTACGGCATTCTCGACCAGATGCTGGACAGCCATCGGAGGGATGAGAGCCTGCCGGGCTTCGTCGTTGATCTCGCAACGGACTCTCAGTCTGTGTTCGAAGCGCATCTGTTCGAGTTGAAGGTAGTCGTCGACGACAGCGAGTTCGTCTTTCAGCGGAATCTCGCGGCGTTCTTCGCCGCGGAGGCCGGCGCGCAGCAGACTGGCAAGGCGGGTAAGGGCCAGGTCGGCCTGCGCGCGGTCTTCATACATGAGGGCGCGAATGGTGTTGAGGGCGTTGAAGAGGAAGTGCGGATTCACACGTGCGCTGAGACTGCGGTATTGCGCCTCCTGCGCGGCCAGCTCGAGCTCAAGACGACGGGCCTCATCGCGGCGCCGCTCGCGAACGGTATGGATCAGGGCGTAGACGATGACCCAACCGAAAAGCATGATGCAGTTGTTCACGTAGAGGGATACAGCGATGCCGCGGTCAACCTTGCCCAGCGTGATATGGAGAAGACGGTCGTTGATCGCGATCATCAGGGCGCTCATGAGCGCTGCCATAGCGAGAAACAGTGGTACGAGACGCGGCAAGAGTGCGCGCAATGGCAGCGTGATCCAGCGGCGCAGGCCGAGGTGCAACAAGTGTGAGGCAGCAAGGCCGTAGATCAGGTAAAGCCCGTAGGAGAGGACCACCTGTCCGAAGAGCTTCCGCGTAAGGGTGTGGTGGCTGTACTGCAGATAGACCAGGGCAATGGAGAAGAGGATGAGGCAGAGAATTCCCCAGCCGCCGAGCTGCAGCCAGAGATAACGTCTTGTAACGCCAGGGCGCGTCATTCAATTCCTGCCGTCAGCGTTGCGAGCGAAAATTCGACCAGACGAGGCAGAGGCCGAAGGCTGTGGCTATTCCACAGCCGAGGCCGATAACGAAGTATGGGCGAATTTGCGCCGCAACCCAGAGGGCCGGGGCAGATTTTCCCGATCTCTTTGTCACTCGTCGTTCCAGTAGGCCAGCTACAGTTCACTCCTCACTCCTTGATCTCGAAAAAATCTGCTCCCGGCGCTGACTGACAGGAATTGAATGACGCGCCCTAAGACGTACGGCCAAAGAACTCCTCCAGGATCCTGTCGACGCGCGCCATCGCATCGAGCACGCGGAAGTCGTGGTGGCTGTCTTCCAGGACAAGATGTGCCACGGCGGCACCAGCTCTGCGTTCCAGCAAAGCAGCCGCGCGCGGGCAGCTCTCGGCGAGCAGAAGGCAGCCCGCCAGAAAGATGACCAGCGCAATCAATAACATCACCAGACTCCTGAAGCGAATCATAGGGTAGAACCTCGGCGAAGTCTGAGATTAAAGGGGTTTGGCGGGACTTAGGGAGAATCTTTGACGAGCGGTGAAATAGCTCCATGGGCGTGAGCGTTATCTTGCACGGTGCTAACGGCCCGCCTATAATTTCGTCAGTTCCCTGAGAGCAGCGCCATCTCGTTTCACCCCCGCGACAACCGGCTGAACGATGGAGAGCGGCCAAGTCGCCGCATCGCATGCACGCAGGAACCAAGGTGTAGAGGTATACGGGTCACATCGACCATCAAGGAGTTTCACCATCCGCATGAATCGTAACGTTCTTCTCATTTCCGCGATCGCCGCCGGCATCGCGGCTCCCGCTCTGGCACAGACCGCCGCTCCGCAGCCCGCTGCTCCCGCTGCGGCGCCGCAGCAGGTGAAGCCCGAAGCCGTTCCCGCGAAGATCGCCCTGATCGCCTTCGAGCAGGTGGTTCTGGCCACCAACGAGGGCCAGCAGGCGGTCGCCACCGTTCAGAAGAAGTACGAGCCCACCAAGGCCAAGATCGAAGCTGCGGGTAACGAGGTCGATTCGCTGAAGAAGCAGCTCCAGAGCGGCACCAGCCTCTCCGACGAGGAGAAGGCGAGCCGAGCCCGCACCATCGACACGAAGGAAAAGCAGCTCAACCGCGATGCCGAAGATGCACAGGCCGCTTACAACCAGGACCTGCAGGAAGCAATCAGCAAGATCGCCGGTAAGGTTAGCCAGGTAGCCCAGCAGTATGTCTCCAAGAATGGCTACACGCTTCTGATCGACATCGGCAGCCAGCAGAGCAACGTAATGTGGGCGACTCCGAACACCGATATCTCGCAGGCCGTTGTGGATGCCTATAACACCCAGTCCGGTGTTGCTGCTCCTCCGCCGTCTGCTCCGTCGGCCACCAAGCCGGCGACACCGCGTCCTTCGACACCGACGACGCCGCGTCCTTCGACGACCCCGAAAAAGTAAAAACCCGTTTCCGCGAAACGAACTGAATGGCCGGAGGAATATCCTCCGGCCATTCGGCATTTCTGTGGAAAATTCTGTGGATCACTTTTGGGTATCAGCGGGAAAAGGCGGATCCGCTGTTGAAGAATGCACTATCTATGGTTCGTTGTAAGCGAGTAACATGTTTATTTTCATAAATTTGGAGACATTATTTGACAGCACAACAGAGATGGTTTTAGGCCTTTTCCCGTTACGGGCCCGAAACAGGCTTTCCACAGATCGTGTTACACCACCGTTAACGATCCTGCTGAATCTAAACGGAGCACCGTCTCGCGAAAACGAAGGGCCTGCCATTTGGCAGGCTTTCTTGATGGGTGACACGCAGGATTTTAGTCTTCCCCAATCTTGAGGACAGCGAGGAAGGCCTCCTGCGGAATATCGACTTTGCCGATACGCTTCATCCGCTTCTTGCCTTCCTTCTGCTTTTCAAGAAGTTTGCGCTTACGGCTGATGTCGCCGCCGTAGCACTTGGCGATTACGTTCTTGCGGATGGCGGTGACGGTCTCGCGGGCGACAATCTTTGAACCGATGGCAGCCTGGATGGCGACCTCGAACATCTGCCGCGGGATCAGTTCCTTCATCTTGTGAACGAGAGCCTTACCGCGTTCATAGGCGACATCGCGGTGAACGATGATGGAGAGCGCATCGACCGGCTCGCCGGAGACGAGGATATCCATCTTCACCATCGGTGAGACCCACGTGCCCGTGAGGTGATAGTCCAGCGAAGCGTAGCCGCGCGAGACGGACTTCAGGCGGTCATAGAAGTCGAGCACGATCTCGTTCAGCGGCAGCTCATAGGTCAGCATGACGCGTGTCGGTGTGATGTACTCGAAATTCTTCTGCTTGCCGCGCTTCTCTTCCACCAGCTTCAGAATGCCGCCGACATATTCTTCGTTGGTCATGATCATCGCGGTGATGATCGGCTCTTCGATCTTTTCGATCGAGGTGACCTCGGGCCAGCGCGATGGATTGTCCACCTCAAGCACCGAGCCGTCGGTCATGGTGATCTTGTAGCGCACGCCGGGGGCAGTGGTGATCAGATCGAGGTTGAACTCGCGCTCCAGGCGTTCCTGGATGATCTCCATGTGAAGAAGACCGAGGAAGCCGCAGCGGAACCCGAAGCCAAGGGCAGCCGAGCTTTCTGGCTCGAAGAAGAAGCTGGAGTCGTTCAGCCGCAGCTTCTCGAGAGCATCGCGCAGCAGAGTGTGCTCATGCGAGTCGACCGTGTAGAGACCGGCGAAGACCATGCTCTTGATGTCTTCGAAGCCGGGCAGCATTCCCGCCGCCGGATGAGTTGCGTCGGTGACGGTGTCGCCGATTTTGGTATCGGCCACGTTCTTGATGGTCGCGACAAAGAAGCCGACCTCGCCGGCGCTGAGGGACTCGATCTCGACCGGCTTGGGGGTGAGGACCCCGAGGTTCTCGATGTCGAAGACCTTGCCGTTCGACATCAGCTTGATCTTCTGGCCCTTGTACATGCGGCCATTGATGATACGGGCAAGCACGATTACGCCCCGGTAGGCATCGAACCACGAGTCGAAGATCAGCGCCTGCAGGGGAGCATCGCTGTGACCTTTCGGTGAAGGCAGCAGATGAACGATGGACTCCAGAATCTCGTCGACACCGAGGCCGGTCTTTGCGGAGACAGGGACCGCGTGGTCTGCGGGCAGGCCAACCGCCTGCTCGATCATCTCCTTGGTGCGCGGGATATCGGCGCTGGGAAGATCGATCTTATTAATGACCGGAATGATCTCGAGACCATTGTTGATGGCGAGGTAGGCGTTAGCCAGGGTCTGGGCTTCCACGCCCTGCGAGGCATCGACGACCAGCAGCGCGCCTTCACAGGAGGCCAGTGAGCGCGAGACCTCGTAGCTGAAGTCCACGTGGCCGGGAGTATCGATCAGGTTCAACTGATAGGTCAGTCCGTCGCGCGCGGTGTACATCATGCGGACCGAGTGGGCCTTGATGGTGATGCCGCGCTCGCGCTCCAGATCCATGGCGTCCAGCACCTGAGCCTGCATCTCGCGCGCGGTCAAAGAGCCAGTCATCTCCAGCAGACGGTCTGAGAGTGTGGACTTGCCGTGGTCAATGTGCGCGATGATCGCGAAATTTCGGATGTATTTAGGATCCATCTCGGGTGGGAACAGCCTCAACCTCCATCTTAACATCCGCGCAGCGCTGAAGTGACCGCAACAATCAGGACCTGCCGGCGTCATACAATGAGCAGGACTGCGTGCGACGATCTGCCTCCATGCCGACCCGATTCGGCAAAGTACTTCTGGGCCTGGCCTGCACCCCCGTGGTGTTTCTTACGGGGTGTCCGCAGCAGCAGCCGGTGAAAGCGCCCACACCGCAGGCTCCGCCTACCATTACGGCTACTCCAGTGCCGCAGCCCGCGGCTTCTCAGGTTCCCGATTACGCCGCGCGCGCCCAGGCTACCCGCGTACAGCAGCTCATCACCCAGGTTGATCGCAGCTATAACTCCGGTCTGCAGAACTATCGCGCCGGAAGGCTGGACGCGGCGCGCATGGACTTCGATGCATCGGTCGACATGATGCTGACCAGCGGTTTGGATATCCGGTCGATTCAGCAGCTCAATGACGAGTTTGAGCGCGTGGTCACCGCGGTGAATGCGCTCGAGCTGGACGCATTGAAGCAGGGAACCGGTTTCTCTCCGAAGCTGGAGGCTGCACCTCTGGACGCGGCCAATGACGTGACCTTCTCCCCCGATCCGGAACTGACCGCAAGATTGAATGCCGAACTGCGTACGACCGTGTCGGACTTTCCGCTGGCGGTGAATGACTACGTCGCCGGCTTCATCAATTACTTCACCAAGTCTCCCGGCGGGCACGTGCATCTGCTGCGGTCGCTGGAGCGTGCCGGCAAGTACAAGGACATGATCCAGAAGATCCTGCGTGAGGAGGGCGTGCCGCAGGACCTGATCTATCTGGCGGTCGCTGAGTCCGGTTTTCAGCCGCAGGCACTGAATGGGAAGAGCGGCGCTGGCGGCATGTGGCAGTTTATGCCGTTTGCCGGCGCCTATGGGCTTACGCGCAACGGCTGGGTGGACGAACGGTTCGACCCGGAGAAGTCTTCGCGCGCTTATGCGCGGTACATCAAGGAGCTCTACAACCAGTTCGGTGACTGGTACCTGGCGCTGGCTGCCTATGACTGGGGCCCGGGCAATGTGCAGCGTGCGGTGATGCGCACTGGCTATGCAGACTTCTGGGAGCTGTACCGGCGCGGCAATCTTCCGGGCGAGACCAGAAACTACGTGCCAGGCATCATCGCGGCCATCATCATGGCCAAGAACCCGCAGCAGTACAACCTGACGGAGATCAATCCGGAGCCGCCGGCGGTGTATGACACGGTGCCGGTGAGCTCTCAGGTGGACCTTCGCCTGGTGGCGGACGTGACGAACTCATCGGTTGCGACCCTGGTGAGCTTGAACCCGAGCCTGCTGCGGCTGGTGACGCCGCGCGATATGACCTTCGATCTCCACATTCCCGCGGGGACGAAGGACGAGTTCCAGAAGCGCATCAGCGCCATTCCGGAAGACAAGCGCGTGAGCTGGCGCTTCCATGAGGTGCGTGGCGGCGAGACGTTGAACTCGATCGCGGAGAGCTTCCATGTCCATGCCTCCGAGATCGCCAGCGTGAATGACATCGCCGATGGAAGCGTGCTCGATCTCGGCGATGAGCTCGTGATCCCAGTTGCCCCGGTGAGCACCACCAGCGCATCGGGCTCGGTCCATATTCAGCGTTACACCATACGCAGGGGCGATACGCTCATCACCGTGGCAGACCGCTTCGGTGTCAGCGTGGAGCAGTTGCGGCGCTGGAATGCATTGCGTTCAAGCCAGGTGAGCGCAGGCAAATCGCTCATCGTGAGTGAGCCGGTAAGGCTTGCTCCACAGGCGCGCGGAGCTCGCAAGAAATCATCGGGCGCGAAGGCTTCAACATCCGCGAAGAGCTCTTCGAAGAAGACTGTGACGACATCAAAGAAGCCCTCGAACTCGCCTGCTAAGAAGCGACGGTAAGCAAAAAGAGTTCCTCTAACGCAACTTCTTCTTGCCAACGCTTCCTCATCGTTGCATTCTTTAGCTAGAATTCGTTCCGCTGGAGCTGCGTCATAATGACTGCAGACAGGGTGGAGGAGATATATGGCCTACGACGACGAGATCATCAAGCTTCATGCATCGGCTGTAGAAGACAACTACGACGACGAGTCCGAAGACGACCTCGACGAAGTCGATGAAGAAGAGGAGGTCGAGGTGACCTCTGATGATGATGACGCCGAGCCTCTGCTGCATGAGGCGCTGCATGCCGAAGAGGTAAGCATTCCAGCGGCACCGGCTGATGCGGTTCATCCCTATGAGCCTGCGGAGAAGGAAGCCGGGCTGGCCATTGCTGCTGTCTCCGCCCCCCCAACGATGAAAAAGGCTCCGGCGAAGAAGGCTCCTGCTAAGAAAGCCGCGCCGAAGAAGGCTGCGGTCAAGAAGGCTGCGGTCAAGAAGGCAGTAAAGAAAACTGCCGCTAAGTCCGTTAAGAAGGCTGTAGCGAAAAAAGCAGCCAAGAAAACGGTGGCGAAGAAAGCCGCCAAGAAGGCCGTCGTGAAGAAGGCCGCTAAGAAAGCCGCGCCGAAGAAGGCTGCGAAGAAAGTTTCTACGAAATCTGCCGCGAAGAAGTCGAGCGCTCTACGCGGCGGAAAGGCGACCCCCAAAAAGGCCGCCGCTAAAAAGGGCGCTCAAAAATCA
>Ga0207647_10004386_pt1 | contig 10466 bp, 13 predicted proteins | sample KBSCornC2_FD_184295 | JGI IMG/M metagenome (GOLD analysis project Ga0207647, IMG submission 184295) | Corn rhizosphere microbial communities from Kellogg Biological Station, Michigan, USA - C2 (SPAdes) (version 2) | ecosystem: Host-associated > Plants > Roots > Rhizosphere ...
GCGCGTGCTAGCCGATGAGCCGCAAGCTTTTCTCAGCGCGGCCTACGCGTTCGGTGTCGACGATGTGTTGCGCGGCGCCGTGCGGCAGAACGCGCGCATGGCCGTGGCCGCGCTGGCGCCGGAGGCGGTGATCGCGGATTTCGAATCCATTCTGCGGCGTCTTGGAGAACGAGCATGGCCACGCTGCTGTCGCTGCCCGGATTTGACCGTCACCTTTGCGTCGTCGCCAACCGCTGGGGCGCGCGCCGTGCCGTGGGCACGTTCTTCGGCGCGATCAGCCGTATCGGCGACGGCATCTTCTGGTACTCGCTGATGGCCGTACTGGCCGTGTTCGGCGGCCTGCAAGGCGCGCTCGCGGCGCTGCAGATGCTGGCCACCGGCGGCGTGGCGCTCGCGCTGTATCGATGGCTCAAACGCTGGACGCGCCGGCCACGCCCATTCCGCGGTTGCGACGGCGTGATCGCGCGCGTGCCGCCGCTCGACGAATTCAGTTTTCCCTCCGGCCACACGCTGCATGCCGTGAGCTTTACGATCGTCGCATTGGCCTGGTTCCCGGCACTCGCCCCGCTGCTCGTGCCATTCACCGTGCTGGTGGCGGCGTCGCGCGTGGTGCTCGGGTTGCATTATCCGAGCGATGTACTGGCGGCGACGGCAATTGGCGGGGTGCTGGGTGGCGCTTCGTTGTGGTTTGGGATGCTGGCCGGGTAATTCATACCTCGCTTGTCTCGGAACGTAGCGGGCTCGCGCCGATCCTCCTCACTTCGTTCGGGCTGTTGCTAAGCTCGGCCATCCAGGCCTCGCTAAGCAACCCGGCCCTCCGCTCCTGCTACGGGCGTTCGGTCTCGCGCGACATGCGTTTCATCGCATGTCGCAAACGCTCATCCTCACCCCGGCGGCCAATGCATCTGCCGTCCCGCGAGCAAATGCAGATGGATATGAAAAACCGTCTGCCCACCATGCTTGTTGCAGTTCATGACAAGGCGATAGCCGTCCTCGGCGAAGCCTTGTTGCTTGGCCCAGCGCGTCGCGGCGAGGAACAGTTTGCTGATGAGCGCGGCATGGTCGGCACTCAAATCGTTGAGTGTCGCGACAGCGTGTTTGGGAATGAACAGCACGTGCACCGGCGCCTGCGGATTGATGTCGCGGAACGCAAGCACATCGTCGTCTTCATAGACGATGTCTGCGGGAATCTCGCGGCGGATGATCTTGCCGAACAGCGTATCGCCCATCTGAATTCTCCCTAGCCTTCCAGATTCTGGCGCGATCCAAACGCGTGCGCCAATGTTCCGCGATCAATGAACTCGAGTTCACCGCCGAGCGGCACGCCGTGCGCGAGCCGCGTTGCGCGCACGCCCGCGCCGCGCGCGAGTCCGCTCAGCATGTGCGCGGTGGCTTCGCCTTCGACCGTGGGGTTCGTCGCCACGATCAATTCCTTCACCTCGCCTTCGCCAAGACGCGCGGCGAGCAAATCCAAACCCAGTTCCTTCGGGCCCAGTCCATCGAGCGGCGAGAGCCGGCCTAGCAAGACAAAATAACGCCCGCGAAAGCCAGTCGCCTGTTCGATCGCCAGCTGATCGGCCGGCGTCTCCACAACGCACAGCAGTGCAGCGTCACGCGCGGGACTCGCGCAAAGCGCGCAGACGCTTTCCTCGCTGAACGTGCGGCAGCGTGTGCAGTTGCCTATGCGTTCGACTGCCGACGCAAGTTTTTCCGCCAAGCGCTTGCCGCCGGCGCGATCGCGCTCGAGCACATGGAATGCCATGCGTTGCGCCGTCTTGGCGCCGACGCCGGGCAGACAGCGCAGGGCTTCGATGAGGTCGTTGAGGAGGGGTGATCCAGACATCGCCTTTTAGCTCGTCATTCCAGCGAAAGCTGGAATCCAGCTCTTCGCTTTTTGTAGCACAAGCAAGATCAAAAACTGGATTCCAGCTTTCGCTGGAATGACGGCAAAGAAGATCAGAATGGCAGTTTGAATCCGGGCGGCAAACCCATCCCACCCGTCACTTCGCCCATGCGTTGTTGACTGGCGGCGGCGACTTTGTTGACCGCATCGTTGAACGCCGCGGCGACCAGGTCCTCGGCCATTTCCGCATCGTCGGCGAACAGTTTGCGATCGATGTTCACGCGCCGCACTTCGTGGCGGCCGTTCATCGTCACACTGACCATGCCACCGCCGGATGAGCCGGTGACTTCGAGTTTGGCCAGTTCTTCCTGCGCGCGCTTGAGGTCTTCCTGCACGCGCTGCGCCTGCTGCATCAATTGTCCGAGCTGTCCACGCATGGTTTCTTACTCCGCATTCCTGGCCTTGGCTTGCGCCGCGGGCTTGATTGATTCCGGAATCACGCGGGCGCCAAAATCGCGGATCACGGTCTGCACGAACGGGTCTTCTCCGAGCGCGCGTTCAGCCGCTTGTTGCCGCGCGGTCTGTTCGCGCTGTGCGGCGTCGGCAGGCGTATCCAGCACTGCGCCCGGCTTTTCGAAACGAAGTTTCACGCCGCGACCGAGCACTGCACTCAAGCGTTCCTCGATGTTGGCGACGACCGGCGCCGCGTTCATGTGTTCGTATGCCGGATTCAATGCCACGCGCACGCAATTGTTTTCAATGGCGATCAATGAAGCGTTGCGCGCGAGTTGTCCGGCAGGGCCCTTCAACTCCGCGGCCTCGATCATGCCGGCCCAGTCCGACGGCGGCTCGGCGGCAAATCGCGGCGTCACGGCGGTTGTCGAATCTGCCACGGATGTCGGCGTGGCAATACGCGGCGCAGCGGATACTGGCGCAGGCCGGTTCTGCACGGCGGGTTTCGCTTCTTTCCCCGTCGCGCCGGCTTGCGCTGGCCGGAACGCCAGCATGCGCAACAACGTCATCTCGAATCCGGCGCGCGGCGTCGGCGCGATCGGCAGGTCGCGGCGGCCGGTCACGGCGATCTGGTAGAACAACTGCACTTCTTCCGGCGCCATCGCCGCGGCGAGCTGTGCAACTTGCGCATCGTTGCCGCGCGTCTCGGACGGCTGCACGTCGACGAGCTGCTTGAGCTGGATGCGATGCAGCGCGCCGGCGATCTCGTCGAGTACGCCGGCGAAATCCGGCGAGAACTCGGCGAGACGCTCGATCTCGGCGATCAGCGCGTTGCCGTCGCCCGCATGCGCGGCTTCGACCAGCGCGTAAACCTGGCCGCGCTCGATCGTGCCGAGCATCGCGCGTACTTCGTTCGCGCGCACCGCGCCGGCGCCATAGGCGATGGCCTGGTCGAGCAGCGACAGACCATCGCGCAGCGAACCGTCGGCGCCACGCGCGAGTTCGTCGATCGCATCGGCTTCGTGCGCAATGTTCTCGGCATCGAGAATCCGGTTCATCTGCGCCGTGATCTGCTCGGGCAGCAGGCGCTTGAGATTGAACTTCAGGCAGCGCGACAGCACCGTCACCGGCAGTTTCTGCGGATCGGTCGTCGCGAGCAGGAATTTCACATGTTCGGGCGGCTCTTCGAGCGTCTTGAGCAGCGCGTTGAACGCGGACTTGCTGAGCATGTGCACTTCGTCGATCAGATAGACCTTGAAGCGGCCACGCGACGGCGAATACTGCGCGTTCTCGATCACTTCGCGCACGTCGTCGACGCCGGTGTTGCTGGCCGCGTCGATCTCGATCATGTCCATGAAGCGGCCGGCGTCGATGTCGCGGCACGCCGAACATTCACCGCATGGATTCGACGATTGCCCGCGCTCGCAGTTCAGCGACTTGGCGAAAATGCGCGCGATCGTGGTCTTGCCGACGCCGCGCGTACCCGTGAACAGGAACGCGTGATGCATGCGCTGCGAATCCAGCGCATTGGCCAGCGCGCGCACGACGTGCTCCTGCCCGACCAGTTCGGAAAATTTCTTCGGCCGCCATTTGCGCGCGAGGACTTGGTAGGACACGGCTCATTCCACTCGGATGAGTCGCGATTCTAACAGAGGCGTCATTGCCGCTTGGTAAAGGGCGAGAAGCCGCGCTTGCGCGATGCGTTGCAGCACATCGCGTGCGCCGACGAGCGACGCATCAGGGATGCGCGACTGGAGTTGCGCACCGCGAGATGGTTACAGATCGTGAGGGTGGCAGCCCCGCCAGCCACATCCCGGCACCCGAATCATTCACTACCGTTGCTGCCTTCCGGCCCTGGCGGAATTTGCAAACTATCGTCGCGAGAGAACCGACGGGGCCGCCATAGAACTCGATGGTGGCGGAGAGAGCGGGATTCGAACCCGCGAAGCGGTTTAACCCGCTTACACACTTTCCAGGCGTGCTCCTTCAACCACTCGGACACCTCTCCGGTTACGGATACTTTCTACCTCGCCACAATCTGGCGGGATTGTTCGTCTCATCCTGAGACTCACCCGCGCTTCCGCTCGGGCCAGCTGCGCTGTCCAAATTCGTTCCCGACGAATTTGTCGAACCCGCGAAGCGGTTTAACCCGCTTACACACTTTCCAGGCGTGCTCCTTCAACCACTCGGACACCTCTCCGGAACAGCCGCGCAGGATACCCTACGCCGCCTTCTCAGACAAGGCGATCGCCTGCAGAAACCGGGGTATTGTCCGGATGCAGCCAGCCCGACTCGCCGTCGGCGTAGTGCTCGTTCTTCCAGATCGGCACGCGTTTTTTCACTTCGTCGATAACGTAACGACAAGCGTCGAATGCCGCGCCCCGGTGAGCGGCGCTTACCCCAACCCACACGGCGAGCTCGCCGATTTCCAGCGTGCCGACGCGGTGCACGCAACGTGCGTCGAGAATCGCGAACTTCTCGCGCGCTTCTGCAACGATGCGTTGGCCCTCGTTGTTCGCGAGCGGCGCATACGCCTGATAGCCGAGCCGCAACACGGCGCGGCCATCATTTCGATCGCGCACCCAACCTTCGAACGTCACACAGGCGCCCGCGCTCGTGTGCGCGAGTTCGCGAGCGAGCGTTGCCGGAGCAATCGGAGTTTCGCTGAGACGAAACACGTCACCCACCACTCACGGGCGGCAGAAAAACCACTTCATCGCCGTCGTGCAGTTGCCGCTCCCACGCGGCGAATTCGCCGTTTATGGCGACGCGCAGACGATCCTCGCTCATCGTGAATCCATGCCGCGCGCACAGCTCCGAATACAACGCGCGCGCATCGACGGCCAGCGAATTGACCTGTTCCGCATCCATGCCGGCGCGATCGCGCAGCGAGGCGAAGTACAGCACGCGATAGTTCACGATTGGATTTTCCCGCCGCGCACGCGCCGCTTGCCGCCGGATTTTTCGAGCAAGCGAATTTCGGCGATCGCGATTTCGTGCGACAGCGCCTTGCACATGTCGTATACGGTCAGCGCGGCGATGCTCGCGCCCATCAGCGCTTCCATCTCGACACCGGTTTTATGCGAGACCGCGACTTCACACCGGATCATCAATTCGTTTGAGCTCGCGAATTCGACTGTGAATTCGCAACGTTCGATTGCCAGTGGATGGCAAAACGGAATCAGGTCGTGCGTGCGCTTGACCGCCATCGTTCCGGCAACGATCGCGGTGTCGATCACCGGACCTTTTTTCGCGCGCATGCCGTTACGCTTGAGCTCGCGAGCGACCGCGGCCGGAAAGCGCACGATCGCCACTGCCGTTGCCGTACGTGCAGTGACGGTTTTTGCGCCGACGTCGACCATGCGCGGGCGATTGTCGGAATCGACGTGGCTCAGCTTTTTTTTTGCAGTGCTTTTCATGCTTGAACTACTCACCTCGCTACGCTCGGCTTGCTCGACCTCGCGCGTTCGGCCTCACCCTCCGATGGCGAACATTTCCACTTTGTCACCGCCGCGCGCGCGCAGCTGCGCACGTTGTTCACTATAGCGGTCCGCACGCTGGGCCCAGCGCTGCGCGACCAGCGCCGCGAGTTGATCGTCGGTTGCGCCCGCGCGCAACGGTTCGCGCAGATCGAAACCGCTCTGCGCGAACAGACAGGTATACAGTTTGCCGTCGGCGGACAAGCGAGCGCGCGAGCAATCACCGCAGAACGGCTGCGACACCGAGCTGATAAACCCAATCTCGCCGGCGCGATCCGCGAACGCATAGCGCTGCGCGACTTCGCCGCCGTAATTGCGCTCGAGCGGTTGCAGCGGCCAGCGCTTCGCAATGCGTTCGATCAGCTCCGCGCTTGGCACGACAAAATCCGGGCGCCAGCCATTGAGCGTGCCGACGTCCATGTATTCGATAAAGCGCACGATGTGCCGCGTGCCGCGATAGCGTTCGATCAGATCGAGCACCTGCGTGTCGTTGACGCCGCGCATCACCACGCAGTTGAGCTTGATCTGTGTAAAGCCCGCTGCTTCCGCCGCGGCGATGCCGGCAAGTACTTCTTCGACCTGTCCGCGTCCACCCGAAAGCCGATGGAACGTGGCCGGATCGAGGCTGTCGAGCGAGACGGTCAGGCGCTTCAAGCCCGCATCGCGCAGCGCTTGCGCAAAACGCGGCAGCAGCACGCCGTTCGTGGTCAAAGCCAGGTCTTCCACTTGTGGAATTTGCGCCAAGATGCGCACGAGTTCAGGCAACTCGCGGCGCAGCAGCGGTTCGCCACCGGTCAGACGCAGCTTGCGAACACCCAGACGCACGAAAGCGCGCGTGATGCGTTCGATTTCCTCGAAACGCAGACGCTGATCCTTGGCCAGGAATACGTGATCGTGCGCGTACTGATCTTCCGGCATGCAGTACGGGCAGCGGAAATTGCAGCGATCGATCACCGAGATGCGCAGATCGTGCAGTGGTCGCTGCAAAGCGTCGCGTACCGGCGCAGCGATCAATGCGTGCTGGATCGGCTCGCGCTTCATGCGGCAGTTCCGGCCATTGAGGCAAGCACGACATCGGCAATCGGCGTCGACAGTGTTACCAGCTCATCGCGCCGCGCCACGCGATAACCGGCGCCCGCAAGTGCGACGCCATCTTCGGCGCTGCCGTAGTGATACAGAATCATGCGTTCACGTGGTTCGGCTTCGTATTCGCGTGCCAGATCCTCGACGCCAGTATGCGACGGATTGCCGTGCAGCGCGCAGTCGTGCGCGATCAGAGCCGGCGCGGCTGCGAATTCGGCCAGCGCTTCCGGGATCGGTCGCGTATCGCCGGTCCATGCGAATGCGCCGCGCAAGGCGAGACCGAACGACGTTTGCGGCGCATGATGGCGCGTCGCGAAGACATCGAACCAGAGGCCGTGGTGCCAGAATCCGCGCGACACCGGCACGAGTTGAAACGCGTCCCAGAAATTCGCGCCGCCTTCGGCAATCACTTGCGGATAATCAGCGACACGACTCTGCAGATGCGCGACCAATGCCGCATGCGCGTACAGGCGTACCTGCCCCTTCAGCGTGGAATCGAAATACGCGCGATAGAACAGCCGTTCCAGACCGGCGACGTGATCCATGTGTGTATGCGTGATGTAGATCGCACGCGGCAGTTGCGCGTAGACGTCCAGATATCGCGTCAGCGTCTCCGGACCACAATCGATCAACAGCAGTGGCGCACCGTCGCGTTCAAGCACAGCGCCCGAGGAACCCAGCTCCACGGCCTGTGCGGAACCCACACCGAGAAAGCGCAAGGCGAGATTCACGACACGCCTCCGCGTTCGTAGGCGGCCATCAGAGGGTTCCACAGTGCGCGTTCGAACGCCGCCTCGCCGTCGCGCGCGGCGCCGAGCTTGCGCAGCGAACGCTGCAGCCGCGCCAGGTTCGCCAGCTGCCAGTCGCGTGACGGCGTGCGCAATTCGCCACGATCGAAGTCGATGAGCCACACCGTATCGGCATCGAGCAACACGTTGTGCGCGTTCAGGTCGGCGTGGTAAGCACCGTTCGCATGGAACTGCGCAATTGCCGTTCCGACGCGCGCGGCGATCTGCGCGTCAGCACGCTGCCGCGCGAGCAATTCGGCGAGCGTCGCCACGCCTTCGATGCGGCGCATGATCAGGTCGGCGCGGTAATGCGCGCCGTTGCGCTGATAACGCGCCGCGATCGGCTCCGGCACCGGCAGATCGCGTTCGCGCAACGCGGCGAGCAGGCGGAATTCGGCGAAGCCACGCGTGCGCTCGGCTCCCGTCCACAGATAACGGTCGCCCATCACGCGCGCGACCATGCCGCCGCGGCGGTAGTGGCGCAACACGCAGCGCCCGAACGGCGCGTCGATAAACCTCGCTCCGCCGCGACCGCCACTGACGGCGTCGTCGCCATTGTTTCCCTGCCAACGCGCAGCGTCAAAAAACTCCGGCGCAAACGTCGCTTGTGCTGCGGCGCCCGCGTCGAACAGAATCGCACCGTCGGGCGTGGATTGGATTTGCGCCTGCGTCATCCTCATCAGTTTAACAAGGCTGCATGTCGCCAGTGTCGTTTTCGCGTGAAAAACCGCCGCAGTCGATCTGCCTGCTGCGCACGTCTGCGCTCGGCGACGTCACCCACGTCGTGCCGCTCGTGCGCACGCTGCAACAGGCATGGCCGCAGACGCGCCTTGCCTGGATCGTCGGCAAGCTCGAACACAAGCTGGTCGGCGACATTGCCGGGGTGGAATTTCTCGTCTTCGACAAAGGCGCCGGTCTGCGCGGATTTGGCGCACTGCGCACGCAGCTCGGCGGAAGAACGTTCGACGCACTGCTGCATTTGCAGGTCGCGCTGCGGGCGAATCTGGTCAGCGCGTTCGTGCGCGCGCCGCTGCGCATCGGTTACGACCGCGCTCGCGCAAAGGACCTGCATGGCCTGTTCGTGAACACGCGCATCGCAGCGCGCAGCGGCGAGCACGTGCTCGATGCGATGGCAAGCTTCCTGGAGCCGCTCGGATTGCGGCAGACGCAAGTGCGCTGGGACATCCCGATTCCCGAGTCAGCACATGCATTCGCGGCGCAACATCTGCCTGGCAATTCGCCAACCCTGCTCGTCAGCCCGTGTTCCAGCCATGCGATGCGCAACTGGCTGCCCGAGCGCTATGCAGCGGTGATGGATCATGCCGCGCGCTTCGGTTGGCGCGTCATGCTGTGCGGCGGCCCGAGTGCATACGAGCGCGCTTTCGGCAATGCCATCGTGGAAAAGTGCACGAGTAAACCGATCGACCTGATCGGCAAGGATACGCTCAAGCAATTCCTCGCCCTCGCGCAGCGCGCAACGCTCGTGCTCACGCCCGACGCCGGGCCGATGCACATGGCGAACGCGGTCGGCGCGCCGATGCTCGGCCTGCACGCTGCCAGCAATCCGCAGCGCTCCGGACCGTATTCGGACCAGCGCTGGTGCGTGGACCGCTACGATGCCGCCGCGCGCAAGTTCCGCGGCAAGGCCGCGGCGGAACTGCCGTGGGGCACGAAGCTGGAATATCCCGGCGTGATGGAACTGATCGAAACCGAAGCGGTGATCGAGCGCTTCGAGGCATTTGTACACGAAGGCACAAAACCCGGGAGCCTCTGAAGAAGCGTCGCGAGCGACGGCAGATTGCGTTCGCTTCGACATCCAGCGCGTGCAGCCCGAGCACCGCCGGCGCGAGATGCCCAGCGCAAACAGCTTCTTCCGAGGCACCTCTAGTCCCTCTTACATTTGCACCCGATGCAGCCGACATGGCTCACGGCCCGTCTGATATTTCATCGGCCATTCGGGCCGATGCTGCTGTTTGGACCTCAAGCGCTGCGACTTCATCAAAGATCCGGTCAGCCACTTTTTGCTACGTAACCGGAACACCAGCCCTTCGCGTTGACCGCTTTTCCGGGGTAGAGCTGACAAGGTCCGAACTGACTGTTCGGATCACCTTGGTACTGTTTGCAATTCGCGCACGCTTGGCCAGGTGCATATTTTGGGTATTTCGCGCGATCGACCGTGCTCGCATCTTCGCGGTAGCCCAGCGCCTGCGCTGGCGGATACGACTCGGCTACATGTTTGAGTTCGTCGCCGAGCATGGCGCGCGGGAGCACGGTGGCGCCCGCCAGCGCCGCGCCGACTTTGAGAAGGTTTCGTCGGGTGGTGCCGTAGTTGCGCATCTATAACCTCCGTCTTTCAAAACGCCATCCAGGCGAATAGGAACAAGGTGTTGTTGTCGCGTGCATTGCGGCCGAATCCATCGTAGTCGTGTGCCGCGCCGTTGAACTTGTCGTACCAGGCGTATTGGATGCCCAAACGCAAATTGACCCATGGCGCCGCCCAGGACTCGCCTTGCCCAAACGGCGTCCAGTCCGCTTGCAGGATGGTCCCGCGACTGTCCGGTTTCCCGGTTCGGCTTCCGCTATCGGCAGCGGGCGCGAATAGCCCTTCGTCGCGGCTACCTCGGTTGTCGAAACGCGCGAGCGTCAAACCGTAGTGACCATCGTAGTAGTACGACGCGTTGAACTGTCGCGATTGCAGCGAGCCAGAAGGCCTCGCTGCAGCGCCGGCTGCGAATGAAGCATCCAATGTCCGCCGCTCGTGGGTAAGCGTGCCGTTGACAGTAACCGTGTGCTTGCCTGCGGCGAGCAGCAGGTAAGACG
>Ga0207647_10004388_pt1 | contig 10463 bp, 16 predicted proteins | sample KBSCornC2_FD_184295 | JGI IMG/M metagenome (GOLD analysis project Ga0207647, IMG submission 184295) | Corn rhizosphere microbial communities from Kellogg Biological Station, Michigan, USA - C2 (SPAdes) (version 2) | ecosystem: Host-associated > Plants > Roots > Rhizosphere ...
CTTCCCGGCCCATCCGCATCTGGAGAAATGGCTAGCCGATATGCGCAAGCTGGATGCCCGCTACATCGCGCATGAATACCTGAACGAAGACTGGCATCCATTGTCGTTTGCCGACATAGCCAGCGAGATGCATGAGGCAAAGTGCGATTACATCGGCAGCGCGACACTGGCGGAGAATATCAACACGGCGGCGGTGCCACCCGGTGTTTCGCTTCTGTTGGCCGAGACCCGCGATCCTGTGCTGCGCGAGACGCTGCGCGATATCGGCTGCGCTCAGTCCTTTCGCCGCGATCTCTATCGCAAAGGGGTGGCCCCCATGCCGGGGCCGGAGCAGCAGGTGCGGCTGCACGAGCTGACGATCGCCGGTCTTGGTGTGGCGATGCCGGAGGCCGGTCCGATCTTCACCACGCCGATTGGCGCCATCACTGGTCGCCCCGAGCTTTATCAGCCGTTGATGGCAATGCTGGAGAGCGGGCCGGTGAGCGTCGAGCAGGCCACGCAATCGCCTGCGTTCGCCGAACGCCCGTTGGTGGAATTGCTGCAAGTATTCAGCCTGCTGGTCTCTGGCGGTTATGCGCATCCTGTCTTGCCGATCAGCGGCACCGACGCTAGACGCAATGCGTGCCAACGGCTGAACCTGGCGATTGCCCAGGCGAACACCCATACGGCCGAGTTTCCGCACTTGGCATCGCCGGTAATCGGTTCTGCGGTGGGCGGAAACATTCTGGAAACGCTGATCGCGGGCGCCCTGCTTGATGGCAGGCCCGCAGATCCAGAGGCACTGACCACTGATCTGCTGACGGCGTTGGCACGCACCGGCCGCAACGTGCAGCGCGACGGCCAGCCGATCACCGACCCGGCGGACCGCGAGCGTGTCGTGGGAGAGGCGGTCGTGGCGTTTCTGGGGAGACGGCTGCCGGTTCTGCGGAAACTGGGCGTGCTTTAGCGCTAATCAGGGGCAATGAAGGCCTTGAGCAAATCCTCGGCCTCGTGTGGCACCAGGGCGATCATGTTGCGGCTGATCCCGTGGGCGTGGCCGTGCCGCGCCACTAGGGTTGCGATCTGCAACAGTGACGGCCAGGCGCCGGTTTCGCCGGTGAAACACGCCGCATCATCGATCAGCACCGCGCAGGACGGCAGCGTCAGCACCGCCTCAAGCTCCTCGAGGGCGGGGCAGTCATCAGGGCGGCTGCCGAACAGGCCGTTGACGTTATGCGCGTCGAGATAGAACAGCGCCCGCGCGGTGAGCCCTGCGGCGATCTGCGGCAGCAGCACGCGGCTGTCGCCCAGCAGGCAATGCACGTTGGCGGGCATCTTGCTCGCCGCCATGCCATGGAACGTCGGGTTGATCTCGATTGTGGTCACGACGGCGAAGTGCTGCGACGCCCAGCGCGCGGTAGCACCGAGAAACGCGCCGGTTTCGACGAAGTGCTGCAGGCCGAGCCGATCACGCAGGGCCAGAACGAAGTCGGCCACATCAGGGTAGTTGAACTTCGAGGAGATTTTGAGCGAGAAGGTGTCGGCTATTTCTGTAGCACTCATCTATTCGTCCTTCTTCTCGGTCTCCTCTTCGGATTGCTTTGCCTTTTCCGCCGCCTGTCTCATGGCTTCCAAGAACTTTAGCTTCCCCTCACGGTATCTTTCCATAATCTGCTGCTCAGTTTCCTTGCTCATAGCCGTCCTCCTTTAAGACAACATCTTCCATAAAGCGCCGTTGGTCAGCTCGATTTCGTCCCACTGGGAATAAGCCAGTGAGTTGAGCCACGGTTGGCGGTCGGGATAACGTGGCTTCTCGATCTGCTTAAGGTCGGTGCATCCGACGACCGCAGCGGCGGATGACGGATCGACGAACACCGGACAGCCGAGAACGACCGCCTCAACCGCAGCGATGGAGCCATGCGTCACGAGACAATGCGCGCCCTTCAGATCCTCTTGCAGCGAGCGATTGCGGACGTGCTCCTTGTCGCGGATCTCGAGGCGGCGGGCGGTTACCCGCGCCAAGGCATCGATTGTGTCGGCGATCCAACTCTCTGTTCGATGGAACCGCGTATACGTCCGAGACGGGGCCGCGATGACGATATGCCGCCCGCCCTTCTGCCACTCGGCTACGGGAAGACGCAGCGCCTTCCATCGATCATCGGGAACGTCGAGCAGACGTTGGGTTTGGAAACTGTTGATGTGCCAGCGGTAAAACCCGGAGCCACTTTGCGCACGATTAAAATCGGCGCACGCATATATGCGACGAAAGTAACCTCTATCCCAATAGCCCCACGGCACATTCCGCGTGCGCCAGTCGGCAATCAGTTGTGTCAGCTTCGGCTCACATCCAGCAATGGGTAGCAGACCTTGGTCGGCATATTCGGCCAGTTGCGCCACATCGCCGCGCACCATCTTGCCACCCGCCGCCGTTACACGTGCGCCGATGCGGTCGAACAGGTCAGACTTCGTCTTTGATAGATTATCGCTCTTCCAGAACGCCACCCGCGCTGGATCAATCACCGACCGCCAGCCTGTGCAGTTCGGCGAGGCTGGCATAACCCAGCTTGCGCGCTAGCTTCAGTTGATATCGCCGCAGGCGTTCGCAAATCCGACACGTCACGCGGCGCTTGCCGCTCGTGCTGTCGATGTCAATGCGTCTGGTGGTTACGTCCAGCACATGGCCGGCCTTGCAGAACTTCACGGCCTTCCCTTTCGCCAAATCACCGCAGGCTGCAATTCATCAGCTACCAGCCAACCGCTCACGAAGCCGAGTTGGCGCATCACGCCATCCAATATGGCCAAATCGTCTGGGTTGCCGCGGCAGAGCAGAAATTGCGCGGTTCGGTAACCAATACCGCGCAGCAGCTCGACCAGCCGGTCGTGAGGCATCTGTCGGCGCAGCTTATGGATCACGCTCAGCAGCAGGACGACGTCGTAATCCTGATCGAAACACGCCAACGCGGCCGCGCCCTGGCTGAGATCCACCACTTCGAACCGCACATCCAGGCCGGGAAAGTCCGCCAGCACCTGTCTGGCGGCCTCTATGCCTGGTGGGTAATTGTCGCAACCGTGCACCGCACGAGCGCCAACCAGCGCCGCCTGGATCGACCACAGGCCTCGGTTACAGCCGATGTCGAGCACCTTGGCGCCACTCAGGTAGGGACCAAGCTCGTAGCGGTCGAGCCGCTGCGTCTTGAACCCCGACACACGGACCGGCGGGTTAGCCGCCAAGATACGCCGCCAGCCCGTCACTCAAAGCCATCGGCTCACCCAGCCCAAGAACGCGCCTGGACAGGTCCGGCGAGCCGCTGGAATAACGGATGTCGCCCGCCCGTTCCGGTAAGTATCGCGCCTCGAGCGGCCTGTTGGCGAGCTTCGCCATCATCGCCGCCAGTGCCAGAATGGTGGTCGGCACGCCGGTGCACACATTCAGTGCCCCGGGCCATTCGACGCCCATCGCCGCCAAGAGGGCCGCGACTGCGTCGGATACGTGGATGAAGTCACGCGTCTGCCGCCCGTCGCCACAGATCCATACAGGCTCGCCCCGCAGGATGCTGTCGCGGAACCGGGCCACGACCCCGTGGCAGCCAGGACCATAGACGTTGAACAGCCTGAGGCCGGTCGCCTGGACGCGGTTGCCGACGCTCGCCATCACCTCGGCACTGAGCTTTTCCGCGCCATAGGCGGAAATCGGCCTGGGATACGCGGCCTCCCTCACCCGACAGTCGGAATTGCCATAGATCGCCGCGGAAGATGCATAGACGATGGGGAAGACCGCTGACTGGGCGGCGACGTCGAGCAGCGTCACCAGCCCACCGACATTGGTTCTAAACGCCCGACAGCGATTACCCGCTGGGTTCGGCTGCACCGCCGCCAAGTGGAAGCACCCGTCCGTGCCCTCCAGCGCCTCACGCATATCCTCCGCGTCCGTCACATCGCCCTGGATCGCGTCAACGTCCGGTGGGAACCGGTTGCTGTTGGACAAATCGTCCAGCACCCGGACATCATCGCCTCGGGCGTTGAGGGCACGGCACAGATGCGTGCCAATGAACCCCGCCCCGCCAGTGACCAGCCAGGTGTTCAGCGCCAATTCTCCTTGATCCAAGGGAGGTGGCCGAGAGCAGATTGTTTCGGCCGCCCGTGGAAGTAGACGAGCCGCGTGTTGGGATGCAGCCTGCCGCCGTTCACCTTCTCGATCTGCGCCTTGTAGCTCAACACCAACGGTTTTTCCGGCCAGATATCCTCAATGCAGACCGTCTTCTGCCTCCGCATCCACGTCAGATCGGTCTCACCCTTCCATTCGTCCCACACGTGCCGATGGCCTTCGGGGATCAGCGCAACACCGTTGACGGTGCGAGTGGGAACGTAAGGATCGCGGGATAGCGCAATGTCTCTCTGCATCAGGCAATATTCAGCGAATATATTGCAATTCCCCACGACGATCGTGTCGAGCTGCAGAAAAATGGTGGGCTCGCCCAGCCGGTAGACCTCGGCCTGCGCGCCATAGTCCGGATCCGGCGTGACCATCAGTTCCTGGTGGATCGCCACCTCAGAGAAGTCGCGCGGCGCGTCCACGAAACATACGAAACGGAACGGCACGGTCACATTGCGTTTGACGCCACGATACAGTTTCTCGACCCAGGTTTCGTCATAGACCGAGAACGGATGGCTATGCTGATTTGGCGCCCATAACATTGTGGCTACGTGAAGCACTCAGCCGTCTCCTTGGTATAGGAGAATACGATATCCCCCGAAACTTCCGTGATGCGGCTGCCGGGGAACATCTCGGACAGGTTGCGCCGCGCGCCGGGCCGCCACAGGAACAGGGCGCCGTCACGGACCTGGAAGTTCCAACCATGGAAGCCTGCGTAGCCGCGCCGCTCGCCTTCGTCGCCATGCGTGCGGATGTACAGCAGCCCGCCGGGCACGAGAGATTTGACCATCTCGCAGATCGCCAACAGCGGGTCCGCGCAGTGATCCAGGGCGTTGCTGGCGTGCGCCACCTCGAAGCTGTCGGGACCGAACCGCCGACCGATTTCCTCCGCCTTGCATTGGACGGTGGGCACCGGCGGCAACGGCAACCGCAGTTCCTTGAGCAAGTCACGGTAGTCGTCCGCCAGTGCATCGATCGGCGTCAGGGCAATCTGGTATTTGTCGCAGCGGTAGCCGAGCGTCGAGGCCGGTCCTGCGCCGACATCCAACACCCGCACCAGCGACCCGGGCGGCAGGGTTATCGCCGCCTCAACGTCAGGATGAAACGGATGACGCCATGCGCGGTCGAACAGCGATTGCATGAGCGCCGCCTCTTGGGCGCCCTTCTTGCCCGACAGCCACTTTCGCCAATAGGCCAGCTCGTGCGGAATGCCGGACGCCCAGGCCCATCGTCTGGCGGCATCGTCATCCGCGTTCACCCGATGCCGAGCCAATTCCGGCGGACAAACGGCAAATTAACGAACTGCGCTGGGTCGCGCGATCCGGGAAATGCGACGATCCTGGCATTGGGCGGCAGGTCGATCCCGTTCGGCCACGATTTCTTGCGAAACGCCCAAACCCCATCGCGCTCCGGCAGATAGGCGCCCGCGTCGAGGCCCAACTTGTGCTCCATCCACGATTGATCGTCGGGGAAAATCGCGTAGGGCACCTCGGCCGCCGCCTCAACGCTGAAATCGTCCCATACGTCAGGACGGTAGCCTGCCGCGGTCAGCCAAATGCTGCCGTTGAACAACAAGCGATGGTTGTTAACGCCCTGCAGGATGATGAACGCTTCGTCGCGTGCCAGCAGTGGCGCCAGCTTGTCGACGATGACGATATCCAGATCCAGCACCAGGATGCGATCGCCGATCGCTAGCCCGAGGTCCTTGCCTTGCCACTCGGGATCGAACACCCGCAGCCGACAAAAGCAGCCCTGCAGCTTGGTCAGCAATGGATCGCGGATCGGGATCTGATGCGCTACGGAACGGCCCAGCACACGCGGGCGGTCGGTCACACAGACGAAGCGATACGGCACGTCCATGTGGCGTTGCAGCGCATTGCCGAGGCGGTCGACATACTCAACGCCGTAACGGTCGCCCCAGAGGAACGTCAGGACCGTCAGCCGTGCGCTAGACATAGATGACGCCGATGCCGTTGTTCTCCCCGCTCGGATCATAGCGCAGTTCCGAGTAGTGGTGGCCAGCCTTGGTCTCGTTCCAGAATGCTGGAACCCCGGATTTCTGCCAGCAGATATCGTGGAAGGCGACGACCTTTTTTGCCATCTGTCCGTAGTTCTGCCAGTCCTTTTGCACGTAAGGCCGTGAATGATTGGCATCGATAAAACAAGCGTCGAACGGGCCAAGCGAACGCACCTTGTCGATGACCTTCCGGTCGGTGCTGTCGCCCCAAACGACGGTGCATTCGCGGCCTTCGTCCTGCAGCCTGCGGATCACGTTGCGCATCGAATGAAACGATGACGCTTCTGGGTTGCGCGGGAAATCTACGCCGACGCACATTGAACCCTTCGGCAGCGCCATGCCGACACGCCAGAGCGTCCCGCCGAATTTACAACCGATCTCCAGATAGGACTGCGCGCCGACATCCAGCAACAGGTCAACGAACGCGTTGAACTCTGGCTCGTATTGCAGCATCTGTGGCGGCCACATCTCAGTAGCCCCGCGCCCAGATGGCACTTACTCCTAGAGTGCGGCTCAGGTAGCTGGTGTGAACGCGCCGCATCTCGACGGCGCCGAGTTCGCGATCAAGCAGCGCCATTTCCGCCTCGTTCTCTTCGAACTTCTCCGAAGTTGCGCGCCAGCCGAAGAAGTTACCCGTGCGTTTGCCGAGATGACGGACCAGTTCGCAGAGATCTGTGTCGCTCATGACCCGACGTAATTTATGCAACGTCGCCAGGCAGAGCGTGATGTCGTAGCGATACCCATGGAACGGCGTGAGTGCGGTATATCCCTTCGCTAGATCCACCACCTCAAACTGCGATTCAACCTGACGCAAATCGATGAACAGATTGCGCGCCGTCATAATGCCATCGGCAAAGTTGTCGCAGCCATGCACCAGGCGGGCGCCGTTGTTCGCCATCTCGAAGCCGACGAGGCCGCGGTTACAGCCGATGTCCATTACCGATGCGCCGCGCGCCCGCAGCACAAGATCAAGAATGCCGTCGAGACGAATATCGTGCCCGCCGGCAACGCGGCGCAGCAGGGTGCGTTCGTCAAATGCCATTAAACCCAGCCCATGCAGAAATCCCCGCCCGCCTCCCAATGCACCGTGGCGCCCCAGTCCTGCAGCAGCTCGATCGCCTGCTGGCCGAAGCCATAACGCACGACGTTCAGCGGCTTTTGTTCAATGAGAATGAGCGGCTTGGAACTCCGGATAACGCGCTCGCCGCCTTCGATGACGCGTAGTTCATACCCCTCGCAATCGATCTTGAGAAAGTCGAGACCGTCCGGATCGACCGCATCGTCGAGCGTCGTCATGGCGGAAATGTTCGGCGCTCCAACTTCCTTCGTCCGCACCCGCGCCTTGACCGACCATGGGGGCTTGATAGCCATGTCGACTTCGCCCACCGCCGCCCCAATCGCCAACTGGCGTAGCGTGACATTGGCGAAGCCGTTCAGATTGCGCATAAAGCATTCGGCGTGGGTGTTTACCGGTTCGAACGCCGTGACCTTGACGAAACAGCGCGACATTGGCCACGACCACAGGCCGATATGCGCGCCGACGTCGACCGCATGGCGGAAGTCGCGAATATACGGCGTGCACCGGAGAAACCATTTCAGCATATAGGTCGACCGCCCGGCGAAGGACGGGACGGTTTTGATGGCAACGTTGAGGTTGTCGTCGTAGTCCGGACACCACCAGCCATTGACCAGTTTCATGCCACCGTCCTGGTCAGAATAGAAAATACCTGAGCGCCACAATAGCGAAGGCCGCCATACACAGCGCGGCAAAGATCCAGTAATCCAGTTACGGCTTCCAGATCAGCCGGGCACCGCGATCGATCTCGGTCATCGCCATCCCCTTGCCAAAATATTCGTCTGCCGCCTTCTGGCTGCCCAACCACCATCCGTAATCGTCCAGCACCAACGCACCACCGGAAACCAGCAGCGGATACAGCACTTGCAGTTCGACGCGGGTCGAGGCGTAGAAGTCGGTATCCAGCCGCAGGTAGCTAATCTTTGTCGGGATGCGCGGTCCGCGCAGCGTGTCTTCGACCATGCCGCCGACGAACTCGACCGACCTGTCGAGCAGCTTGCGCGCGGCAAAGTTGTCCTTAACCTGGGCGAGCGACACCAGCAGCCAGTCCTTTGGCTTGTCGTGTGGTCGCCCGCCCCGGTAGTTCTGATCCTCCGGACCGCAGGGCGGCATGCCCGCGAAGGTGTCGTAGCACCAGTATTTTCGCGGGCGATAACCGCGCCCTTCGACGTAAGCCTTGGCCAGGATAGGGTGCACGCCGTGCCAGACGCCGCACTCGACGAAGTCGCCCTCGATGCGCCGTTCCTCGAGACGGTCCAGAATATCCATCGTTGCGATCACGCAGGGCTGGCGCGAGCCGAGCCGCTGCACGTCGGTGATCAGCCGTTCCCGTAACACCCGTCTTACAGCATCCAAAGGATCAGCGCCGCCGCCAGCCCAACGCCGAGAATGACGAGGTATGGATCTGGCCGATGAACCCGCCAGAACCGTCCGACCTCTCGCGCTTCCATCAGTCGGCCATTAGCGTCTGCATATCCGGATGCGCGGACCAGCGCTTGTGCACCACGTGTGCCCAGTAGCAGTAAGGGCCGCACTCGTCGGCACCGAACTCAAGCTCGACGTTCGGCGGCATCTCACCCACGGCCACCACCGGCATATCAGGCCCAGCGACGAGATATTCGCGATACAGCGGATCCTCGGTATCGCGACTGCTGAGGATCGTGTGCTGCGGCGGCAGATACTTCTCAATCATGCCCTGGACAAACCCAGCGTGGCCGGCGACCCGGAGAATCCCCCAGCGGTATTCTGTGCTGTTTTCCATCGTGACCTCCCTATCACGGCAGGCGACGGTAAGGGCTCGACCCGAGTCCCGCGCAAGTGACCACGTCATAGAACAGCCAGAGGACTGCAATGATTATGATGGCAGCGATGATGATCCTGATAACCTGCATGACGATGCCGCTGGCTATGCCGAGCATATTCAGCAGATAGGGAACCACGAGATATAGGATAGCGACCACGGCGGCGACAACGACGACCCAGACCAGCGTCTGGATCAGCCATAACAGCGAGAAGCACATCGTCTACCTCCTAAGTTTCGTCTCGGCGGCAGCAAGGACATCGTCGACGGTGATGCGATCCATCGCGGCAGTGCAGTGATCGCACGGACGCAGCCGACCGCAGGCCTCCGTGGAACCGCCGGTAAGATTTGCATGCGTCGGATAACCCAGCACCGAGGATGGCAGCCATCCGCCGAACAGGACGACGGCAGGCGTTCCGACCGCGGCCGCCGCGTGGTGCATACCGCCTTCGGCACCGATATACAGTGAGGCCTTCCCGAGGATCACCGCAGCAGAGCGGAAGGTTGGCGTCTGGATCAGCCAGACGTTGTGCAAACGAGGAGCGTCGCCATACACGAATTGCAGCATACGATGGCCGCGCGCGGATAACTCGTTGACGACTTGCTGATAGCGTGTGAGCGGCCAGGCCTTATTCGCTAAATACGCGCCACGTATGGTGAGGTGGCGTTTGACGTTCGGCTCAATGACAATGAACTTCTTCGGAAGCGATAGCCGCTCTGCCGCTGCCTCATCCCCAGCCGTGAAGAAAAACTCACCAGGCTGAACATGGAAGTCATAGTTAAAACGCCAGCGGTCGCCTTCTTGCGTGCTGTATTGACGGCAGCCCTTATAGAACCGCACCCACTCGACGTCCGAGCCATTAAGCGGCGATCCGGGAAACACGACGTTAGGATTGTTGCGAAACACCGGCTCGGAGTTCTGATCCCAGATAAGCCTTAATCCGTCGCCGAATGCGATGCGCTTACCACGCAAGCGCGCACCCTTGGCAAAGGAGCTCGCTATGAGATTATCGCCAATGCCCAAAAGTCAGTGGCCCGCCGCCCAGGACGTTAGTTCAGCGCGCCACTCCTCGGCGAATTCGCAATCGCGATACCCGTCCATATCCGGGCATCCCAAGGTGAAATGCGCAATCTTTGGCGATACCAACGGTTGGGGCGAGACGCCAACGAGGTAGTTGTATTCCAATCCCAACTCGCCGATCTGGTTATCGGCCAACCAGCAGAAGCGATGCAGGTTTCGCCCCGGCAGCTCGTTTACGAGGTCAACCGTAAGCGCTCTGTTTGCCGCATGATCCACGTTCAGGATAAAGCAGGAACTCCACCATTTGCGCTCGTAGGTCCACTGCAGTTGATTATCCATCTTGGTCCCCTCGTCCGTTGAGGGGGCGTGCTTAACGCAATATAGCGCATAGCGCGGGTCAAGCTCATCGAAGATGCG
>Ga0207647_10004391_pt1 | contig 10461 bp, 16 predicted proteins | sample KBSCornC2_FD_184295 | JGI IMG/M metagenome (GOLD analysis project Ga0207647, IMG submission 184295) | Corn rhizosphere microbial communities from Kellogg Biological Station, Michigan, USA - C2 (SPAdes) (version 2) | ecosystem: Host-associated > Plants > Roots > Rhizosphere ...
CGCCCGCCCTGTCCGCCGAGACAGTCCGTGCAGTCATCCGGTCGCGGCGGTTGCGAACGCGCTACTTTCGAGAGGAGCTGTTTGCAGATCCGGCATGGGACATGCTGCTCGACCTTCTTCAGGCGGAAATTGCCCAGCTCAGGGTGCCGGTATCGAGCCTGTGCATTGCCGCTGCCGTCCCAGCCACCACTGCGCTGCGCTGGCTCAAGACGCTGGTGAGCCAGGGCATCTTCGTGCGTCGCGCGGACCCTCATGATGGCCGCCGCGTCTTCGTCGAACTGGCACCGGAAGCCAGCCAGGCGCTGCGGCGATATTTCGCCGAGGTTGGCCCGGTAGCAACCATCTAGCGTCGCTTGCGGCGCGCCGGCGCTCGTGGCACGGGGAGGCGAGGGCGCTTAGCTCAGCTGGTAGAGCATCTCGTTTACACCGAGAGGGTCGGCGGTTCGAGCCCGTCAGCGCCCACCATCCCCCTAGAGTTTGCGGATGAGCCGGGTGGCCACAGCGATCCATGGAGGATTGGCGACCACTTGCTGGCGGCCGCCGGCCTCCAGCGGTAGGATCTGAAGCCTCTCCTCGTCACGATTGATCAGGCGACCGAACAGGAAGCGTCCGGCCGGTCGCGGAACGAGAATGTCGCGATTGAGCGCCTGTGCCGACGCGGCGGGGTCGAGCCGCTCGCACCATATTTCATCGCCGCTGCGGTAATCGCCGACCCCGCTTCCGACGACGATTGCGACCTGCCCGGCTTCCGCGCGAGGAGGAACCACGATCGCCTCGTTGCGGGGTGCCATTGCGCCTGTCGGGCCGAGAACGGCAACCACTTGAAGGTCAGTGGTTTCGCCACCGTCGACGAGATCCTGCGCTTCGACCCCGAGCGCGCGGGCAATGCGGTTGAGCCAGCCGATAGACACGGTCCGCGTACCGGTTTCGAGCCGGCCGATCGTCTGTGCGGTGGTCGGCGGCTCGCACCGACGCGCGACATCATCGAGGGTCAAGCCGCGAGCGCGCCGAACTTCACGAATCCGAGTAATCATGACGAGATCCACCGCTAACCAAACCGGTTTTTCTCTGTCCTACACTTTTGCCGTTGTGGCAAGTAGCCGGCAATTATATACTTGACTTAGCAGGATGCGATGCCACAGCACCGCGATGGTTATGAGCCTGACGAAGCCGCTATCTGCCGCGTTGCGGAGGTTCTTCTGCGTTCAGGTCTCTTGAGAGAAGAAACGCATCGCTTGGAAGCGCTTGAACTTGCGCGAGATATTCTTGAGGCGTTAGCAGCCCCTGTCGCTTCGAGCGATTGAGAAGCGAGAACGCGTAAGAGCATATCACGGTGAGCGTTCGGTAGTTTTCGTGCGCGGCCTTCAAATCGTCTATTCCGACGCCCCCAGGCCGCCAAACCTCTTCGCCTCCCTTTACGCGCCATCCTTGATATTCGACGCCAGACTCAACGTAGTGCGTTGGCACGCCGTGCGCGATTGTGTTGCGCGACGTGCTGAACTGTCTGGATTTTTTGAGGATCGCACGGAGTAGCTCGGATAGATCCTCAGCAATGTTTGCGGTGCGGATCGCGGCAGAGAGTAAGTCAGCGCGAGTGGCGAAGCTACGGCCGGAATAGAAAAGAGCTGGACCCATGCCATGCCATGTTTTGAAGTTGCATAGCCGGTTGAAAATCTCCCCAAGTGTCTCTTCTAGAGATGCCCATTCGCTCAACGTGATACCGTATTGTAGATGAAATTCCTCGTAGAGCCGCGAAAGCTCCTTGGGGTTCTTTGGTGGAAGGTGCGGTGATCTCATGGCGGATCCAAACTCTGAAGAAACTTACTCTGAAGAGGAGACGGTGGCGCGGCGCGAACGGGCGCTAAAGCGAATGCTCGCCACTCCCCCCAAGCTGCACAAGGATAGCAAGCTGGGAAGAGCGCCTAAAGAAGGTGGCTAAGGCTAAGCCTGAAGGAGCTTAGGATAAATCGAAGCTACCAGCCGGCGACCCTGCCAAATCTCGCATGTGCTGCCTGGGTGCTTAGCTTCGATCTGCGCGACTGCATCTTCGTCGCTGTCGGCAGCGAACCAGGCGGCGTCGTGAAGACGGCCCACCTCGTCGAGACAATAATAACGATAGTTTTCTGAGGACATTTTACGCTCCCCCTACACACAGCGGGAGCTTTCCAATTTACCCTCGGCCACCGTCAGGCTGATGCTACGGACGGTGATACACCCTCATACGCCCGAACAGACGTTTCGCCTAATCCTCCGAATCACTTAGGTTAGGAGTGGATGTGTAAGAGTCACAATCCCCGTCTATTTCTTCTTTTTGGTGCTCTCGCGCTCCGTGCCGCCCTTCTTTCCGGACTTGTCGGCCTGACTAAACTTCCCAGTGTCGGAAGACCGGACCGACTTCTTAGACTTGGGCGGACGCTCCACCATAACTAAATGGACCCCCTATGAGCAGCGCAGACTATGTCGCGGCACCGGCCAAGGTGCTCGATGAAATCATTCGCCAGGCTGAAGCGCGCCTGCAAGCGCAACTTACTGCCGCCATAGCGGCCGATCAACGCGCCATGACGTTTGCCGGACTGATGTTGGCGGCGGCCGCTGCGTTTATTGGCGCGTCCTTCGGCGCCGCGCAAAACGAAGCGCTTGCGCTCCCCGTATACATCACTGGCGTCGGCCTTATTGTTTCTGCGGTTTTCGCCGTAATTGGCGCGCGCCCGGTGGATTGGGACTTCGTGGGTAACACGCCGAGGTCGTGGATTTCGAGCGTTGCGAGCGGCCAAAGTCTTCATGATGGCTTGGCTGACATGGCAAACTTCTATGCCGAGATGATCGAAGAAAACGAAACCGCCATTACAGGGGCCGCCTTCTGGATTCGGCTTAGCATGTGGTGTGCTTTGGCTTCGCTGGTCATTGGCGCGCTGGCAGCCGCAGCACACCTGTAGGCTCGTCAATTCTTCTTTGGCGGCCGATTGTGTTCAGTCTCGGTCGTGCTTTTGTGGCTAGCGGCATATTTTTTTGTGACAAAACGTCCGCTCTTAGAGCTGCGATTGCTCGCCGGTCCCTTTGCCTTCGCCATACAGGCCTCCTGCGTTCAAACGATTCGGCAGGACAAAGCTAGCGCCGCCTAGCCCCGTGTCCAGCGCTGGCGACGTTGGCCAATCCAGCGCGGAGGCTGGAAGTAACTAGGCTGCGAGTGGGTCAGGCCGTCGATAGGTGAGACGACGCCCAACCATGCCCTTGATGATGAGGGCGGCGCGCTCACCGTCCGTGATCTTCTTCGTGCTGTAGCGCATGTCGAACTCCGCCAGATAGCGGTGCATGTGGGTAGCGCTCATGTGGTGATAGATGCCGACCACGCCGCGCTTGAAGATGCTGAAAAAGTTCTCAGCCGTGTTGCTGTGGTTGCCGTCGCCTTTGCTGAACTCGCGGTTGCTGTGCAGCGTCGTTTTGTGGCTGGCGAACTCTTCGCCGATGCGATTGTAAAAGCGTGCGTCATCGGTGCGCAGATGCGACGAACGATGCGCGTTCGTGACCAGCGCCGCGCGAACATTCGTGTGGTCGATATGCGTGATGTGGAAGCTGCGAGCGCGGCCCGCTTCACGATCAATGAGAGTGACGATCTTCTTCTTAGGCGCAACCTTGCCGGATAGGCGCTTGTGCTTGAACCCGCCGACGAAAGCTTCGTCGCTCTCAATGGTTTTGCCGGGGCCGCCAAGCGGCTCGTGCGGGTTGTTGGCTTCGTCCATCGCCTCACGGATGCGATGGCAAAGGAACCACGCTGTTTTGTAAGTTACCCCCAGCATGCGCTCCATTTGCTTGGCGCTCATGCCCTTCTTCGACGCGGCCATGAGGTGCGTTGCGAGAAGCCACTTGTGAAGCGGAACGTGGCTACGCTCCATCACCGTTCCGGTGCGCACGGTGAACTTGTTGCGACACACGTTGCAGAGGAACATCCCGGCCTGAGTTTTGCCGCCCATGCGAGTGATGCCAGTGCTCTCGCAGAACGGGCACACAGGCTCACCGTCCGGCCAGCGATCGCTCTCTAAGTGAGCAAGCGCTTTGGCTTCATCGTGGAAGATCGGGTCAGTGATGTTGATGTTCATAAGAGCTTACTGCCCGAGGCCGTTTGCTAAGTCAAGTATATAATTGCCAAGTAGCCGCGACTCGGACAGTGGAGGATGGATGCAACTGACGCCCAAACGCTTACTCGACGAACAGGTCATTGCCGGACCGGGAGACATGGAGCGGACGACACACCCGGCGCGTTCGCGAACTGTCAACGCGACCGAATCTCCGCTCGGCTGGCTTCTCGCGCACGGCCACGTGACTCGCCGTCAGTTCGACGCCGGCGAGCGGCTGCGCAGCGACTGGGAGCGGGCTCAGCTCGCTCCGCGGGTGACTATGGCGTGGGATGCGGCACCCGTCGCGCGAGGCCGCGGCGGCCCCTCGGCCGGCCTCGATTTCCACGGCGCGCAGCTGGATGCCAAGCGCAGTTTCAATGCCGCGATCGAGGCGGCGGGACCGGGCCTCGCCGACATATTGTGGCGCATCGTCTGCGCCGGCGAAGGGATGCGCGACGCGGAGACGGCCCTTGGCTGGCCCGCCAGAGCGGGCAAGGTGGTGCTTACGCTCGCGCTGGACCGCGTCGCGACATTTTACCGGGTCGCCTAGTCCTTGCGGCCGATCCGCTGGTCGGCAGGCGTCTTGGGCTCTTATTCGGCCGTCATCGCTTCGTCGCGTCCGAGATCGCGATCGCGAAGCGTCGGATCGTGACGATTGTTGCGAGCTTCGTCCTTACCGCTGTTGCTGCGCATTCCGTGCACTCCTACTGGAACGTTGTCATAAGCGGGCGAGGCGGAGGAGATTTCCGCCGCGTGGGACGTGAGGAGCACAACCGATGATCATCTATGGCGCGTCGCTATCGCCCTATGTCCGCAAGGTGCTCGCCTTCGCCGCCGAGAAAGGCGTTGAGGTGGAGCTGAAGGGTACCGGGAGACCGGACTATTCGACCGAATTCCTCGACGCGAGCCCATTCAGGAAAATGCCGGCGCTGCGCGATGGCGACTATACGCTCCCGGATTCAACGGCGATCGTCCATTATATCGAAGCCGTCCATCCCGAGCCCGCGCTCATCCCGGCGGATCCAAAGCTGCGCGGCAAGACGATCTGGTTTGACGAGTTTGCCGACACCGTATTGGTGAGCTGTGGCGCGAAGATCTTCTTCAATCTGGTCGTGGCCCCGCGCTTCCTGGGAAGGCCCGGCGATCTGGACGCTGCGGAGGCGGCCGAGCTCAATGAGCTACCGCCCATTCTCGAATATCTTGAAAAGGTCGTCCCGGGCGACGGTGGGTACCTGGTCGGAGATCGACTATCGTTAGCTGACATCGCGGTGGCCAGCCCGTTCGCGAATTTCCGTCACACGCAAACCAACGTCTGCCCCGAGCGCTACCCGCGTACTGTCGCTTATGTTGACCGGATCCTAGCGCGCCCGAGTTTCGCGCCCATGGTCGAACGTGAAGCGGCGATGCTTGCGGCGACGGCGGCCTAAATCGCCATAAACTGAGCTTATTGACCTCAAGCCCGATTCACATTGGACGCTGCGGCGACCCAAACATAGATACGCTTACCGCTTCCGGACTGGGCTGGCCGGACGGAAACGGAGATAAGCGAATGAAGACTACAATCATTGCACTCGCCGCATTGCTGTCGCTTGGAGCCGCAGCGGAGGCGCAGCCGATCCTCATCGGCGGGAATCTCATGCGGACGAGTAGCGTTCCGGTCGCGGACCTGAATCTGGCGGCCGCAGAGGGCCGTTCCACGGCGGATCGACGGATCCGCGGTGCGGCCACACTCGTGTGCGCTAACGACGGTGATCGCAGCCTCGTATCGTTGGTTGCCGCACATGACTGCTTCCGCGACGCCATCGACGGCGCCAAGAATCAACTCGAAGCGGCGTCGACGGTCAGTTTCTGACGACGGCAAGCTATTAGCCTGTCACCATAAGGAGAACGGCGCCGCGTCGGTTGGACGCGGCGCCGTATCTGTAGGCGGACGCTACCTAGAACGAGCCGCCGCCGGAGCCGGAACTTCCGGAGCCGCCTGAGCCGACGCTGCCGCTGAGGCCGCTGGTCGAGCCGGACTGGCCGCTGTCGTCTTCATTCTCGTCCTCGTCGAGCGCGCCGCGGCCCTGGCGGGCAAAATCGGACCCGCCGGTCGCATCGGCGCTCGATGAGCCGCCGCTACCCTCGGAGCCGCCTTGGTTCTGCAGATAGTCGTCGGAACCGCGGCCCTGCGAGCCGATGAAGCCGTCGCCCTGCGATCCGGCGCCGGAGCCCGTCGATCCGCCCGAGCCGCCTTGGCCGAAGCCGCCGCCCTGGCCGGTCGGACCCTGATCCTGCGTCAGGGTATCGCTTTGTCCGCCGGACTGCGCCGGGCCGCTCGAGCTCTGGCCGCCGAAGTCGGCGCCCTGGCCCGTCGTCGAGCCGCTGCCGCTTTCGCTGTCGTTGCCGCCGACCGGCTGGCCGCCCTGCTGACCCCGCTGACCCGTCGGCTGCTGGCCCTGCTGGCCGGTCGTCTGCTGGCCGCTGCTGCTGCCTTCAGTCCCGCCGAATTGTTCGTCGTCCCGTTCTTCAGCCATCGTGAAATACTCCCTCACTTGGCCCCGCTTGCTCTGCGCTGCTAAACACCGGGCCGGCGCAAGCCGTTCCGACTGCCCAACGGACTTTGCGACAAACCGCTGGCCGCATGGAAAAAGGCCGCCGATCTGTCGACCGGCGGCCTCTTCTTCTCTTCCCCACGAGGATGGCGCTTTGGGCCTATTCCTCGTCAGTGCCGACTTCGGCTTCCTCGGGCGTGCCGGGGTTCTCCTCGGCGGCCGGGATGCCCGGTTCGGCGCCAGGCTCGAACTCCTCGGTGAAGGCGGTCGTGTCGCGCTCGAACATCTGCGCCATCACGTCGACTCCCTGCGCCTGGAGGTCGGCTTCCTCGGGCGAGCGGGCGACGTTTACCTTGACCGTGACCGCGACTTCCGGGTGGAGCGCGATCTTGATCTCGTGCAGGCCGATCGCCTTGATCGGACGGTCGAGCACGACCTGGCTCTTGGCCACGTGCGCGCCGACCCCGTCAAGGGCCTCGGCGATGTCGCGAGCGCTGACCGAACCGTAGAGCTGGCCGGTGTTGGACGCCTGGCGGATCAGCTGGACGGTCTTGCCGTCGACGCCCTTCGACGATTCCTCGGCTTCGGAGCGGCGGTTGGCATTCTCTTCCTCGATGCGCGCGCGGTTGGCCTCGAACACCTTGCGGTTGGCCTCGTTGGCGCGCAGCGCCTTCTTGCGTGGCAGGAGGTAATTGCGAGCAAAGCCGTCCTTGACCTTGACCACGTCGCCGATGGCGCCGAGCTTCTCGACGCGTTCAAGCAGGATCACTTCCATGGGGTCGCTCTCCTTACTTTACGATGTAGGGAAGCAGGCCGATGTGCCGGGCGCGCTTGACGGCCCGCGCGAGCTCGCGCTGCTTCTTTGAACTGACGGCGGTGATCCGCGACGGCACGATCTTGCCACGCTCAGAGACGAATCCCTGGAGCAGGCGGACATCCTTGTAATCGATCTTCGGGGCGTCCTTGCCCGAGAAGGGGCACGACTTGCGGCGGCGGAAAAATGCGCGGGCCATTATTCGACCTCCTCTTCACGCGGGCGGAAGCTCGGACGGTCGTCGCGGTCGCCGCGATCTCCCCGAGGTCCCCGCTCCCGGTCCTTGTCGCCGCGGCGCATCATCGCCGAGGGACCCTTTTCGAGCTCGTCGACGCGGATTGTAAGGAAGCGGATCACGTCCTCGTTGATGTTCGACTGACGCTCGAGCTCGGCGATTGCCGCGGCCGGTGCATCAAGGTCGAGCGCGACATAGTGCGCCTTGCGGTTCTTGGCGATGCGGTAGGCGAGGGAGCGCAGGCCCCAGGTCTCGGTCTTGACGACCTTCCCGCCATTGTCGGTAATGATCTTGGTGGCGTTTTCCGCGAGCGCATCGACCTGGGCCTGAGCGAGGTCCTGGCGCGCGAGGAAAACATGCTCGTAGAGCGGCATGTTTCTTCGTCTCTCTTTTGGCCGATCGCTGACTTGCCCCAGCGGCAAGCCCCTCCGGCTGTCTTCCAAATCAAACTGGGGCGCGAGCAAGCCCGCACCCCATCGCCGGCGCCTATGCCGAAAATCGTCCCCAAACGCAAGACGTGGCCGTGGGTTCGTTCAGCCAGGGTTTCGTTGGCGAGTCGTAATGTCCAGCCGCCTTATCATCTTCCGCGCGAACAGGCGTGGGAGCCGAGACGGGTCTTTTCGCGTTTTCGGGGGCGAAAAGGAGTATAGTCATGACTTCATTAGCGATCAGGACAGCTGCCGCGTCCCTGGCAGCAGTCGCGATTGCCGGCTGCACAACCACCGGCATCGGCACCGGCCAGTCCACCAATGGCGGCATCGGTGCTACCTTCACCTGGCGGGAAACCGGCTCAACGCGCGGCACCATGATTGCACAGCTCAGCAATGGAGAGGTGTTTCAGGGACCTATGTTCCAGGTCACCCAAGAGGCCCGCGTCGATTACTACGATCCGCTCTGGTACGGCTGGGGTCCCGGATATGGCTGGCACCGCCGCTGGAGCGGCTGGGGCGCATGGGGCGGCGGCTGGGGCGGCTGGGGCGGCTGGGGTCCCGACTATATCACGCAATATAGCGGCCAGGTGCTCGCCAACCTTCAGGGCCCGGGCGGCTTCATGCGCTGTCACTTCACGCTGATGAGTCCAAGCTCCGGCATGGCCGGCGGCGGCGTCGGGCAATGCCAGTTACCCAAGGGAACGCTCATCCACGCGCAATTCCCGCCGGGCCATCACTACTGACGGAGAAGCGCCGGCGGATTGAAACCCGCCGGCGTCTCATGGCACAGCGGGGCATGGCGACGCCGCAAAACCGGCTCGGAGCAGTTCCGGACGCGCTCAACGATGTGAGCCTGCCGGGCTGGCTCTACTGGGACCCTGAGTTCTTCGAGGCCGAAAAGAGAGCCTTCCTCCGGGCAGCGCCGCAGGTCGTCTGCCACGAGAGCGAGATCGCGAGCCCGGGCGAGTGGCGGAGCCTGGAATATCTCGGCGAGAGCGTAATCGTCATTCGCGGCGACGACGGCAAGGTCCGCGCTTTTTCGAACGTGTGCCGGCACCGGGGCTCGCGGCTGGTCGACGGCAGCGGAGGCTGCGCCAGGGTTCTGACCTGCCCCTATCATGCGTGGAGCTACGGGCTGGACGGCCGGCTCGTCGGCGTTCCTCATCGCAGTGAATATCCCCGCCTGCGCACCGGAGAGCTCGGTCTCAAGCCTGTCGCGATCGAGCGATGGCACGGCTTTCTGTTCGTGACCCTGGAACCGGGCGCGCCGTCGGTCGCCGAAATGATGGCGCCCTATGCCGACGAGGTTGCGCTCTACCAGTTCGAGGACTTGCGCGTCATCGGTCGCGTCACGATCCGCCCGCGGCCGCTCAACTGGAAGACGATCGCCGACAATTATTCGGACCACCTCCACATTCCGATCGGCCATCCTGGGCTGACGCGGCTGTTCGAGCGCAACTACCGCATCGAGGCGCAGAGGCATGTCGACCGGATGGAAGGCGATCTGGTCGAGAAGGAATCCGCCAATCCGTCGGAGCGCGCTTATCAGCGGCTTCTTCCGCGGGTCGAACACCTGCCTGAGACCCATCAGCGCAAGTGGCTCTATTACAAGCTGTTCCCGAACGTGGCGTTCGACATCTACCCCGACCAGGTCGACTTCATGCAGTTCCTGCCGGTGAGCGCGACCGAGACTGTAATCCGCGAGATCAGCTATGCCCTTCCAGATGACCGGCGGGCGATGAATGCTGCTCGACACCTCAACTGGCGCATAAACCGCCGGGTCAATGCCGAGGACACCGAGCTCATCACGCGGGTCCAGCTCGGTATGCAGAGCGCGACCTACGAGCCGGGGCCGCTGGGCAAGAGCGAAGTCTGCCTGCGGAGCTTCGCGAAGAAGCTCAGGCAGCTGATCCCGGAGGCACGGCGGGCCTTTCCGCCGCCGCCAGGCTGGAGCGGTTCAGCCGCCTCGAGATGAAGCGGATGGGGAGGCCGGCGATGGCGATCGCCGCGCTCCATAGCAGCACCTCTGTTCCTGACGCAGCGAACATCGCGACCGAATAGAACAATCCAATCACAAGTATGATGACGGCGGACAAGCCGCCGACGCGGAGCTTCAGCGCTGCTGCCGCGCAGACCGAATAAAGCACCAGCGCAAGCACGGTCGAAACCAGCGTGATGAACACGTACACGCTGACGAAATTCTTCGACGAGCTGGCCAGAACCAGCAGCGCGGACAGGATCGCGCAGATCCAGAGCGCGCCGGCCGGAGCCCCGACCTTGTTTGGACGCGCGAAGATCGGCGGGAGATCGCCCGCCTGGCCGATTGTTCGAG
>Ga0207647_10004395_pt1 | contig 10452 bp, 7 predicted proteins | sample KBSCornC2_FD_184295 | JGI IMG/M metagenome (GOLD analysis project Ga0207647, IMG submission 184295) | Corn rhizosphere microbial communities from Kellogg Biological Station, Michigan, USA - C2 (SPAdes) (version 2) | ecosystem: Host-associated > Plants > Roots > Rhizosphere ...
TGGTGCATCTCGATACGTGCCGCGCTGCTTCGGCGGCGGGCAAAATGCTGCTGATCGAGAAGCCGTTCGCATTCGATGCGATGGCGGCGCGCGCGATCGTCGCGGCGGCGGACGCGGCGGGCAGGCCCGCGCTCGAGGCCTATCATTATCGTTTTCATTCGCTGTTCCGTCGCGCCGAGACGTTGCTCAAGGATGACGCCATCGGGCGGATCGTGCGTGCGCGCGGCGAATTCGAGGCCGAGATTTCCCGATCTCCCGGCGAATTGCGCTGGATCCCGGCGATGGGCGGCGGCGGGATGATGGATCTTGGCTGCTACGTGGCCCACGCCTTTCGCACCTTGCTGGGGGAGGGCGAGGTGCTGACGGCGAAGAGTGAGCTGATCGACGGGGTCGATGCCACGCTTGAAGCAGACCTGCGCTTCGGCGATGTGCCTGCGTGGCTGCGCTGTTCGATGCTGGCGCCGCGCAACGACTGGATCGAGATCGAAGGCAGCAACGGCAGCCTGCGCATGAACCGTTTCGTCTCGCCCCATTATGGCGGCAACCTGGTCCTCACCACGGCCAAGGGCAGCATCGTCGAGGAACCGAGCGGGCCGTCGACCTATGCGGCCCAGCTCGACCATGTCGTGGAGGTGTTTCGCGGACGGGCCGAACCGCTCACTGGCGGTGCCGACGCGATCGCGACGATGGAATTGATCGACGCCTGCCGCGCCAAGGGCAAAGCCGGCGCGACGGGCTGATCAGTCGGTATGTTAGCGCCGCGGCGTCTTGTCCATGACGCCGACCACGATCGCGAAAATCATCCGGAACATAGCGCGCGCTCCCCCTGTTGAGCGCGGCCCTTGTATGAAATTCCTATTGCGATTTGATGACCGGGCCAGCGCCGGTCAGTCGATCTGCCCACCCGCCGCGCGATAGGCATCGACAAAGGGCTGGAGGAAGGTGCGATAGGGTTCGGCGACGCCGATGCCGCTGCGGTTGATCGGGCGGCGGACCTGGAGTGCGCTTGCTGTCGCGACCACCCGGTCGGTTTCGTGGAAGCGATGGACCTGGTCCTCGTCGGCCAGCCCGCAATGCGCGAGGATGCGCCGCGTCCAGTCCTCGGGCGCATCGACCAGCGCGGGATAGGGCACCACCAGCAACCGATCGCCAAGGCAATCCTGCCAGTAGGCGACGAGCCGGTCCTCCAGCACGAAATGTTCGGCGATGTCGGCCAAATCATAGCTCCAGCCGACGCCGTGGATGAAGAAGGTGCGGAAGCAGGACCAGGCGGAATCGAGCGGATCGCGCCGCATCCAGATCAAAGGCGCGTCGGGCAAAGCGGCAGCGATCAAGCCGAGGAAGCGGCTATTATCGACCGTCTTGTCGACGATCTGCCCGGCCGGGCCGAACCTTTCCTCCAGCAGATGCAGGTAGAGACCACCCATTTCCGCGATCGATCCGCCGCGCGCGAGATGGGCTGCGATAGCCTCACCCGACGTGCCCCCCGCCGCCACCGCGACATGGTGCGCCAGGCTGATTTCACCGCCATCGGCCACCGCGCTGTGGCTGGTTAATATCTGCTCGACCAGCGTCGTGCCGGATCGCGGCAGCCCCGTGACGATGATCGGCCGGTCGGTTGGCCGGCTATGCTGGCGATTCCATTGCGCGATCAGGTCAGGCGTGAAGCCTGACATTGCGGCCTCGGCATTGGTCCGGTCGCCCTGTCGGCTATAGGGTAGTTCGGCCCGTAACAGACCCGCGCCGCGCGCGAACGCTTCGAAGGCGCGATCATGGTCGCACCGATCATGATGGAGCTTGCCGAGCGCATAGCAGAAGCGCGCCCGATCACCCGCAGGCTGTTCCTCGGCCGCCGCCGCGTCCGCCAGCATCCGATCGCCAAGAGGGTCGTTGGCAAGGTCGACCGCGGAGGCGAGCGAGAGCCAGGCCGGACCCCAGCCGGGGCGGCCTTCTATCACCTTTACCAGTTCGGCCTTGCCCTCCTCGACCAGACCGAGCGTGAGCGCGGTGTTGCCGAGCACATAGGAACGCGCCGCCGGATCCATGCGCCCGGCCGGCATTGCCGCCAGCAGATCGTGCGCCGCGCGCAGGCGGCCGGTCTGCGTAAGCAGCACGACCTTCTGATAGAGCGCTTCGGGGCTGTTGCCTGCGCTCGCGACGAAGGCGTCCATTGCGCGATGGGCCAGCTGTACCTCGCCACTCACGCGCATCAGCTCGGCGATGCGGCGCCATTCGGGGCCGAGAGGCGCGCGCATCTCCAGCAGCCGCCCCACCGAGTCGTTGATTGCGGCGCGGTCGCGCCGGGCAATTGCGTCGCGAAGGCCCGCGATCAGGGCATTTTGAGTGGCCACGCGCCTTTCTAGCTGTCGTATCTGTGGCGACCAAGCATCAACCTGAATCAAGTCGATCCCCGGCATGATCTCGGATTTGCGGGCTTTTTGCTGCAGTCGCTAAAAAATGAGCCGAAACATTAACTATCAAAATTACTTGGGCGCTCGCGAATCCTTGACAGAATATGAATGGCTCAGGTTAAATTACGATAACCATCGGGTCCTGAAGACTCGAGTTTTTTGGGGGTATGCGTCCATGAAGATGAAGACGTTTCTGGCTTGCGGCACCGCAGCAGCCATCCTCGCCGCAAGCGGCGCTCAGGCAGCAACGATCAACCTAGTCGACCTCGGCGGCGTCACGGGATCGGTCGCCGAAAAGGATTTCAAGATCGCTGCGTCTTATTGGGGACATATGTTCACCAATGACGCGACGATCAATCTGGGCGTCGGCTTCGGCAGCTTTGGTGATCCGCGCATCATCGGTGCGACCCAGAGCGCCAAGCAGGATATCCTGACCGCCGATTGGGAAGCCGGCGTAAACGCAACCAAGAGCAACTCAAGCATCGACCGGAACGCCGTCCTGCCCACGTTGAACGGCGGCTTTTTCGCGCCGATGATCACGCAGGGGACCGACTCTTCCGGCGGTAACAATGCCAACAGCCAGGTCTACGCGCCAGCGGATTACAGCGGCGCGGTTCTCTTTGAGAATACGTCGGTGATCAAGGCGATCGGCGGCACGATCGACAATCCGACCGGCCTCGACGGATCGGTCCAGTTCAGCAGCGACTTCTCGTTCGACTTCGATCCGACCAACGGCATCACTGCGGGCGAGGTGGATTTCCTCGGTGTCGCGATCCACGAGATCGGGCATGCGCTGGGCTTCACCAGCGGCGTCGATTATTTCGACTATTATAGCGCGCCGCACGGCCCGGGCTATTCGCTAAAATTTGACCTGAACGACACGTCGATCTTCACCGCGCTCGACATGTTCCGCTACAGCAACGATCCCCACGGGGTCGGCCCGGGCGGTCCGCAGCTCGACGAGACGGTCGGTACCAACAGCTATTTCTCGATCGATGGCGGCCAGACCGCTTTGTGGGGCAACAGCTTTTCGACCGGCGCCTATAATGGCGATGGCAACCAGGCCTCGCATTGGGCGGAAAGCAACACCTGCAATGGCTATGCCCAGCTCGGCATCATGGATCCGACCTTCTGCTACGGCCAGATGGGCGTGGTGAAGGGGCTTGATCTGGCAGCGTTCGACGCGATCGGCTGGAATCTCACCACTGGCGCGACGGCCGGCTACGCCCGCAGCACCGCGTCGATCTATGCGGCCAACGGCATGGTGCCCGAACCCGCAAGCTGGGCGTTGATGCTCGGTGGTTTCGGCCTGGTCGGTGCGGCGATGCGCCGCCGTCCGCGGACCGCGATCAGCTTCGGCTGATAAAGCTACCCCGCAGGGGAGAGAAGAAGCCGCCGGTCTTCGGGCCGGCGGCTTTTTTCGTACGCTCTCAGGTCCAGCTGAGGTTGGTGACCGAATTGGCCGGCAGCGCCACCTCCACCATTCGCCCGCCGTTGCGGATGCGCACCGTGCGAGCCGAGCCGGCATTGGTGAGCATCAGGCCTTTGCGCCCGTCCGGATTGACGAAGGCGACATGCGCGACGCCTTCCGCCCCGCCTTCCGACGCGATCACGGTCGATCCGCGCGGTGCGACATGGTTGAGGTGCTTGATCGCCCAATAATTGGGTCCACGCCGTGTCACGAGATGCGACTTGGAATCCACCGTCAGCGTGCCGTTCAGATCGAACGGACCGATATTGGGGTGGCCGGTTTCGTCGAGCGCGACGTTCCAATCGATCATGCAGCGCACCCAGTTACGCAGCGCATGGGTGGCACCCAGGCCCGACTGGACGATCGCGGCGATGTCGTCGAGTTTGGGCTTGGCCCCCGCCGTCCCCGCGCCCTCGGTCATCGGCCCCGGCGTCGCCGCGAACTCGACGATACCCTTGCCCGCGGACAGTTCGAAGCCGCCCTCGGTCAGATAGGCGCCCTTGGTCGGATAGGCATTGTGGATTCGCGTCATCGCCTCGGCCGCCCCGACATAGGGATGCCAGGCGACTCCGTCGGCATATTTGAAGACATTGGGGTCCTCCAGCGTGTTGAACACGCGACCCCACAGATTGTAATTATGATCGAGCAGCCAGATCTTCGTGTCGAGCCCCGCTTTCTCGATCGCAGGGCCAAGATGCTTGCCGACGAAGGCCACCTCATATTCCTGTGCCCAGGCGCTGGCGGGCATGCGGCCCGCCTGATCGGTGTCGCTTTCATTCTGGGTGGTGATCGCGTTGATCGGCACACCCGCTTGCTTGTAGGCCTCCAGGAACTTTACGAGATACTGGGCATAGACCGCGAAATTGGTCGGCTTGATATTGCCGCCCAGCATCGACCCGCCATTCTTCATCCAGCCCGGCGGGCTCCACGGCGAGGCGAGGATGAACAGATCGGGATTGATGTGCCGCGCGGTCAGCAGCTCGGGCAGGACATAGGAACGGTCGCGGTCGATCGAGAAGCGCGCCAGGGTGGGGTCGGGCGCGCCTTCGTCATAGCTGAACATCGCGGTCGCATAATCGCTCGATCCGATGCAGCAGCGCGTGACGTTGATGCCGAGCCCGTCAGCAGAGAAGAGTTCGTGCATCAGGGCGGCGCGCGGGGCCGGCGCCATCTGGCTGATCAGCCAGGCAGACGCCTCGGTGAAGGCGGCGCCGAAGCCCAATATATCCTGGAAGCTGGTGGTGGGATCGAGCGTGACCGCATCCGCACTATCGCCCGCATCGGGCACCCAGCCGAGCGCGGGCAGGGCGGCGAACCTCTTGTCGCCTGCGGTCTGCATCACCCGGATCGCGTCGGCCGCCTTCGCGGCTGCCGGAACCGTGGCCATTGCCACCAATCCCGCCCCGGCGCCCATGAAACCGCGCCGCGTCGTGCCCGCCATTCTTGTCCTCCCTGACATCGTTATCAATCGAGCGATAGCCCAAGCCGCGCCAACAGGCAAAGGGCGTTGCCGACATTGTCGGCAACGCCCCTGTCGTAGGACCAATGAACGAGGGCGTTAACGACCTCCGTCGATCGAAAACCGGCCACTCCCGAAGGCGACTAGCTGAAGCAGGCCGCCTGTCATCGCGACGTTCTTGAAGAAGTGGATGAACTGGTTCTGGTCGGCCAGATTGTGGTGGAAGGCCACCGCGGTCGCGAGGCTGAAGATCGCCAGCCATGCCGCGACGATGCGTGTGCGATAGCCGAGCACGAGCAGCAGGCCGGCACCAAGTTCGGTCACCACCGCAAGAGCGTAGCCAGCCTGCGGCAGCGGAAGCCCCGCCGCCTGGATATAAGCGATCGTGCCCGCAGGGGCCGCGAGCTTCGAAAGGCCGCTCAACAGGAAGATGGCGGCGATCAGGATGCGGCCCACCAGCGGGACGAAGCCAGGCTGGGGAGAGGAGGAGGGAGGCGCAATGGGGCGCGTTGCGAGAGTTGCCATGGTGAAGGTCCTTTCAAAGACGGCGTCACCGATGGCGCCGTTGTCGGGACCTATCTGGCCTTGCAGAGATCGTTAAAGAAGTGCATTAAATCTCACTGCATTGTTTCCAAATCTTGGCTACCGTGCCGCCTTCGCAATCAGCGCGCAGGCCCGATGCGGATCGCTGATCGCGGTCACCTGGAAATGCTTCCCCTTGAGCGCATTATAGGTCTCGAAAAAGCTGGTCAGCTCGCCCACCATCGCGCGGCCGAGACAATCCAGGTCATGCACGTCGGCATAGATGCGCGACTTGAGGATGCGGCCGATCAGGCGGTCGTTGCGGTTTTGCGTGCCGTCGCGCTCGGTCTGGCAGGCCTCGATAACGCCCAGCAGCTTGACGACCGCAAGGCAGCCGACCGGCAAATCCTCGTCCGCCAGCACGAGGATGTCGATCGGATCACCGTCATCGGCCAGCGTGTTGGGAACGAAGCCGAACGCCATCGGAAAAGCCATGCCTGCGGGCAGCACGCCGTGCAGCGCGAACAACCCGCTTTCGGGGTCGTAATCGAACTTGGTGCGCCGGCCGGGCGGAGTCTCGACGATCGCGCGGACGGTCAGCGCCTCGGGGTCGAGACAATGCGGCAAGGTCAAAAGATCGGCCAAGGCAGGTACTCCGGGACTTGTTGATGGGGTCCCAAGTCCCGGAGCTGCCGAACGATCCGTCGGCTTCATGTTCAACGGCGTGGATTTCTAAAATCCAGAGCCCATAAGGGCCCCCGCATGACCCCGCTCGACGCGCTTCACGATACGTTCGGTTTCCATGAATTCCGCGGCCGCCAGTCCGAGGTGATCGATCGCGTGATGGCGGGCGAGAACACGCTCGCGGTCATGCCGACCGGCGCGGGCAAGTCGCTTACCTATCAGATTCCAAGCTTGTGCAGGCCGGGCACAGGCTTGGTCATCTCGCCTTTGATCGCGCTGATGCACGATCAGGTCCGCAGCGCCGAAGCCGCCGGCATCCGCGCGGCGGCGCTGACATCGGCCGACGCCGATCGCGACGAGACGGTGCGTCGCCTGCGCGATGGCGAGCTCGATTTGCTCTATGTCGCGCCCGAACGCGCCAATATGGACGGCTTCCGCCGCCTGCTCGACCGGATCGAGCTCGCGCTGATTGCGATCGACGAGGCGCATTGCGTGTCCGAATGGGGACATGATTTCCGCCCCGACTATCGCCAGCTGCGCAGCCTGCTCGACGCACATGCGGAGGTACCGCGCCTGGCGCTTACCGCCACCGCGGACAAGCATACCCGCGCCGACATTCTCGCCCAGCTCGGCATTCCCGAAGACGGGCTGATTCTGGCGGGCTTCGACCGCCCCAATATCCGCTACGCGATCGCGCCGCGTGACGGATTGACCAAGCAACTCGCCGATTTCATCGCCGAAAATCCGGGGCCCGGCATCATCTACGCGCAAAGCCGCAATGAGACCGAGAAGCTTGCCGAGGCGTTGCGCGCGACTGGCCGCCCGACGCGCGCCTACCATGCCGGGCTCGAGCCGCAGCAGCGCCAGGACAATGCGCGGGCCTTCGTGTCGTCCGAGGATATGGTGATGGTCGCAACCATCGCCTTCGGCATGGGGATCGACAAGCCCGACGTGCGCTTCGTGGCGCATGCCGGCGTACCCAAATCGATCGAGGCCTATTATCAGGAAACGGGCCGTGCGGGGCGCGATGGCGATCCGGCAACCGCGATGCTGTTCTGGGGTGCGGAGGATTTTGCGCGCGCCCGCCGCCGGATCGAGACCGAGGTCGAGGACGCGCGCAAGAATGGCGAGCGCCAGCGACTGAATGCGCTTGCCGGGCTGGTCGAGGCGACCGGCTGCCGACGTGCGATCCTGCTCCGCCATTTTGGCGAGCATCCGCCGGCAGCTTGCGGCAATTGCGACAATTGCCTCAATCCGCCCCAGGCGATCGACGCGACCGAGATCGCGCGCAAATTCCTGTCGGCCGCCTTTCGCACCGAAATGCGCTTCGGGGTCGGCCATCTGACCGACGTGCTGGCGGGCAAGGAAACCGACAAGATCTTCACGCTCAACCATCATCGCCTGTCGGTATTCGGGATCGCGAATGAGGAGGAAGTGGCGCTGATCAAGCCGGTCGCGCGTGCTTTGCTAGCGCGCGACGCTCTACGCGCGGACGATTTTGGCGGCCTCTCCTTCGGCCCCGCCGCCAAGCCGATTTTAAAGGGCGAGGAAACAGTCTCGATTGTGCTTCCGCCGAAGCGCGAGAAGAAGCGCCGCGCCGCGCGTGATTTCGGCCCTGCTGATCCCTTGTTCGATGCGCTGCGCGATCTCCGCCGCGAGTTGGCCAAGGAGCAGGGCGTGCCGCCCTACGTCATCTTCCACGACGCGACCCTGCGTGAAATGGCGGCCGCCAAGCCCAATGATCGCCAGGCCATGTCCGAAATTACCGGCGTCGGCGCGCGCAAGCTCGACGCTTTTGGCGATGCGTTTCTCGCGGTGATTCGCAATTTTTAGTCGCGAATGTAGCGCGCCAATCCGTCGACCAGACAATCGAACACCGCCCGCACCCGCGCGACGTTGCGCAGATCCTCGTGCGTGACCACCCAGGTTTCGAGCGGATAGGAAAAGGCTTCGGGCAATAGGTGGACAAGCGCGGGATCGCGTTTGCCGAGCGGAATTTGGCATACGCCAATCCCCACGCCTGCGCGGATCGCGGCGAGTTGCGCGACGTCACTGTCGCTGCGGAAGGCGAAATCGGCGACCTCGGGCAACAGGCCGCGCGCATTGAGATCGCGCAGGATCGGGCTGTCGCGTGCCGGGCCGATCAGGCTGTGCGCCCCGGTGTCGGCGAGCGAGGCCGGCATGCCGCGCACGGCGAGATAGTCCGCGCGAGCATGGAGGCCGAGCGGGATGGTGCCGATCCGGCGCGCGACCAGAGCTTCCTGAACCGGCGGCACCATCCGCACCGCGATGTCCGCCTCGCGGCGGAGCAGATCCTCGTTGCGGTTGCTCGCCGACAGCTCGATCGCAAGGTCCGGGTGCGCTGCCATCAGCGGCTGGATGATGGCGGGCAGCACCTCTATCGCGATTACCTCGCTGGCCGAGACGCGGACGCTGCCCGCGATCCGGCCGACGTCGGCCGAGGCCGAGCGTTCGAACGCATCCGCCGCCAACGCCATCGTCTCGGCATGGACCATCAATGCCTCGGCACGTTCGGTCGGTGTCAGGCCGCCGGGCGCACGCAGGAAGAGCGGGGCACCGACCGCCGCCTCCAGCCGCTCGATCCGGCGGCGGATGGTGGGCTGCGCCACACCCAGCGCTCGCGCCGCGCCGGACAGGCTGCCCTCGCGCAGGACGGCGAGAAAGGCGCGTTGGGCTTCCCAATCGAGACTCATACATTTTGTATAAGCGAGATGGTCATCCTGAACAATTCTATATAGCCGCGCGATCGCCGATATCGCCTCAGCAAACATGGAGGCGAAGATGGCGAAGACGGCTTTGATATTGGGCGCGACCGGCGGCGCGGGTGGCGAGGCCGCGCGGGCTTTGGTGCGGCATGGCTGGACGGTGCGCGGGCTGACCCGCAAGCCACATGAAGGCGAGGGCATCGATTGGCGACTGGGCGATGCGCTCGACCGGCAGGCTGTGCTGAACGCAGCGAAGGGCGTCGATGTAATCGTCCACGCGGTCAACCCTCCCGGCTACCGCAATTGGGCGACGACCGTCCTGCCGATGATCGAGAACAGCATCGCCGCCGCCGAGGTCAATGACGCGCGGCTGGCGCTGCCGGGTACGATCTACAACTACGATCCGCGCACCACCCCGGTCGCGCACCCCGACAGTCCGCAGAATCCGAATACGCGCAAGGGGGCGATCCGGGCCGAGCTCGAACATCGCATGGAGACCGCCAATATCCGGTCGCTGATCCTGCGCTGCGGCGATTTTTTCGGGCCTTATAAGGGCAATAACTGGCTCGCGCAGGGGATGATCAGGCCGGGCAAGCCGATCACCTCGATCACCACACCCGGCAGAGCAGGCGCCGGTCACGCCTGGGCCTATCTGCCCGATGTCGGCGAGACCTTCGCGCGGCTGCTTGACGAGGAAGACAGGCTGCCGCGCTTCGCGCGCTACCATTTCAACGGTTATTGGGATGCCGACGGCACCGGTTTCGTGGGCGCGGTCGCAAAGGCGGCGGGCAAACCCGGCCTCAAACCCAAATCGCTGCCGTGGATGCTGCTTCCATTGGCTGCACCCTTCAATCCGACATTGCGGGAATTGATCGAGATGAAGCCCTTCTGGCGGCATTCGTTGCGGCTCGACAATGAAAGTCTTGTCGCGGCGATAGGCGACGAACCGCACACGCCGCTCGACAAGGCGCTCTCAGCCACGCTCCAGGCGCTGGCAACGGCACTCGAGACCAAGGACCCCTACACGCGAGGACATGGCGAGCGCGTGGGCAAGGGTGCACTGGCCATGGCGAAGCACCTCGACTGGCAGCCGGACCGGACGGAGATGATCGGCCGCGCCGGACTGCTGCACGACGTCGGGAAGATCGCCGTTCCCACCCGGGTGATCCGCAAGGACAG
>Ga0207647_10004397_pt1 | contig 10449 bp, 8 predicted proteins | sample KBSCornC2_FD_184295 | JGI IMG/M metagenome (GOLD analysis project Ga0207647, IMG submission 184295) | Corn rhizosphere microbial communities from Kellogg Biological Station, Michigan, USA - C2 (SPAdes) (version 2) | ecosystem: Host-associated > Plants > Roots > Rhizosphere ...
AGTAACGGACTTGAAGTATCCGCCCAACTCCCGTTGGCGGGATTGAAACCGCGTTTAGGTTCGAAGTTATAGAAAGGACTTGAACAATCCGCCCACTGCTGTGGGCGGGATTCGGGACTTTTAGTGCAACACAACCAGAAGCAGGAGCAGGCCTGCTCCTGGTTGACGGTTTGATCTAAAGGCTTCACTCGCGCTCGGGTAGAGACTTCAAGTACTCAACCACGTCAGTCTTCTCCTGCGCTGTCAAACCCAAACTGAAACGAGTGTTGTAGTGATTCACGACGTCCAATAGCGTCGCGAAACGTCCGTCGTGATAATACCTTCCCTTATTCGCCGGACTCATAAACAGACCGTTCTCTCGCACAAAAATCCCTGCGAGATTCATCGTCTTGTAGACCCCATCAGGCGCTCGATCTGCCTGGAAACTATCGATGCCAATCTCCGCCGGCGTGTGGAGATTCCAACCGGGCTCCGTCCATAACGGCTCAACATGGCAATTGTTACACCCGGCTTTGCCGCTAAACAGCTCATCACCGCGTGCTGCAGCTGCGGCGTCGAAGTCAACGCCCGGTTCCGGCTCAGGCGCTGGAATCGCAAGTTGATAGAAATGAAGCTCCGGCAATTTCTTCGTTATTCGATCCTGGTCGGGATCGATGTGTGGCAAGTCGGCAAACCCATTCGCCGCAGCGATCGGGAACTTGGCGGCATTGTTCAATCGCGGATCGAAGAACCTGCCTATACCTCGCATCTCGAGCGCAGCGACAAAGGCGTTCCAGTAACTGACCGTTCCCCACGCTCCGGTCCATGTATGTTGATTGAACCCGGCAAGACCAAAGGCATTCGGGATCAATGTCGCTCCGGGAACGTTAGTGCCCGTCACGACGCCGTCGGTCACCTGCTGCGGATTGAACGCCTTGCCGTCCAGTAACAACTCCGCGTCAAATTTGCCGGGCCCCCAGCTATTAAGAACGGCCCGAACCGTCGCCTCACTAACTCCGAGCAAGTTCGCGAACGGACTGACAGTAGGAGCCGCAGCAATGACTTTTCCAACGTCGAGATCGCGGTTGGCAAAACCGTCAAGTCTCTCACCCACTCCAAACGTCAACGAATTGTCCACGGTCGAGTGGCACAGTGCACACGTGATACCGACCGACGTTAAGTCATCACCCGCGAAGAACCCCTGAATACCGACCACAGCATTGAGTTTCAGCAGCGCAACTGTCGTAGCCGGATCGTTAAGGTTCACCTTGCCCTGTTTCAATTTGTTGATGAGCGGCCGCGGTAAAGCGTCAACATCTACTTTGAGACCGAGACTTAGTGCAGTGGCCGGACTAATTCCTGGACCTACGCCACCCAGTGCTGCGCCCTTGATCGCCTGATGAAGTTGCAACTGGCCGCCCCAGAACACTTCGTCGCCAAAGGTGTCGAACCGAAACGTCGCTCTGCCATCCTCAAGAAATTCATTAGCGTTATCGATAATCTCTGTATCAAAGTCGCTGAGTTTTGCTCTCTTCGCCTGACTTTGCGCCGGCGGACCCTGAGCGCGGCTTATCAGTACCTTCGACGGACCTTCCTTAGCCTGACTAGATTTGGCCTGACCGGCCTTTGCCTCACCGCGGTTAACTATAACGAGCCCAACAACCGTAATTGCGAGCAACACGACTATTACGTAAAGGATTCTTACGCGCATGACACTTCACCCTCCGGGATCGAAACGGTGGACGTAATCGCAGGGGCAATTGCTAAGGGAGGTAGTTGAGTAGGGAATTTGGCTCCCTTAGAGTACGCCCTAACAGTCCAGCTTTTCTCTCCGCAGATTTCACGGATTCATTGATAAAGTCTGTGTAATCTGTGTACGAACCTCACCCTGCGAGCGCGCGTAGGATTTGCTAGACTGAAAGCCCACACATTTCAAATCTTTCAAGGAGGAACTATGACCGAGATCGCGGAACGAATCGAAGATCGGCTTGCCGACTTCACCCGCGACAAGAGAATTCTGCTCTTATCATTGATGGCAGTAATCGTAGGCGCGACGAGCGCCCTCGTAGCCAAAGCACTCGTTTGGTTAATCGCAATCTTTACAAATCTTACGTTCTATCAACGCTTCTCTTCCGACTTCATTTCACCGACAAATCATCACCTGGGAGCGCTCGTGATCTTTGCGCCCGTCGTGGGTGGTTTGATCATCGGACTGCTGGCGCGCTATGGCTCAGAGAAAATCCGCGGCCATGGCATTCCTGAAGCGCTCGAAGCGATTTTATTCGGCCGCAGTCTCATGAGTGTGAAGGTGGCTTTGCCGAAACCGCTGTCTTCCGCAATCTCGATCGGTTCAGGTGGGCCATTCGGTAGCGACCTGGTCAACTACGGCAATGGGATGCTAAACACGGACCAGGTCGCTACCGCTCCCTGTACTGACCCGGTCCAAGTGCGCGATCCTACTAAATCTACGCTGGTAGGTATCCAGACGTTAAAAGCGCTGCGGGGTGCCTGTGACGACACGTACGGTGTCGCGAGCGATCAATAATTCTTCGTTGGTGGGGATGACGTAAATTGCGACACGCGAGTTGTCAGTGCTGATGCGGCCACCTTTATCAGCGCCATGCTTCGAGTTGAGTTCTGCGTCGAGTTCGACTCCCATCCAGATCAGTTCGGAGCAGATCCTCGTTCTAATCTCCGCCGAGTTCTCGCCGATGCCGCCGGTAAACACAATCGCTTCGGCGCCGTTCATAGCGGCCAGGTAACTGCCAATATACTTGCGCGCGCGATAGCAAAAGATCTCAATCGCCAGACGCGCTCGACGATCGTCGTGCTCGTGCGCCTCCGCCAGTAACTCACGCATGTCGTCCGTGAGTCCGGAGATGCCGAGCAGTCCTGACTGCTTGTTTAGCAACGTCTCGACTTCACGGGCTGACAACCCTTCCTTGCTGGCGATCAAATCCACGATCGACGCGTCGAGATCTCCCGAGCGGGTGCCCATCACGAGTCCCTCCAACGGCGTGAATCCCATTGACGTGTCGATACTGTCGCCCCCTTTGATCGCGGCTATCGAGCATCCATTCCCGAGGTGCAGCGTGATGATGTTGGTTGCGTCGCGCGCAATTCCCCTCAACGTGCGATAGCGATAAGCGACGTAACGATGCGATGTGCCGTGAAAGCCGTAGCGGCGGATGCGATGACGACGATAGAGTTGATAGGGCAACGCGTAAAGGAACGCGTGTTCGGGCAGCGTCTGATGGAACGCGGTGTCGAACACGGCAACTTGTGGTATGCCAGAGCCGAGAGCCGCGCGCGCCGCCACGATGCCCTGAATGTTTGCCGGATTGTGTAGCGGCGCAAGCTCGATGCAGTCTTCGATCCCACGCAATACTGTGTCGGTAATCAATGCAGACGAAGTGAATTGTTCGCCGCCATGGACCACGCGATGGCCGACTGCGTGAATGTCGGCTATAGTTGCGACCCCGGTGAGTCCCGACTCCTCTCCGATCGCCCAACGCAAAATCATCTCGACAGCCGCACGGGTGTCCCTGATCGGCTCGGCAAAACGTTTGGGCGCTTTCCCTTCGGCAGTGAACGTCACGATTCCGGCGCCGCCGATGCGCTCGATCAACCCATGGGCCAGACGCTTGTCGGCGTCCTGCTTGATTAGCTCGAGGTCCGTCGCAATAAGTTGAAACTTGACCGACGAGCTGCCGCAATTAAGGACCAGCACGTTCATGGCTATCCACAGATTACACAGATTCTCTCTATCTGTGTAATCTGTGGATGGGAGGGTTATGAGAAAGATCTCAAAGATATTCCTGTTGATAGTCGTTTTCGTGGTTATTGTGGCGGGGCTGCTTGCCTCGCGTATCTACACATACGGAAATACTCGTTCTGATGCGTCGGCTGACGCTGCGATCGTGCTCGGCGCAGCGGTCTGGAGTTCGGGTGTTTCGCCAGTCTTCCGGGAACGCATCAATCACGGCATCGATCTGTATCGAACGGGTAAAGTTCGCAAACTAATATTCACCGGTGGACAGGGAAACGCAGGCGAGCCGACCGAATCTTCCGCGGCCCGCGATTATGCGATACAGAGTGGAGTCCCCGCGCAGGATATTTTGATCGAAGAGAAATCTCATACGACGTATGAAAACATCTTGTATGCGAAGCAAGTCGCTGATTCCGAGCATATCAAGAGAGTGCTGATCGTGAGTGATCCGTTGCACATGAAACGTGCAGTACTAATGGCCCAGGATGTTGGCCTGATAGCCGAACCATCGCCGACACCCAGCACGCGGTATCAAGGTCTTAAGAGCCAGTTCGGTCTTTTAGCGCACGAAACCTATTACTACATTGGCTATCTAATACGCCGCTCTCTTTAGACGTTTATGGAATCTGCGTAATCTGTGGATGCAACTTGACACCAGTGCGGCGCTCGACATAGAGTTTGCAGGCTCACGTCACAGGATAAGTTCTTTGCATTGTAATAATCGCTGTTTCAATTCGCTGTCGATCGATAGCGAATTGGACCGTCGCAGGTGCCCATAGAGGGTGACAAGGGAAGATGGGTGAAAAGCCCAGACGGTTCCCGCCACTGTGTACCGGCGATTGCGTAGCTTCCAGATGATGGTCACTGGTCCGTTGAGACTGGGAAGGCCGTGAAGCGACGCGTTCGAGCCGGAAGTCAGGAAACCTTGCCTGCTGCAACGGAAGCGACCACAACTGCTCCGGGAAAGAGCTGGTGGCGTCACACGCAAGCATAGTCTATCGAGTTTAGGACGCCCTCGATCTTCCAAAGGAGATCGAGGGCTTTTTGTTTTTAATCCGCGTTATCCGCGGTTAGGAGACCTATGGAAAACGTATTTTGCAGAGTATTTATCGCGATCGTGATCGGATTCGCGTTTGTTCCAGCCGCACAAGCGCAAACAGTAGAAACTGAGATCAGCGGACATGTGAAGGATCCGCAAGGCGCAAATCTTCCGGGCGCGACTGTGAGACTGTTCGGACGCGATCGAGCGCTCAGCCTGGTGACTGCGACTGATTCAAACGGCGCTTACAGCTTCAAACACCTGGCAGCCGGCGAGTATCTCATTGAGGCAGAAGCGAGTGGCTTCGCGTTAGCTGAAGCAAAATCGGTAATTGTCACGCGTGGACAAGCGACAACGCTCGACATCGCTTTGCAGTTGTCGGGTTTACGAAGTTCCGTAGTGATCACCGCCTCCGACACTCCGCAGACTGTCGATGAAGTCTCCAAAGCACTGACGGTCGTCGATAACCAGGAGATTGATGAACGTGATGAAATGGCGATCCCTGAATCGCTGCGCGTCGTGCCGGGTTTGCGTGTGCAGCAACTTGGTGGTCCAGGCTCGCTCACATCAATCAAAACACGCGGACTGCCAAGCGAGGATACGGCAGTGTTAATCGATGGCATACGCTTTCGCGACGCCGCTGCTCCGCAAGGTGATGCGTCGGGTTTTCTCGAAGACCTGGTCGTCACGGATGTCGGCAGGCTTGAAGTTTTGCGTGGTTCGGGATCGTCGCTGTACGGCTCGAATGCTGTTGGCGGCGTCGTGAATATCGTCACCGATGAAGGCGGTGGCCCAGTTCATGGCAGCGTACTTGGCGAGGGTGGGGGTTTGGGTTTCTTTCGCACGAGAGCAAATGTTGCCGGCGGCGCGAATCATAATCGCGTCGTTTACAGTGGCGGGTTTTCATTCTTCAACGTCACGCGCGGCATCGACGACGATGACGAAGCTCGCAACACGAGTGGTCAGGGACGTATTTTGTTCCGCGTCGCTCCTACGGCAACGATTTCAGGACGCATTTACGCGACCAATTCGCGTGTGCAGTTGAACAATAACCCGGAAGCCATCGGCAATCTGCCGCCCACGGGAATCATCGAAGCAATTCCCTTGTCGCACGCGGAGCAGCTTCGCTTCGAAGCCGGCGTCCCGCCTTCACAGTTGAATATCGGTTCCGCCACATTCGTTGCCGGAGCTAACGACCCGGACGCCGTACGTGAAGGCAATTTCTTCAATGGCGCCGTCAGTTTTACACAGCGGCCGACTGAGACCTTCGGTTACACGATCAGTTACCAGGGACTGGCGACAAACCGCAGCAGCATCAATGGACCACTCGGCGTCGGATTTCAACCGTTTGGCGGCAGCACGAGGTCTGACTTTGATGCCCGAATTCACACGGTGAACGCGCGTGTTGACCTGCAGGCTGGACAGTACAACTTCATCACGGGTGGATACGAGTTCGAGAATGAAAATTTCAAGAACCCTTCGTTTCAGGTGAATCCTGCGGACAATTCCGACGTTGATGTGACGCAGCGGAGTCACGCGATTTTCGCGCAGGACCAGTTACGACTACTCGACGATCGATTACAGATATCCGGTGCATTTCGCGCGCAGTTCTTCAGACTGGAACGACCGGTGTTCACACCCGCTGCATCCGCGCCATATGCGGGAATCACGTTTCAGTCGCCGCCGACAGCTTACACAGGCGATGGCTCTGTTGCTTACACGTTTCGATCTTCCGGAACTAAACTGCGCGGGCACGTCGGCAACGGCTATCGCGCGCCGTCACTATTTGAACGCTTCGGCACCGCCTTTGACAGCTTCTTTGGCTACTCAGTGTTTGGCGATCCACGTTTGGAGCCGGAACGTTCGATAGCTTTCGATGCCGGAATCGATCAGACATTTCACGACAATCGAGTGCGACTCTCAGCGACGTACTTTTACACTCAGCTTAGAAAGATCATCATCTTTGATTTTTCCGGATTGATCGATTTTACGACCGATCCATTCGGTCGCTTTGGCGGCTATCTAAATACGAACGGCGGTATCGCGCGCGGTGCTGAAGTCGAACTAAGAGCAACTCCGACTCGCACATTGAATCTGACTGCCGCTTACACATTCACGAAAGCACAGCAGCGTACGCCGCAAGTGCCGGGGACGATTCGTTCGCTCGTGATTCCCGATCACCAGTTTTCAGTTGTCGCGACACAGCGGATTGGTCGCAGGGTCACGGTGAACTTTGATTTTTCCGCCTCGAGTAATTACCTCGGCGCGGTCTTTGACCCTGGGAGTTTTACGAGTCGCGGGTTTAGATTTAAAGGGCTCGCGAAGGCGGATCTGGGCGCGAGCTATTACCTGCCCCTTGGTGACGACAAGCGACAACTGCGTTTCTTTGGGTATGTGGATAATCTCTTCGATAGAGAGTACTTTGAAAGCGGATTCCGCACGCCAGGAAGAACCGGACGCGCCGGGGCGAGTTTTATTTTCTAATCGTGGAAGAGAGTGAACCGGAAGCACTGATCGAGAATGAGGACTATTATTTCGAGCATGGATTGATGGTCCTCACCTCGCAGTATCTTCTGCGTCGCGGGTTTTGTTGCGATCAGGGATGTCGGAACTGTCCATATGAGGCCACGGATAAAAACGGATCGATAACGGATGGATAAGGGATTTCCGCGTCGCATTATTTGTTTGACGGAAGAAACCACGGAGACGCTTTACCTGCTTGGTGAACAGGAGCGGATTGTCGGTGTGTCAGGTTACACGGTGCGGCCGCCGGAGGCGCGTCAGAAGCCACGAGTCTCTGCTTTCATCAACGCGAAATTCGACAAGATACTGGCGCTCGAACCTGACCTGGTTTTTGCGTTTTCGGATCTGCAGGCCGACATCGCCGCCGAGTTAATCAGGTGTGGTGTTACCGTGTTCACGTTCAATCAACGCAGTGTCACAGCGATAATGGAAATGATCCTGGTGATTGGCCGGATTGTAGGCGTCGCGGAAAAAGCCGAGCGCCTGATTGCAACGTTGCAACGCGAGATGGACGCGATCGCGGAGTCAGCATCGCGCTTTTCTTATAGACCACGAGTGCTGTTTGAAGAATGGTACGACCCCCTTATTTCCGGTATTCGCTGGGTTGATGAGTTGCTTGAAGTCGCCGGTGGTGATTCTGTCTTTCCTGAGTTGCGCACGCAGCAAAGCGCGAAAGATCGAATCGTGAATCCGGCTGAGGTGATTGCACGCGATCCACAGGTGATCATCGGCTCATGGTGTGGGCGACAGGTTAAAAAGAACCTCATTCGCGCTCGCGAAGGCTGGACGAACATCAGCGCCGTTCGTGACGATCAACTCTACGAGGTGAAATCGACCTATATTCTTCAACCTGGTCCAGCCGCGCTCACCGAAGGACTGCGGCAGCTTCACGCCATCCTCGCCCACGTTGTGGGTCATGAAATCGACCCCGCTTTATTGCCGAAAGAGCGTGCTGACGCGCGTCTCGGACTCGCCGCTTAAACTCACCCAAATCAGGCACATGGTGGCGCAAATCGTACGTCAAAAAAGGTGCAACTCAAGCCGTGGGTGATGAATCTCAATGCTTGACCACTTATACCCGGCAAGGTTATTAACTGTTCCCTGATTTACCTGAGGAGTATTTGATGAGTTCGATTAAAAAATTCTCGCCTGCCCTTATCGCGATTTTTTCCCTGATTTTTGCCCTTTCCGGTTTGACCTACGGCAAGAATAAAAACGTTAAATTCCCAACCATCAAGATCAAAAACTTTGGCCAAATGGATGACCGGTTTTTCCGAGGTGGACGACCTGAGGACGACGACTATGCGGCTCTCGCTGCGCTCGGTGTGAAGACGATTATCGACCTGACGGATAATTCGCGCGCAGAAGAGCAGCCTGCAGTCGAGCGTGCCGGACTTCGTTATATCAACATCCCCATGGTTGATAAGAGCTATCCCAGCATGGATCAGATCAACGCGTTTTTGAAGGTGGTTGACGACCCGGAAACAGGTAAGTTCTACGTGCACTGTGCAGGCGGACGTCACCGGACAGGCGTAATGGGTGCGGTGTACCGCTTCACCCACGACAAGTGGAATCTGGACCAGGTACTTGCAGAGATGGATCAGTATGAGTTTGGTTCCGGTTATGGTCATGGGAAACAGAGGGATTTCGTGAAGGATTACTGGCAGCAATTCCACGGCAACACTGTCGCTGCTGCCAGCAATAACTAATTTGCTAGGATGAACACGGATGAGGGCGTTACTTTATTTACCGATCGTTGTCGCAATGCTTTTGCCAGGTCCTATGTCGCAACGGAAGATTAATGGTCTTTGGGGCGGTCAGGGAATTTCAATGGAAGCGACTGACTCCGGTGCTACGTTGGATTTCGACTGCGCGTCGGGCACCATTACTGAACCGATAGCGCTGGACAGCGCCGGGAAGTTTTCAGCAAAAGGTCGCTTTGCACGCCAGCATCCGGGCCCTACTCGTGAAGACGACGATAACGCCGGCCAACCGGCAATCTATAGCGGAGTGGTAGACGGCGAGAACCTGACGTTGACTATCACGCTCACAAAAAACAGTGAGAAGGTAGGCAGCTTCACACTCGCACACGGCAAGACGGGCCGAATCAGACGCTGCGGATAGCATTGCCTCAAAAATCCCGAACTGCGCTTGGACACGGTCAGTACCGTCCGCGGTAGCGGATGGGTAAACGATCAGATATACGAAACTAGCAAATCGAACGTGTCTACGACGTACCCATCCGCTACCGCGGACGGTACTGACTGTCTCCAAGCCCGACCTCCGAATTTTTCGGCAAAGCCATGCGGATAAAACAACGGGCGCCAGCGGAAGCCGGCGCCCGTTTGTTATTCATAGTGATAGCGGAATCTATTAACCCCGCCACCAATCGTTTCTCCATCCCTTCAACCCGACATCCCTGAACAGCGCGGCGAAGCTTTGCGGCGAGTTTAATTTGAGCTCCCCGCCATTCATCGCCGAGCCCTGGTTTCGTGGGACGTTTACTGTGGTTGACTTGATGGTCTTGTTACCGGCTGCATCCGTACACGTGACCGTAATGGTGTAGGTACGTCCGCTGCCAGTGCCTGCGCGTTCTGCTCGCAGACGCACGTGATGATTATCGACGATCTCCCAGTCAGGCGAAGTATCACCGTCGCCCGTTCCGTTCACAGGCTCATTGCTCGTTACTGAGAGAACGCAATTGTTGCCCGGACAGTTATCTGTGGCGGTGTAATTGACCGTCACGTCAACCATCTGGTGCTGAGGTGGCCACAGCGATGCCGGAGTTGCCGACGGGTTGCTTACCGTTGGCGACTGCGCATCTTTCACTATGACCTTAAACGTACTGCTCGCCCCCGAAGTAGATGTGGTCGTAACTGTTGTTTCACCCACCGGGAAGAATGATCCACTGGCCGGTGTACTGGTCAACACACCACAACTTCCAGTCGAGGTTTGCGTCGGGTAATTCACGATCGCGCCGCACTGATCCGCATCGTTATTGACCGTGATGTCATTCTGCGGATTGATCTGGCACGCCTGGCAAACACCTCCGCCATTAGTGCCGGTGAGCAAGCCGGATACCTTTAAGGAGTATCCGGTACATCCGGCGTTGACATTAACTTCATGCACGACGACTACG
>Ga0207647_10004398_pt1 | contig 10449 bp, 5 predicted proteins | sample KBSCornC2_FD_184295 | JGI IMG/M metagenome (GOLD analysis project Ga0207647, IMG submission 184295) | Corn rhizosphere microbial communities from Kellogg Biological Station, Michigan, USA - C2 (SPAdes) (version 2) | ecosystem: Host-associated > Plants > Roots > Rhizosphere ...
GAAATAATAAATTTACTATAATTTAAATGAAATGAATTTTAGAATTCATTTTATTCAAAAAAAAAGGGAAATGTTGCATACGGCTATGCATTTTGATTGCAGATCATAAATATAAGGTTCAATTCCTTCATATCCCTAAAATAGCTGTATAAAATCATAGAAAAATCTATTAGTAAATTCCAATTCTAAAAAGAAACTTTTCTTTCTTTTGCTTATTTTATAAAAAGTTTCCTATCTATTAAATGTTCCTATCAATTCTTTGCAAAATGTCCTTATAGATTGTATATTACAAATATTCCTTATAGATTTTTTATTACAAAAAATTTCTATCTATTTTTTTTATTACAAATAATCTCTATCCATTATTTATAAAATTTATGTCTATTCTATAGACAATTGATCTGATTCTTTAAAATATGCTTGTTAGCTCTTAGCTCAATGTAATTTTAGGATCTGTTTTTTAAACTTTAACATGTTGTATTTTCCAACAATTATTTCTGTTCTTGAAGTATTGGCTGTTACTGTACCTGTTTTATTAACAGTAGCTTATGTAACCGTAGCTGAAAGAAAAACTATGGCTAGTATGCAAAGAAGATTAGGACCTAATGCCGTAGGTTGATACGGTCTACTTCAAGCATTTGCCGATGCTTTAAAACTTTTATTAAAAGAATATGTTTCTCCTACACAGGCCAATATAGCATTGTTTTTTCTAGGTCCTATAATAACTTTAACTTTTTCACTTTTAGGGTATGCTGTAGTACCTTATGGTCCCGGTTTAGTGTTATTAGATTATAACATAGGTATCCTATATATGCTGGCTATGTCCTCATTAGCTACATATGGTATATTATTAGCAGGATGATCCGCTAATTCTAAATATGCATTTTTAGGATCAGTTAGAAGTACAGCTCAATTAATTAGTTATGAATTGATTTTAAGCTCAGCTATACTTTTAGTAGTATTATTAGCAGGTAGTTTAGATATAACTGTTATTATAGAAGCTCAAAGAGCTACTTGATATGTAATACCTTTATTTCCTATATTTATAGTATTCTTTATAGGATCCATTGCAGAAACAAATAGACCTCCCTTTGATTTAGCAGAGGCTGAATCTGAATTGGTTAGTGGATTTATGACAGAACATTCTGCTGTTATTTTCGTATTCTTTTTTTTAGCTGAATATGCCAGTATTATTTTAATATGTATTTTTAATAGCATTTTATTTTTAGGTGGTTATTTATTTGATTTTAACTATTATTTATATCCTTATTTTTATCTATTGCAATATATTGCAGGTGATAGTTATATGTATCTAACTGATAATGAAACTAATTTTAATGTAATTGATTTTGATAATTATAATTCCATAATAGGAACAACTATAGGAGGTATAGTAATAGGGGTTAAAGCTTGTATAATGGTATTTGTTTTTATATGAGCTAGAGCTTCTTTCCCTAGAATACGTTACGATCAACTTATGTCTTACTGTTGAACTATTTTATTACCAATAGTAATTGCATTCATTATATTAGTTCCATGTATACTATATAGTTTCGAAATTATGCCTTGTAATATACCTTTATTATAAAATTTTTAAATGAAAAGGTATCCTACCATTATTTATAGAATTATAATTTAAATGTGTTATAATTTAACTGTATTACATATAATACAAATATTTATTATTTATTACATATATATAATATATTTGAATATACTTCAATTTTTGAATTCTTATTGATTTATATATAGATAAAATACAGATAACTTCTTTTTTTATAAAAGAAAGAAATCCTTCTTTATAGAAGAATCAATGGGAGAAGATTTTTTTAATAAAGCCCATTGAAAATAAAAAAAAACTATATTTTTATGTAATTTAACATACATTTCAATCAAATGAATTTTTCACTTTAAAATTAAAGTGATTTATATAATTTTTCTTTCCTTACTATAAATAATTAGAGGAAGGAAGTAATCATACAAAAATTTTTTACCTTATTATAAATATGGTGTTATAAAAATAGGTTGGTATATTACCAATGCCTATACAATAGAGGAACTTATATAATAGACTTTTTTTAAATGTTATTATCATCTTTACTTTTAACTCCTATAGTAGGTGTACTTTCCATTTTAGTTACTAAAGACAGTGGAATTTCATTAAGAAATATTAAATGAATAGCTTTAACTACATCAATTGTAAACTTTTTAATTTCTTTAGTAATATTTATATTATTTGATTTTAGTACAAATCAATTTCAATTTGTACAAGAATATCATGAAATAAGTTATTTTGATTTTTATTTAGGTGTGGACGGTTTATCAATATATTTTATATTATTAACTACATTAATCATTCCTATTGCCTTAGTATCTAATTGAAAATCAATCACAAAACAGGTAGAATCTTATGTTATCATAATTTTATTGTTAGAAACTCTTCTTTTAGCGGTTTTCTTAGTATTAGATATTTTACTATTTTACATATTTTTTGAAAGTATTTTACCTCCATTATTTATATTAATAGGTATATTTGGGTCAGATAATAGAGTAAAGGCTAGTTTTTATCTATTCCTATACACATTATTAGGTTCTTTATTTCTATTACTATCTATATTAGCAATGTCATCTATTATGAGTACTACGGATTTTGATACGATTTTTAAAGGAAATTTCCTTTATTTAACACAGCTTTTTTTATTTTATGGTATTTTTATAGCTTTTGCCGTAAAAACTCCTACAATATTTTTAAACACTTGACTTTTAAAGGCTCACGTTGAATCTCCTTTAGGAGGAAGTATTATTTTAGCAGCAATTGTTCTTAAATTAAGTTTATACGGTATATTAAGATTAATTTTACCTATATTACCTAAAGCTTATATGGAATATACTTACATAATATTTTTAATAGGTGTTATTACTATAGTATATGCTAGTCTTAGTACATTAAGAACAATAGATATTAAAGAACTTATAGCATATAGTTCTGTTTCTCATGCTGCCGTGTATCTTTTAGGTGTATTTAGTAATAATATACAAGGTATTGAAGGTGCTATTAACTTAGGGTTAGCTCACGGATTGGTGTCACCTGGTTTATTTATTTGCGCAGGAGGTGTATTATATGATAGATCTCATACAAGAGTAATTTCTTATTATAGAGGAGTTACTCAAGTAATGCCATTATTTGCTATACTATTCTTTATATTATGTCTTGCAAATTGTGGAGCTCCTTTATCGTTAAATTTCATAGGAGAATTTTTATCATTATATGGAGTATTTGAAAGATCATCGTTATTTGGTGTATTTGCGAGCTCTTCTATAATCTTTTCTGCAGCATACACAATATATATGTATCAAAGAATAGCATTTGGAGGTGCTTATTCAAGAATGTTTAATTTTAGTATACCAGACTTAACTAAAAGAGAATTTACAATATTATTCATTTTAGTTATACCTACGGTATTCTTTGGTATTTACCCTAGCCCTATACTAGATGCAATTCATTACTCAGTTTCAACTTTAATTTATTGTTTTGATTTTAATGTTATTAGTTAAAACAAATATTTTTTGTATAAAAGATTCTATTCTATATGAATAGAATTCATACTGGTAAATGATTTCTATACTTTATACTATCTAATTTAACTTTATCCACTGTAACTTATTATTCTATATGGTATATTTAAGGTATATTTTTATCTCATATCCATATATAAAATATATACAACTTCTTTTTTTTTAAGAAATCCTTCTATACAGAAGAATCAATGGGAGAAGATTATTTTAAAGCCCATTATAATATAATGTAATGTATATAGATTATATATACTATATAAATATATAATTATATAGGCTTAAAAGAGATAATGTAATAGAACTTTAATAATTTTGTACGAATACAATATATATCTTATATATAAAAAAAAATTTGTTTTTTAAGATTAAACATAGAAATATTCTATGATTTGAATTCAAATCAAAAAATTATTATTTTAATAAAAATCTAAATACTATAAGAGTATATTTATGATCAGTAAAAAATTTTTTTTCCAACACTATATTTATTTAATCTAATTATATTTTCGAAAAAGTTTTATATAGGTATCTTAGATTTTTTTAACTTATCCCGTAATCTTAGACCGTTTTTTTTCTATAACTATACAATTTTTAAGTCAACATCAAAAGCTTTATTAAAAAAAAAGTATTTTTAGTAATTCACATATTTATTATAAATTCCCAATTAAAAAGAAATATTAAATTCATATTTTAACTATATAAATATTATTTCGATAGTAAATACCTATTGAGTTTCCATGAATAAGTTTAATATAAAATGCTTAATACAAATACTTCATAATATATAGTAAAGAATTTTTACTAAAAAAAATAACGTTTTACAAAAAAGTAGTGAACACTTACTGATCTATAACAAGTAAAGACTTTGTAATTACTTTCTTTTATTATAAAAAGTAGAACAGAATTTTTTTATTAAAGAATATTTTTCTATTAAACATACCGCTATTTAATAGGTAAGCAGTATATAATTTAAATCTAGAAAAATGATTTATAATAATGGCATAATAAATGACCATAAAGTATTATTCTTGTAATCAAGATAGGAATTATTTAAAAAGATATAAATTCTACTACTATAAGTATAGAACTGTTTAATATACTCTATATTCTAGTATTAGAAAATTTTTTAATCATATTTTATTAGAATTTTTTACAGATTTTTTTATAAAAAGGATATACTTTTTCTTTACAAAAGATGTAAATTATTTTTCCAACTTTATAAGACTTTCTAACTTTACTATATAATCTGTAATATTCCCATACAAATAACACAATGCTTGTAAGCATTATAGGTATTGTAATTTCTGGAATATTAAGCATTAAATAATTTAGATTAAAATCAATACATTTAAAAGAAATTAAACATGAAAATATTGTTAATAATATACGAAGAATACTAAAACTATTTATTGTAATTATGGGAAATATTGAAAGAAATGTATTTTGATTTTCTTCAACAGCTCTTTGATTTTCTTCAGCAGCTCTTTGATTTTCTTCAGCAGCTCTTTGATTTTCTTCAGCAGCTCTTTGATTTTTTTCAATCTCTCTTCTTTTTGTTATTTCTTCTTTAATCTCATCCATTTTAGTTTGAAGCTTTTTATAAATATTAAAACGACTTTCTGCTTCTTCTTTTATATATTTCTCTAATTGTTCAATACCCTCTTGTCTAGTATTTCCACTCTCTTCGTCAAAATACGTTTCGTAATGCTTCATTATTTGTTTCATTTCTCAGTTTTGTGACTTATCAGGAAGATTCTCATCTAAAGCTTTAGCTTTTCGAATAGTTTTTAACTCTTCTACAGTAGCCCTATAATCTGCAATGATCTTTTTATATGGTTTCACATTTGTTTTCATTTCTGATAAAAGCTCTTGCATAGATTTTGTATCCCAACCAGTAGATTGTAAACCCACACTATAAAATTTATGTGGGCTAGGGCTATATAAATTTAATGGTGCTATTTTATTAAATATAAAGGATTTATATCTATATAAAATTATTGTTCCTGAAGTCATAACAAAAACTTTTCCAAAGATACAGATTCTACAACAATAGGCATAGAACTGTGTAATATACCACAAATTTCTGAACATTGACCATAGAATGTTCCTAATCTGTTTATAAGAACAGAGAATTGGTTAAGTCTTCCAGGGTAAGCATCACATTTTACTCCTAATGCCGGAATTGCAAATGAATGTATAACATCTGCAGCAGTTAAAATAAATCTAGTGTGAGTAATTTCAGGCAGTATAACTCTATTATCTACTTCTAGCATTCTTAATGCTCCTTCTTCTAAGTCAGATTCAGGAACTAAGTATGAATCAAACTCAATAAAATCTCCGTCACTGTTTAAGAAATCTGGGTATTCGTAACTTCAATATCATTGGTGACCTTCTGCTAATACAGATAATGAAGGATCTGTAACTTCATCCATTAAATATAATAATTTGAAAGAAGGGAAAGCGATTAATACTAAGATTAAAGCAGGAGTAATAGTTCAAATTAATTCTATTAATGTACCGTGGTTAAGATATTTATTACTTATAGGTGCTTTAGAATTATCAAAGTTTTTAATAATAGCTCCTTGTATTCAACCTACACTAAATAAAATGGCAACTAAGTAATACATAATATTATCATGTAATTCTACTAAGGCTTCCATTTGTGGGCTAGCACTATCTTGGAAGTAAAGTCCTCAAGCTCTAGGTGCATCACAATAAGTAACAGATGAATAACAAATAAATAATAACACTAATAATAAGAATGAAATATAAATTGGATTCACTCTCTCTTTATATAGGTTATAATATATAGATATAGCATTTTTAATCTCTTTATTAGAATATAATCTATATAATATACCTGTTGTAGCAAAAATAGATGCATCTGTTACCAGGAACAATTGAACTGCATGATACATATAATGATCCAGTTGACCTGAATCATCAATACATTCTATAGCAACATTTACTGTTTCTTTAATTTTTAATTGCTCATCCCCATGTTTTCTTACAATTAGTGCTTCTTCAGAACGTAGCATATTAGGATTTTGAGTCTGCAATCTAAATCCTACTATCTCATTTATTAATGAAACTCTACCTTGATCATTAATATTTAGTAAATTGTCACCTCTTTGTCTAACTCCCATTGGATTGTTATTATTTTGTTCTTGTAGATTTCATGCAGTTTCTCTCATAGTAGTATTCAAATATTCACGAATTTTTAACTGTAGACCTGGTAGATTTAGCGAATTTGCACTTTGTAAAGGTAAACTAGTAAATGCATGAGGTTTAGGTGGATTGTGTAATGCTCATTCTAAACCTGGGGCACATTTATCTTTAAGTATACGTAAGTAATCACTAAATAATTGAGGAACAGCTCAAGCATATCCAAATATAGCTTTACCTTTTACAAGTTGTAAGTATACAATATGTAAGAAAAGTGCTGTAGCAATTACAGATACAACAGAACCAATACTACTAATAAAGTTTCAACCTGTAAAAGCATCAGGGTAATCACTAATTCTACGAGGCATACCCTGTAATCCTAGGAAATGTTGAGGGAAGAAAGTTAAATTAACTCCTATAAATAAAACTCAGAAATGAGCTTTAGAGTAAGTTAAGTTATAATCTAACCCTAAAATTTTAGGAATTCAGAAATATCATCCACTATATAAGGCAAATACAGCCCCCATACTTAAAACGTAGTGAAAATGAGCAACTACGTAATAAGTATCGTGGAAAGCAACATCAAGTGATGCGTTCGCAAGAACTACACCTGATAACCCCCCAATAGTGAACATAAATACAAAACCTAAAGCAAATAATAATGATGGTATAAAGTGTAAAGAACCACCATAACAAGTGGCTAATCAAGAGAATATTTTAATACCAGTAGGTACTGCAATAATTAAAGTTGCAGCTGTAAAATAGGCTCTTGTATCTACATCAAGACCAACAGTATACATGTGATGACTTCAAACTACAAATCCTAGAATACCAATAGAACACATGGCGTAAACCATTCCAAGGTATCCAAAAACGCTTTTATTAGAATTAGCTGAAATTGTAGTACTTATTATACCAAATCCAGGAATAATTAAAATATAAACCTCTGGATGACCGAAAAATCAGAAAAGATGTTGGTATAAAATAGGGTCACCACCACCTGCTACCTCAAAGAATGAAGTGTTAAAGTTTCGATCTGTCAACACCATAGTAATCCCACCGGCTAAAACAGGTAAAGATAATAGTAATAAAATAGCTGTAATAACAACTGCTCATGCAAATAAAATTAATTTATGTAATCTTATTCCAGGACTTCTCATATTAAATGTTGTTGTCATAAAATTCATAGCTCCAAGAAGACTTGATATACCAGAAAGATGTAATCCAAATATAGCTAAATCAACACTTGGACCACTATGACTTTGTATACCAGATAAAGGTGGATAAAGAGTTCATCCTGTACCTACACCGTTCTCTATTCCTCCTGCAAATAAGAAAAGAACGATACTAGGAATTAATAATAAGTAACTAATATTATTAAGTCTAGGGAATCCCATATCAGGACCTCCTAATCCTAAAGGAAGAAGAAAGTTTCCAAATCCTCCTATTAAAGCTGGCATAACCATGAAGAAAATCATAATAATAGCATGAGCAGTAATAATACTATTATATAATTGATTATCAGCAATATACTGAACACCAGGTCCTGACAGCTCTAGTCTTATTAATACAGAAAAGGCAGTTCCTACTAAACCTGAAAATAGTGCATATATTAAATACAATACACCAATATCTTTAGCATTTGATGATAAAAATCATCTTTCAAATCACATGCTAATTCCCGATGTTTTTAAATTTAAATTATCATAAATATTTTCTTTAGATAATATAATTTGTTTTTTAGAGTCGTAACTTGTAGAACCTAATAAGGAAATCACACACCTCTAAAGTGTTAACGTTATTTTTAGAATACAAAAGTATTTTTGTACCTACTTTTTTTTATATAATGTTGTTATTCCTCTATGTAAGCATCCTATGTGAGAGATAGGAAATTATTATATAAATATACTGTAGAGGGTACTATAAAAATAACATTATATTTAAGGTTATATCATAAAGATATACCTTTTCATTACTATATTCATATAGTAATGATTTTACAATAATTTACCATTCGCTACCTATTTTTAAGTAGTCACTGGCATAAAAAGTAATAAAATATTATAAAATAACCTACGTTTTATATACTATATTATATATGAATATATATATATAGTACACCAATTAACTTAAACGAATAACCTAGTCATTATTTTTTAAGTATGAATAAGCTTTCTTTTCCTTAACTAAATAAGGGGTTTTCACTTTTTTATTAAAAATTCTTTTTTTTAGAATGTGATTTTTTTTTCAAAAAAGTACAAAATATGTGATTTGAACACTTACTTTTTTTTTACTAAGATACTCTATCCGTTAATTGGTTTTAGGGATATGAAGGAGTTGAACCTTATATTTATGATCTGCAATCAAAATGCATAGCCGTATGCAACATATCCCTTTTTTCATTTTTATTTTTAAATAGATTTTATAAAAAAAAAATTACATTTATATACCATTAATATAAATGTAAAATAGAAAATAGCTAACCTATAATATGATATTACTAAATAATTTGCTATCTTCATTTTTGTGAAAAAAAAGTATACTAGTTAGTGAAATAACTAAAAAAAAGTAGTTATATTGACTACCACAGTGAGATCGTAAAAATTTTACTTAATGTAATTCTAATGCATCTTTTATATAAGAACAAGATAAAACTACAAAAACTTGAGATTGTATGAAAGCAATACCTAACTCTAACCCTGAGAAAGCTATAATAAATGCTAATGGTAATAATCCTAAGAAAAAGAAAATTACACCTGAACTCATTATATTATAAGTAAATCCACTAAGTATATTTAATAACATGTGACCACTTAGAACGTTAGCAGCCAATCTTAACCCTAAAGAAACATTACGTGCTAGATATGATATTGTTTCAATAATAACTAATAAAGGTAATAAACCTAAAGGACAACCAGCTGGAACAAATAAAGAAAAGAATTTTAATCCGTGTTCTTTAAATCCTAATACTGTAGCACCTAATACTACAGTAAAACTAAGAGAAAATGTTAATATAAAATGAGATGTTGATGCAAAACTATAAGGTACCATTCCTATTAAATTGTTAATTAATATAAAGATAAATAGTGCATACATAAATGGGAAGTATATTTGACCATTTTTGTTGTTAATTTGATTAACTACAATACTATGTATTGTAGCATATAATGTTTCTTGACTTAAAGATCATTTGTTAGGTGTTATTTTAGAATGGTTAGTAGCTAAAATACTAAAGTAGAAAGCTAAAAATGCAGCTATTACCATGTATAAACCTATATTTGTAATTGATAAATTCATATTAGCTAATAAAGGAGTATCTATACTAAATAAATTTCTTATTTCAAACTGATCAAGAGGACTTATTATTGTGTTATAATTTAACATATATAAATAATATATTTAGGGGAGAAGTACAAGCGTATTCTTCAAGATGATAATTGTACTTATAAAAGTGCTAATTGTAATTAATAATAAAGATAATAATTATACAAAGTCTTAGTTATAATTAGACATAGTACTAATTTTACTTATTTCAATAATGAAAAATAGTTTTTTTTAACAAATTATAATTGTTTATTTTTAATAATACCAGCTATTATATTAAGCTAGTTCTAATCATACAAAATAAACAGGAATATTTATATGTTACAAGGTGGCTTTATGTTTAGTATACCTATATATTTATAATAAAAATTGAATATTATGAAA
>Ga0207647_10004399_pt1 | contig 10448 bp, 8 predicted proteins | sample KBSCornC2_FD_184295 | JGI IMG/M metagenome (GOLD analysis project Ga0207647, IMG submission 184295) | Corn rhizosphere microbial communities from Kellogg Biological Station, Michigan, USA - C2 (SPAdes) (version 2) | ecosystem: Host-associated > Plants > Roots > Rhizosphere ...
GGCAGCGCCAGCGGCTGGCCAAGAGCGGAACCCGCCTCGCGCTGCAGCGCCTCGAGCTCGGGGTCGGCCGAGACCAGCCGACCGGTACGGTCGAGCCGGCCGAGCACCGGCCTAGGTTCGATCGGCGCGCTAGCCATGGGCCTGCCCAAGACGATCCAGCGCCGCGCGATATTGCGGCGCCGTCAGCAACCACGAGCGCGCCGCTTGCACCTGCTCGTCGGACATGCGGTCGAACAATTCGATTGCGGCGCCCGGGTCGGAGATGCCGAGCAAGTCGCCAATCCTCGCGAGCAGGCCCGCGCCGAGTTCGCGCGACACACCGGCCATGCGCAGCAGGGCCATGACATGGGGGGCTTCGCTCGAGAGCAGCTCATCGATCGCCGAGTCGGTCGGCAAACCGGCACGGTGCGCCACCACCTCGGCGACGAACGCGACCTCGCCTTCCTGCGCGGCAGCAAGCACAAGCTCGTCGGTGAGCCCACCGGATTCGTCGAGGAAATGGACGAGGCTGGCGATTAGGGAATCGGCGCCCCGCTCCTCGTCGCGGCGGTCGAGCACGCGTTCGGCAGCTTCGGTGAGTTCCTGGTCCGCTGCGGCGACACCGCGGCTGGCCGCAAGCTCACGCCGAAGGCCGGCAGCCACCGCATGGACCAGCGCATCGGCGCTCGCCGGGGGCAAGTCATCGAAAGCGATCAGGCACTGGCCGAAGCGGTCTCGGCGGCGGCCACGGCCGAGGATCAGCGCCATCGCCGCTGCAGCGACAGCGCCATAATCGTGGCTGACCAAACCCTGAAGGACACGCGCTTCGCGGCGGCCGCTGCGGGCGCGGGCGGCAGTCCCGATGCGCTCTTCGTCGGCACGCCGAAGCAGCAGCGTCATGAGGCCCGGCTCGTCAAGCAAACCCGATTCGGTGAGAGCTGCGATCAGCGCTGCGTCGCCTTCATCATTGGCGGCGATGCGGCCACTCGGCAGCTCGGCGCGAATGGCATCGGCGACATCTCCAACCAGGCAGTGGAGCATCGCGGTCATCAGGGCGCGTTCCTGCTCGGTCAGCCGCTTGTCGGGATCGAGGAAGAAATCGCGCCGGACGGTCGACAGCCGTCCCCGTCCTGCGCCGCGCGCAGCCGCGTTCCCGCCCGCTGCAGGAGCAGCAATGGGCCATTCTTCCGGCATCATCAGCCGGGGATTATCCGTTTTCAGTTAACTTCGCGTCAACTGGAGGCGAATGGCGCACGCGCTGCACAATGAAAAAGGACAGCGCAGCGTAGAGCAGAATTGCGAGAAGATAGGCGGTCCACACGCCGCCGAGCGCGAAGGGAATGGCGAGAAAGATCGCGTTGCGGCGCGAGAACAACCACAATTCGCCGCCGGGCGGCATCGCGGCCTTCTCGATCCGCGCCGCTTCGGCAAACGCGCAGCCGGCAGCGGCCGCGACGAAGGCGCCCCAGCCGGTGCCGTGACGCATCTCCCAAAGGCCGATCGCCAGCAGCGCAAGGCCCGCAGCCGGCCACAAGGCCAGGCGGCTGAACATGCGGGCGGCAAAAGGTCTCAGCCGAATGCTCGCGAGCCGTGCCGCGATGAGGTCGAGGGGAGTCGACAGCAGCAGCATGACCAAGCCCGCACCGAGCCAGCCGCGGGTGAAGCAGATCGCGCCACCTATGGTCAGCGCAACCGCACCCCAGACCAGCCAGAACGGCCGCACCGCCGTCTCCATCAGCTGCTCGGTCGCGAAATCCTCGACCAGGGGAAGCAGGAAACGGCTTGCCCAGTCGGTGCGCCCGGCGCGCGACGCGTGAACCAGCCGTCGCTGAAAATCGCCCAGCTGGTCGGCGCTCTCGACCAGCAGCGGCTCGCTTGCCGGATCATGGAGCGCGACGCGGCGGGCGCCGTCCTGGATCGTTCGGCGCAGCAAGGTGGACTGGAGATCCCAGTCGCCGAGCATCGCGGCGGTCGAGCCGAGCAGGCGCGCGTCGACAACGGCAACGCCAGCCCAGCGCGACTCGGCGTCAATCCGCTCGAACGCCTGGTGCTGCTCATCGTCCGGCATGGTGGCAACGGCAGATTCGGGTTCAGCCACCAGCGTCATCACCAGGTCGACCGGCGGCGCGATGCCGTCCCCGATCACCAGGATCTGCGAGCCCGCCTCGAACCGGCTGACGGCTTCGCTGACGTCACTCACCGGGAACACGCCGATGCCGTCGAGGCGAAGGCGCTCAAACGCATCCTGCAGCGCCTGGGGCACGCGCTCGACGACGACGACGATCGGCGCGGCTCCGGCAGCGGACGCGCAGCGCACCTGATATTCGACGAGGGTTCGGCCGGCGAGCGGAAGCAGCGCGCGCAAGCCGCCGGTGTCATCTTCCTGATAGGCGCCGATCAGCGCGCCGACGGCCATTTAACTAGTGTCCCTCCCCTGGATCGTGAGATCCTCTCTAATCGCTTTCGTGCATCGTCAAAGATGGTAAACTGCCGATTACGATGACACCCACACCACAGCGCGCCGAACGATTGCCGAAGGCGCAGGACGCGGCAGAACCCATCGAGCTGTTGAGCGCGGCGGCGGACTTCGTCGAGCCCTCGTTCGACGAAGAGCAGTGGCGCGAGCAGTCGGCCGAGGAACGCGGCACCGGTGGACGGCAGGTCCTCGGCACCGCGTTGACTCTCCTTGCGGGACTGTGGGTCGCCTATACGGCGTGGTCGGCCGGACGCACGCTTGCCGGGCAGCCGCTGTCGTCGCCGCTGCTCGCGCAGTGGGTTGCCGTTGCCGCAGGGCCGCTGGCGCTGCTGGGCCTCGTCTGGCTGATGTTCGGCCGCACCCGGCGCAAGGAAGCGGAACGGTTCACCCGTTCCGTGGTCGCGATGCGGAGCGAAACGCGCTCGCTGGAGGCGCTGCTGGAAGTGCTCTCCCAGCGGATCCACGACAGCCGGTCCGAGCTCGGCATGATCTCCCAGCATCTCATGCAATTGGGCGACGATGCGACGGGCAAGCTTGGCGGCATCACGCGCGAGTTCGACAGCAGCAGCGAGAAATTGAAGCGGCACGGCGAAGCTCTCGACCGCGCCGCCGAAGCCGCGCGGACGGACATCGCGGTCCTTCTGGACGATTTGCCGCGGGCCGAGCAGACGGCACGCGCCGTCGCCGAGCAACTGCGCGCGGTCGGCGCCGAATCGGCGGACAAGGCGGCTGATTTCGGACAGCGGGTCACCGACCTTGCCGAACGGACTCGGAGCGCCGACGAGCTCGTTGCCGAGGCAACCGAGCGGCTTGCTGCGCGGCTGGCGGAGATTGAGGCAGCGGGCACCAATGCCTCGGCGCGCGTGGCGGAAGCCGAGGCGGCATATTCCGGCACACTCGACGTGCTGCTCGAGCGCACGTCGAACACCCTCGAACAAATCCGCACCGGCATTGATGTCCAGGCGGGCGCGGTAGCGGCGCTGGTCGCTCAGGCTTCGGCCGGCATCGGCAAGGCGGGCGCCGTCGCGGCCGAATCGCTCGCTGCCAATATCGACCATGCGAACAACTCGCTTGGCGGGCTGACCACCCGCGTTGCCGAGCAGGACCGCGCGTCGCAGCGGATGATCGCCGAGATCGAGCGGGGCCTCGCGCTGATCGACCAGCGCTTCACAGAGCTCGCTGCAAACGGCGACGAACGCGCCAACCGCTTCCTCGAATCGCTGACCCGCGCCCGGAGCGAACTCGACACGCTGTCCGCTCACGCGTCGACGCAAGATGATGCAATCGGCACGCTGTCGGAGCGCACGGAAGCGCTGCGCACGAGCATCGAGCGGCTTGCCCATGAGATCCGGGAGAATGTCGGGATTGCGATCGGCGAGGCGCAGGGCAGCGCCGACCGGCTCGCCGAGGCGGCCGCCGCGGCGCGGCCGGAAGTCGGCTGGCTGCGCGATGCGACGGTCGAGACCAGCGAAAAGCTTGGCGCGACCAGCATGCTAATCGTCGAGCAGCACGAGCGCTTTGCCGCACTGCTGTCGAGCGTCGACAGCGGGGTGGAGGACGCCCAGTCGAAGCTATCCGAACTGGCGTCGACGCTGGTCCAGGTCGAGCGCGAGGCAACCAGCCTCAGCGCGGAAACGGGACCGGCGCTGATCGCCTCGCTGGTTCAGGTCAAGGAAGCTGCGGCCCACGCGGCCGACCGGGCTCGCGAGGCGATCGAGGCCGTCATCCCCGAAACCGCGGGCAAGCTGTCCGACGAAGCTGCACAAGCGCTCGAGCGGACGATTCGCAAGGCCGTGGAGGACAGCCTGAGCAACGTCGAAACCGTCGCGACCCAGGCCGTCGAATCCGCGCGCGTCGCATCCGACCGGCTGACCAGCCAGATGATCACGCTCGGCCAGACGGCATCGGCGCTCGAGGCGCATATCGAGCAGACCGGCAAGGACCAGCGCGAGAAGGACAGCGAAGCCTTCGCCAAGCGGGTCGCACTACTGATCGACTCGATGCACTCGGCGGCCATCGACGTCGGCAAGATCATGGCCGACGAGATCGACGACAAGGCCTGGAGCTCATACCTCAAGGGCAATCGCGGGGTGTTCACCAGCCGCGCGGTGCGGCTGATCGGCGGCAGTGAAAGCCGCGCCATCCGCGCCCATTACGACAGCGACAGCGAGTTCCAGCGCTCGGTCAATCGCTACGTGGCGGATTTCGAGTCGATGCTGCGCCGCGTCCTCGCCGAGCGCGACGGCGGCATGATCGCGGTGACCTTGATGTCGTCGGACATGGGCAAGCTCTATGCCGCCCTATCGCAGGCGATCGACAAGCTCCGCTAAGCGCGGTGATAGAAGTCGAGATCGTCCGGCGTGATCCAGCCGTAGGTCCAGTTCGCATAATATAGAGCGAACAGCAGCGCGCCGACGATGGCCGCCTTGAGCAGATGGCGCTTGAGATGGAAACGGTGCGGCGCGCTCTCCGCCTGGCCCGTGACCTTGGGCGTCCCCGCCTCCTCGTCGGTCATCACGCCGAACGGCAACAGCAGGAACGCGCTGAAGGCAAAAAACAGGAAGTAGATCGCAATAATCGACGTGAACTGCATGGCCGGTCAGGCGACCTGCAGGAGCATGACTTCGACCAGCGGCTTCTTGCCCGTCCACAATGTCGCGCAGCGCCGCACCGCGAGCCGCACCGACTCGCGGGCCTTGTCCTCGTCCACTCCGGGGCTGTAGGCGCGCTTCGCGGCGTCGGTCGCATCGGCGATAAAATCGTCACGGTCTTCCTCGACCGGCACGCCGAACGGCCGGATCAGCGGAGTTCCCGCGAGCGCGCCATCGTCACCGACCGGGAGCGCCACGGTGATCAGGCCGCCATAGCCCATCCGCCGCCGCTCGTTCACGGTCGACCCGTCGGCCGGCAGGATGATGTCACCGTCGAGCACAAGCTGGCCAACGCGGACCTCGTCGACTTTCCTGGGCTCGCCGGGCGCGAGGCGGATCACGTCGCCGTTCTTCTGTACGACGGCATGGGCGACACCATGGCTGAGCGCGAGCCGGGCATGTTCGGCGAGATGGCGTGCCTCGCCGTGCACAGGAATCACGATCTCCGGCCGCACCCATCCGTACATCTCGACCAGCTCGGGCCGGCCGGGATGGCCTGAAACGTGGACATGGGCCTGCCGCTCGGTGACGATCCGCACATCGAGCCCGGAAAGCTGGTTCATGATGCGGCCGATCGCGACCTCGTTGCCGGGGATGATCCGCGACGAGAAGATCACGGTGTCGCCAGCGCTCAGCTTGAGCTCGTGGTTGCCGCTTGCAATCCGGCCAAGGGCCGCGCGCGGCTCGCCCTGCCCGCCGGTGGCGATGATCAATACTTCGTGACGCGGCAGCCGCATCGCTTCATCGAAGCTGATCGGCGGCGGGAAATCCTTCAGATAGCCGGTTGCCTGGGCGACGCGCAGAATGCGCTCGAGCGATCGGCCGGCGATACACACCTTGCGCCCGGTTTCGACGCCGACCCGGCCGATGGTCTGCAGCCGCGCCGCATTGGACGCGAAGGTGGTGACCAGCACCCGTCCCTTCGCTTCCGCGACCTTGGCCAGCAGCCCGGCGTGGACGCTCTCCTCGGAACCGGACGGCTTGTCCTGGAAAACATTGGTCGAATCGCACACCAGAGCGAGCACGCCGCGGTCGCCGATCGCGCGCAACGTATCGGGACTCGGCGCTTCGCCGATCACCGGCGTCTCGTCGATTTTCCAGTCGCCGGTGTGGAACACGTTCCCGAAAGGCGTTTCGATGAGCACGCCGTTGCCCTCGGGAATCGAGTGCGACAAGGCGACGAAGCTGACGCGGAACGGACCGAGCTCGATGCTTCCGCCCCGCTCGACGATGTTGAGCTTGACGAGCCCAGTCAGGCCTTCCTCTTCGAGCTTGCCGGCGATCAGGCCGGCGGTGAACGGCGTCGCGAACAAGGGCGCCTTCAGTTCCTCGGCGAGATAGGGCAGCGCGCCGATATGATCCTCATGGCCATGAGTCAGGATGATCCCGGTCAGTCGCTCCTGCTGGTTCTCGATGAATTCGAGCTCGGGCAGGATGAGATCGATTCCGGGATAGTCCGGGCCCGCGAAAGTCAGGCCGAGGTCGACCATGATCCATTGGCCGCGGCAGCCGTAGAGATTGACGTTCATGCCGATCTCGCCCGAGCCGCCAAGAGCGACGAACAGCAGTTCCTCTCCGGGGATCATGTTCAGCCTTGCACTGCCATATCGTACAGCAAGCTCAACCCCTGGATGGTGAGATCGGGTTCAATCACGTCGAACGCCTGGGTGTGCTTGTCGAACAGCGCCGCGAGCCCGCCGGTGGCGACGACGGCCATCGGTCGGTCAAGTTCGCGCCTGATGCGCTCGACCAGCCCTTCGATCATTGCGATATAGCCCCAGTAGATACCGATCAGCATCTGGCTTTCAGTGGTGCGGCCGATGACGCTCACGTTCGCCGGCGCCTCGATGGCGATGCGCGGAAGCTTGGCCGCAGCGCTGACCAGGGCGTCGAGGGAAAGGTTGATGCCGGGCGCAATGATGCCGCCGCTATAAGCGCCGGTCGCGCTCACGATGTCGAAGGTTGTCGCGGTGCCGAAATCGATGATCAACAGGTCTCCCGCGTGCTTCGCGTGGGCAGCGATGGCGTTGAGCGCGCGGTCGGCACCGACATTCTGCGGCTCGTCGACGTCGAGGTGCAGTGGCCACGACGCGGCACCCTGCCCGGCGACGAGTGGCGTCAGGCGAAAATACTTCTCCGAGAGCACCACAAGATTGTGCAGCGCCCGCGGCACCACCGTGCCGATGATCACACCGCTCACGTCAGCGCGGGACAAGCCCTCCAGCTCCAGCAGTTGGTGAAGCCAAACCGAATATTGATCCGCCGTCCGGCGCGGATCGGTGGCGATGCGCCAGCGCGCCTTGATCTCGCCATTGCCGACGAGCGCAAAAACCAGGTTCGTGTTGCCGACATCGACCGCGAGGATCATGGCCGCGCCCTAGCCGCCACCGGTGCCGTTCACAACTCGACGTCGCCAGCGCGGACCATAAGAAGTGCACCGTCGTCGCCGCGCAGCCGCAAAGCACCATCCGGCTCAATTCCATCGAAGTGGCCGGTGACGGACTCATCGGCACTTGAATGGACAGTCAGTAGCGTGCCGACCGGATGGGCGCGCGCAAGCCAGGCCTGGGCTAGAAGTCCCGGCTCGCTCCGCCGCCACAAGCCGAGCAACCTCGCAAAGCTTCCCGCGAGCAGCGGCGCGAAGGCCTGCGGCAAGAGATGCCCGTTCAGGGAAGCGCCTTGCCGGTCCGGCAGCTGAGGTGCGCTCGCGAGGTTCACGCCGAACCCCACCGCCACCCGATCGCCGCTGCGCTCGAGCAGGATGCCGGCGAGCTTCTTGCCGAGCAGCATGACGTCGTTCGGCCATTTCAGCATCAGCCCCTGGCCGGGAAGCGCAACGTCGATCGCCTCGACCAGTGCAAGTCCGGCGACGAGCGAGAGTGTCTGCGCCGGCGGATCGCCTGCGCTTAGCTGGACGAGGGTGCTGCCGTAAAAATTGCCCGGCGCTGATAGCCACGCCCGGCCCTGGCGACCCCTGCCTGCATGCTGCTCCAGGGCAACCAGCCAATCGCCTTCGATTGCACGATGATCTGCGATCAAATCGCTATTGGTGGATCCGGTGCGCTCGACAATTCGAATGCGGGTCAGAACAGGCTTCCCGCAGCTTTGTCGGTCAGTGACCCAAGCGGGCCGATCAAAAGATAGCCGAGCGGCGAGACGAGCAATGCCGTGATCAGGATCAGCAAACCCTGGACCGGCGCACGAACGCGGCCGTAGGGCTCTCCCGGCGCGTCCATATACATCACCTTGACGATCTTGAGGTAGTAATAGGCGCCGATCACCGCGCCGATGAAGCCGGCAACAGCGAGCGCGACGAAGCCCTGATTCAAGGCGGCGGTAAACACCAGCAGCTTGGGCCAGAAACCGAACAGCGGCGGTACGCCGGCAAGGCTGAACATGAAGATTGCGAAGGCGCCAGCGAGCATCGGACGGTTCTCGGCAAGGCCGGAAAGGCTGGCAATGGTTTCAACCGGTTCGCCGTTGGCGTCCCGCATCCACAGGACGCAAAGGAAGGCGCCAATCGTCATGACCACGTACACGGCCATGTAGAACAAGACGGCCGACGCACCTTGAGCACCGCCGGCCACGAGGCCGACGAGCGCGAAGCCGACATTGTTGATCGACGAATAAGCGAGCAGCCGCTTGATGTTGGTCTGCCCATAAGCGGCGATCGCGCCAACGTAGATCGAGGCCAGCGCGGCGAAGATCGCAATCTGGCGCCAGGCATCCGTCGCGGGGCCGAAAGCCTCCACGCATACCCGGGTCGCGAGCAGCACCGACGCGACCTTCGGCGCCGACGCAAAGAAGGTCGTGACTGGCGTCGGTGCGCCTTCGTAGACGTCGGGCGTCCACATGTGGAACGGCACGGCGCTCGCCTTGAACGCGAGGCCCGCAAGGACGAAGACCAGGCCGAACAACAGCCCGAGCGTCGGAGCGCCACGCCCGAACGCCGCGGCGATGCCGGTGAAGCTCATCGTGCCGGTGAAACCGTAGAGCAGTGAAATGCCGTAGAGCAGGATGCCGCTGGCGAGCGCTCCGAGAACGAAATATTTGAGACCGGCCTCGGCCGAGCGTTCGTCCTTGCGCAGATAGGACGCGAGCACATAACCCGCGAGGCTGTTGAGCTCGAGCCCGACGTATAGCGACGCAAGGTTGGTGGCCGAGACCATCACCGCCATGCCGACGGCAGCGAAGACAATCAGCACCGAATATTCGGACGCATGTTCGCTGCCTTGGTCGAACCAGCCATGAGCGGCGATGATTGCGATGGCGGCCGCGGGGAATATGACTGCCTTGCCGAAACTCGCGAACAGATCGGCAGAGACCATCCCGTCGAACAGCGGACCGGCGTGCGACGGGGGACCGATCAGGGCGATGGTCGCCGCGATCAGCAGCGCAACGGCGAGCCAGCTGACAAGGGCTGTGCCGCGTCGGCCGGTGAAGGCGGCGAGCATCATCAGAACGAGCCCACCGAGCGCCAGGATGATTTCCGGAAGGAGCGGCGCGAAGCGGGCCATCAGTGCGCCGATCCTGAATGATCATGGTCCATGTGCATTGCGCCTGCGCCGAGTGCCAGATGCGAATCGCCGGCGGGCGCAACATGCTCGAGCCGGGCAGTAATCCGGCCGACGTCGTTGCGCATTGGCCTCAGGAAGCTCTCGGGATAGACGCCCATCCACAGCACCGCGAGCGCAATCGGCGCGAGCAGCCACCATTCCCTGAGGCTGAGGTCGGGCATTGCCGCCGCATCCGCATTGCGCTGCGTTCCGAAGCAGATGCGCCAGTACAGCCATAACATGTAGGCGGCGCCGAGGATGATGCCGGTGGTGCCGGCAATCGCCGCCCAGCTCGACGCGCGATAGGTCCCAACCAGGCTGAGGAACTCGCCGACAAAATTGCTGGTGCCCGGCAGGCCGACACTGGCCATGGTGAAGACCATGAACAGCAAGGCATAGCCCGGCATATTGTCAGCCAGTCCGCCGTAGCGCGCGATCTCTCGGGTATGCAGGCGATCGTAGATCACGCCGACGCACAGGAAGAGCGCGCCCGAGACAAGACCGTGGCCGAGCATGACCATCATGGCGCCCTCGATGCCCTGGCGGTTCATCGCGAACAGGCCGAAGCTGACGAACGCCATGTGGGCGACCGAGGAATAAGCGATCAGCTTCTTCATGTCGGTCTGCGCGAGCGCGACGAGGCTGGTGTAGACGACGGCAACACCGGACAGGACGAACATCAACGGGATCCACTCGGCCGAGCCTTCCGGGAACATCGGCAGCGAGAAGCGGATGAAGCCGTAGCCGCCGAGCTTCAGCAGCACACCGGCAAGGATCACCGAGCCC
>Ga0207647_10004400_pt1 | contig 10445 bp, 9 predicted proteins | sample KBSCornC2_FD_184295 | JGI IMG/M metagenome (GOLD analysis project Ga0207647, IMG submission 184295) | Corn rhizosphere microbial communities from Kellogg Biological Station, Michigan, USA - C2 (SPAdes) (version 2) | ecosystem: Host-associated > Plants > Roots > Rhizosphere ...
TCGAGATCGATCACCGGGACCGGTGCAAACTCGAGAAATTGCGCGGCGGATGCGGGATCTCCGTCGCCGCCGTTCACGAGATACACGGATTCGATGTTCGGCGCATGCTTGAGCAGCATCGCGAGGAAATAGCAGTTCTGGAAGATGCCGTTTTCCCAGATCGATTGCTGCCCCTTGCGCAGGTAGATCGTCACACCGACGTTCAGCTTGTTCATGCGACGACTCCCGGTGCAACGCAATTCCGCGCATTTTTGCCGGTCAGCGCGAGCAGGCGGCGCGCGTACACGGAGCAGTTCGCGGTTGCGCGGGGCGCGAGCGACACGAGAAAGCTGCGCGCACGCTGTGTGTAGTATTTGTGCTCGGTGTCGTGGCGCTGAACGGCGCGCAGCAGTTGCACCGCGCCCGCTTCGATATCGGATTCCGGGTAAAAATAACCGAGGCTCGACAGCCACGGCGAGTTATGGATGAGCGGATAGCCCCCGTACAGCGCGTCGAGATACAGGATGTTCTGATCGTTCTGCCATTGGTGCGCTATCAGAGCGTCCGCGTTCTGGCTCATGAACCCGGCGAAATCGTGACGGCCATCCAGCCGCACCCGCTCGGCGCGGCTCAAATCCATCGAATTCAGGAGAAACGAGAACGACGCGTGCTCGCGCATTTGGATGCTGTTGAGCACGTGCAACCCGCGAACCGCGTGCTGGTCTGCGCGAAACGCCGCCTCACCGATGAGCATCGGGATCACGCAGCATTTCACGACCGAAATATTGGGCTCGAAGACGGCGAAGCGCAGCCCACGCGGGCCGGTTTCGCCGCGAGTCGAGCGGGATTCGTATCCGAAGCGCAGTCCGGCCTGTTCGATCGCCTGAATACGCTGTTCGATAAACGTGCTGTCCCACAGAAACGGCACTTCGTGCACGGGGCAACGGTGCAGGGTGCGCAGCATCGGCATCAGCGTGCGATCCTTGCCCAAAATCCAGATTTCGTCGCAGCGATTCGCGCGCGAGAAATATCCGCTGCGTTGGAATACGCTTGGCTCGACAAGACCCACGTAAGGTTGACCACAGCAGAAGAACACGACCTTTTTGCCTTGCGCTCGCGCATAGTCGAGCCACTCCACGTCGAGCCCGCCGCCCATTTCGAAGATCACGTCGGGCGGCTCCGGAAGGTCGCGTGGCGCGACGAGCGGAATGTCGCCGGCGAGTGCGATGGCTTCCGGCGGCAAGGATGGCTGGTCGCCGCAGTTCAGAAGCACGATATCCGCCACGAAAGGCAACTCGCGCAGCAGCTGCACAAAATAGAAGATGTTCTGACCTAGCCCGTTTTCCCATATGGATTGACCCGCGTGCGTGAGTACGGAAATTCCAATCTTCATGTTCTGGTTCTCAGGGTTTTCGTTATGTTGAGTAGCGACTCAAATAATCCGGTTATCGGCAGGGCGGAACAGTGAAATACGGGAAAATTTTCCGGGCCAAGTCAGATACTCAAAGCCTCGAATCATGCGTTACTCATTGACTCAAGCATCATTCGAGCGTGATGTCCACGCGGCGATTCTTCGCGCGTCCGGCCGGTGTTGCATTGCTCGCAACGGGGTTGTTCTCGCCGTAGCCGCGCACGTCGAATTTCTGTGCCGCCAGGCCATGTTCACGCAGATATTGCGCAACGGATTGAGCGCGCCGCTGCGACAACTGTTGATTGTGTTCGGCGGTGCCGGTCGAGTCGGTGTAGCCGCTGATCGTCACGGTTTTGAATGGTGTACCGTGTGCCGCTTCGATCAGCGCATCGAGCTTGTCGCGAGCATCCGCCTTCAGTGTCGATTTGTCGGTGTCGAAGTTGGCGTCACTATCGAGTGTGATGTGCTTCGCGGTAACAGGGGCAGCCGCGACGGGCGCCGGGACCGGCGCAGGTTTTACCGCGGCCGACGGCGCGGGCTGAGCCGGCGTCGCGCACTGGAATGTCAGGATCCGCACGTCCCGCGGATTCTGCTCGTCACCCAGCGGTGCGACTGCTTCGAGCGGCTGCACCTGCTTTTTGCCGCAGATCTCCACCGCTTCGGAATAGCACGCTTCCTGCCCTTCGAAAAGACCATGACAATCGACGCGGTATGCCTGTTGCCCGTTCGGCATGCTGACGCGATACGCATTCCACGTCGGGCCTTGTGAAGCGCAAGCCGCCAGCAGCACGGTTACACCGATAACAAGAAGGGATTTCACTGACATTTTTGGTTTCCTTGTTTGATTTGCCTGATCGGTTGCGCGGAACGGACCTGAGAGATCGTCCATTCCGCGCGTCACAACGTCATCGCATTACGGCTTCGTTGGAATCCTTACCACTGGTAGGACGCGCCGACGCCGTAGGACTGACCGCCGCTGCTGATACCGACACCGCCGCGCACCTTCAGGTTGTTGGTAATGCGCGCGGTGAAGCCGATGGCCGTCGCGCCGTAACCCTGGAAGCTCGCACCGCCGATACCGACCGAAATCGTCTTGCCCTGGTCGACATCGGGGATCATCGTCAACGCAGTCGCGGCAGCGACACCGCCGTATGCCTTGCGGGCAACCGAATTGATGGAGTTGCTCAGGTCGTTCCGCACGTTCTGCAGTTGCGACATGTTCACGCCATCGGTCGGGTTGATGCCCGGCCCGACGTTGGTCAAACGGCGTTCGTTGCCGGCCGAGCCGATGGACACGGTGTTTTCCTGGTCCGCGACGGAATCCTTGCCCAACGCAACGGAATTGCGTCCGCTCGCGATCGCACCGGCGCCCAACGCGGTCGCGTTGTCGCCCGATGCAGTCGAGTCGACGCCCATCGCGCTCGATTTCGCGCCGGTCGCGTTCGCGTGGTAGCCGATCGCCGTTGCAGCATTTCCAGCGGCGTTTGCCTTGTTGCCGAATGCGGAAGCATTGACGCCCCCGGCGGTCGCGTTCACGCCAATCGCGACAGCATCGGTACCCGTTGCGCCATCGTTGTTGTAGTTCCCGCCTTGCGTGCCGTTGTCGTTGATGCTGACGTAGTGCGGCTTGGCCGCACCGATCGCGCCAATTGCAGTCGACAGCGACGTGATGCCGGTGCTCGTGCTCGTGCTGAGCGAATCAAGCCCGCTCGTGACGGTGGAAAGGCCCCTCGAAAGCGAACTCATACCGGTGGACAGCGACGACATACCGGTGCTCGTGGACGTGCTCAGGCTCGACACGGCAGTGCTGGTCGAAGTCGACAACGAGCTGACGCCCGTGCTCAGGCTCGATACCGAGGTCGACGTCGAAGTCGAGAGCGACGTGACCGAACTCGTCACGGTCGACAGACCCGTCGACAACGAAGACACGCCCGTGCTCAGCGAAGAAATGCCGGTGCTGGCCGACGTGCTCAACGACGACATCCCGGTGCTCAGGCTGGAAATTCCCGTCGAAGTCGACGTCGAAAGCGACGACAGGCCGGTACTCAAGCTCGAGACGCCCGTGCTCAGCGAAGATATGCCGGTGCTGGTCGACGTCGAGAGCGAATCGATTCCGCTCGTCACCGTCGAAAGTCCTGTCGAGAGCGAGCTGACGCCGGTCGAAAGCGAGCTGATACCGGTGCTGGTCGAAGTCGACAGCGAGTCGACCGAGCTCGTCACCGTGGAGAGGCCCGTGCTGAGCGACGAAACACCGGTGCTCAGGCTGGACACCGCCGTGCTCGTGCTCGTGGACAGCGACGACACGCCGGTGCTGAGCGAAGAGATGCCGGTGGAAGTCGACGTCGACAGCGACGAAAGGCCGGTGCTCAGGCTGCTCACGCCCGTCGACAGCGACGACACTCCCGTGCTCAGCGAAGAAACCGCCGTGCTCGTGGAAGTCGAGAGCGAATCGACACTGCTCGTCACCGTCGACAGGCCGGTGCTCAGGCTCGACACTGCGGTCGACGTGGACGTGGACAGCGACGAAACACCGGTGCTCAACGACGAAATCGCCGTGGAAGTCGACGTGCTCAACGAATCGACGCTGCTCGTCACGGTCGACAGGCCGGTCGACAGCGAGCTGATGCCCGTGCTCAGGCTCGAGATGCCGGTACTCGTGGAAGTCGAAAGCGACGACACGCCGGTACTGAGGCTCGATACCGCCGTGGACGTCGACGTCGACAGAGAAGACACGCCCGTGCTCAACGACGACAGGCCGGTAGACAGCGAGGAAATGCCCGTGCTGGTCGATGTCGACAGCGAGCCGATCGCGGTGGACGTGGACGTGCTCAACGAATCCACGTTGCTCACGACCGTGGACAGCCCCGTGCTCAACGAAGAAATTCCCGTCGACGTCGAGGTCGAGAGCGACGAAACACCCGTGCTCAGGCTCGAAACGGCGGTCGAGGTGGAAGTCGACAGCGACGAGATTCCCGTGCTCGTGGACGTGCTGAGCGATTCGATCGACTGGTTCGTCGCATCCAGCTGCGAACCATTGATTGCGTCCGTGCTGTCCTTCGAAATCTGACCGGCCGCCACGTTCGTCACCTGGCGTTCCTGGCCCGGTGCGCCGACGCTCACCACGCCGACCGGATTCGCACCCGCGAACGAGTATGTCGTGCCGCCGATCACCGCACTCGGCGTCGGGTGTGCGACGTCCGTGATCGAGCCTGCACCCAATGCGACCGAATTGTCGTTCTTCGCATTGGCGCCGTCGCCGATCGCGACCGCGCCCGCGCCACTGGCGGTGGCGTTCGTGCCCGCCGCCAACGCATTCAGGCCGGTTGCACCGTCGTTGTTGTAGTTGCCTTCCTGCACGCCGTTGTCGTTGACGGAATAGTAGTGGGTCTTGCTTGCAGAAATAGCGGTGGACAACGAAGAAATGCCGGTGCTGGTCGAGGTCGACAGTGACGATACGCCGGTCGAAAGCGAATCGATCCCGCTCGTGACCGTCGAAAGGGCGGTGCTGGTGGACGTGCTCAAGCTGGAAATGCCGGTCGACGCACTCGTGCTGAGCGAAGAAACACCGGTGCTCAGCGAGCTTGCCACCGTGGAAGTCGACGTGCTCAGTGACGAAATGCCCGTCGATGCCGAGGTCGACAACGACGAAATCCCGGTGCTGAGCGACGACACGCCGGTACTCAACGACGAAATGCCGCTGCTCGTGGACGTGCTGAGCGAATCGACGGCACTCGTCACCGTGGACAGGCTTGCGCTGACGCTCGAGATCCCGGTCGAAGCAGAGGTGGAAAGCGACGAGATGCCCGTGCTTGCCGACGTCGACAGCGAACCGATGCTGCTCGTGACGCCCGAAATGCCGGTGCTCAGGCTCGAAACTGCCGTGCTGGTCGACGTCGACAGCGAATTGATTCCGCTGGTGACCGTGGACAGACCCGTCGAAGCCGACGTACTCAGCGAAGAAATGCCCGTGCTGAGTGAGTCAATGCCGCTCGTCACCGTCGACAATCCGGTGCTGGTCGACGTCGACAACGACGACATGCCGGTCGACAGCGACGAAATGCCCGTGCTCGTGGACGTGGACAGGGTTTCGATCGCCGTATTGGTCGCGTAAAGTTGCGAGCCGTTGATCGCATCGGTGCTGTCCTGCGTGATCTGGCCCGCGGCCACGTTGGTGATCTGGCGTTCGGCATCCTTCGCGCCGACGCTCACGACGCTTTGCGGATTTGCCCCTGCGAACGTGTACGCATTTCCACCGATCGTCGCACCCGCAGTCGGCGTTGCGGCGCCGGTAGCGGAACCGGAGCCGAGTGCTACGTCGCCGGCATTCGTGGCCGCTGCGCCCGAGCCAATCGCAACCGACGTTGCGCCGGTCGCGTTCGCGTTATTGCCCACCGCGACGCTTGCCGCGCCGCCCGCCGTTGCACCGACACCTGCTGCCAGCGCGTTGATACCGGTTGCGCCGTCGTTGTCGTAGTTCGCGCCTTGTACGCCGTTGTCGTTCACGGAGTAGTAGTGCGTCTTGCTCGCTGAAATCGCGGTAGACAGCGAACTCGTTGCGCTCGACAAACCGGTCGACAGAGAACCAATCCCGCTCACGACGGTGGAAAGACCCGTCGAGGTCGACGAAGAAACGGAGCTGATGCCGCTTGCGATCGTGGACAGGCTGGCCGACGTTGCCGTGCTGAGCGACGACATACCGGTCGACAGTGACGACACGCCCGTGCTCAACGATCCGATATTGCTGGTGACCGTGGACAAGGCGGTGCTGGTCGACGTGCTCAACGACGAAATGCCGGTCGAAGCCGAAGTCGACAGCGACGACAAACCGGTGCTCAGCGAACTCACGCCCGTGCTCAGGGACGAAACGCCCGTCGAAAGCGAGGACACGCCCGTGCTGAGGCTGGAAACCGCCGTGGAAGTGGACGTGCTCAGGCTCGACACACCGGTGCTCAAGCTCGACATTCCGGTCGATGCGGACGTGCTCAACGACGAAATGCCGGTGCTGGCGGACGTGGACAGCGACGCGACGTTGCTGTCGGTGGTCGAAAGACCGGTCGACAGCGAATTGATGCCGCTGGTGACGGTCGACAGGCCCGTACTGGTCGACGCGCTCAGCGACGAGATCCCCGTCGATGCCGACGTGCTGAGCGAAGACACGCCGGTGCTCAACGACGAAACACCGGTGCTGAGGCTCGACACCGCCGTGCTCGTGCTCGTGGACAGCGACGACACGCCCGTGCTCAGGCTGGAAACGGCCGTCGACGTGGAAGTCGAAAGCGTGTCGATCGCGGTGTTGGTGGCGAAGAGTTGCGAGCCGTTGATCGCGTCCGTGCTGTCCTGCGTGACCTGTCCGGCGGCGACGTTCGTGATCTGACGTTCGCTGCCCGGCGCGCCAACGCTGACGACGCCCGCAGGCGCGGCGCCCGCGTATTGATACGTCGTGCCGCCGACCGTGCCGCTCGCGGTCGGAACAGCCGCGGCGGTCACGGAACCATTGCCCAGCGCAACCGAATTCGCGGTCGAGGCACTGGCGCCCTGGCCGATCGCAACAGCGTTCGTCGCGGTGGCCTCTGCGCCGTCACCCACGGCCACTGCGCTTTGTCCGGCAGCATTCGCGGCATAACCAACGGCCGCCGCATTGCTTCCCGCTGCGGTGGCGCCGACACCTGCCGCGATGGCATTGATGCCGGACGCCCCGTCGTTGTTGTAATTGCCGCCCTGGACGCCGTTGTCGTTGACGGAATAGTAGTGCGTCTTGCTGGCGGAAATGGCCGTCGAAAGCGAGCTTGCAATCGTGGAAGTCGACGTGCTCAACGAGGAAACGCCGGTGCTGAGGCTGCCGATACCGGTGCTCGCGCTCGTGGACAGCGACGAAATATTGCTGATCGCGCCGGACAGGCCGGTGGACAGCGAGCTGGCGGTCGTACTGGTGCTCGTGGACAGCGACGAAAGACCGGTACTCAGGCTGGAAATGCCCGTCGAAGCGGACGTGCTAAGTGAGCTGACGCCCGTGCTCAACGAGGACATGCCGGTCGAAGCCGAGGTCGACAACGACGACAGGCCGGTGCTCAAGCTCGATACGCCGGTCGACAGCGAGGACACGCCCGTGCTCAGGCTGGACACAGCGGTCGATGCGGAAGTGGAAAGCGACGACACCGCCGTGCTTGCGGACGTGGACAGCGACGACAAACCGGTGGACAGCGAGCTCACGCCCGTGCTGAGCGACGACACGCCCGTGCTCAGGCTGGAAATCCCCGTGCTCGCACTCGTGGACAGCGAATCGACCGCGAGGTTCGTTGCATTGAGTTGCGAACCGTTGACCGCGTCGGTGCTATCCGGGCTCAGCTGGCCGGCCGCTACATTCGTGATTTGTCGTTCCGAGCCTTTCGCGCCGACACTGACGACGCTTTGCGGGCTGGTGCCGGCAAACGCGTATTGCGTGCCACCAATCGTTGCGTTCGGCGTCGGATTGGGCGTGCCGGTCACGGAGCCGCTGCCCAGTGCGACATCGTTCGCATTCGTCGCCGTGGCGCCCGAACCGAATGCGATGCCACCGCTGGCCGCTGCGGCGGAAGCGTTACCCAATGCGATCGAACCGGTGCCCGTGGCGCTGTTCGAATTGCCCATCGCGAGTGCGCCCGTGCCGTTCGCCGTATTGTTCATACCGACCGCGACGGCCCCATCGCCGATCGCCGAATTCGGATCGCCGATCGCAACCGCGCCGTTACCGCTTGCGGTCTGCTGGTTGCCGATCGCGACGGCGCTGCCGCTCAGCACGGCCGACTTCGAACCGATGGCCACCGAGCCGGGGCCGGCCGTTGCCGCGACGCTGTTACTGTCGCCCATGGCGACGCTGGACGCAGCCAGTGCCTGCGAGTCGTAGCCCACCGCGGCGGCATTCGCGCCGGCCGCCGACGCCCCTACGCCTGCGGCAATTGCGTTGACACCGGTTGCCCCCTTGTTATCGTAATTGGCGCCCTGTGTTCCGCCGTCATTGACGCTGTAGTAGTGCGTTTTGTTCGCATCGACCGCGGTGCTGAGCGATGCGACGTTGCTGTTCGTCGTGGACAGGCCCGTGGACAGGCTGCCGATACCGGTCGATGCCGAAGTCGACAGCGAGTTGACCGCGCTGGTCACACCGGAAATGCCGGTGCTCAGCGACGAAATCCCGGTGGATGCGGAAGTCGACAACGATGAAAGGCCCGTACTTAACGACGAAACACCGGTGCTCAACGAGCTGGCGGCCGTGGACAGCGACGACACGCCCGTGCTGAGACTGGAAACGGCGGTAGATGTCGACGTGCTCAGCGAGGAAACCCCCGTCGACAGCGACGACACGCCCGTGCTCAAGCTGGAAACAGCGGTCGATGTGGACGTGCTCAACGAATCGACGGCCTGGTTCGTTGCGTTGAGCTGCGAGCCGTTCACGGCATCGGTGCTGTCCGGCGTAAGCTGCCCGGCCGCGACGTTCGTGATTTGACGTTCTGCGTCTTTCGCGCCGACGCTCACCACGCTTGCCGGTTTCGCGCCTGCAAACGTGTACGCATTACCGCCGATCGTTGCGCCCGCGGTCGGGTTTGCCGCTGCCGTCACCGAACCGGAGCCCAACGCCACATCACCGGCATTCGTCGTTGCTGCATTCTGGCCGATCGCGACGGAACCGGCCGCCGCGCCGTTTGCCGAATCGCCGAATGCCACGGCGCTCGTGCCGCCTGCGGTCGCATTCGTGCCGACGGCAATCGCATTTACGCCGGTCGCGCCTTTGTTGTCGTAGTTTCCTTGCTGCGTGCCGTTGTCGTTGATGCTGACGTAATGCGTGCGCGTCGTGGACACGACCGTGCTCAGCGACGCGACGTTGCTGTTCGTCGTGGACAGTCCCGTCGAAAGGGAAGACACGCCTGTGCTCAGGCTCGATACACCGGTCGACAGCGAGCTGATACCCGTGGACAGACTGGAAACGCCGGTCGACAGGGAGCTAACGGCCGTCGATTCGGAAGTGGACAGCGACGCGACGTTGCTGTTCGTCGTCGAAAGGCCGGTGCTGAGCGAACTGACGCCCGTGCTCAAGCTCGACATTCCGGTCGATGTGGAGGTCGACAGCGAATCGAGGTTGCTGTCCGTGGTGGAAAGGCCGGTGCTCAGGCTCGAAACAGCCGTGGAAGTCGACGTCGACAGCGAGTCGATCGCGGTGTCGGTCGCGAAGAGCTGCGAACCGTTGATTGCGTCGGTGCTGGTGCCCGTGACACGACCCGCGGCGACGTTCGTGACTTGCCGTTCCGCGCCGACCTTGCCCACGCTCACGACGCTCGATGGCGTGCTGAAGCTCGATTTCGATACCGCGATTCCGGGTCACGGCCCCGTGCTGACCAAGGACAACGTGAGAACGTTTCATCGGAATCTGGTCACGCTCCGGCAACGGATCACGGATGTCGTCAAATCCGGAGCGAAGCAGGAGGAGTTCGGCGCGAAGCTCAAGACCGACGACCTGGGTTGGCCGTTTCCGCCCGAGCGCCTGCGGGAGTTGTGGGACGAGTTCGGCGCCGGTCGATAAGTGCTGGCTGCGGCCCTATAATCTCGCAGTTCTTATCAGGGAGGCCTCATGAAGCGGCATGTCTCAGCGATGCGGCTGTTCGCAACCTCGGCTCTTTCGTTGCTGTTGATTGGCTGTGGCTCCGGCAGTGCGCCAGCTCCGGCGCCCGCGGCACAATCGGGTGCGCCCGCGGCCCGCAACAGTCATCAGGACTGGCCGACCGGCGACTACAAGGTCGCCGAAGGCTGGCCGAAGCCCTTGCCCGACACGGATCACTCTCACGCAGGTTGGACGTGGGGCTCGTTTGGCGGCGTCTACGCCGAGAACCCCGATCGAATCTGGGTCGCGATGCGTGGAGAGTTGCCGCTCCCTGATGGCGCCAAGCCGTGGACACCGTATGTCGCCCTTCAGCCACCACGCGGTAACTCCACCGGCAACGGAGATGGGATAACAGCGACGTGTCAGCCCGAGCCGAAACGCGGTTGGGAACGTCGGTTCATGCATTCGATCATCGTGTTCAACCAG
>Ga0207647_10004402_pt1 | contig 10445 bp, 10 predicted proteins | sample KBSCornC2_FD_184295 | JGI IMG/M metagenome (GOLD analysis project Ga0207647, IMG submission 184295) | Corn rhizosphere microbial communities from Kellogg Biological Station, Michigan, USA - C2 (SPAdes) (version 2) | ecosystem: Host-associated > Plants > Roots > Rhizosphere ...
CCCGCCGCGCCGAACAGTTTTAGAAAGTCACGACGTCCGACATCGCCTTGAGGATTCTTCTCTCTCTTCGACATGATCGCTCCTGTGACACTGCGGGCAAACGGGGGTGAGGACGGAGAGGCCTATGCCTGCTCTATCCCGGCGCTGCGCCGCGTTCAGCGCTCAATCCGGTGAGTATTCGGAGAGCCTAATGTTCCCGCCTACTATGTGGCAAACGAAATTCATTGACATTTAAGCGCAATTTTTATGCTATTAGCGGCCATGGATATTGAACTCGCTCGCACGTTTATCGAGATCGTCTCGACCGGGAGCTTCATTCGCGCCTCGGAGCGCTTGAATGTCGCACAGACCACCGTCAGCGCCCGAATCCGCAACCTCGAGCAACAATTGGGCCGACCACTCTTCGTTCGGCATAAGGGGGGTGCTTCGCTCACTCCCGCGGGTGAGCAATTTCTGCGCCACGCCCCGATGTTCGTCCAACTATGGCAACGCACCCTTCACCAGGTTGCCGTGCCTCCGGGACGACGGGCCGTCCTGACGGTCGGCAGCGAAGTCAGCCTTGCGCAACCTCTTCTGCTCGACTGGGTCCGCTGGATGCGCTTATCGCTTCAGGATATCGCGCTGCGAGTGCACGTCGACGTGCCACAGGATCTCATCAACCAGGTCGCCTCGGGACTGGTCGACTTGGCTATCATGTACGCACCCCCGCACAGACCGGGTTTGAAAATCGATCTGCTTTTGGAAGAAAAACTCGTCCTCGTGACGACCAATTCCGATGGGCGTGTCGTGGATGAATCATATGTTTATATGGATTGGGGGCCGGATTTTGGACTTCACCACGGGATGAATTTCCCGAGTGCCGCGCCGGATCTTTCCTTCGATCTGGGTCCGCTTGCGCTGAATTATGTTCTTGCGACGGGCGGCTCTGGATATTTCAGAATGAGCTCAGTGCAATCTCACATAGAAGCAGGCCGGCTTCATCTTATGCCTGAAATGCCGCAATTCTCGTATCCGGTTTACGCGGTGCAATCGGCAAGCGCGGATGAGAGCGTAGTAGGTCCTGCGCTAGCAGGATTGCATTCCGTCGCACGCGAGGAGAGGAGATAGCAGGAGCTTTGTTAGGCTTCCCCCTCGATTGACGGGAACAGCAGGTCGACCGTCGTTCCGATGCCTTGCTCGCTTGCGATGCGGATCCGGCCACCCACCATCTCCAACCATGCCTGCACCTGCGACAGTCCTATCCCTGTGCCCTTTTCTCCCTTCGTCGTGAAGAAGGGCTCGAAAACCTTCTGTAGTACCTCAGGAGCCATGCCGCAGCCGTGGTCCTCGACCCGAACGTAGGCGTAGCTTCCCGGCCCGGGCGGATCAGGTGAGGCGGTCGTCTGCACCAGTCGTCCGGTGGTGACCCGGACTTCGGAGTCATTTGAGACGGCATCGCGCGCGTTGATGACGAGGTTAAGCACGGCTGCATCGAAGAACGCGGGGTCGACCATGCAGAGCGGGACATCGGAACCGAGTTCGAGCTTGATCCTGACATCGGGTCCCGCGCCATACCTAAGGAAAGGCTCGAAAGACCTGAGGAACTCGTTCAGATCGCCGGCATGGGCATCGAGTTCCTGATGCTTTGCGAAGGCAAGCAACTGCGAGGTCAGCTCGATCCCTCGATCGATTCCTTGCCGCGCCGCCGCAATGTAGGCTCGCACGCGTTCGGGTTCGTCGGCTCGCTTTTCGGCGAGCCGCAGGCCGGATTCGACGACGGCCAGAAGGTTTCTGAAGTCGTGGGCAATCCCGCCCGTCATCTCGCCCAGGGCTGCGAGTCGGTTCGTCGCACGTTCACGCTGCTGGGCTGCTGTGGGCGGACCGAAAGGCATGTCCGATACATGAGCGCCGTCGTCGCGCTTTGCCTCGGATCGTGATTGAACACCGCACCGAAGAATATTGGCTGTCATGAAGATCGCCCCCAATTATCGACCACTGACGACGGCGAGGAATCTGGCGCTCCCGCTTCATCGTCGTATTCCATTCTCCTTTGCTGGCGGTCGTGTCTCTCATGTATGCTAAGCGCGCAGGACGACACCTTTCGCCATTATTTCCTCGACTGTCGGAAACGCCTCCAGGGCCTCCTCCGGGAGGTCGCCATTCGCTCCGTCAAGTTGGGTCCAGCCGTTTTTCGCGGGTTCGCCGACGATGATGCGGCCGACCATTCCGGCATGCTCATGCGGAATGCAGAAATAATCATAGACCCCCCGTTCGGTGAAGGTCACGGAAAAGGTCTCGTTAGGCAGGAGGTAGTCGGAGGCCCACGGTCGTGCCGCCTTGGGCATGCGCAGCGGCCGCCCGAAATTCTTCGGGCTGTACGCCGTCGTCGTGTGCGAGTTGCCAGGGTTGAGATTTGTCCAGCGGACCGTCTGACCTTGCTTGATGAGGACGCCGATAGGGTCGAACCACACCTGCGAGCCGTCGTCGCGCGCCTTCATTGCGATATCGACGATGTCGTCGGTCCACGCGACCGAAGACGAAAGCGTCAGGGCGGCGAAACCGCCGCCCGCGCAAAGTATCTCACGGCGCGTGAGTCTCATTTGGCGACCCGCGCTTCGTCAGCGGCCGAGGTATGCCACAGCACGACGTGGACATGCGGTTCCGGAACGCCTGGGTGCCCGGCATTGTAGTAAACGTCGACATGGTCAACGTTGCCCCCCGGCGCCGCGAGGTTATCGAAACGTTTGTCCGGATTGAGCTCCTTGATCGGAAGCATGTAGATGGTGCTGGCAAGCTTGCCGTCGTGGTCATAAGCGAGGAACGGACCGGCCGGCAACGTCGCCGGATCGACGAAGAGCTGGCCCATGCCCGGAAGGAAGTCGGGCAGTTTCACAAGCTTGCTGACCTGTTCGTAGGGAGCAGCCGGCGGCGATTTGACGACGTCACTGGCCGCCATGGCGCTAAACGAACTGGCCGTTGTCACGGCGACTGCGAGGGCAAGCTCTTTCATTACTGTACTCCTTGCTTGAGTGGAGGCGGCGCGGCAGCCGGAAAATTTGGAAGGTCCAAAATCCGACCCTATCGCGCTGACACGGCCCGTTTGGCCTCGCCTAAGCAAGGCGGAGACGCCCACATTCGTCAAACGAAATTAAATGTCATTTCAGTGCATTATTTTTGCGTCAGATTGTCGAAGGGCAACACCGAATAACTCCGAAACGACCGTCGCTATCGGCGTCGCTTGCTTTCGAATAGACCTTCACTACATTTCTGTTGCTATGCATATTCTTCTTAAAATTTTCCGAATAGATCCACGGCGCCTCAAAGCAGGCCTTTAGCCCGGACGCGAAATACGCTTCGCGTCCGGGAGCCAATATCCCAACTCAGCGCAGGGTGTCGCTCTCTGAGCGGACGCAAGCCTATCTTTCGCAGGAGACGAGCCATGGCTCAGCAAGGGAAGAATAACACGCCGTTAGAAAAGCAATTTGAGTCTGGGATCGATCCAGAAAACAGCCTGTTGCCGATGCTGATCGGCGGCCTTGTCCTGATCGTGATCGGCGCGATCATCGTCATGAATTTTGTCTAGCAGAGTCGCCCAAAACCAGCGCCTGGTGGGTGTTGGTTCGATCTGCGTTGCCAAACTCCCGCGTCCGGCTGCTCGGGAAAACTGCTTGTCCTTGTGTGATGGCGGAAAGCAGCGGTAGTCCGCCGCTCTTCAGGAAGGCGAGCGCCTCCCTGCCCCGTCGTCCAACGGCGGACCCTAGTGCCACAAAGGTGGCACGCCTTCGCCCGTGACGAAGATGACCCCTAGAAATAGCCGAGGATGGATTTGACCTCGAGATACTCCAAAATGCCCTCGAGACCGTACTCGCGTCCGTTTCCGGATCGCTTGAAGCCTCCGAACGGCGCGTGGGGATCCCAGGCCGGGTAGTTGAGATGCACCTGACCGGCGCGGATGCGTGACGCGACGTCTTTGGCACGGTCCATATCTCTGCCCTGCACATGCGCCCCGAGGCCATAGACGGTGTCGTTGGCGATGGCGACGGCCTCGTCTACGGTGTCGTAGGGGATGATGCAGAGAACTGGCCCGAAAATCTCCTCCTGAGCGATGCGCATGTCAGTGCGCACCTCGGAAAAAATCGTCGGTTTGACGTAGAGCCCGACGGTCATGCCGCCCGGACGTCCCTCTCCGCCGGCGAGAAGCTTCGCGCCTTCCGAAATGCCGACGCCAATCATGGCCTGAATCCGTTCGAACTGGGCACGGTTGGCGATTGCACCATGGGTGGTGGTCTCCAAGAGGGGATCGCCGACGACAATTTCATCTGCGGCCCGTTTGGCGAGTGACTCGACCTCGGTAAGCCGCGTCCGAGGCACGATCATGCGCGTCGGCGCGCTGCACGACTGGCCGAGATTCCGGAAGCCGGCGGCTACGCCCAGAGAGACGCCGCGATCGAGGTCGGCGTCGGGCAGGATCACGTTCGGCGATTTGCCGCCGAGCTCCTGCGCGACGCGCTTCACCGTCGGCGCCGCTGCCAGGGCGACCGCGATACCAGCGCGCGTGGACCCGGTGATGGAGACCATGTCCACATCTGGATGGGAGGCAAGTGCCATACCTACGCCTGGGCCGTCACCATTCACCAGGTTGAAGACACCGGCAGGGAAGCCGGCTTCCTCGATAGCCTCGGCGAACAGAAGGGCGCTCAAGGGAGAAAGCTCGCTTGGCTTCAAGACGATCGTGCAGCCTGCGGCGAGCGCCGGCGCTACCTTGGCGGTGATCTGGTACAGCGGCCAGTTCCACGGCGTGATCAGCGCGCAGACACCGACCGGTTCGCGGGTGACGGCGGTGTGGCCGCGCTGCTCGACGAAGGTGAAGGCCGTCAGGACATCGCGTGCGGCCTTCACATGGGCGATTGCCAGCGGAACCTGCGCGGTCCGCGCATACGCGATCGCCGCGCCCATTTCGAGGGTGAGGCTTTGCGCAATGAGTTCGCTGCGCGCTTCGAGCAGCGCCTGCAGCCGATCGAGCAACCCCGCGCGATATTCCGGCTTGGTCCGGCTCCAGGTGGAAAATGCCCGTCGGGCTGCGGAAACGGCCGCGTCCACGTCCTCCCCGTTTCCGAGCGCAAACCTGGTCACGACCTTTTCGGTGGGCGGATTGATCACGTCGCCCGTAGCGCTGCCCTTCGGCTCACGCCATTCGCCGCCAATAAAGAACCTATCCACGCGGCCGTTGCGGGACAGATGATCGAGGGGTGCGGTCATGTCACAAGTTCCTTCGGGATAATAAGCACTGAGGATCGGCAGGAACCACGGATTCCGAAACATCTGGAGATCGCTGGCCAGTGGAAATCCTTCCGGGAGTTCGGGTCTGGGCGCGCATCCGTGACCTCAGCGACAATCGTGGCCCCTTGAGCGTCGACACATGCGGGGCTGCCAGCTGGAGCCATGGAGCAGTAGCTACCGTCCCGCTTCCCGCGCGCGGCAGGCGGTCGCGAGTCATGTCGACCAGCCCACCCCAGCAGCAGTCGGAGGTCAGTTTCATTTTCTGCCACCAGTGCATCAGTTTGCATAGGAGCCTTGCAATGCCTGGAGATCGAAGTTCCTACCAGCCGCGGAGCCGCTCCCACCGCGCCTCGATTTTAGGGCTCGTTCCATCGACGACGTTGTAGAAGTCATGCTGGGCTGCCATCGCGCAGGCATGGTTGGGCAGGATCCGGATACGTGTACCAACCGGGAGAACCGGTATGCTCTTGCTGGAACCACTGCGCATCGCGAGGATGCCGTGCTCCTGGCTGGCTTGTGCCACCACGACATCATCGAGCACGCGCCCACTTTCGTCGCAGACCACGCCATAGCCCTGGTCGACGCGCTGGGTTGCTGTTCCGCGGTCGCGCGAGACGGCCATCCACCCCGCATCAACCAGCACCCAGCCTTTCTCCGGCTTGGCGCCGATCACGGTGGCCAAAACGGAGATCGCGATATCGTCGATGGCACAGACCCCCACCCCGTGCTGAACGAGGTCGAAGAACATGTAGACCCCGGCACGCAACTCGGTGACGCCTTCCAGATTTTCGGCAAAGTGCGCGGTGGGCGTCGAGCCGAGGCTGACGATCGGGCAGGCATGTCCTTGAGCGCGCAGGATCTCGGCTGCGCGCACAGTGGCCGAGCGCTCGTTCTCGGCTGCCTTCACCAGAGCATCGCGCGTGCTCAAACCGTACGACTCGCCCGCATGGGCGAGGACGCCGACGACGTGGGCGCCGGCCGCGACCACCCGGTCGGCGACCTCGATGAGCTTGGGATCGTCCGGCTTCAGTCCACCGCGATGGTCGTCGCAATCGAGTTCGATGAACACGGATGGAGTAACGCCCGTGGCCTTGCGCACATCGGCCAGCGCATCGGCCTGTTCAATGGTATCAAGCAGCAGCTTCAGGTCGACGCCGGTGCGGCGGCAGAGCTCCGAGGCACGCAGAGCCGAGGCCGGCGACAGGCCGACCGCATAGGTCATGTCGCGATAGCCGTTGCTGGCGAAGTATTCCGCCTCGGCGATCGTCGAGACCGTGATCGGGCCGGGTTCAGTGGGGAAAACCTGTCGGGCGACGTCAATGCTTTTGGCCGTCTTCATGTGGGGGCGCAATATGACGCCAAGCTTTCTGGCGTGGTCGGCGAGGCGGTTTATGTTGCGCTCGAGCTTCCCGCGATCAAGCAGCAGCGACGGTGTGACAAGGCCATCGATCTTTTGGACCGGTTCGAGCGATTTCGCGTTCATTTCCATGGTTCTCGACGTTCCTCATCACTAGCCGAACGACTGGTTCGCCAAGGCGAACATGCAGGCCGCACCGTCGGGCATTGGTCGCCGCCCCTTGACCATGGCGGTGGCCCCGCCGGCCCTCACAAGGCCAAGGCCTTCCAGCCAGTCGCCTAATCCATGTTCGCTATAGACGTCGATGCGCACGAACTGGCCGTTGAGCCTCGAAAGCTGGTCTAGGATCAGGCGTTGTGCGTCCTCGGCGCATTCGGCGGCCACCGGGCCGACAACGTAGCCGCGCCCGAACCTCCTGGCGATCGCGTACCCGGTGATCCGTCCACGGCGGTCGATCACCACCACGTCGCCCACATCGGCAAGCGCAACGACCATCGCTCCACGGGGCATTCCGGTAGCCCGTTCGTCGAAGGCGCGGAGTGCCGGCAGGTCTGATACCGTCGCCGGCCTGATGTCGGGAGAGGCGTTTGCGGGGACGGGGACGTTCAGTTTGCCCTGGTGCTGAAGCACGGTACCCCACACGGTGAAGCCGCGTCGCGTGTATAGCGTAAGCCCCTCTTCGGTCGAATTCAGCAGCACATTGCGACCATCCGTCGCCTCAAGCAACGCGTTGAAGAGCCGCGAGCCATTGCCGCCGCCTTGTGCGGAGCGGGTGACGATAATCATCCCGGCCGAGGCATAGGCCCGCCCGTAGTTCCACCACATGGCCGAACCGATCACCTCGCCTGCACGCTCGAGGACAAGGCCCTCGCCCACCCTGGCGGCAAACTCCCAGTCCTCGCTGCGGTAAGGCCAGCCCATTTCCTGCGACAGCTTCAGCGCGCCCGGCACATGGCTGATCTCGAACGGGGTCAGCTCGCTTGGATCGCCGACGATGTCACTATTAATCCCAACGGCCATGCGCAAGACGCCTTCGATTTACCCAGAGATCAAACCTCAAGGTGACGTCCGTCGCACAGATTTCGCCGCTGTTTTGCCCGCTCAGATCAGCGAGATTATTCGTTTTGGGCCATTTCTCGGCATACCAAGCTGCGCAAAGCGGCGAAGTATATCCGGCGCCTCGTATCGCCCCGCTTTCATCGTCTGGCGGTCCGTGTTGCGCCCGCACCGGACGCGATCCAAGCTTCACAAGCGCACAGTCGCAACACGCCCCAACGATGAACCGCTTATTCCTAAGGAGGTATTCGGGATGATCTACATCAGCGAAGAGGAATCAGCCGCCCTGGTCACTCATGAACTGGCTTTCGACGCCGTGCGGAGAGCGCTTGTTGCTGCCGCTTCGAAACAGAGCCTGGTCTTCCCCGCAGTTCTCGGACGTACACGGGAGGCGGCCAATACCTTCTCAATCAAATCCGGTTCCTCGAACGACCTTACCGGCGTTAAAATCGGCTCCTTCTGGTCGCGCAATCCGGCGCGTGGCCTTCCCCGTCACAACTCCACCATCGTGCTGCTCGACCAGGAGACAGGACGCCTCAGCGCCGTGGTCGAGGCGGGTAAGGTCAATGCCTATAGGACCGCTGCCGCCGACGCCGTTGCGGCGGACCTTCTCGCGCGGAGACAAGCTAAGGTCCTAGCGATCTTCGGCGCAGGCAATCAGGCGGGTTTCGAGGTGACAGCCCTTGCTCGCATCCGCAACATCGAGACCGTGTTGGTCGTGGCCACTCCCTCACCACGCCGCGACGCTTTCGTAGACCGGATCGGGAACCACGGCCTGACTGCACGCGCCGTACCGGCCGAAGAAGCCGTACGCGCGGCTGACATCGTGGTGACGGCGACACCCTCGCGCGAACCGCTGTTCGATGCGACGTGGGTGAAACCCGGAACTCATGTCGTGAGCATGGGTTCGGATGCCCCGGGCAAGCGCGAATTGGCGAGCGAGTTGTTGTCGAGGGCAAGCCTGTTCTGCGACCTGCCCTCGCAGTCCCTCCAGATTGGGGAGTTCCAGCACGTCCGTGACGAGATCGGCGCCGGCGTGCTTAGCGTAACATCCATCGGCGACGTCATTGAAGAGCGTGCACCCGGACGTCGCTTGGAAGACGAAATCACGGTCTTCGACAGTTCTGGTATCTCCCTGCAGGACCTCTACATGGCCGAGGCGCTGATCCGCGCTAAGCTTCGCCGGTGATCTCGCCTGGGCCTTTGACCGATGTCGACCACGTACCTTTTCAGCCAAACGAGATCTTGCATTCTGCTTCTAGCCATCGAGCAAGATCGTGAGCATTCCCAGATAGTTCCCTCGGCCCTATCCATATGAGCCCGTAGTGGCTTCCGTCGAGATCGAAGCCCGCCGGTGCAATGAGCCGTTCTCTCTCTATGTCGTCGGTTGCAAGGACCAAGGGGCTGAGGGCGACGCCCAACCCCGCCGCTGCGGCTTCAACGATTAGGAAGTGGTGGTCGTAGAAGCGGATTTCCCTGGGGCGCGGTACCGAGGAGTGGATGGAGAGCCAATGCGACCAAGCGTCTGGCCGGGTCTTTGAACCCAGGGCGACATATTCTCCCGATGCAAACGCGGGCATGAGCTGAGGGCTCATGACTGGCCCCACCTTCTCAGGAAAGAGGCGCCGGACATGCCAGGCGTCGGGCAGCCCGAAATCGAGCCGGCGAATGGCGAGATCTACCCGGTCGCGACGGAACTCGACGGGACCGCCACCCACCGACAGATGTAAGGCGATCTCGGGATGCGCACTGTGGAAGTTTGGCAGTCGCGGAATGAGCCAACGCATCGCGATCGAGGGTTCGCAGGAGAGAACCAGGGCGTTTTGCTGAACGTTGGCAGCCCGCAAGCCTTCGACCGTTGTCGCCAATTCCGTGAAGAAGCGGCCAAGGGTAAGGTTGAGCGTCTCCCCGGCCGTCGTAAGGCGCAAACCTCGGCCACTTTTCTCAAAAAGCTTGAAGCCAAGGTCTTCGGACAGCTTGGTAATCCGACGGCTGACGGCACCATGAGTCAAGGCGAGACTGTCCGCCGCCAGCCGGACGGTACCGAGACGAGCCGTCGTCTCAAACGCTCGCAGATCATCCAGTGAGGGTATTTCGGACCGCTTCATCGGTGAGTTTTTATCACCGATTCGACGTAGAAACTATCGCTTTCCAAGCGGCGTAGGATCGGCATGATTGAGCCATGCGAACCAATAACCAATATACGATCGGTATCCTCGCCGACGACCTGACCAGCGCCGCGGATGGTGCCGGACCGTTCGTCGAGCGAGGTTTGCGAGCTGTAGTCGGCCGAGCCTGCTTGCCGGCGGAGGAGGCAACGATCGTCGCCGTCGACAGCGGATCGCGATCTGCTACCGGCTTGCAGGCTGCGGAACTCGCGGCGAAGCTTGCCGCGCAGCTCGCTTCGCGCCATGTCCTCTATAAGACCGTGGACTCCACGCTGCGGGGCCATGTGGCGGCTGAACTGGAGGCCGCTTTCAAGGCAAGCGGTCGCAAGATGCTTGTCTTTGCTCCGGCGTTCCCTGCGGCAGGTCGCACGACCGCCAGGGGTGTTCAGCTCGTTGACGGCGTGCCGGTATCGGAGAGCGCCTATGGTCGCGACCCCGTCCATCCGGCGCGGCAGTCACGGCTGGTTGAGCTTGTTCCGGCCTCCGCCAGCGACGTCGTCATCCTCGATGCCGCGACACAGGACGATCTCGACACGCAGATTGCCGCTCTGTCGGATGAGGAATCGATCCTTTGGGCGGGCTCTCCCGGCATGGCGGCGGGCCTG
>Ga0207647_10004403_pt1 | contig 10444 bp, 10 predicted proteins | sample KBSCornC2_FD_184295 | JGI IMG/M metagenome (GOLD analysis project Ga0207647, IMG submission 184295) | Corn rhizosphere microbial communities from Kellogg Biological Station, Michigan, USA - C2 (SPAdes) (version 2) | ecosystem: Host-associated > Plants > Roots > Rhizosphere ...
CTCGAGCCGTCGCTACTTGAACCTCACAGCCAAAGCCACGGGCGGCCACGGAGGGCCGCCCCTACAATTCGTTCTCAGGCGCCTAGTATTTCCAGGTAGAGCCGGCGGCGGGTGGCAGTCATCGACAGGATGTCGCGCTCGCTCCAGCCGTAAGCTGACGCGAGCGAGTGAACGTCCTGCAATACTCGCTGTGCCCAATCCTCGATCTCGCCCCAGAGGTAAGAAAGAATGTCAAAGACTGTGGGCCAATGATGCGAACAAGCGGGACAGGTCAGAAGTATCTGAACCTCCGCTTGTGGATCAGCGTCAGCCATCTTTTGCCCCAAAAGCTTTACCACCTCGTCCGGGAGTGCCGATGCCGAAACTGCAACCCCATCGTTTCGCGCTTCGACACACCGCTCCATCAGAAGTTCCCGCGCGTGGCCTCCATCCCCCGCAACCGCTAGCAGGTCGTCGGTCGTCGGCACGCGGTAATCCACTTCGTAGCCGCCGGAAGTTAATTTCAGCGGCTCGGATGTGGCGGGCTTGGTCAACAAATCCTGCGTACTAAACGCGAGCTCGAGGCGCTCACCACATTCCGGACAACCGGCGATTGCCTCGAACCTCGATCCAAACAATTCCTGTCGCAGTTGCAGCAGCCCGCGATCGCGCTCGCCGATGCTGATCCTGGCCCACTCGTCCGTGGTTTTCTCCGGCCACGCCAAAGCCAGTAACGTCACGGCGCGTTGCAGCGGGTGTTGCGCGAGCCCCTGCTCCCACGCCGTGAGAAGATTAGTTGCGCTCAGAGCTAGCACTCCGCTCCTGTTTATGCCGGCTCAGTAAATGTCGGCTCGCTGGGTTCAGGAACTTCTGTGTCGCGTTCCCAACCTTCGTTCTCCAGTTTCAAGTGTTGGATTGCGATGGCGTTGGCGTTTGCATCCAGATCCGGTAACGACTGGAATTCACTCACCCAACAACGAAACACTTTGTAAGCAATCACGAGCTGCCCGGCTTCGTTGTAAGCCTCGATGATGATGTCTTTACGAAAGTCCTTCAGTGAGACTTCCGAGCCCAGGCCGGCGCCAAAGTTCCAAACTTTGTTGGCCCATTGCTCGAACTCCTTGTCGTGGGTCACGCCGCGTTCGAGAGTGATCGCTTCAAACTCCGTACGGCCGGGAGATTTCCGGCTGCTGCTGGGATCACCACCCTCGCGATGTTTGACTACTTCAGTCGTGCGCTTGAGTGCACTAACCTTGCTCACGCCGGCGACATACTTGGCGTCCCACTTCACGCGGAATTTGAAGTTCTTGTAAGGGTCGAAACGCTGAGCGTTAACTGTAAATTGTGCCATTGCGATGCTCCTCTTTTTTCGATTGCCTTAGACCTCAATCTGGCCGGCCATCTGCTGCAGTTTAAGGACGACGAACTCGGCAGGCTTGAGCGGTGCAAAACCGACAATGATGTTTACGATGCCGAGGTTGATGTCATTTTGCGTCGTAGTTTCTTTGTCGCATTTGACGAAGTAAGCATCGCGTGGCGTGGTTCCCTGAAACGCGCCTTGCCGAAACAGGTTGTGCATAAACGCGCCGACATTGAGCCGGATCTGCGCCCAGAGCGGCTCGTCGTTCGGTTCGAACACGACCCACTTCGTTCCTCTGTACAGGCTCTCCTCGATGTAGAGTGCTGTGCGTCGCACGGGAATGTATTTCCATTCGTCGGCTAATTGATCCGCGCCGCGCAATGTTCGCGCTCCCCAGACGACTCGACCGGCAACTCCGAACGACCGAAGACAATTGACTCCGAGTGGATTGAGTTGACCATTCTCCGGATCCGTCATCGGGATTTGCAGTGCAGGCACTCCCGAGAGAGTCGCATCCAATCCGGCGGGCGCTTTCCAAACTCCACGTTGCGTGTCGGTGCGTGCAAAAACTCCAGCGACGGCTCCGCACGGAACAAAGTTGTCGATCAGATTGTCCTGCTGTGGGTCGGGCTGCGAGAGTCGCGGAAAGAAAATCGCGGCGTTACGTGCATCTGTTCCCGACAGCGGAAACGCGGCGATGCCGGTAACGGCGTTCGCCACGGTGGTCCAACCTGTGGGCGGATCGACTATCAGCATCGCCCTTCGCTCGACACAAAGTGACAAGGCAGCCGTCAGCGTTGTTGCTCCGCCTATGTCGGTAGTTCGATTGATCGGAGGGATGCACAGCAAGTTGAAAAGGTCGGTTTTACGTAAGGCATGAATCCCGGTCTTCGAATTAAGGCTGCCGGTGTAATTGGTGTCGGTCAGCGCGCCCCCATCGTCACCATCCGTATTCGCCTGTGTGAAACTGTTTGCAATGGTGCTGGTAAACGGATCGCCGGTTGGCACGGGTGCGTGAGGTGGCGGTGAATTATTGTCTGCCGGCAGGCCGGTGACGTTAACCAGCGTTGATTGTTGATTCAGTATTTTGTCAGGGCTGCGTGGTGACGCGTGACTGTTGGAGACGTTAAGGAACTGCTCCGTGGTTCCGGTGGCAGTGTCGCGGATAAAAATATTGTATTTCGTCACGTCCGTAGGGTTTGCCGTGATCCGCACGCGCAGGCTTTCACCCCAAAGCCCGGGACTCTTGGCCGATAGTGCGAGTCCGCCGATCGCATTAAAGGTCGCTGCTGTTCCGTTTGACAGCCTCACAATGATGGCCTGACTGCCTCCGTTAATATAAAAGTCGCGAACTGCGTAACTCATCGTGCTCGGCACCCAGAGACCGCCGAAGATGCGTTCATAATCCGCAAAGCTATTTATTACGACGGGGTCATCAGTTGGACCACGTTTGGCAGCGCCGACGAATGCGGTGATAGAGGTTGCGACCCCTGTAATCGTTCGCACGCCGCTGGGGATTTCCTCGACGTACACGCCTGGAAAGGTCAGTGCACTCGGCATAATCTTTTACCTCCAGTTGGGATTTGCTTGGCCCAAAGGATGAAGGATTCAGGATTCAAGATGAGACTTCATTCCTTTGTGTTTAAGATTTGAGAGATCTCATCCTGCTTGGCGCGGTTGAGCCAGTAGTAGGGTGGCATTCCTTCGCGCCGGCGCTCTATTACCAGTCCTCTGTTTACAAGTTCAGCGAGGCTGGCTTCGATCTGATGATAATTTCTCTCCGTCCACTCCTTTAAAAGCCACCACTGCGCGATACCCTCCAGAGTATCCTTGGCGTCAGGATGACCTTGCAGGTACTCGAGAATGGCCTTAGCCATCTCTGGTTCCTTTTGTGGTCGATCCTTCACGCATCAATCTCTCTGCTCGTCTATGTGTCTGAAAGGTGAGTCGGACTAAAGCACGAGCAATGCCACGAGCAGGATCGCGGTTTTGGTTTGTGTTTTTGAAAACTTCGATGTGAGTTGTTCATCGAAGTGGGACGTTGATGGCCCAGTAGTTCTGCGCGGCGTCTCTGCTAAATCATTGTGGACCAGAGGATAAGTCGGGTGGGTAAAATCTGTCCCGGTAGATGCGCACCAATGGACCATGTGATTTCGAAGTGCGCGATTAAGTAACCTGCGAAAGCAGGCAGAAGGATTAAGCCCGCGAAGCAGGCGAAAACAGGCAGAAGGATTAAGCCTGCGAAGCAGGCGAAAGCATAAAGCCTGGGGCGCAAGCCCCAGGTACACAAAGCAAAATAGATATTGAGCCCGCGAAGCGGGCGACAGAAGAACGCGCTGTCGCCCATTTCATGGGCTCGCAAATTTATTTTTAATATCTGATCCTGGGGCTTGCGCCCCAGGCTTTATGCTTGCGCCTGCTTCGCGCTTAGAGCCCGCCTCTTGCACAATGATGTTTGTCGATGCGGTATTTCTTGATTAAGCGACCGAAGGCGCGGCGATCTTTGCCGGCTTCCTGGGCGGCGTGGGTTACGTTTCCGTTGTGAGTGCGGAGTAAATCGGTCAGGTAGTGTTTTTCAAACTCTGCGATGACAGAAGCTTTTCTCTCTGCAAACGAAACGGGCTTGCTGTCTTCGCAGCACTCTGTTTTCGGAATTGGTAAGTTTTCTGTGCGGATGGTTTCGAGTTCGTTCAGCACGGTCAGTTGTTGAATCACATTCTGGAGCTCACGGACATTGCCCGGCCAGTTATAACGACACAACGCGTCCATCACTTCAGGCGGTAGGGGTGGTGAGATTTGCCCCGCTCGCTCGGAATAGACTCTCCAGAAATGAGCCGCGAGCAATGGAATATCCGATCTTCGTTGACGAAGCGGCGGCAGGGCGAGGCTTATTACGGCCAAACGATAGTAGAGATCCTCGCGAAAAGTCCCATCTTGAATTTTTAGCGGCAACTCGATGTTGGTCGATGCGAGGATCCAGACGTTTGCCTGTTTGGGCCTTGCAGATCCAACCGGGTAGTAAACCTGGTCCTGAAGAAACCGCAACAATTTGACCTGATTCGTAATGCTGAGAGTTTCCACCTCATCGAGGAAAAGTGTGCCGCCTTCGGCTTCGGCGATTAGCCCGGGTTCAGCACTGACCGCACCTGTGAACGCTCCGCGACGATGTCCATAAAGCTCGCTTTCAAAGAGATCCGTGGGAATGGCGCCGCAATTAACCGGCAAAAATGGTTTCGCTGCGCGTGGACTCGAGTAATGCAGCGCTCGGGCAAATTGCTCTTTGCCAGTTCCGGTTTCGCCGGTGAGGAGCACGGTTGAATCGAAACGAGCAACAATCGGAATCCTGCGCTTCAGATGCACCATCTTGGGATCTTCACCAAGTATTTGGGCCAAACCACACACTCCCGCCGCGTTATTTATTGCAGTATTTCGATGACCTGTGTTGAGTAGCCGGCGCACACGTAAGAGCACTTCATTCTCTTGCAAAGGCGTAAACAAAAAGTCCTGAGACTTTTCGAGACCGTCAGTCAGGCCATTCGTCAAAACGTCTGCACTCCCCACTGTCATAACGGAAGTTCGAACGTCCAGCGAGTTCAATTCTTTCAGGAATGCGGCCGTTTCTTCTCTGTTAGTAGGCAGGATCGCGATTAATAGTTGAGGTGGTACACGTGGCGCGAATTCTCCGTTACTGAGCCGTCCGCAGATCTGTTTGACGTTAAGATTTGTGTCGCATTCGATGAGGTGTTTGATTTTTGAGCCAGTCTCTTGATCTTGAGGAGAAGAGAAAATCAGGATATTGGACCGCAGCATGGACTTGAAACCTTTTTAGTTGAGAAACCGATGACCCGCGTGAAGTGACTATATTGACAGAGGTTAGTTGGCCAATTTGGAGTACTCCCAACCGGGGGATGTCGGGATAAGTGACTGACCTGAGATTTAGGCGGTGAGGAACATAAGGTATGAATCTCGAAAAGTCAATAAAAGTTTCTTTATCCACAGATTACACAGATTGATTTTGGAGCTGCGTAATCTGCGGATAGCCGTTAGTTTGGTTTCGCGTCGAGTGGGGCCTTCAACGCCTCTTGCGCGTCGTCGTAGTGTTTCTTTGCTTCGTTGTATCCGCTTGTCGCGTCGTTGAGGCCTACCTGATTGTCAGCTTTCTTGAATGCGTCCTTGGCTCTATTGTAGAAGGCAATCGAAGTCTCGTACTTTTTGGATGCACCCTTCAGATCCTTTTGTTCCTCTCTATTCTTACCCCATTCGAAATAAAGCACGGCGGTTTTACTGAGCGTTAGCCCCACCTGGTTGGAGAAACGTGGGTCCTTACTCAGGATCTGGACCGCAGTGTCGTATTCAGTTTTCGCCGCAGGATAGTCCCGGCGCTTTAACTCGATGTCTCCGAGACTCGAATGCGTTCGAGCAATTGCCGGAAGATCTTTTTCTGCTTCGTAGTTCTCCAGCAGGATTCGAAAGTTTTCTTCTGCTTCCTCCAGCTTTCCGGAACTTAACGCTGTATAGGCCTGGCTCAAGATGTAGGACAGTTGAATTTTGCGGTCCTTCGCCTTCAGTTCAGCGTTCTGTTTCTCCAAATTAAGGTTGAGACTTTCCAACTTGACTGCCTGGACCTCTGCCTGTTGGCGTGCAGCCCTTGCCTGCAGACCTAATATCACTGCGAGACACAATGCGACTGCGCCGAGGACAGTGACCGTGCCGATCAACTTCGTCAACTTTCGAAACAGTCTCGCTGTTTTCGCTTCCTGTTCGAGCCGTTGCTCACGTTCCTGAATCTCTTTTGCCTTTGTTTCGCTCAGTTGTCTGCTGGCGCGCAGGTATGCCGTCAACTCGCGGCTCGGCTCGATCTCTGAAGCGTCTGAACTCGCCATCCACCTCTCGGCCACGCTCAGCTCTACATCGTCCAGAAGATTCTTCTCGTTACGATCGTTGCGGTCCCAATCCGCAGCTCTTTCTTCCAAACGTTTCCGAGCCTGTTCGACCGCGGGACGCGCCAGCAGCCATTTCTGATTCGACGCCTGCACGGTTTCCACGAAACGATCGTGCGTGAGTTCATACCACTGTGCTCCGCCGCGCAGCTCCATGCGCATGATGCGTTGATTCTCTAACTCGTCCGCAACCGCGTTTGGAATGCCGCCGGTTTCCTTGTCACCTCGAAACACCGTGCCGCGCGTTCCGTTGGGCGTGATCAGTGTGCGCTCGATCCAAGTGCGAAGTTTTCCCTGTTTGATGCCGGTCGTTGTGGCGGTCTTCTCGATCGCATTTTCGTAAAAATGCATGAGCGCTTTGTCGACGTCTCCGTATGCTTCGAGATGCTCCGCCGTAATAAGCTCATCGGTCGGAGAAAGATTGTCCCAGAGCGCACGGCATACCACCTGGAGCTGAAGCGCTTCGACAAATTCGCCACTGACTTTCTTAATTCCCTCCGGCGTTCGAACCTTGATGTCCAGTAGATTGTGGACCAGGGTTTCCGCCACACCATCCGCAAATTTTCGGTGGCCGTTTGATTGAACACGCTTGAGCGGTTCGGTAACTGCTCCCAGGGCCGTCTTCTCGCGTAACGGCTCCATACGAAACCGGGTGCGCAACTTTTCCGGCAGCAGCGACACGTAAGGATCCAGCTCCGCTATAAAATCTTCTCGCATCGAGAAGACAACGCGCAGCAGTGGATCGTTGCGTAATGCGTCACGCACTTGCTTGAAGAAGCACTCTCGTTCCTCCCAGTGTTCGGGATAGAGCGTAAACAGCTCCTCAAACTGATCGAAGATGACGACTGTTGGACAATGCCCATCCCCGTTCTCGCCCATCGGTTTAGACGACGCGAGATAATCGGTCAGCGATAGCTTCGCAAAACCGTTGACCGCTCCGGGAGGCGAAATGCTCGAGAGCGCATTGAACATATAAATATTCTTGACGCCCTCGGGCTTGCAGCCGGCGACGTTTTCCCTGACGCGCATCGGAGGAAGCACGTGGAACTTTTCTTCGTCGACGAGCAGAGGAATAAGTCCCGCTTTTACGATCGAGGTTTTGCCACCGCCCGACTGGGCGTACAGCAGGACCACTGGATGAGCAGTAATCAGTGATACCAGTTCGTTGGCTTCCTGAGTTCTGCCAAAGAAGATCGCCCGATCGCTTTGCTCGAACGGGCGTGGGCCAATGTATGGTGCATTAATGGTTTCCATTTCCGTTCCGCCGATCTCGAAGCTTCAGTAAAAATTCTCGACACGTTCCCCAGTAAATGCGGATGTCCAGTTTCTTGTACTTCTCGAAATACATGTCCATGTATCCCTGAACACGGTTTCTCTGATCTTCCGGCGCCTCGTCAGGTATGGGTGCTATCTGTACCGCGACGTGAGTCCGGCTAGTCGTGATCTCCAGGTAACTCGCGAGCAAGTGGAACATGACGCGGAAATCCCAATCGCTGAGCCGGTAACCGAGCAGCAGGAGAGACGAACCCGTCATCGCTTTTTCGATTCGAGGCGGGATTAACTTCCCGTCTTTCGAGACATTCATCAGGAACTCGAAATAGTCGTCTTCAGTGAGGACCAGGGAGTCGAGATCCTCGGTCACGCCGTGGAAATTAAACACGACCGGAGTCGCGGCTGAAGGCGTAAAACCGTCGGTGAAGACCGTAGGACCATCGCTGATAAGCCTATTCCAACGACAGAGTTCTCGCTTAACGTCCTTCTCAGCATGCTTCAGGGCTTGAAACATGAAATCGTCGTAGCCGGTTGTGATGTAAACAGGCAATCCGAGCTCGGCGAGGATACGATAAGGATTATCCGGATTCTTATAGTCAGGCGGTGTAATGGTGGACATTTGCTCCACCAGCTTTCGCCTTGTGTATTCCGCGTCGTACTTGAGCGAGAGAAAACGTGCGACGCGCGCAAGGTTGTTCGTGTCGTCGAACGGATATCCTTCTTCCTGAGTCCATTCCTGCGCAATCTTCGAGCGAAGCGTGAGGACTTTTGAACGCATCCCGGTTCCCAGGATCGGAGTACACTTCTTATCGTTGATCCTCGCAATCAGGACCTTCCAATCTGCTTCGGTTAACCGTTGCAGTGCTTCTGTCTGTGTTTGTGTCTCGACCATAACCATCTTATTACCCCTATGCGGCCATCCGTTGTCGTAGCTGACCCAAAAATTCTGTGGCCGTTCCCCAGAAGACTCTTACGTCGATGTTTTCGTAGTAATCCGAGAGATATTCCTGGGCCTTCCCCTGCAGGTCACCGGCAGCCTGAGGCGGCGTGATTACTGCGAAGTGAGTTCGCTGCAGTCCTGATTCCATGTATCTCGACAGGCTGCGCAGGAGCACGCGAAAGTTCCAATCCGCGATTCGATAACCAACAAAGAGCAGCGTGCTTCCGGTGAGCGCCCGGCGAACAACCGGCGGCATCAACTGATCGTCAACGGAGATGTTGACGAGAAAATCCATGTAGTCGTCTTCCGTGAGCACGAGCGACTCGGCCAGTGGGTTGTAACCGTGCAGGTGGAACACAACTGGCTGTGCAGGAGTTGGGCTGAAATCAGTATCGAAGATCGAAGGCGTGTCTTTGATGTACTTGTTCCAGCGGCAAAGCTCCTGGCGCGGGTCCTTTTCCTTTTTCTTCAGAGCTTGAGTCATAAAGTTGTCGTAGTTTGTCGTTACGAACATTGGGAGCGACAAACTCGCGAGTATGGAGTGCGGTTCAGACGGGCTTGCGTAATCCGGAGAAGCAAACTCCGCAAACATCCTGACCAGCTCCTCCTTTGGAAACATCCGGTCGTTTTTCAGCGCGAGATATTGAGCGACGGCAACCAGGTTGGAGGTGTCGTCGAGTGGGTACTGGTATTGGTTTGCCCACTCGCGCGCTATGTCACCGCCGAGGGGGAGCACGCCATAACACGCCCCCGCTCCAAGAAATGGCGTACATTTCTTGTCTCTGATCCTCTTGATCAGGATTTCCCAGTCTCGATCTGTAAAATCTGCTGACATTGCTACCTTCGGTTAGGCCTGCTCGGCCTGGTTGCGCGCGTGAACTCACGGATGTTGGAAGGGTGAGTAACCGTGTGATTCCGCGGCGGTTAGACAGATACTACTCCAGAATGTCAATGCAACTGGCGGCACATTCGCCGCCAGCGAAATATCCCTTCATTGACTAATGGCAGAAAGGGTCAAAAACGTTTCTGGGAACAGAGGGCTGTGCCTCGAGAGTCCGAATCGTTCTTGGATCGGGTCAGTACAGCGAGCGGTAGCGACCTGGTCAGTGATCGGCATGCGACATTTCCTAATGATTTGTAACTCCTATGGTTTGACCAGGTTGCTACCGCTCGCTGTACTGACCCGATCCAAGCGTGGGGTCCGACTTTGAGGCAAAGCCGGGACAAAGCGAACGTCACGCTTCACTCTGATTGGTTTGAGTTTGCTCGTTCAGGCTCTCCGCAGCCGCTGCCTGGACGGCGGTGCCATAGAGTACATTCGACGCGAATACTGCCGCGACGAATTGGGCAAGCGGTATGAACTTAATCATGCCCCAGGCTTGCTCTATGGGCCAGGCACGTCCACGAATCAGGCATTCGAGGCTGACGAGGGTGAACACCGAGAGTACCCATCCAATGAGCGGGAGAAATCCTATCACTTGCCAGCGCAGAAACGTTGACATGCGACCTGCGGCTACATAACGGTGAACGAGTAGCGAGGCTACGATTGATAGCACGACGTGCCATGCAACGACCGGAAGCCACGACAGATCTTCGACGACGGCTTCGTATCTTTCGTTATAGCCATAAGATGCTCTAAAGCTCAGGTAATCGTAATACGCAGTAACCCGAGCAGCGAGAAGATACAGGCTGATGGAAAATAGTCCGGAGCAAGCCCCGGCCATGGCTAATCGCAAATCTCTGCGCAGCTTACTCATTGCGGTGGTCCTTTCAAGTGTCAATGCTGATTGGTTTAGACGCTTGAAAAGCAGATAAGTTCCGGAAGCCGTTTTGTACCTGAATCCGGCCCACGGCAGTGGGCGGATCGTTCAAGTCCTTTCTATAACCATCGTCCCCCAACGCGTTCTCAATCCCGCCCACGGCAGTGGGCGGATCGTTCAAGTCCTTTCTATA
>Ga0207647_10004405_pt1 | contig 10442 bp, 9 predicted proteins | sample KBSCornC2_FD_184295 | JGI IMG/M metagenome (GOLD analysis project Ga0207647, IMG submission 184295) | Corn rhizosphere microbial communities from Kellogg Biological Station, Michigan, USA - C2 (SPAdes) (version 2) | ecosystem: Host-associated > Plants > Roots > Rhizosphere ...
CCTCCACGCGGCGTCGCTCCTTCAGGGTTTCCCCCATTGAGAAAAATTCTCGACTGCTGCCACCCGTAGGTGTCTGGGCCGTGTCTCAGTCCCAGTGTGGCTGGTCGTCCTCTCAGACCAGCTACCCGTCAAAGCCTTGGTGAGCCGTTACCTCACCAACTAGCTGATAGGCCGCGGGCCCCACAAGAAGCGTCAGGTTGCCCCGACTTTAATTTTGAAAGGATGTCCTCTCTAATCACATGCGGTATTAATTCGCCTTTCGGCGAGCTATCCCCCACTTCATGGCAGGTTGCCCACGTGTTAAGCACCCGTTCGCCACTAAACTTTCCATCGTATTGCTACAACGAAAAATCTCGTCCGACTTGCATGTCTTATCCACGCCGCCAGCGTTCGTTCTGAGCCAGAATCAAACTCTCCGTTAAAAACGACTCGGTTCCCGTGAGGGAGACCGAAAGCTTGAAGATCTGACTTTCATTACCTGAATCCTCTTGCGAGCATCCAGGGTTTGTCCGATCTAAATCTTTGATTTCAAAGAAGATCGACAGATAACGCACAATTCAATGTTTGCTGACTTTCGTCCACTCCGAAAGCATTCGGAGCCACACTGTCAAAGATCGCCAATTCCTCCGGTACAAAGCAAAACCCGACCTCGTCAGCAAACCTGACCAAAAGATCGGCTCGACCCTGAGCCTGGAAGAACACCAGCCGTGCATTCGACTGGTCCGCTTATCGCAGAATAGACAGCATAATGGAGTCTGCCGGTTGGTCAACAGAAATTTCTCAGATTTTCACATCGTTCCGGGGAGCGCACGCGCCTCGCGTGCACTCGATCGCACCCTCGCGATCGAGCCTTCAATTATCGGCCATCACCTCTCAACGTTCATTGTTTTCCTGATCAAGTACTTCACGTTTGTCGCGGGCGGATGATTTCCGTACGACCGTGTCGCCAGTCCAACTTTGACCGCGCCAACTTTCTCTATCGCCTTTTGAGAGCGAACGTTGTCTTCTCCGATGAAAAATACAACGCTCTCAACGAACTTGAACGCGTGATTCAGCAATAGTCGTTTCATTTCGGCGTTGTATCGGCCGCCCCAGTATTTTCGCGCGAGAAATGTCCACCCAATTTCGATCTCCGATTTCTCTGGATCATACCCGTAGAACCGTGTCGACCCAATGATCTGTTGAACCTTCCGATCGATGATGACGAATGCGCCGCCGGATTCCAGGGCCTCTTTGAAGAAAACTCTAAACACATCTTCTTTGTAACGATCGCGCTCAGGATGCTGTTCCCAGATGAGCGAATCCGACGCGACCGCAAACAGGTGATTCCAATCGGAGGGTTTGAGTGGGCGCAACTCGATCAGTTCGCCTTTTAGATGCGGTTGAAGATCGAAAGACATCTCCACCACGAATCCACACAAATCGTCACGAATTCAAATCTGGGGAGCGCGATTTCACTGGATCATACCCGTAGAACCGGTCGATCCGATGATTTGTTGAATCTTCCGATCGATAACGACGAATACGGCGTTTGCTGGAAGCCGTCGAAGGCAAAGCCCGCGAACTCGGTTGCTGTAAATTGACGCTTGAGGTTATGGACAATAACGATCACGCACTGCGTGCATACGAAGCTGCTGGTTTTTCGCGCTACTCGCTGTAAGAAGATGCAGCCACGGCGATTTTTTTAACCACGCCGTTGCATTAATCCCATGAGCATCGCCAAATTACGCGGCTTTGTTTCTCGATGGTCGGACGCGACATTGTTCACGCTTGCAGCCGTGTTGTTGTCGGCATTATCCGCTTCGGCAGAACCGGTGCCCGGTTCTCTGCCGGCGCAATGGAACACCGGTGCTGAGGATTGCCAAGCATCGCCGCAGCCTCCCTTGCAAGTGCACGCGTATGAGCCGCAGACTTTCATCGTGCGCCAGAGTCCGTGCGCGAGCTTTGAAGCAAATTTTCTCTATCTTCTCATCGGCTCTGACAAAGCTCTTTTGATCGACACGGGCGCTGTCGCCGATCCGAAAGCGATGCCCCTAGCGAAAACGATCCTGGAGCTGTTGCCGGAAAAGGACGGCAAGAAGCTTCCACTCTTGGTGGCACATACCCACAGGCATCTGGATCATCGCGCCGGCGACCCTCAGTTTGCAGCTCTTCCTTCCGTCGAAGTCGTGCCATTCGATCTGGAGGGGGTTCAAAGGTTCTTCGGTTTCAATAATTGGCCAAATGGAATTGCGAACATCGATCTAGGTGGCCGGACGGTGGAGGTGATTCCCACGCCGGGACACAACCAAACGCACGTGGCATTTTACGACGATAGGACCGGCATTCTTTTTACCGGAGACTTTCTAATGCCAGCGCGATTGCTAATTGAAGATGCTCGAGCTTACCGCGAAAGCGGCCTGCGGATTATCGACTTTCTGAAGACGCGGCCGCTTGCCCACATCTTGGGCGGCCACATCGAATTGAACGCGGAAGGGCGAGCCTACCGCTTCGGATCTCGCTACCATCCCAATGAGCACCGTCTGGAGTTGGCGGAAAAAGATTTAAGGGCGTTGCCAGCGGCCTTTGAGCGTTTCAACGGTTTTTACGCGCGCTATCCGAATTACATTCTCACGAATCCCATTCACAACATTCTGGCGCTGTTGGCCGGAGTACTCGTGGTGTTGAGCCTTGCCGCCTTTGGGTTGTATCGATTGTGGCGACGGCGACGCAGACGGCGAGCTTAAGGTCCACGAACTGCAATCTATTGCTCGTTGCTGGAGAACGGCACAAATTTTTTCCGTGTGCGTGACTACCGCATTACCCGCACATTTCAGCCTCTCAATTGCGTCAAAATTTACTGGCGTGCTTGTCGATCAAAGCTTGAAAGCGAGGGTCTTTGCGCAACGGGTCCCATGCCGGATCGAGCTTGAGCGCCGGAACTGTGAGACCGTTTGGGACATTCAGTAAGTGGTCAATGAGACGAAGGGCTTCATCCGTTTCGCCAGTTAAGGCATAAATTTCTGCGAGCGACGCGGTGATTTTCGGTCCATCCATGGCGTCCTGAGATTCGGGTAGTAATTCGACGGCACGTTTGCCCTGGGTAATCGCCTCCTGTTTTCGACCGAGCGCCGCCAGGATAAGTCCATGTTGCGCGTTGCGCGCTGGATCGTCAGGCGCTTCCCGCAGCAGTTTTTCCGAAATGATGCGCGCCTGCTCGAATTCTGTCTGCGATTTAACTTTATCGCCTTGGAGCCAATGAATGATGCCTTCGAACAATGCCTTTGGCCAAGGGGCAGTCGTCTCAATAGCTAAGATTTCACCAGGGAATTTTTCTAGGACGGCGAGCGCTTCTGGAAGTTTGCGTTGCAACATCAAAAGCCAACATCGCATCCAAGTCACCGTGCCATTCGGATCGCTCTCAACTGCAATCGAAGATAGTTGTTTTTCCGCAACGCTGAGATCCCCCTTTGAAAGGATTGCCAGGTATGCTTTGAACGCGAGCGGCCCGAATGCCTGAGGCGCTGCCGCGACTGCCCGATCAAACGTCTTGTCGGCGGCATCGAAATTGCGCAGAGCGATGTAATTCAAAGCCAGCTGGTCGAGAATAGTTGCGTTTTTAGGATCGAGCGCGGCGGCCTTTTCCAAATTCGCAGTTGATTCACTCCACTTGCCCTGACGTCGCTGAATGGCGCCGATTGCCATGTAGGCTTCGGCTTCGTTTGGCAGGTCACGCTTCGCGATCTCAAATTCGGCGAGAGCACGCTCGTAATCGCGATCGCCATAATAAAAGGAAAAACCGAGTGCGAGATGGCCCTCGGGAAGATTCGGTTCCAAACGCAGCGATTCTTCGGCGTTGCGACGGGCCTTTTCTCGTCGGGCTGCTGTTGGGTCGGACTCGTGATACATCCCGCTCTGCACCATCGAAAGGCCAGCAAAAGCAGCTGCGAATTTCGGATCGAGCTTAATCGCTTGTTCAAAAAGTTTCTCAGCCTTCAGCAACTCGTCGCGCCCGTGATCTGGACGGTTCGCGTAGTCGTGCGCTTGGATGAAGAGCAAATAAGCATCGGCATTTTGCGTCGGTTGGCGATCAAGCCGTTCTTTCTCGTTTGGGGATAGTTTCGCCTGGAGGGCGTAGGCAATTTTTTGCGCGAGATCGGTCTGAATCGCAAAGACGTCCGTTAACTCGCGGTCGTAATCTTCTGCCCAGATATGCTCGTCATCGTCAGCGTTGATCAACTGCACGCTCACTCGCACGCGATTGCCAATTCGGCGGACGCTACCTTCCAGAAGCGTCCCGACGCCGAGAGCTTTTCCGATTTCGCGCGCGTTGCGAACACCATCGCCACGGTAGGACATCACCGACATGCGCGAGATGACTTTCAAATCACCAATCTTTGAGAGATTTGTCAGGATGTCGTCCTGTATGCCGTCGGCGAAATAGGCGTTCTCCTTTTCGTCGCTCAAATTCTGAAACGGAAGGACCGCAATGGATTTATCGATCTTGCGCGCTGATACTCGTGGCAAAAGGAAGAAACCCGCTGCAGCGGAAATGATCACGCCGATCCCGATCAGCATTATCACATTGCGTCGACGATGCGATCCGGGCGTGCTGGGTGTCGGCGTAGCGCGAATGCCTTGCGGCGTGACGTCGTAGGCCCATGCCAGGATTAACGCGATCGGAAATCCGACTAAGAGCAGCACGACCACGAGACGAAATGCCCAACCTGGCAATTCCCAAGCTGGGAAAACCGCCGAGCCGATTTGAATGATGAAGCCCGCCGCGATGATGTAAGCGGCCGCAACGCGATAAACCTTTCGCCGCTGCACTTCCTCAAAGAAGCCGGTCATGTGTAGTGAGACTTTGTAACGGATGCACAATCGCCGAAAAGCTGAACGCGTCTAGCGAACGTCGGACTGCTATCTGCGCTGTTGCGATAAAGTTCGACCAGTCAAATCAACGATGCTGAATCGCCGGCATCACCTTTTGTTGTATCGTTCAATCGTCGTCGGGGTACTCTCTCACTGATGCGGTCGGCTCTCAGATTACTCCTCGTCGTCATCGGTAGTTGTGCGTATGCCGGCCTCGCCATCTTTGGTTGGGGCGGTTTTGAGCCATTCTTTTCTCACCCGGCGTTGATCGCGCTCGTGGTGGTGCTGTTCGCGCTTTCGGGTGTGGCCTTTTTCGCTGGCGGAAATCTGAGTCCTGGCGTGCGCGAAGCTCGAAGCAACCGGTGGGTCATCGCCGTGTTTGCGATAATCGGATTTCTCAACGCGTATTTGCCGGCATACACGGATCGCAAGGAGCTGTGGACGTTTGATGGTAATACGATTCGCTGGCTCGGTGTGGCGCTGTTCGTAACTGGTGGTGCGTTGCGGATCTGGCCAGTGTTTGTGTTAGGCCACCGGTTCAGCGGCCTGATCGCCATCCAATCCGGGCACACTCTGGTAACTAACGGAATCTACGGAGTTATCCGCCATCCGAGTTACCTTGGTCTGCTCATCAACTCACTGGGATGGAGTCTGGCTTTCCGTTCGGGAGTCGGCGTGCTGCTCACAGTGTTGCTTGTTCCGCCGCTGCTAGCGCGCATCGATGCAGAAGAAAACCTGCTGCACTCGGAATTTGGAGATAATTACAACGCATACCGCTCTCGCACATGGCGTCTCATCCCCGGGATCTACTAATAGATTCTCGCAGACACACGAGTGCTGTTTAAGGGTCTTCGACCGTGCCGGCGCCACTGAAAGTGGGCTGTTGTAAACACGCGAAGTGGCTCTTGTTGAAGGTTCGCCAACTCCAGAGAGTGCCTCAGCAGAAAAACCATTAGTAAAAGGAGACGAACATGAAAAAGATAATTGTCACGCTCGGCTGTGTGCTGATTCCCCTGCTGGCATTCGCCCAGCCGAATTCAACGGATAAGAAACAAGGAGCAACTACAACTGAACCGGTCGAGGTAACCGGAACGATCATCAGAACGATGATTGCGGAAGGCGCGGCTGCCAGTTATCAGCCTCGCAAAACGCTCGTTGTTCGGGAGGACAATTCGAACAATCCGAGCCGTTACGTTCTCAACGGTCGTGGTCACGTTGTGAACAAGACAGGGGAAATCGTCCAAACAGCGATCAAACCCGGCACGCGCGTGCGCGTTTATTACGCGAACATGGGCGATTTGCGTATGATTGATCACGTGGTTGTTGTGGACTAGGTCGCACGCTAAGGGAAGAGATAAGCCGCAGGGTCCCGTAACCCTGCGGCTTTTTTCGTCTGTCGTTAAATTGGATTCCGCGGACGGCACAATTTTGTGTAGCATCAAACGAACCGTTTGGGCAAATTGCTGCGGTGAATCTTTCGACGCTTGCAAACATTGCAACGGCCCTCACCGTATTGACCGCTGTCGTTTTCGGATTGATTGAGATGCGACGCGCGCGGAAAGAGCGAGAGGAACGCGCAGCCTTTGTAGCTGTCCAGGCGATTCTGCGTCCGGCGTGGATCGAATCGATGACCCTGGTGCAGGCAATTTCCGACGGTACCAGGCCCTCACAGATCGAGGCCGACCCGCGTCTTTTTCAGGCGGTCCAGTCCATAGCTTGTATTCTGGAATCGCTTGGGTACGCCGTCTTTGCACGCATGGTTCCTTTGAATGTAGTCGACGAAGTACTGGGCGGCACAGTGCGGGTAGCCTGGCGTAAATTGCGCGGCTACGTTGAATTCGAACGTGAACGCGCGGGTTCGCAAAAAAATTGGGAATGGTTTCAATGGCTCGCCGAACAGATTGACCGGCATAGCAAAGCCCAAACCAGTCTCACCCTCGGTGCTCACGACGCTTACCGCGACTGGCGCCCATAATTTAGACATCTATCGCTACGCCTGAGGGCGGATGCGAGTCTTCTTGGGGATTCATGGACCGTGCCAGCGGTGCGGAAGGTGGGCTTCAGCAAACGTGCGAAGTGGGTCTTGTTCCATCGTCACCAGCTCCAGAAACTTGCCCTGCATAACATGCAGTAACAACTAACAACAAGGAGAAACATGAACAACGAGACAGACACGGAAAAGAACAGGGAGAGAGACATGGAGTACCGGAAAGGGCACCGCGTAATAGCGATGGCGTTTGGTGCTCTCCTCGCGCTCACGGGGGTGTCGACTGCTTCAGGACAGGGGTGGGCACAGGGGTGCGCTGAGCAGTTCGAGGTGGCGCAGCGGACCGACATGGAGTCGTTCCGCGACTACGATCGCGAGACCTTCCGCGAGGGACATGACCCGCGCGCGGTGACGATCTTCGCGAGCGGTGCAGTGCGCTACGGGATCGACTCCATCATGAACACCCTCGAGTTCCACTTCGCCAATCGCGAGGCGATCTGGGCCTGGACTGAGCTGTACCGAGTTGTGGACGGCTGCAAGTCGGCGTTCATCCTGTACGACGCAACGTACGACATCCCGAGGATCGGCTTCCACCAGCGAACGCTGACCGGCGTAACATACACGCACAACGGCAACCGATGGCTATCCATCGCCGACCAGGGGACTTACCTCGAAGCACCATAGTCGACGTCGAGCAGCCGGGCGTTCGAAGATGACCTCCCGGCTGCTCGGTTCCATTGTGCTCACGAGACTTATCGTGACTGGCTCCCATGATTTGGATCGTTGGCGTGGTTTCTAAGTGCTGACGCGAGTCTGACGAGGCCTTCGCGAATCTGTGTCGGTGTCCAGGCCGCAAATCCGAAAACGAATGCCGGCTTTAGCTTCGCCTGAATGCAAAAGAACGAGAGCGCCGAGGGCCTTACGCCGATTTCAGACGTGATACGCTTGATCATTGGGAAGTCTTCCTCGCGTTTCAACCAGGCCACGATGTTCAATCCGGCTTCCGGAACCTGTAAAGTGAAGCGATCACCAAGCAAATCATTGAATTGTTTGATGAAGAAGTCGCGCCGCTCTGCGTAGATTTTTCGCATACGCTTGATGTGACTCAGGAAAAAGCCCTCGGTGATAAAACGCGCCAATGTCGCCTGGTCGATGGGAGACGAGTGTTGATCCATCGCACTGCGGATTTTGACTAACGAATCGACCAGCGGTTCTGGTGCGACGATGTAGCCCAGACGCAAACCGGGACAAAGAATCTTGCTTACCGTTCCGGCGTAAATCACGCGGCTGGCGTTGTCCATCCCCTGTAGTGAAGGGAGCGGCGGCCCGACAAAACGGAATTCCGCGTCGTAATCGTCCTCGAAGACAAATGCGTTGTGGGCGCGCGCAAAATCGACCAAGTCGGTGCGGCGCTGAAAACTCATGGTAACGCCGAGAGGAAATTGGTGTGAAGGCGTGACGTAGATGATCCGTGGCGGTGGTTCTTTTGGCCGTCGCGCAATCACGACTCCCTGGTCATCGAGCGGCTTGGGAATTATCTTAACGCCGGCCAAGGCGAGCACCCTTCGCGTCTGCTGGTAGCAGGGGTCTTCAATCCAGGCGACCTCGCCCGGATCTAGCACAGCCATGGCGCTGATCAGCATCGCCTGTTGCATACCGCCCACGATGACGATCTGATCCGGGTGACAGCGCGCGGCTCTGAAATCGCACAAGTACGCTGCAAGTGCCTTGCGCAGGTCGGCGTCGCCACGATTCGATGCGTAGCGCAAAAGGTTGACGCCTTTCCTTGCCAGAACCTGCGATCTCAGGCGTTCCCATGCGGCTATCGGAAATTCGTCGACTGCAGGAATACTTGCGACAAGCGACACACCTGCTCCTGCGGCCGTTGCTCCCAGATCAAACTGATCTCCGACGCGTTTATCTGGAATTGCTTTTACGCGATCGGAGATGCGAATCGGACGCTGGATGGGCTGATCGGGTTTCGCTTGGCCGGCAGTCAAAAATGTTTCCGGCAGAAGGTTTGCGACAAAGGTTCCAGAGCCGGACTGCGAGCGGAGATAACCTTCGGCATGAAGTTTGAAAAACGCGAGTCTGACCGTCGATCGCGAGACTTTCCAATCTGTAGCCAGAGCACGAGAGGAGGGAAGCCGCGATGAGCCATCGCTGAATCTTCCCAATTTCAACTCGTCGCGAATTTGACGGTAAAGCTGCTCGTGGAGTGGTTCCTTTGCCGTTCGGTCAAGCCGAATCATCTCAAACGCTATGATCGAACGGCGGCGGCGCTTCTGCGGGCGCGATTTCTTCTTAGGCATGCCAATGGGAATTTTCCTGATTATACTCCTCATCAGAAAGGACCAAACTGGCGAGGCGAATACTGACAGCAATAGCTGAGAGCTTTTCGCGCTGAAATTAATGGCAAAACACGTAGGTGTATTGCCGTGGTCAAATCGTCAGGTGTACCAATCGTCGGCGGATTGCTCCTTATCTTTGTAATAGCTACGGCAACCTTTTGTTCAGCCGAGCCAACTAGCGACGCAAAATCCGTGGCGCGGGCCCGACTGGAGCGGATTGAATCGGTGCGAAAAGAGCGGCCGAACGATGGTGTGCTCATCTTTTATGAAGCGATTACTCGAATCGAGTTGGGTGACCGCGACGCGGCATTCGCTCTGTTACGCAGCCTGAAAGGTCGGAAGCTGGGACTTGTTCCAGTGCGCGACGCCGGGTTCGAAGCAGCGTGGAGCGATCCCGAGTTCCAGAAGATTCGGGAGAAGCTTGCGCAGGACGAACCGCGAACGCCGGATGCGGCTGTCGCGTTTCGTCTCGCTGATCCGAAGCTGATCCCAGAGGGAATTGCGTACGATCCAAAGCAAGAACGGCTCTTTATTGGCAGTGTTGCGCAAAAGAAAATCGTGAGCGCCACTCGAAAAGGTGAAGTGAAGGATTTCTCGAAACTGGAAGACAATCTGGATTGTGTGCTCGGCCTGTTTGTCGACGCTGCGCACGAGCAGTTGTACGCAGTGAGCACGAACGGTTTTCTCGATGAGGCCCAAAAGCGGCGGCGAAACGCTATCCTTGATTACGATCTGAAGAAGGATCTGCTTGTAAATCGGTACGACGCACCGGACGCAAACCAACTCAACGATCTCACTGTTGCCGCCGACGGAACCATTTACGCCACCGACTCGGCAAGCGGAACGCTCTTTCGGAAAAGAGCTGCTGAGAAAACGCTCACGCCGCGGGGGCGAGGAACTCTTCCCACTGCGGGAGCGCGCGCTCCACTCCGCGCACCAGCCAGGCGGTGCCGTGCGGCGGGCGCGGGATGTGCCGCAGCGACCAGCCCATCTCGTGCGGCGTGCGGTCGCCCTTGATGTTGTTGCAGCGCAGGCAGCAGGCGATCAGGTTCTCCCAGCTGTCCGCCCCGCCGCGCGAACGCGGGATGACGTGGTCGATCGTCGAGGCCGACCCGCCGCAATACCCGCAGCGCTGCGAATCGCGGCGCAGCACCCCGCGGCGCGAGACCGGCACGGCGCGACCGCTCGGAATGCGCACGTAGCGGCGCAGCAGGATGACCGACGGTCGCTCCCACTCCCCCGACGCACTGAGC
>Ga0207647_10004408_pt1 | contig 10436 bp, 17 predicted proteins | sample KBSCornC2_FD_184295 | JGI IMG/M metagenome (GOLD analysis project Ga0207647, IMG submission 184295) | Corn rhizosphere microbial communities from Kellogg Biological Station, Michigan, USA - C2 (SPAdes) (version 2) | ecosystem: Host-associated > Plants > Roots > Rhizosphere ...
CTCCAGTCGCCAAGCACCCGGGTCAGGCGTCCGGCGTCCATGTCGGGCTTCAGAAAGTCCTCGGGCAGGTAGGCAATGCCCAGTCCATCGACCGCGGCCTGCCGAGCCAGGCTTGGGTCGTTGACGATGAGCTGGCCCTCGACGCGGACGTTGAGCGCGCGTCCTCCCTTCTCGAACTCCCATGCGTAAAGTCCGCCGAGCGTCGGAAAGCGCAGGTTGATGCAATTGTGCTCGGCGAGATCGTGCGGAGTTCGCGGCAACTTGCGATTGGCGAAATAAGACGGCGCTCCGACTGCCGCCATCCGCATATCCGGGCCGATGCGCACTGCGACCATGTCCTGCGCGACAGTCTCACCTAGCCTTATCCCCCCGTCGAACCGTTCGGCTACGATATCGACGAAGCTCAGGTTCACGCTGATTTCCACCCGGATGTCCGGATAATCGCGAAGCAGCCTGGCAACCGCGGGCTCGAGGATCGACTCGGATACATGGTCGCCAGCGGTGATGCGGATCGTGCCCGCGGGCTTGTCGCGAAGCTCGTTCAAGGCGGCGAGCTCCGCTTCTATTCCGTCGAAATGCGGACCGATGGACGCGAGTAATCGTTCGCCAGCTTCAGTCGGAGCGACACTTCGGGTCGTTCGCGTGAGAAGGCGGATGCCGAGGCCCTCCTCGAGAGCGGTGACCGACCGCGTGCTGTTCGACGATGTCTGGCAGCGCCCGGGATTAAGCGCTCGCGACCGCAGCCTCATTACCGTCGCCGCGCTCATCGCCGGCTATCGGCAAAACGAGCTGTCTTTTCACACCAAAAAGGCGCTCGAGAACGGCGTCAGCCGCGACGAAATCATCGAGGTCATCACCCACCTCGCATTCTATTCGGGTTGGCCGACTGCCAGCACCGCGTTGACGATCGTCAGGAAAGTCTTCGCCGAAGCCGATGACAACCAGGAAAATTCAAAGGAGCAAGAGAATGCAGACGCGTGAACTTGGCCGCAGCGGCCCCCAGGTTTCAGCCGTCGGATTCGGCTGCATGGGCATCAGCTTCGGCTACGCCAGCAAGCTGTCGAAGGACGACGGCGTCAAGCTGATCCGCGACGCGTTCGAGCGTGGGATTACCTTCTTCGACACCGCCGAAGTCTATGGCCCGTTCGAGAATGAGGAAGTTGTCGGCGAGGCCCTGCGGCCCTTCCGCGAAAAGGTCCTGATCGCAACCAAGTTTGGTTTCGATATCGACCCCGCCACGGGTGAGAACCGCGGTGGCATGAACAGCCGGCCGGAGCATATCCGCCAAGCGGCCGAAGGCTCGCTGAAGCGTCTGGGCGTTGAGAGCATCGACTTGCTTTACCAGCACCGCGTCGATCCGAACGTCCCGATCGAGGATGTCGCCGGCGCGGTCCGCGACCTCATCAGCGAAGGCAAGGTCAAGCATTTCGGCCTGTCGGAGCCCGGCGTGCGGACGCTTCGCCGCGCCCATGCCGTGCAGCCGGTCACTGCCGTCCAGAACGAATATTCTTTGTGGTGGCGCGCGGTCGAGACGAACGGAATCCTCGACGCCTGCGACGAGCTCGGGATCGCCTTCGTTCCCTATAGTCCGCTCGGAAAAGGCTTCCTGACCGGCGCGATGAGCAAGGACGTGCCAGCGGGCGACTTCCGCGCCAGCATCCCGCGCTTCCAGCCCGAAGCGATGGAGAAGAACCAGGCGTTCGTGGAGCTCCTGAAGCGGGTCGCCGCCGAGAAAGGCGCGACCCCGGCGCAGGTTGCGCTTGCCTGGCTCCTCGCGCAGCGGCCCTACATCGTGCCAATCCCGGGCACCACGAAGCTGCATCGTCTCGAAGAGAATATCGGAGCCGCGAATGTCGAGCTGACCGCAAGCGACCTCGCCGAGATCAACGACGGCGCGTCGCACATCCAACCGGAGGGCGACCGCTACGCCCCCGCGCAGATGGCCATGGTCGGGCGCGAAGCCCCTGTGAAGGAAGAGGCATAGGATGCGCGCAACCATCATGCCCAAGGCGCACGAGGTGCGCATCGACAACGTCCCCGACGTTGCAATCGTCGAGCCAACCGATGCCGTGATCCGCGTCACTCGCGCGTGCATCTGCGGAAGCGATCTCTGGCCGTACAACGACGGCCCGAATGTCGAAGGGCAGCGCATGGGCCACGAGGCGATCGGCGTGGTCGAGGACATCGGAAGCGAGGTCCGGCGGATCAAGCGCGGCCAGGTCGTGATCATGCCGTTTGTCGATTCCGACGGCACCTGCCTGTTCTGCGAAGAGGGACTGCCAGCCGCCTGTGTCCACCGTGGCTTCTTCGGCACGGGCGAGCTCGACGGCGCACAGGCCGAGGCGCTGCGTATCCCGCTTGCCGACGGCACACTCTACCCGATCGACGTCGCCGAAGACGATGCGTTGATGCCGTCGCTCTTGACGCTCTCGGACGTCATGGGAACCGGTCATCATGCCGCAATGGTCTCGCGGGTGCGCCCTGGCGGTACGGTCGCGGTCATTGGGGACGGAGCGGTTGGCATTTGCGGCGTTCTCGCAGCCAAAAGGCTTGGCGCAGAGCAGATCATCATCATGGGCCGCCACGAGGTCCGGATCGCGCTGGCGAAAGAGTTCGGCGCGACCGATGTCGTCAGCGAACGTGGAGAAGAGGGCATCGCCCGAGTGCGCGAGCTGACCCGCGGCTTCGGGGCGCAATCGGTTCTCGAGTGCGTCGGAACCGAGCAGGCGATGGACACCGCAATGGACATCGTCCGCCCGGGCGGCGCAGTCGGGCGCGTTGGCGTGCCGCATTACGAAGTAATCAAGGACACCCGGCAGATGTTCTACAACAACGTGATTGTCGGCGGTGGCCCAGCGCCGACGCGCGCGTACATTCCCGATTTGCTGCCTGACGTGCTCGAAGGTCGCATCGATCCGGGACGCGTCTTCGACCGCACCGTCGACCTCGACGGGGTGGCCGACGGTTATCGCGCGATGAACGAGCGCGAAGCGCTCAAGGTGATGATACGTCCGTAACCGCTCAGTAGCGCGCGAGGATGAATTCGCGGGCGGCGCGATATTCCTCGGGGGTCACTCGTCCGTCATTGTCGGCGTCGGCGAGCTTGCGGAACGCTTCCGCAGCCGCAGCCGCTTCTTCCGGCTGGAGCAGGATGTCGCGGTTGCTGTCGTAAAACTTCAGGGCCCAGTTCATTAGCACCCAGTCGCGTTCGAACAGCTCCAGCGCGGCAGGAGTAGCCTCGAGGCGGGCCAGTGTGGGCTGGGCCGGCAAGGACCCCGCAGAGGCTAGCAACATCAACGCAAACACAGTGGGAACCATGCGCGGCAAACGCGCCAGCAGCCCCTCCGTTCAACGCCAGGCTTAGACTTTCGGCGCAATCGCTCCGCGCACCGCCTTGTGCAGTGCATCCGCGCGGAAGGGCTTGGTCAGCAACGGCGCATCGGGTGCCGTATTCTTCACCGCTTCGGTCTCGCTGTAGCCCGAGACGAATAGCACCGCCTGGTCGGCGTGGCGTGCGCGAATCAGCTTCGCGACTTCCGCTCCAGACATTCCGGGCATGATGAAATCGAGGATCACCAGGTCGGGCTTTTCGTGCTCGAGCTGGGCGAGGCCTTCGCGCCCGTCGCTGGCTTGCCGGACACGATAGCCCTGGTCTTCGAGCGTGCTGGCGATGAACCCGCGCACGTCGGGATCGTCATCGATCACCAGCACGAGTGCGGATGGTCGATCGGAGTCGTTCTCCGTTTCCTCGGAAGCTTTGGTGGGCGAGGCGGCCGGTGCGATTCCGTCAGCCTTGCGGAACAGCAGCTTCACCGCCGTGCCTTCGCCGAGGCGGCTTTCGATCCGCGCGGCGCCCCCCGACTGGAGCGCCATTCCATAGACCATCGACAGGCCGAGGCCGGTACCCTTGCCGACCTCCTTGGTGGTGAAAAAGGGCTCGAACGCCCGCTCGACGACTTCTGGCGGCATTCCCGACCCGGTGTCCGTGATGGTAAGCTGGATGTAATCGCCGTCTTCCAGGTCGGGCTCACCAGCGATCGCCACCTTCTCGGTCGAGAAAGTGAGGACGCCGCCGTCAGGCATTGCATCGCGCGCGTTGATCGCGAGATTGAGAATGGCGACTTCGAGCTGGGTCGGGTCGGCCATGACCGGCATCAGCGCGTCGTCGAGGTTGAATTCCTTCGTGATGCCGGGCCCGAGCACGTTTCTGAGCAGAGGGCGCATGTTCTGGATCAGCGGCGCCACGAATGTCGGGCGCACCTCCAGGCGCTGGACCCGGCTGAACGCGAGCAGCTGAGCGGTAAGCCGCGCTCCGCGTTCGGCGGCCGACAGCGCATTTTCGGCATAGCGCTTGAGCTTCTCGTCCTCGGCGCGCTTCGAGATGATGTCGAGACCGCCGACGACCACCGTCAAAAGATTGTTGAAGTCGTGCGCGATCCCGCCGGTCAGCTGCCCGAGGGCCTCCATCTTCTGGCTCTGGCGAAGCTGTTCCTGGGCGGCCTTGAGCTCGGTGATGTCGCGCGCCTCGAACAGCAAATAGATGACCTTGCCGTCGGGACCGCGCACCGGCTGCACCGAAACGTCGAGGTAAGCCGTTGGAGCGTTCTCGCGCTCCATCCGCACTTCCTGGCTGAAGAATTCGCCAGAGGCCGCGGCCTTCACCGCTGTCTTCATCAGCGCCTTGTGCTGCGGATAGAGGTTGAGCGTCGGCGCGTCCCAGATCTTCCGCCCCACCGCCTCGCGCGGGTTCTCCGCCCGCCACGGCGCTTCCTTGCGGTTGAGCTCGACGATGGTGCCGTCCGGCTCCATCAGGACGAGCACTTCCAGAACGGTGTCGAAGACGGCCCGGAATCTCGCTTCGCTCAGCGTCAGCTCCCGGGTGCGGCGCTCGACCAGCGCGGTCAGCTCGAGCTCCGCTTCCTTGGCAAGCGTAATGTCGGTCGCCGCGCCGATGAAGCCGACATGCTCCCCGTCCGGCCCGAACCGCGGCGAGCTCGTGCTCCGAAGCCAGCGATACGTCCCGTCCCCGCGCCGAAACCGGCCCTCCAGCGTGAACGGCTTCAGCGACGCCTCACCCGCCATGCTCTCCGCGACGATCCGCTCGACGTCATCGGGATGGATCCCCTCACGCCAATCGTACGTCCTTGCAACTTCACGATTGTCTGTGCCGAGGAAGTCCATGTAGGCGTCGTTGACGAAGTCGCGGGTGCGGTCGAGGCGGGTCACCCACATCAGCACCGGCGCGTGGTTGGCGATCCGCTTGAACCGCGCCTCGCTCTCCTTCAGCGCGCGCTCGGCGACCCGTTGCTCGGTAACGTCGGTGATCGCCGCGACAAAGCCGATCACCTCGCCCGAGGACGGGCTCTTCCACGGCACATATTCGGTCTGCGCGACGAGAACCCCACGCGTCGGATGGTCGAGCTCGAGGACGAACAGCTGCCGCTCCCCCGCAAGCGCCCGCTCGACCATCGGCTTGCGGTCGAGCCAGGCGCGCTCGCCGATGATCTCCGCCATCGTCCGCCCGACGATCTCCGACCGCGGCATCTCCAGCCAGTCGGCGAACAATTTGTTGATGAACTGGAGCCGCCCGTCGCGATCGTAATAAGCGGTCATCACCGGAAGCAGATCGGCGAGCGCGAGAAGGCCCGGCCCCGTGAACATCTCCGGCGGAAGATTGTCGGGAAGCGGCGGTTCGAGGATGTCGCCGTGACTCAGCTCGAGAGTCGAGCCGGGACCCGGGCCCGCGGACCCGCCATCCGATCGCACACGCGCCTTGCCGCCCCCGCTGCCCATGGTCTTCAGATTAGGCCCTTTTCGACCCAAGTCGATGACAGAGGTTACATTCCATTCAGCAACAACGCGCACATTCGAATTGTAGTTTCGAGCAGGTTTTCAAACAGGGACGGAACGAACCCCCCTTACCGGTTGTTGCCACTTTATCGCCGGCCTTCAGCCTTAGCGCGCCGGCGCCCGAGAGACTCTCGTCGTGCTCCCGCTATCAGAGGGAGCAAATCCGTGGACCAGATGAAGAAGGACCGTCAGCGTTTGGGCGCGCAGACGGCGACGCTCATCTCCGAAGCGCGGGATTCGTGCGACGACGGAGCGCGGCACGTCGCCGATTCACGCAAGGCGATCGCTCGCTCACTTCGCCTTCTTGGGAAGCGCTTTCATCAGCTCGACGACTGAGCCCTGGTCGGGCGCGGCCTCATAGACTTTCGCGAGCTCCAGGAGCGCGCTCCGGGTCTCCGCCGTGCTGGCGATTTTCGCCTGCACCCGGCAAAGCCGCGCCAAAGTCCTGTTGTCGAGGTGATCCATCCTGCCTTCAGACGGATACCCGCAACCTTGGTTCCGCGCACTCAAGTGGATTAGGTTGATTGGCCCAATTGTGCAGCGATCATGTCGCGATCGTCGCGGTGCGTCCGAAGGGTCGCCTGGAACTCGGCCAGCAGTTCCTCGGCGAGCACCGAATCGGCGCCCTGCGTGCGGAGCCCGGTGATGATCTCCTCCTGCCGGACGATATGCCGCTCGGCCTCCGCGATATGGCGGTTGGCCATGTCGAGATCGGCTTGGGTGTAGGCCATTCGCGGCGGGCTATAGCTGTTTTCGCCGGGCCGACATAGCGCGGGACCGCCGGGTGCTCGATTCGCATAGGTCAGTTGCGCTTGATTTTGCTCATGTTATTCAAGCCGAATCCGGGGGACCCCAGTTGCGTAACGATCCGCCAAAGACGCCGTCGCAGTCGTTCACCAAGAGCCGCGAGCAGTATCGAATCTTCTGCGTCGACGGCGCCGGGCACATCCACAAATCGTTCGAGTTCCACGCCCGCGACGATGCCGAGGCGATCAAGATCGGCGACGCCTGGCGCGACCACGGCAAGGCCGAGCTGTGGTGCCGCGCACGCAAGGTCTGCGCATGGGAGGCGCGGCGGAACTAAGGCGGCGCCTCAAGGCCGGCCAATCATTGAACGAATCTGGCGAATGGGAGGACGAAGAGTTCCTCCACCACCGCGCTGAAAGCCAGACGATCAATGAGGAAGCCGATTCACCAGATGACGATGAAGGACGCGTTCAAGCACGCCGGCGCTCACTGGTACGACCGCGAACGCGAGGTCCGGCGCGAGGAAGATATCGAGGAAGAAGAGCTCGCGGCCGCGCGGGCGTGGCTCGCCCATGTCGAGGCGGGGCGGATTGGAACGAAATCATGAGCTTTGGACAGACGATCAGGATGCTGAAATCGCGCGCCCGCCCGGTCGATCCCGAGGAATGGCTGCGCAAGAACGCGCGCGCCGCCTGGACCAGGAAGACGGTCGCCCGGCTTCGCGACGCGCAGGAACGGTGCGACGCGGCCTGGGACCGACTGATGAAGGCGCTCCCCGAGGATGCCAGCGACGATGAGGTGGACGCGGTCAAGCCGCCGCCCGAGCAGGCCGAGGTCGATACGCTCCACGCGCTGATCGACGAGGTGGTCCAGCACGACCGCTGGCCGCGCGAGCTGTATTGGGGCGGTATTTGATCCTCCCCGGAACGGGGAGGGGAACCAGCGTAGCTGGTGGAGGGGCCGCAACCTAAAGGGGCTTGCCGACCGCTTTGTACGAGCGCGCGCCGACCTGCCGGTACCAGTCGCCGCCGCAGTAGAAATAGGAAGCGGCCTTCTCGACCATCTTCATGCACCCGCCGGGCAGCGAGGCGTAGGTGCGGCCCATGACCCACGGCTCCTTCGGCGCCGGCGGAAGGGGCGGAGGCGAGGGCGGCTCGGGCGGCTGGTCGTGGACCACCACCACGTCGTGAACCACCTCGGTCTCCGGAACGAGGAGGAACCCGCCGCCGCCGAAACCGTGATGATGGCCGCCGTCGAAAGTGCCGTGGATGACGCTCTGCGGCGGAGGTGGGGGGGTGCGCGGGATGAGGGTGCCCGCCTGCTGGGCAGCGGCGGGAGAGGCGGTGACGAGCGCCACGATCAGGGTGGCGAGTGGGCGGATAGCGTTCACGGAGGCGCTTTTACGCCTGCGGCCCGCAAATGAGGAGCGAGGATTCCGTCCAAAATTAGTAAGCATACGTACTACGGCAGTGCCGCAAACCGACAATTGATCTTTGTACGGCAATGCCGTATATTCATCTCATGCAGACCGTCATCGAAACGGAGGCTTATCTGCGCGCCGCCAAGGACTCGGGCATGTCTGCGGAAGAGATGACGGCTGCGGTCGACCTTGTCGCGGACAATCCGGAGGCAAGCGATGTGATGCAAGGTACGGGCGGCGTCCGCAAGGCGCGGCTGGCCGGTCGCGGGAAGGGCAAGTCCGGCGGCTATCGCATCGTCTATTACTTCGGCGGCGGGGACATTCCACTGTTCCTGCTGACCGTCTTCGGCAAGGGCGAGAAATCCAACCTGACCCAAGGCGAGCGGAATGCCCTCCGCCAGCTGACGGCAACATTGAAGGAGAGTCTCGGCTAGCTCGCGGGGGTTCGCACCCCTCGCCATTCGTGGAGAGAGCCTGCGAGGACATGATATGAGCAAAGCATTCGACAAGATCGCCGCCGGCCTAGCCGACGCCATTGCCTTCGCCGAGGGCGATACCGCCAAGGGCCGCGTCGCCGCGGGCCCAGACGTCAAGGCTATTCGCGCCAAGACCAAACTCAGCCAGGCAAAATTCGCCGCCAAGCTGCGCGTCCCCGTCGCCACCGTGCGCGACTGGGAACAGCACCGCCGTTCCCCCGACGCCCCGGCGCGGACTTTGCTCGGCATCGTCGACGCCGATCCGAAAGCGGCAATGAAGCTGATTGAACGGGCGGCGAAGTAGCTGAGGCGCTGGCGGCAATTATTGCATTCAATTTGAGCCAAACCCTTTGAGGGTGAGAGGGTTCAATACGGCAAATCGAGAGTGTCCTTCACCTTGTACCCTGGCCCAGGCAGATGCTGCATCGGTAAGGCGAAGAAGAATGGTCCAACAGCGATGGCACCGACAATGAACGCCTCTTTCCACGTCTCGTTTGTAAACTCGCCGAAGATCGCACTCGCAATCATCATCAGAACACCCACACAAAGGGCTACTGAAGCAAATGCCATCGCCAGTGCGAAACAGATGAGCAGCACACTCGAACAACCAAAAGACCATCGCTCTTCGAATTGTTTCAACATGATACCTCCCGCCGGGCCATGTATCACAACCATGCCCACTCGTTGACCGAGCATAGCCAGACTGCCTATCGTAAATTCGCTCGGGTTTAGGGGGACTCGTGATTACGAAGAGCGATTTGAAGGATTGGACGCTGGAAGCACTTCGGGCCATCGGTGGTAGCGGCCGTATTTCGGATATCTGCAAGCACATTTGGGAGCACCATGAACAGGAGCTTCGGTCAGCGGGCACACTGTTCTACACGTGGCAATATGACATGCGTTGGGCAGCTCAGAAACTGCAGGACGAGGGGAAGCTCTCGAAAGCAGGCAAGAACCACACATGGTATTTGACGCCCTAACGCTGCGCCGCGCTCCTTACGCTCTACGCCATATTCGCAAGAAGGCCCGCTCTCATCCGTCGAGGCGGATGAAGGCGGGCCTCCCCCCAATCGGCTCAGCGCGATCGCTGCCCGCCGAGTGCCGCCGCTTGGGCGACGGCGGCAGTAACCAATGGCTATCGTTACGCATCCGGCACGCAAGATTATCGGAAGTTATCGAGTGTGCGACGTTCGCGCGTCGACCGGGGCGCACTTGCGCTGCGCACCTCCCTGCACTTATCTTCACCCCATGACGCGCCCGCATTCTTCATCCAGCTTTCTCACCGGTGACGACCGCAAGAAGTCGGCCGTCAAGCCGAAGGCGAAGCTGCGGTCCGGCCACGATCCCGAGCGGTCGAAGCGCGCTCAGCAATGGCTCGCGGAGAATATGGCGGCGCTCGACGCCTATAACGACTATGTCGCCGAGCGCGGACTGCCCCTGGCGAAGTATCGCCTCTTCTGATCATGGCCCAGTTCGACGTCCACCGGCTCGGCGAAGGCCTTGTCGTCGATTGCCAGTCGGATTTGCTCGATCACATTGACAGTCGATTCGTGATCCCGCTGGCGCTGAATCAATTCGCCGCGATTGCTGCCCGTCGGCTCAATCCGTCGTTCAGAATCGGGAGCGAGACCTACATCATGGTAACCCAGCAAGCCGCATCGGTCCGTCGAGGCGAGCTCGGGCCGGCTGTTGCTTCACTGGCGGATCGATCGTTCGAGATCACCGACGCGATCGACGTTTTGCTAAGCGGCGTCTGATCCGCGCCTAGCTCTCATCGCCCATTCTCAGCGCGGCAATAAACGCCTCCTGCGGGATCGACACGCTGCCATACTCCCGCATCCGCTTCTTACCCTCCTTTTGCTTCTCCAGCAGCTTGCGTTTGCGCGTCGCGTCGCCGCCGTAGCATTTGGCGGTGACGTCCTTGCGCAGCGCGGCGATGGTCT
>Ga0207647_10004409_pt1 | contig 10436 bp, 13 predicted proteins | sample KBSCornC2_FD_184295 | JGI IMG/M metagenome (GOLD analysis project Ga0207647, IMG submission 184295) | Corn rhizosphere microbial communities from Kellogg Biological Station, Michigan, USA - C2 (SPAdes) (version 2) | ecosystem: Host-associated > Plants > Roots > Rhizosphere ...
CATCCTCGAATTCTATGCGGCGACCGAAGGCAATTTCTCCCTGTTCAACGTCGAGGGCCAGCCGGGCGCGATCGGGCGCATCCCGCCGCTGCTCGCGCATCGCTTTCCTGCGAGCCTCGTCAAGCTCGACCCTGATAGCGGCGCGCCATTGCGCAATGAAGAGGGGCTTTGCATTGCCTCCGCCCGCGGCGAGGCGGGAGAAGCCATCGGCCGCATCGGCACGGCGGACCAGGGCGGCGGCCGCTTCGAGGGTTACACCGACGCGGGCGAGACCGAGAAGAAGATCCTGCGCGACGTCTTCGCCAAGGGCGATGCGTGGTTCCGCACCGGCGATCTGATGCGGCTCGACGACAAGGGCTTCTTTCATTTCGTCGATCGCATCGGCGACACTTTTCGCTGGAAGGGCGAGAACGTCGCGACCTCGGAGGTCAACGACGCCATGCGCGATTTTACCGGCGTCATCGACGCCACCACTTACGGCGTCAGCATCCCCGGCACTGATGGCCGCGCCGGGATGAGCGCGATCGTCGTGAACGAGGGTTTTGACGTCGCGGCATTGCCTGCGCATCTCGCACGGCGCCTGCCGGCTTACGCCCGCCCGGTCTTCATCCGCATCTCACGCGAGCTCGATGCGACCGAGACGTTCAAGCAGAAGAAAGGCGAGCTCGCTCGCGAGGGATTTGACCCGGGCGCGATCTCCGATCCGCTGTTCATGCTCGATCCGAAGTCCGGCGCCTATGTCGCACTCGATTCCGGCGCCTATGCTCAGATCGCGGGTGGTACGATGAGGCTCTAGCGGAACCAAAATCCGCCAGATAGGTCCAATTTTATCTGAATTGTCCAAGAAGCCATTTACTTCTGTCGGGTAAACAGACCCCATGGGGAGGCGGTCATCAAGAGCCGCCGCAAGACATCCGATCGATCAACAAAGCAAGGGGCAAGCCAGCCATGTCGGTAAGGTCCAAGGTCATAGAAGCGATCCAGCAGATCGCCAGGGAACAGCACGTCGCGCTTCCCGCACTCTCGGACGATCTGTCCCTGCACGAGACCGGTTTCGACTCCCTCGCCTTCGCGATCCTCGTCGCCCGGCTCGAGGACGAAACCGGCGTCGATCCCTTCACCATTTCCGAGGACGCAGCGTTCCCCGCCACGGTCGGCGATTTCGTGCGGGCCTACGAAAATGTCCCCGCGTGAGACCTTTGCGCTTCGCGACAATCTCGGCGCGGAGCTGAAGGGCCGCACGCTGTCGGATGCGCACGATGTCGTGTCGCTGACCGACATCCTGTCGCAGACCGTCTTGGGCGGCCGCCTGCGCGAGCTGTCCGGCCGCGCCGTGCTGCTCAAAGTGTCCGACCAGCTCCGGTCGGGCATCGCCATGATCGAGCTCGACGGCATCGCCCGCCGCATGCTGCTGTGTCCGCCCGATCTCAACCCGGCCTATCTGGACGCGCTGATCGCGGATGCCGGGATCGATGCCGTTGTCACCGACGAGCCCGATCGCTGGGCCGAGACCGGCGTGCCGCTGGTCGTCACCGCTCGATTGCCGCTTCAAACCACCGTGCCCGCGCAGACCGAGCGCGCCACCGAATGGCTGATGCTGACCTCGGGCACGTCAGGCGTGCCCAAGATCGCCGGCCATACGCTGGAAGCGCTGACCGGTGCGATCGTCGCCGAAGGCCCCGCGCGCGGACCGGCGCCGGTCTGGGCGACGTTCTACGACATTCGCCGTTATGGCGGCCTCCAGATCTTCCTCCGCGCCATTCTCTCCGGCGGCTCCATGGTGCTGTCGGATCCGCATGAGGCGCTCGCCGATCACGTTACGCGGCTGAATGCGCGCGGCGTCTCGCACATCTCCGGTACGCCCTCGCACTGGCGCAAGCTTCTGATGAGCGGCTCGGCCGCGCAATTCGCGCCGGCTTACGTCCGTCTCTCCGGCGAGATTGCCGACCAGGCGGTGCTCGACGGCCTGAAGGCGGCGTTCCCCGATTCCTCCGTCGGCCATGCCTATGCCTCGACCGAGGCCGGCGTCGGCTTCGCCGTCAATGACGGGCTCGAAGGCTTTCCGGCCGACTATCTCGGCAACCGCAACGGCGTCGAGATGAAGGTCGTGGACGGCTCGCTGCGCATCCGTTCCACACGCACGGCGCATGCCTATATCGGCCGCAACGCCACCGCGCTCACCGACGACGACGGGTTTGTCGACAGCGGCGACATCGTCGAGCTGCGCGGCGACCGCTATTACTTCGTCGGCCGCCGCGGCGGCATCATCAATATCGGTGGGCTGAAGGTCCACCCCGAAGAGATCGAGGCGGTCATCAACCGCCATTCCGACGTGCGGATGTCGCGGGCCAAGTCGCGGAAGAGTCCGATCACCGGCGGCATTGTCGTCGCCGACGTGATCCTCGCCGACGGCACCGATCCGGCGCGCGCGCAGGAGATTCGCGACCAGATCCTGGATCAATGTCGTGCTCAGCTCGCTTCCCACAAGGTGCCGGCGGTGATCCGCTTCGTCGAGACGCTTGATGTCACCCCGGCCGGAAAATTGGCGCGCACCGATGCATAATGTCCTCGTCACCGGCGGCAGCCGCGGTATCGGCCTTGCGATCGGCAAGCGCCTCGTCGGCGCCGGCTACAACGTGATCGCTGCGGCGCGGCGCGAGAGCGACGAGCTCAAGGCGGCGATCGCCGAGTCCGAGGGTCGCCTGCATTTCCGCGCCTGCGATCTCGCGGTGATCGACGCGATTCCCGCTTTCGCAAAGCTCGCGCGTGACGAATTCGGCCCGATCTACGGCCTTGTCAACAATGCCGGCCTCGGCACCGAAGGCCTGCTCGCCACCATGCACAATTCCGAGATCGAGGCGCTGGTGCAGCTCAACGTGCTGTCGCCGATCATCCTCACCAAATATGTCGCGCGGCAGATGATGGCCGATGGCGCCGGCCGCATCATCAACATCTCCTCGATCATCGCGACCACCGGCTACAACGGCCTGTCCGTCTATGGCGCGACCAAGGCCGCCGCCACCGGCTTCACCCGCTCGCTCGCGCGCGAGGTCGGCAAGCTCGGCATCACCGTGAACGCGATCGCGCCTGGCTTCATCGACACCGAGCTGACCCACAATCTCTCCGACGAGGGACGCAAGCGCATCGCGGGGCGAAGTGCATTGCGCCGGCTGCCGGAGACGGAAGACGTCGCACGCATGGTGGAATATCTGCTTGGCGAGGGTGGCCGCAACGTCACGGGCACCGTGTTCACGGTCGACGCAGGGAATACGGCGTAAAGCGGAACTTCATCGCCACAATTGCATTGATTCGGCGCAATGACATTCGACCGGATTTGGTCGTAAGATGCCCCCGCAATCGATTGGGTTACGTCAATCGATCTGCCCCAATCGACAGGGAGCAGTCCATGACCATGCGAAACATGACCGCTTCAAATCAGGGCCGGACGGAGCAAGCGTGCGCGAAGCCGGACGACGTCCGTTGTCCGCCGATGACGCATCAGAATTCCGGCGGTCACGGTCACGAGATGTACCCGCAGCAATTCGTGCGCCTGGTCGGCTGCCATGACGCGTCTGTCGAGGCCTTGCGCAAGCGTGAGGATGAGAAGCTGCACTAGTCGCTCACGTCCGATGCTTCGGCAGGTCAATCCGTTCATGTGAGAATTCCGGCGGCCCTTCGGTGAGGCGGCGGATGCGGCGCTCGCGTTCGTCCTCCGGCAATGCGGGATCGAGCAGTCCCTCGATCTCATGCACCGCGAGCTCCTCGAGCCTGGTCGCGTCCGAGGCGACCGTGGACCCTGATGCCGGTGCGGCAGGCGCAATCCTCAGGCCGAGCTCGACCAACTTGCAGATCGCATCCGAGCGCGACAGTTGATGGGCCTCGGCCCAGGCATCGACGCTGGCGGTCAGCACCTCAGGCATTTTCACCGCACTGACCGCATCGAGCCCTGTGCGTCGGCGTACCGGCGAAGTGGAGTCCTTGTTGCCAATATCAGACACCCCGATCATCCCGCGCAACCATTTCAGATAGCTCAACCGTAAACGTCATTTGCGGCCGGCTGTTTGATGCCGATCAATGACGAACTGCGGCATTGCGGCGCGGTGCGATCTTGTTGTCCGCCTCCATTTCGGCCAATGATCGGGACTTCGGGGCGCGTCGGCCGGCGAACCCGAATCGATCCTGCCACGTATTTCTCCTGGACGCGTCCCAACCATTCGGCATCACCCGATGACATCAGGCGAATCCTTCTATGGCGGCATTCCCGTCTTCCGCGGCTTCACCAGCCTGATGGACCCCGCGCTCTATGCGCCGCTGCCGGATGACTGGAGCATCGGTGTCGCCGACATCGTCGATTCCACCAAGGCGATCGCGGCGCAGCGTTACAAGGCGGTCAACATGGCTGGCGCCGCCGTGATCGCGGCGGTGACCAATGCGCTGGAGGGACGGGAATTTCCCTTCGTGTTCGGCGGTGACGGCGCCAGCTTTGCGGTCGCGCCCGGCGATCTCGATCGCGCCCGCGACGCGCTGGCTGCGACCGCGACCTGGGTGCGGGAGGATCTCGATCTGACGATGCGTGTTGCGCTGGTGCCGGTGAGTGCGATCCGGGCGCAAGGTCTCGACGTGCGCGTCGCCCGCTTCGGTCCGTCGGCGAACCTGTCCTATGCGATGTTCTCCGGCGGCGGGCTCGCCTGGGCCGATGCCGCGATGAAGCGCGGCGAGTTCGCCGTCGCCGAGGCGCCGGCCGGCACGCAGCCGGATCTGTCCGGCCTGTCCTGCCGCTTCGAGGTGATTCCGGCCGCGCGCGGCCTGATCCTGTCGGTTCTGGTGATGCCGGTGCGGGCTGCGGACCCGCTGGCGTTCCGCAAGGTGATCGAGGACGTCATTCACCTCGTCGAGCGCAGCCCGGACGGCGCCCGTCCGGTGCCGCCGCAGGGGCCGCCGCTGAAATGGCCGCCGCAGGGGCTGGACTATGAAGCCCGCACCAAGCGCGGCGGCCCGCTGCTCGCGCGCCGCGCCGGCGTGCTGGCCTATACGCTGTTCGCCTATCTGATCATGCGCTTCGACATCAAGGTCGGCGGCTTCGTGCCGAGCCTCTACAAGCGTCAGGTGGTCGAGAACTCGGACTTCAGGAAATATGACGACGGCCTGCGCATGATCCTCGACTGCACGGCCGAGCTCGAACGCGCCCTCAGCGATCGTCTCGCGGCTGCCGCGCGCGACGGCATCGTTCGCTACGGCCTCTACCAGCAGGACGCCGCGATGATGACCTGCTTCACGCCGTCCGCGCTGCGCAGCGACCACGTGCACTTCATCGACGGCGCGCGGGGCGGCTATGCCTCGGCGGCGACGGCCCTGAAGGCCATGATGGCTTGAAGCGCTAGCGTCCCGAGCGCGTCCAGGTCTCGCCGCCGCAGAGCGCGCCGACGCAACCTTCGACCCGCAGCGAATCTGCCGATATCGCCGTGACGCTGCTCGCATAGGTGCTGCCGTCGTCGGCATTGTAGATCTGGCCCGACCATTTGTTCGGCCCCGCCGGCTGCATGCCGCTGAACAGCGGCAGGCCGATCATCGGCCGTTTCGCCAGCGCAGGATTGGGATTCTTGCTGTCGGTGGCGGGCTGGCCGGTCGCGGTGTCGGTGGGCTCGCGCAGCCAGACGATATGGCCGCAGATGCCGCCGCTGCACTTGCTGATCTTGACGCGGGCATCGCCGGCCTGCGTCAGCCAGGTCCCGTCGGCGCTCTGCGCTTGGGCGGCAGTCGCGCCAAGCAGCGCAGCCAGAAGGACGATGAGAGTAGCGAATCTGGTATTCATGGAGATGCCCCGAAGTGGAGCGCCTCCATAGCAGCCTAGCGGGATAGCGCAACCCTGGATGGAATCACATTCCCGCGCTTATTTGCCTGCGCTCATTTGCCCCAGCGCGCGAAAGCGACAGAGGCGGCGGTCGACAGCCCGAACACGACCATGGCGCCGCCGACCAGCGCGAACAAGGTCCAGGCCGGCGCCTGCGCCATCATGAGGCCGATGCCGCCGATCGCGACGATCAGAAGCCGCGCGGTGGAGGCCAGCACCGGTCCGCCGACGCGCGCCGCGCCCTGCGATGAGAAGTACAGCGACACGCCCATGCCGAAGAACGCAAAGGCCGGGCCGGCCCAGTGGAAATAGCTGTGCGCGGCGGCGGTGACGCCGGGGTCGGCCGTGAACAGCGACACCCACAGCGCGGGATCGAGCGCGATGACGAGGCCGATCAGGCCGACGGTGAGGGCGGACGCCGCGGCTGCGGTCCAGGCCACGCGCCGTGCGCGCTTCACATGTCCGGCGCCGATCGCCATGCCGACCATCGGCACCGACGCGATGCCGATGGCAAAGGTGATCGGGATCAGCAGAAATTCCAGCCGCGAGCCGATGCCGTAACCGGCCAGCATCTCGGTGCCGAACGTTGCCAGAATCTTCGTGAAGATCAGGATGGTGAGCACGGTCTGGAGCGGCGAGAGGCAGGCAACCGCGCCGACCCTGAGAATGTCCAGAAACATCGCGCGCTCAAAATGAAACGCGCGGAAATCCAGCGGCAGCCGGCTGCGGCCGGACAGGAGATACCAGAGGAAGAAGATCGCGGCGCAGCTGAATGCGATCAACTGGCCGGCGGCGACGCCCGGCATGCCGAATTGCTTCACGCCGAACAGGCCGAGCCCCAGCGTGCCGCCGAGCGCGATCTGGAGCACGCTCGCCCCGATCAGCGTCATCGAGGGCAGGCGCATGTCGCCGGTGCCGCGGATCACCGAGGCCAGCGTGTTGACGAGCCAGATCGCGACAGCGCCGGAGAACAGCACCCGCGAATAGCCGCTGGCTTCCTCGAGCACGCGCTCGCGGCCGCCGAGCAGCGTGAAGAACGAGCGGCCGAAGACGAGCATCATCACCGTGAAGAACAGCCCGCCACCGAGGCCGATGATGGTGGCATGCAGCGCCAGGGTCGCGGCGCGGCCGCGATCCCCGGCGCCGAGCGCGCGGCTGATCGCGGATGAGACGCCGCCGCCCATCGCGCCCGCGCTCATCATCTGCGTCAGCATCGCGAACGGGAACACCAGCGCGATCGCCGCGAGCGGGATGGTGCCGAGCCGGCCGATGTAGGAGGTCTCGGCGATCGCAACCAGCGTGCTGCCGACCATCGCGATCATGTTGGGGATCGCGAGCCGCAGCAGTGTCGGCAGGATCGGCGCCGTCAGCAGGCTCGCAATGGGGGAAGCGACCGGTGCACGTGGCGGCGCGGCGTCTGCGGAGGCGTCGATCGTCATGTTCACCGGGCGGAATATTGGATGACGATCGACATCTTATCGGGCGCAGCATCTTCGCGCCAGTCCTCCCCTCACGCAGGGCTCACCAGGGCAGGCCGCATAGGTCGATGGTGCCCAGCGTCGGCGCGCGGACGATGTTGAAGACGTAGGGCGCCATGTAGTCGAAGCGGATCCGACCCTCCGGCTGCTCGCAATAGACCTCGCCCTTGAAGGGGAGCCAGCTGCGGGCCTCGTAGAACGCAAAATTGTTCGATTCGGAGAACAGCAGCCCGAAACGGACCGCCTCGTTGGCGCGCATGGTGTGGATGGCTGCGTCGATCGCCATGGTCGCGTAGCCGCGGCCGCGCCGGTCCTCGCGGGTGCAGACCCCGCCGATGCCGCCGATGTGAACCTTCTGTCCATTCCAGGTGACGGTGCGGAAGTAGATGCCGACGTGGCAGACGAGGCCGTCCTCGGGCGTCTCGATCAGCACGCGAAGGTCGGCATTGGCCCATTTGACGTGGCTCCACGACGGCTTCTCGGCAGCGTCGCGTCCCCAGACCGCGCTGAGCAGGGGCTGTGCGATCCGCCACGAAGCGTCGCCGTTCAGGATGTCGATCTCGATGCTCATTGCTTTCTCTTTCGCGTCTCCGCGCCGTGGTGCGTTCGTTCTGCCATAAGCGCCTCAAAGGCAATGATATTTTACGGCCTGTCGTAGCGTCCCCCCACGCTGCGACGATTTTATGCAATCCGGCCAAGCGGCCGCATCACGCCTTTTCGCAAATTGACGGTATTTAACGGCGACGGAACCTTCTATAAGGGGTGACCGTTAGAACGTTCCCCACCAGTTGCGGACAAGAACCCATGACCTTTACGCTGCCCCCACTCCCTTACGCCTATGACGCCCTCGGCCAGTTCATGTCGAAGGAGACGCTGGAATTCCACCACGACAAGCATCATCAGGCCTACGTCACCAACGGCAACAACGCGCTCAAGGGCACCGAATGGGAAGGCAAGTCCCTTGAGGAGATCGTCAAGGGCTCGTTCGGCAAGAACCCCGCGGTGTTCAACAATGCCGGCCAGCACTACAACCACATCCATTTCTGGAGCTGGATGAAGCCCAATGGCGGCGGCACCAAGCTGCCCGGCAAGCTCGAGAAGAAGATCAACGAGGACCTCGGCGGCTTCGAGAAGTTCAAGACCGACTTCCAGGCGGCTGGCGTCGGCCAGTTCGGCTCCGGCTGGTGCTGGCTCCAGGTCAAGAACGGCAAGCTCGAGATCTCCAAGACCCCGAACGGCGAGAATCCGCTGGTGCACGGCGCCACCCCGATCCTCGGCTGCGACGTCTGGGAGCACTCCTACTACATCGACTATCGCAACCGCCGTCCGGACTATCTCAAGGCGTTCGTCGAGAACCTCGTGAACTGGGAATACGTCGAGTCCCTGTTCGACAAGGCCTGAGATTATCCCGTCATTCCGGGATGGTGCGTCAGCACCAGACCCGGAATCTCGAGATTCTCAGGTGCGCAACTGCGCACCATAGTTCGCACTTTGTGCGCCCCGGAATGACGAAATCGAAAAGGCGGTCGCATGCGCGGCCGCCTTTTTGCTGTGCGGAATTGATTGAATCAGTCCTGCGCCATGCGCGCACCGGTCTGTGATCGTTCCGTTTGCATCGCATGGACGGCGCCCTTAATCAGGATGGGCATCACCCTCGAGCCGACCCGAGCCCGTTGTCAGACCCTTCCCCGAAAGACCCGGCGCCTGCCGAGGACGCGGAGTCCGAGCCGCGGCCGGGCCGTGTGCGCAAGCCGATCGGCTGGTCGACGATCATCATCGCGGCCCTGGTGGCGGTCAGCGCGGCGCTGGTCTGGCGGCGTGACGGCACCGACGGCGTTCTCGACATTCTCACCCACGATCTGTCGCTGTTCGGCGGCATCCTGCCGCGCGTGCTGGCCGGCTGCCTGCTCGGCGCCTTCATCTCCGAGATCCTGCCGCACGAAAAAGTCTCGCGCTCGCTCGGGCCGCAATCCGGCCTGAAGGGCCTTCTGATCGGCACCGCCTTCGGCGCGATCCTGCCCGGCGGTCCCTTCACCGCCTATCCCGTGGCGAGCGCGCTGCTGGCGGTCGGCGCCGATTTCGGCGCCACCATCGCCATGGTCGTGAGCTGGACCCTGATCGGCTACGGCCGGGCGGTCGCCTGGGAAATCCCGATCATGGGCACCGATTTCACGCTGTGGCGGATCGTGATCTCGCTGCCGCTGCCGGTGCTCGCAGGCGGCCTCGGCCGCTTCGTCTATGTCCGGCTCTATCCGAGGCGCGACAGCGACGAGGAGGCGAATTGAGCGCGGCGCTCCTGATCGACATCCTGCTGTGGGGCTCGGTGTTCGGCGTCGGCCTGATCGCCTTCCGCCGCGGGCCCCCGGTGTTCAAGGCCTCGCTGCGCGAGGGCTCGATGGACTTCATCAACATCGTGCCGCGGATTGCGCTGGGCGTGATCGGCTCCGGCTACATCGCAGCGATCATCCCCCAGGAGGTGATCACCGGCTGGCTCGGACCGGACAGCGGCTGGCTCGGGGTTGCGACCGCCGTGGTCGCCGGTGCCGCCACGCCCGGCGGCCCCGTGATCGGCTTCTCCATCGGGACCGTAGCGCTGAAGTCGGGCGGCGGTGTGCCCCAAGTGGTCGCCTATGTCGTCGCCTGGGCGCTGTTCGCCTTCCAGCGGGTGATCTTATGGGAAATCCCGTTCATGCCGGCCCGGTTCGTCTGGTTCCGCTGCGCCGTCTCGGTGCCGTTCCCGTTCGTGGCGGCAGCCATCGCGATGGTGATCGGCAAGCCCTGAGCCCGGCGTGGACAGGGGTAATGTTATAATATAACGTCCTGGCATGGTTCCCGCCGCGTCCCACGCCCACCATCACGACCATGCGCACGGCCATTCTCATGGCGACGCGCATTCGCATGGGCACGACCACACCCACGCCCATGTCCATGATGCGGCCTCGCCGCACCCGGCCCAGGCCGCGACCTGGTCGATCCTGCGCATGACCATGGCGGGCCGCCTTGGCGCTGCGGTCGCCGTTTGTGCCGTGCTCTGGGGCATCGTCTTTCTGGCGATGAGGTGACCATGGCGGCGTTGCATTTCCACAACGTCACGCTCGGTTACGACC
>Ga0207647_10004411_pt1 | contig 10435 bp, 7 predicted proteins | sample KBSCornC2_FD_184295 | JGI IMG/M metagenome (GOLD analysis project Ga0207647, IMG submission 184295) | Corn rhizosphere microbial communities from Kellogg Biological Station, Michigan, USA - C2 (SPAdes) (version 2) | ecosystem: Host-associated > Plants > Roots > Rhizosphere ...
GATGATCGACTTCTTCCGCGAGCACACCGCCATGGACAATCAGAACATCGCGACAGAGGTCGACCGCTACATTGCGTGGCCCGGCCAGGCACTGTCTTACAAACTCGGGCAGATGCAGATCCTCGAATTACGCGATCGAGCCAGCCATGCGCTCGGACCAAAGTTCGACATTCGCGCCTTTCACGATGCCATTCTAAGTGAGGGGCCCCTTCCGCTGGACATCCTCGAAATACGCATCAACATCTGGATCGACCAACAAAAACGCAGGTGACAAAACCGAAAACTTCCGCTGCAACTATTACACAAGTTGACACCTAGGGAACCTTCGGGCAGACTTGCAACAGATTTACTCTCAGCGCAGCTCTGAGGGACCATGCCCTTTCCCCAGATTCACCCATTCAGTCCGTGTTCAAGTCCTGTCTGCCCATGACAGTATCAGGGGCGAAATCTCTTGCGCACGGTCAAAGACGACGCGGAGGTCGCTAAGAAAAATGAAGTTCTCTTCTCTTCCCCTTTCCCTGATAGTCGCAGTTGGTATTTTCACCTCCGCGTCACACATCAGAGCCCAAAATTCGAGCCAGCTCTTCTCTCCTCTCAACGTCCGGGCGTCCCAATCCGGAGCTGGCTATGGCGAGGACCAGGTCATCTTCAACACAAATACCCTCAACCTCACCTGCCCGGCTACTCCAATCGCGTTTCTCTCTTCCGCTGCGAATGCGTCCCCGGCAAATAGTTCCGGCAAAGTGCTGGTCGATAACAACATTGACATTACGAACCTGACCACCAGCAATGGCCCTGTCAACGTTTGCAGGGGCGGTGTGAATGGCTCTTCCCAGGGCCCATTTGAGAATTGCTTTACCTCCGCCTATCAGGATCCCGCGAGTGCAGGCACCCTCACCGGGCAATCGCCTGATTCATTTGTAGCCACCGGCGGAGTGCCCCCAATCGATATCAGTTCTTTGCTTGTCGAGGGCGCGCAGCAGGTCAAAATTGATCTCGTGGATGAAGGTGGCTACGTCGCAAACTCGAGCCTGTATCTCAATACAAATTGCACGCCGGGAGGGGTCACGGGTCCTGCATTGATCTCGGGCAATACGATTCCAGCGACGAACCCGACTACGCAGCAGTTAAATCAAGACTTCACCTTTAACACCGGCAATGACCAGATGATCGGCTTCGAATACAATTTGAGCGGCGCTCAGTCCGCTGGATCGCTGACGATCGATCCCAATGGCGTCAATCCCCAGGTTGGAGATTCGGCCCTTGAGCCTCTGACGGCCTATCCGCTTAAAGTGAGCGGAACGTCTTTTGCAACCTCCATGTGCCTAATACACAATGGCGAATTGCTCGATGGCCAGCCTGCCTGCAAGCTTTACACGTTAACTTGCACCACCGGCACGGGCAATACGGCAACGGGAGCGCAATGTCCGTCCTCAACTCTATCCAACGAGGAGCTTCACGATGTCTTCGACGGACCCGCTTTCGACCTCAACGATATTCCAACGCCAGGCGGTCCGACATTCCACGAAGGAATGGGATTTCTGATGGCGAGCGAGGGATGGGATCAGGGTTCATGCACCTTCGACCCAGCTTCGTCCCTGCAGGATCTTGCTTGCCCGCAGAATCTGCTTACCAGCTTCACCGGCCCGGGACTTTATGACGGCAAATCCCAAACCACGCGCCCAAACTCGACATTCATCTCCATCGCCAAAGTGCCAGAAGACCTTACCAGCGTCACTGTAACCAATAGTTCAGGCGCCCCCGTCTCTTTGGGACCTGGAAACTGGACGAACAACTCGAGTCCGTACTTCAAGCTGTCGAGTCAGCCGCCGAATCTGGCCGGTACTGGTTTGCCTGGAGCTGCAAACTTCGTTGCTTCGCCCATTCGAAGCATCACCTACGGCATCTCGCCCGCCAACAACGTACCCGTACCCGGCGCAGGCATTGCAACCGATATCGTGCTCGCAAACACCGCGCAATGCCCCGATAATCCGCCCGCCGCACTGTTCACTCCGCCAGTGCAGTCGCTGACGGGACTCGAGGACGGGAACTATCTCCTGCACTACTTCGCTCAGGATTGCGCAGGCACGCAGGAGTTGAAATTCGCCAAGGATAACTCCGGCAGCTGGATAACAAGCTTCTACACCTTCCCCATCAACGTAGATACGGTTCTGCCCGAAATCCCATCCGGTCCAACATTGTCTCCTGCCGGTCCCTACTACCAGGGTCAGATCGTCACCGCCACCTACAGATGCACCGATGATCGTTCCGGAATCGTTCAATGCGGCAGCCACACGTATGGCTCCGGTATCGCCGACACAGGAACGTTAACGGCGACAGTGCCCACTTCCTCGTCTGGATCACAAACGTTCACCCTGCTTGCAAAAGATGCAGCAGGGAACCAGAAATCGCAGCCGGTGAATTACCAGGTCGATGCCGTTGATAATCAGATCCATCTCAGTCTGTCGTCAAGTACTGTGACGTATCCGCTTGGAACTAACCTCACTGTTCAACTCTCAAACATCAATGGCCACGTGCCCACAGGCACCGTGAAGATCATTGATAAGGGGTCGGTTCTCGTAACGCTCAATCTCAGTAGCGGCGCTGCCTACTACTACTTGAAGAATCTTCCTGCGGGTACGCACACTTTATCCGCTGTCTATTCCGGAGATCGCTATAACGCCGCCGGAACTTCAGCGCCCGTCACATTGAACGTGCTGCCCGTTCCAGTTGTTCTGGCGCTCTCCTGCTGGAATACCCCCTATCCCTATGGGGCGAATTTCCAGTGTGTCGTCAACGCCAGTTCGAACGCGGGCGCTCCGCTGGGATCCATCACATACATTTACGACGGGAATGGCCCCATCACTGTTCCGCTTGTTTCCGGCGCAGCGACTATCACCTTGCCAAAGCCTCCCGTCGGGACTCACAGCCTCAGCGTAAGTTACCCGGCCCAGACAAACTACGCCGCGGCCGGTCCGAAGGTCCAGAGCTTCACCGTAACTCCAGCTCCCGTTGTAGTGCAGCTCACTCCTTCGGCTTGGTATGTAACCGGAGGAACACTTACACTATCGGCTTCCGTTCAATCGTCGAGCGCGGGTCCTCCCAATGCGACCGGTTCGGTGACGTTTAAGAACGGCACGAACGTGATCGCAATCGTGCCTGTGAACGCCGCGGGCATGGCGAGTACTTCCGTGCTGGTTTCTTCTCTTCCAAATGGCAAAGACGTTATGACTGCCACGTATATCGGAGGAACGAATTACGCGACTGGAACCACATCCATCACAGTTCAAGTAGCGAGATAGTTGAAAATCGCGCGACAAAGCAAGGATCTGCGCATTTCGGCAGACCCTTGCTGTTGTCGGCAGGTCGAGTCTCGGGCAATCGACCCTTCAGATTCGCGCCGGAATATCATCCAGAATCGGCGCGACGATTTGGGTGGTTGATTCTTCGCCCGCTGCCAGCCTTGTGAGCGTGAGTATGGTAATGTCGTCGTCCTGACCGAACGCGACAGCAGCTTGACTTGCTTCCTGCGCGGTAGGACGGCCTGCAAACAAAGTCCGAAGACGCTCAAATCCGAAGAGCTCACCGCTCGGATTTCGCGCCTCCAGCAATCCATCTGTATAGAGACTCAACTGATCTCCAGGCTCCAGGCGCACAGTAACTTCGTCGTAGGTAGTTCCACACACCAGTCCCAGGGGAAGAGAAGGTTCCAGAGAGAACTCTTTGCCATTGAGAAAGATTGGCAAGTGACCCGCGTTCGCTATCGTAGCCTCACCGTTCGAGTCGAGCCGAAAGACGATGCTTGTGGCAAACCCTCCCTGCATTCGCCCTGTGAGACACCTGTTCAGCGTGCCGAGCATCTCCCCGGGGCTGGAGGTATTTGTAGCCTCCGCGCGAATGACACCCACGATCGTTGCAACGTTCATTGCCGCTTTCAGGCCCTTCCCGCTTACATCCCCCAGGGCAACAATCGTCGAGCCATCACGATTCGCGAGAATCTGAAAGAAGTCTCCGCCCACCTCTTGTGCCGGCGTATACGCGCTGGTAATGCCGTACCCCTCCAGCGACGGCAGCACCTCGGGAATAAGAACTTGTTGAATTTCTCTCGCGCTCTGCATCTCCTGCTCGAGTGCTGCGTTTCGCGCCTGCTGCTCCAGAACGTAGTGATAAACAGCAAAAAGGATCGACGCGAACAGCGCGAGCGAAGTTACTTTTTCAAATTGAAAGTCCACTCCCCGAATTGTGAAGAGAGGCGTGTCGACGAGAGCGGTGAACAAAGTCCAATGCGTGAATCGCTGGCCAAACGCGCTTATGTCCGCGATTGAATGGATGGCCTGCAATATGAACGCAGTCAGCGCCACCGCCCACCGGGATACACCCAGCCGGTTGCGCAGCCCTACGGCGATCAGAAAAAATGGCACAACCTCGAAAAGCAAAATAATGCTAGCGAGAAACCCGTCTGCCCACTTCATCTTGGTCGCTGCCGAGCCCCACACAAGCGCAAGCACTCCATCTGCAGTGCCCGCAATGATGCTCAGCAACGCGAAAACCCTGGTCCACCAAACTACCTTCCGTTTCTCATTGAGTTGCAGCAGCCAGATGAGAAGAAACCACAAAGAGATGTTTGAAACAACATAGAGAGGTTGATTGATGCAGCGCGCCAACCCGTATGGGAATGGGATCAGGAACATGCCCTGCAAGATATGCAAAGCCACCGGCGCTATCGTGAAAATTCCGACCCAGATGAAGAACTTCTCCCGTCGGTTATGGCTCCAGAGCACCACACACAGAACGGCAATGAAAAGCCGCAACAGCACTAGCGAATACTCGAACAGCTCAAGTTGAATGTACTGCCAGGTGATCGCTCGTTCGTAAAGGGAAATCGTGTCCGGATCGCCCACGATCGGAGTTGAGGCGAGCCCTCCGGATTCTGCCGGCGAGAAAATGTCCCGAGGAGCCTTCCAGACGCGAATTGCAAGCACGCCCGATGGGTCGCCGCTCAGCGGGAATGACCGGGGAAACACACTGTAAAACCACACAGGGTGAGGCGGCAGCTTTCCGTATTGCCCGATGAGGCTCCCATTCCAATAAACCTCGTAGGAATCCTCAGCATTGGGAATAAGAATCCTAAATTCCCCGTCCGTATTGGGTGCGGGCACAATCTTCAGGTGACGGCGATACCAGGCCATCCCTGCGTACGAGGGATGGCCTTGCGTTCCCCATGGCGCGGCCGGGCTGAGCGTCTCCCATCCGGAATCGTCGAATGAGGCTTGCGCCCAATTGCGATCGTCTCCTATTCGAAATTGCCAGAGACCGTCGAGATCTGCCTTTCCGTGCCCCAACCCCTCAATAACGAGGGTGCGCTCCACTTGTTCGCCTGACGCAAAGGCCTGCTGTCCGACGCCGAGGATAACACCAGCCACGACAAACAATTGTAGGCAGGAGAAGAGCATGCTCAGGGGAAGCATGGAAAAAGAATACTCCGTGAAAGCCCATTCGAATAGTCAAGACCGAATAGACCTGGCAGCGAAGTGCAGGCTCCGAGACAGTTTTCGGGGCCAAGGAGATTCCTTGCTTCTCGGCGTGCATAAGACCAATTGCAGCCCTCGTGACTTTCGCCTATTATGCTCACACATGTCGGCGGCCCGGTTCCGAGTGCGCCCGGCATCCCCAAATCGTGCGGTCATGCGCTCGCAGTCATTGGCCGAAGCTGAAGGAGAAAATCCTATGAGACGGAAAGTTGGTCTCACCATAGCTGCGTTCGCGCTCATCGTCGGGCTACCGGTTCTCTCACGGTCGAAACTGCGATGCTCACGATAGGCGTCGTCGGCTCGATAGAACGCACTTCGGTCCGTTGATCGGAATCTTGTCTCTGACTTGGCGAGTCTCGATTGCCTGCACGCACTTGAAACGATTTCGCTCGCCCGATCACTTATCAAGTAGCCAGGCTTCATGTCCCATTACCGTCGAAAGGATCACCGATGAACTATCTCGTTTGCACACCAAAGCGTCTGCCGCCTGAAAAGCGAGTTGCCGCAGCCAAGACCGCTACTGCCATCAACCCCTTGAATCACGCGCCTGTAGAACGCTTAGCGGGCGTGATGCCTGGTTTCGTTTCGAGTCCCGAGCGCATCGCAGTCGTAACGACAAAGTATTGGGGATTGCAGGGAGTAAACCTGACCGTAGGGTTCATGGATACTACTCCGACAGATCTGAAGAAGAGACTCCTTCTTCACATGAATGCATGGGCCAAAACGGCAAACATCAAATTCGTCGAAACACGGACGGATGCTCAGGTAAGAATCGCCTTTGAAGGCGGCGCAAACGGTGGTTACTGGTCCTATGTCGGAACCGACATCCTTCACATCCCCAAAAACCAGCAAACGCTGAACCTTGAGGCCTTCACAATGCGGATGCCCGAATCCGAGTTTCATCGCGTGGTCCGGCACGAGACCGGTCACACACTCGGCTTCCCCCACGAGCATATGCGCAGGGCCCTCGTAAAGAAACTCGATGTCGCCAAGACCATTGCGTACTTCGAGCGCACACAGGGATGGAGCGAAGATGAGATTCGCGCCCAGGTCCTGACTCCCATTGAAGAATCGACATTGCGCGGAACCTCGGTCGATGCCAGGTCCATCATGTGCTACCAACTTCCCGGCGAAATCACTCTGAACGGTAAGCCGATCATCGGTGGCACAGACATTGACAAGAAAGACTACGGCTTCGCGGCACTCATCTATCCCAAAAAGTCCACGCGTCCCGCGTCAGCCAAAAAGACTGCGACACGAAAAAGGCGGAAATAGGACCGACAGATCGATCGTTAGCGGCCGTCGTCCATTCCAACATCCCAGTTGGAAATCAGCAAACGAACAAGCCGCGCTTGATCGCAATTCACCGTGGATTGAGCCTGACATGGCTCCCGATCCTCTGCATATGTGTGTCTCAGGCTTTGGCTCGGAACTTCGCTCAAAACGAAAGGGCTCCCTCTAATTTTCGATGGCGTTTCCGGTAATTGTGTGGCAAGATTTTCCGGTTTCATATTCTGCGCTTACGAACGCTAGACCCTGAGCGCCCCCTGCAAACAATGTTCGAGTTGTAAAAGGAACGAAGTTCCCGCATCCGCTCGTTCAAAACTTAATGGGAAGGAGGAACGACATGGCAAGAAGAAAGCAAACTACCCGGGTTCCAGGTGGTCGTAAATCTTCAACTCACGGAGAACAACGGTCTGGTCCCATAGCTGGCACCGCTCTGATCGATGGAGCGACCTTTTCCCAAAAGCCGGTCCTCTACGCAGAGGTGGATGGTCTGGCCGTCTTTGAAGGTGACATCGTCCTTGGCACTGTGCAGAGCCTGAAGCAGGCACAAGGGCAAGACCTTCCTCTACGCTCTATCGGCATCACGGGTCAGCAATTTCGGTGGCCCAATGCGACCATCCCCTATGAAATTGATCCGACATTGCCAAACCAGCAACGCGTCACGGATGCCATCGCCCATTGGGAGGCCCACACGCGAATCAGATTCGTTCTCCGCACTGCGGCCAATCAATCGCAGTATCCGGATTTCGTTCGCTTCGTGCCCGGCGGCGGCTGCTCGTCAATGGTCGGACGTCAGGGGGGACAGCAGAACGTCACGCTCGCAGCCAATTGCACCTCTGGAAACGCAATCCACGAGATCGGTCATTCTGTCGGCTTGTGGCACGAGCAGAGCCGCGAAGATCGAGACAGCTTCGTGACTATCGTATGGGCCAATATCGATCCCTCGATGCAATTCAACTTCAGTCAGCACATCCAGGATGGAGATGACCTGGGTGCCTACGACTATGGGTCGATCATGCATTATCCCCGCGATGCGTTTTCGGTCAATGGGCAAGACACCATTGTTCCGAAGCAAGCGTTGCCGGCCGGCGTCGTAATGGGGCAGCGCAGCGCCCTTTCCGCCGGTGATCTCGCCGGTGTTCAGATCATGTATCCCGGACGTACAACTTTTAAAGAAGTGCCGAAGGATCCAATCGTTGATCGGACTCTCAAAGAGGTATCCAAAGAGCCGGTTCGGGACACGGTAAAGGAAGTGCGGAAGGATCCAATCGTTGATCACACATTCAAGGAAGTTTCCAAGGAGCCGGTTCGAGACACGGTCAAGGAGGTTCGGAAGGACCCGATCACGGAGACCACCGCCAAAGAGGTCGCTTTGGATCCGGGCCCAGGCCCGGGGCCCGTTATTAACCCGCAAGGTCAGGTGTCACCCTTCGTTTTGGCATCGCCGAGGCGCGCATTTCCGGGCGGAACCGCAGAAGCCGGAAACGCCATGCAGCATTTGCAGGAACTCGAAGAAGCAATCAGACAGGTTGAACAACAGCTTGCCGAATTGATGGCCGCCTATGATGAAGCAGTCAAGTTCCTTCAAGGAAGTTGATCGAACATGATACTGGTCATCTCCTACGAAGGAGAGGAACACACTGCAAGCGTCGTCAACTTGCTGAGAGCCCAGGGCAGGGAAGTTATCCAAATCGACCTGGCCAACTTTCCTGCCAGGAGCGATATCGCTCTCTCCTGGTCCAACGACAGTGCGGCTAAATACGAAGTGAGTACTTCCGATGGAGTGTTCGATCTGTCGCGCGCCAATGTCGGATGGTGGCGTAGAGTTAGACCCTTCGCCGCGCATGCGGAGATAACACGTCGTTCAGATATCGCATTCGTTGAGAGCGAGACTTCGCAGGCCGTAAACGGCATGCTCGACGCGCTCCCTTGCACATGGATCAATCCACGAGAGGCCGACTCGATAGCCCACCACAAGCCATACCAATGGGCAGTCGCGCAGCAGGTCGGTCTACAGGTGCCGAGAACGTTGGTCACGAACAATCCAGCGCAGGCACGGCAGTTCATTACGCAAATTGCACCCGGCGCCGTCGTCTTCAAAGCGTTTCTGGCTTCGACTCAAGACTGGCGTGAGACACGGCTCGTCGAAGCATCTGACATCAAGCAGTTGGAACTGGTGAAGTACGCCCCGGTGATCTTTCAGGAATACATCGATGGCGTAGACCTTCGGATAACCGTAATCGGAGACGCCTTTTTCGCGGCGGAGATCGATGCTCGGCAGACTCGATACCCCGTCGATATGAGAATGGTAGTGGGCGAAGCTCTCGTGCAGCCGGTCACGCTCAGTCCCGACTTGCAAGCGAGGTTGTTGGCGCTTCAACGGCGGCTCAACCTGGCCTATGGAGCCATCGACATGCGCCGCACTCCCGCAGGAGATTACTATTTCCTTGAGGTGAATCCAGCCGGCCAATGGGCATTCGTTGAGGAACGAACACAACTGCCGATAACGAAAGCCATGGCGGATTTGTTAGCGAGCCTTGATCATCCGATTTGAGGTGCCAGGATGCCATCCATCAAGGGCCAGATCGTCGTACCTGCAAACGCGCCCCGGCGAAAAGCGCACACAATCACCATTGAGGTGCACGACATAACTGTTGCGGATGCGCCGTCCAAAATGTTGTCGCAATCGCGCCTTACGAATGCACAAATTAAGCCTAACGATCATCTCGCATTTCAGATTGATGCTCCTGAACTTACCGGAAGAATGCTCGCCTTTCGGGTTCACGTCGACTGGGATGGGGACGGCGCAATTTCCAGTGGCGACCTGCTCACCACCCAGGTCATCCCGGTTCCGCGACCCGGAGATGCAAAACAAGTTCAGGTCCCGGTGACTTTGATCTAAGTCTCCTTTGATTTTTGAAGGTGCCTCGATCAAAAGTTGAAATGAATTCGTGGTTTCGGTCACAAGTTAGTGAGGGTAGATTTGCCCGCAATACGGTAGGGAGGAGAGAGAGGATCGCTTCACCGATAAGACTTCCCCATTCCTCGCAGGTCGTATTGCGCAAGACATCGAATCTCGTTGGGCCGTCGTCTCCTCCGCGACGAATTGCACCTCGTTCATCCTCTTGCTTTTGAGAGGGCCCAAGCCAGGAATTAGCCGAAAAGGGACAAGTACATGAACAAGAGTCTCGGTGCTTCGCTGGGTGCCTTGGTATTTGCGGCAGTCCTCCTGCGTACAACCGGGTCAACGTCAAATCCACCCACAAGCGCTCACGCAACCGACTCGCCACCAGCGGCAGCAGGCAAGAAGAGTGCCGGAGACGGACCGTGGTCGGCATCATGCGATTATTGGGCGCCGGCGCGTCCCTTCGCCGAGTCTGACTCATCCGGACAGACCAACTTGTCGTTCACGCTCGATCACACTCAGCACAGTCTCACCGCAATCCTTCCAGATATGCCCGACAAGCGCGAACCTCAATGCGGAGCCGATACCCAAGAGCGTTGGGGCTTGCCCGCCGGCAATTCCGGAATAGAAATCAATACCCTCATCGCCATCGTCCCCGATCCGGTTCGCACCAACATGGCCCTGCAGTTCGATCGAACTGTCGACTCCCTGT
>Ga0207647_10004412_pt1 | contig 10434 bp, 11 predicted proteins | sample KBSCornC2_FD_184295 | JGI IMG/M metagenome (GOLD analysis project Ga0207647, IMG submission 184295) | Corn rhizosphere microbial communities from Kellogg Biological Station, Michigan, USA - C2 (SPAdes) (version 2) | ecosystem: Host-associated > Plants > Roots > Rhizosphere ...
GCCTGCCGGCCCCAAAAAGCAGCATTTTCCGGCCGTTTCCGCCCACGAGTATGCATCAGGAACCAACCTGTCGGCCGAATTGCCGCGGATTTAACGAAGCCGCCGCGGCTGCCGTTTAACCGTTTGTGCAGCCGCGGCCGCGCATAGTCCGGTGCAAATCCCTCGCTCTTGCCAGGTTCATTCATCGTGACATCCTTTGGACGCGTGATTTCGGTACGCGGATCGCTCGCCCGGGTCGGGCTTCTGGCGGCAAGCCAGATGCCGATCTCGGAGGTTCGGGCGACCGTCGGCCGTTTCGTCAGCATTCGCTGCGCCAGCTCGGTCATCGTCGCGATGATCACCGAGGTCTCCTGCGAGAATCTGTCGAGCGCCGACAATTACATCGCCATCGCCTCGGTCGACCTGCTCGGCGAGATCCTCAACGCCGCCGACAAGGCCAAATTCCAGCGCGGCGTCACCAACTATCCGACCATCGGAGATTCGGTCGACCTGATCACCAGCCAGGAGTTGCGCACGATCTACGCGCCGACCGGGTCGGACCAGATCAATGTCGGCTTCCTCCAGCAGGACCGCTCGGTCGTCGCCTATGTCGATATCGAGGAAATGCTGTCCAAGCATTTTGCCGTGCTGGGATCGACCGGCGTAGGCAAGTCGACCGGCGTGTCGCTGCTGCTCAACGAGATCCTGAAGGCACGGCCGAACCTGCGCATCTTCCTGCTCGACGTGCACAACGAGTACGGCCGCTGCTTCGGCGACCGCGCGCTGGTGCTCAACCCGCGGAACCTGAAGCTGCCGTTCTGGCTGTTCAATTTCGAGGAAATCGTCGACGTGCTGTTCGGCGGCCGCGCCGGCGTGCCCGAAGAGCTCGACGTCCTTGCCGAGGTGATCCCGATCGCCAAGGGCATCTACACGCAGTACCAGAACGCCGATCGCCTCGGCCTCAAGCGCATCGATCCCAAGCAGATCGGCTTCACCGTCGATACGCCGGTGCCGTATCGCCTGGTCGATCTGATATCGCTGATCGACGAGCGCATGGGCAAGCTGGAAAACCGCTCCTCGCGCATCATCTATCACAAGCTGATCTCGCGCATCGAGGCGGTCCGCAACGACCCCCGCTATGCCTTCATGTTCGACAACGCCAATGTCGGCGGCGACACCATGGCCGAGGTGATCAGCCATCTGTTCCGCCTGCCCGCCAACGGCAAGCCGATGACGGTGATGCAACTCGCCGGCTTCCCGGCCGAAGTCATCGATTCCGTCGTCTCCGTGCTCTGCCGCATGGCCTTCGACTTCGGCCTGTGGAGCGACGGCGTCTCGCCGATGCTGTTCGTCTGCGAGGAAGCCCACCGCTACGCCGCCGCCGATCGCAACATCGGCTTTGGGCCGACCCGCAAGGCGGTGTCGCGCATCGCCAAGGAAGGCCGCAAATATGGCGTCTATCTCGGGCTGATCACCCAGCGCCCGGCCGAGCTCGACGCCACCATCATCTCCCAGTGCAACACGCTGTTCACGATGCGTCTTGCCAACGAACGCGACCAGGCGCTGCTGCGCGCTGCGGTGTCGGATGCCGCGGCGAACTTGCTGTCCTTCGTGCCATCGCTCGGCACCCGAGAAGTGCTGGCCTTTGGCGAAGGCGTCGCACTGCCGACCCGCCTGCGCTTCAAGGAGGTGCCGCCGCACCAATTGCCGCGCGGCGAGGCCACCATCAGCAGCGTGCCGTCGGTCACCTCCGGTCACGACATGCATTTCGTCGGCGCGGTGCTCGAACGCTGGCGCGGTGCCACCTCGCAGCGCGACACGCCGAACGACCCGGTGTTCTCGGCCCCGCCCAGCAAGACGCTCGCGAGCGCCGAAGCGCCGATGCTGCAACCCTCGATGGGCCTCGATCCCGACCGCTTCTCGCTGCTGAAGAAGCCGCTGCGGTAAGGAACTGACACCGCTTCCGCCAATTCCGCTGTCATGCCCCGGCTTGACCGGGGCATCCAGTACGCCGCGGCTTCTCGATTGAACCACAACCGTCTCTGGAATACTGGATCGCCCGATTAAATCGGGCGATGACACTGAGCGTGTGGCACGTTGAGGCGGCCGCCCGCATCGACTATGGTTGCCGGCCCCAGGCCGGAATCCATGCTCATGACAAAAACAGCCGCGCAACGCTTCCCCGCTCCCGCCCTCGACACGCTGCCCGACGACATCCGCACGCGCCTCCTCACTGTCCAGGAAAAGAGCGGATTCGTGCCGAACGTCTTCCTGACGCTGGCCTACCGGCCCGACGAGTTCCGCGCGTTCTTCGCCTATCACGACGCGCTGATGGAGAAGGACGGCGGCCTCACCAAGGCCGAACGCGAGATGATCGTGGTGGCGACCTCGGCGGCCAACCAGTGCCAGTATTGCGTGATCGCGCATGGCGCGATCCTGCGCATCCGCGCCAAGAACCCGCTGATTGCCGACCAGGTCGCGGTGAACTATCGCAAGGCCGACATCACGCCGCGGCAGAAGGCGATGCTCGATTTCGCGATGAAGGTCTCGGCCGACGCGCAGCGGATCTCGGAGGAGGATTTCGCCGCGCTCGCGCCGCACGGCTTCAGCGACGACGACATCTGGGACATCGCCGCGATCTCGGCCTTCTTCGCGCTGTCGAACCGGCTGGCGAACTTCACCGGCATGCGGCCGAACGACGAATTCTATCTGATGGGCCGGCTGCCGAAGAAGTGACCGACCGCTCCGTGTCGCGAACGCGACGCCGCACCGGAAAATGTAACGTGCGGGTTCCCGTTTGACGGGAACAAAAACGTTTTCACAATCAGATACGTTTTATTAAGACACTCACCCTCAACTAGCAGAAATACTTCGACACAACTCGCGCAGTCTCCGTCAACGGAGACGCGGATGAGTCGTGCCTGCTTAGGGGATCCGTCTTATGAACGTGCGAGCATTCGCCGTCGCGACTTGCATCGGCGTAACGTTCTTCGCCGCTGGATACGCATGGAACTATCAGCCCGACGCCATCAACCCCGGCGAAATATGGAGCATGCTTCAATCGGAGCACGGCATGGCGCGAGCCGCCGTCGCACGCGTCCTCATCGAGCCGAATTCAGCTCATTTTAGCGGCTTGCGAACGGTCGACGCGGACGACGCAAGATACGTGTGCGGCTCCGTGAAGGCGATGGACAAGGAGAGGCAGTATGTTGAGACCGCCTTCGTTTACACCGTCGCGATCGATTATGCCCGTATCGACGACGACGGTCGGATCACGTCGCAGCGCTCGACATACAAGCCCTGCCCAATCGCGGCCGACGACAACATTGCCGACCAGAGGACGCTGATCTCGCCCGGCGCCCTGTCGATGATCAAGACCGTCGAAAAGGTCATTCCCAAGTCCAGCGGCGGAACCATGGAACAGCAGCTTGGCCAGTTGGCCGGACAGACGGCAGCACACGCACCAGGTTCGGCAGTCGCGCCGGGTTCGGCGGTCTCGTCAGGTTCGGCCGGGGCAGGCTGGACGCCAGCAGAGCAGCATCCAGGTTCGCGCGTGGAGGCGACACGGAAGGATGAACTCACGTGGCGTGTCGACCAGCCGCCGGCCGCATGGCCGACGTTCCCCCCGGGCCATTCCCTGGCGAAATCGACGCAGAAGCGGACGACCGCCGAGGCCCTGGCTTTTGCGAAGGATATCGAGGCTCGCTGGGAGCAGTCGAAATCAGCCGAGGGGCCAACGAGGCGTCCTTCGCCGGAAGAGATCAAGGAGGCATGCCGCGCGCTGCTGACGATCGATCCCACGGACAAGGAATATCCGCGGGCCTGGGCCGCCTTCGTGCGATTACGGAAGATCGATCGCGACGCGGCTGCGTGAAGCAGACGTCCAATCTATCCGTACCGCCCTTGACGCTGCGTAAGGGAAGACGGAGCCGCGCGAGTCGGTGATGCCTCGGGAGACCTGAGCGGTCGCTAGAACCGAAGTCGCCGCGCCCAAATCGGTTTCAGCAATTCGAGCACGGTCAGCACCAGCAGCCCCGCGCCGAGCGTGATCATCAAATCGTCCGCATGCAGCGGACCGAAGCGGAACAGGCTGGAGGCCGGCGGCCAGAGCAGCGCGGTGGCGAGAACGAGAGCGACGCCTGCGAAGATCCAGATCAATGCAGGATTTGGCCGGAAGAATGCGGACGCGAACGACGCGCTGAAGGACCGGTTGACCAGGACCAGAGCGACGATGCAGACGACGAGCGTCACGAAGGCAAGCGTCCTCGCCTCGTCGGCGACGAGACCGGAGCGAAGCGCGCCGACGAATATGATGGCGGTCAGGGCAAATGCGAGAGCGCCCTGAAGCACGCTCCAGCCAACCAATGCCCATGAAAAAAGCTCGGAATCAGGCCGTCGCGGCGGACGCGTCATCGCATCGCGCTCGCCCCGCTCCGCCTCGAACACCAGCGCGCAGACGGGGTCGATGATCAGCTCCAGAAACGCGATATGCACCGGACTGAAGATCAGCGGCAACCCGAAGACCAGAGGCAATAGGGCAAGTCCGGCGATCGGGACATGAACGGCGAAGATGAAGGCCATTGCCTTGCGCAGATTGTCGTAGATGCGGCGGCCCAGACGAATGGCCGACACGATCGAACCGAAATCGTCGTCGAGCAGGACGATCCCCGACGCCTCACGCGCGACGTCGGTCCCACGCCCTCCCATCGCGATGCCGATATGGGCGGCCTTGAGCGAGGGCGCGTCGTTGACGCCGTCGCCGGTCATCGCCACGATCTCGCCGTTGAGCTTCATCGCCTGGACGATGCGCAGCTTCTGTTCCGGCAAGACCCGGGCGAACACGTTCACATGCCCGACGCGTCCCGCGAGCTCCGAATCGTCCGCCAGCCTGACCTGATCGCCGGTCATGACGTCACGAACATCGAGCCCGGCCTGGCTCGCGATGGCAACGGCTGTTGCCGGATAATCGCCCGTGATCATGACGACGCGGATTCCCGCCGCGCGGCATTCGCCAACCGCCTCCGGGACATGGGGCCGCAGCGGATCGGCAAGCCCGACCAGGCCGACAAATCGAAACGCGAAAGCCTCCTGCGACGGCGGGAGTGCCGCGTCATCGCACACGGCAACGGCCACCCCCAGCACGCGAAGCCCGTCCTTCGCCATCGCGCTGGCGGCATCGCGCACCGATTCTTGATCGGCAGCATTCATCCTGCACAGCCTCGCAATCGCCTCGGGCGCCCCCTTGGCGCATGCGAGGAGGTCCGCCCGGCCGGCTATCCGCCAGACCTGCGTCATGGCCAGCAGTTCGGGGCGCAGACCGTAGCTATGCGCCAGCGTCCGCTCGCCATCCGGCGCATCGTCTAAGACGGCATGCGCGAACAGATGCAGAGCCTTCTCCATCGGGTCGAACGGCTCCGGAGAGCTCGCCAGAGCACCGCAACGCGCCAGCTCGGCAAATTCGGGCCTCGCATCATCCCGCCCGGCCGTCTCTGGACGCATGCGTGCGCCGTCGAGCAGCCGCAGCTCGGCGACGGACATCTGGTTCTGCGTCAGCGTCCCGGTCTTGTCGGTGCACAGGACGGTCGCAGAACCGAGGACCTCGATGGCGGCGGCTCGCCGCGTCAGGACGCGGGCTTGTGAAATCCGCCAGGCTCCCATTGCCATGAAGACGGTGAGCACGACGCCAAATTCTTCCGGCAGCATCGCCATGCCGATGGCGATGCCCGCAAGCAGCGCTTGCAGCCAATCCCCACGCAAGACTCCGTAGAGCGCGATGGCCGCCAGGCTGACCACGGCGCCGCCGAGGAAGCAGAGCCGCACCAGTCTTGCGGTCTGTTGCTGAAGCCGGGGCGGCTCGGCCTGCAAGCCGCGCAGCGACAGCCCGATCTTCCCGATCTCGCTGCGCGGGCCGGTGGCCTCCACCAGCGCCAGCCCCTCGCCGCGCACGATGAGAGAACCGGAATACACGAAGGGCTGATCCTCGCCGCCCGGCCGGTGATCGGCTGACGCGGCCTTGTCGGCGACCTGCTTGCGGACGGGCACCGACTCGCCGGTCAGCAGCGACTCGTCGATTTGCAGATCGCGTGCGTCCACCAGCGCGGCGTCGGCCGGAATCCGGTCCCCTTCGCCAAGAACGAGAAGATCGCCGCGCACGACCTCGCGGCCCGCGATGCGTCGACGCGCACCATCCCGCACCACGAGCGCGCGCGGGCTGCTCAGGTCGCGCAAGGCTTCCAGCACGCGCTCGGTCCGGGTCTCCTGCACCACCGTGATCACGATCGACATCGCACCGAAGACCAGAAGGATCAGCGCTTCCCTGAGATCGCCGAGCACGAGGTAGACCAGCCCACCACAGAGCAGCAGCACGAGCATCGGCTCGCGCAGCACTTCCATGACGATGCGCAGGGGACTGCGTCGTTCGGGCCGAGGCAATTCGTTGGCGCCGTCTTCTTCCAGCCGCGCCCGGGCCTCGGCCTCGCTCAGCCCGGCCGGTCTCGTGGCTTCCGTGCCGCTCACGTCTTCCGCCGCAGGCTCCAGAGACTTCCGGCGAGCAGGACGGCCGTCACGAGCAGTATGGCGACGAAGGTCTGGATGATGGTGAAGTTCAGCGCATCACGCGCAACGAACAGCGCCGTGATGGCTCCGGCGATGACAAACAGAATGCGAAGGATCAGGCTCATCGTCGTGTCTCCAGGTCGGCATGATCCGGAGCCCATCTGGCGAGGCGGGAGCGCAATGCTGGTTCGGCTGTCATGCCGGCGGACCTTAGCGGCCGGCACCGACGTCGGTTTGCGATACGTCAAATTCACCTGCGCCGTTGGGCCGCACGTTCGACCCGGTCTGCCGCCTCGGCTTCCTCGACATCCAGCATAATCGACACTTTCAGGAACGGCGTCCCCTCGAAATGGAATTGCGGCATCGGGCGGCTCAAAGCGTCGGCGACTGGTGGAGATAACGACCGTCGAAATCCGCGAGTTCCAAAAATCGAGCCTCGTCGAGTACGGTGACGCGGCCACGCTGAAATTCGACGATGCCATCCTGGCGCAACTGCTTGATCACCCGGTTGGCGTGGACCGCCGTGATCCCCAGGGCTTCGCCGATCTGCTCCTGGGTCAGCGGCATCTCGAAATTTTCGTCGTCCACGCGACCGATGACCCTGAGGCGCTCGCGCAGCTCGATCATGACATGGGCGAGGCGCGCAGGCGCCGGACGCTGGCCGACATTGACGATCCATTCGCGAAACATCGCGGCGTCGATCAGCGTGTCCCGCCAAAACATCTCGGCGACGACCGGCCTGCGTTGGTGCAATCTTCGCAGCGTATCGTGGCTGATGAAGCCCAGCGTGCACGCCGTCAACGTCGAGAGCTCATGGTCCATCACGTGCAGGAACAGGCTCATCAGGTCCGGGATCTCGCCGGGAATGTGCAGTGAGAGAATCTGTCGCTTCCCGCTCGCGATCGTCTTGGAGCGTGCGCAAAATCCCTCGACAATCAGGCAGCATTCGGTGGCCCGCTCGCCATCTCTCACCACGGGCGTTTCCGCCGGATACTGTCTCACCGCGATCGGAAGCGCTTCGATTTCCCTGACATCCTCCTCCGAGATGCCGGAAGAGATGCGCAAACGCCTGACAAGCGCAGCACGGATCGTATCGCTGGGCACGCGAAGTCGCTCCGTTCGCATGAATTCGAATCATGGCGCGCTGGGCGCCGGCTGGAATGAAACCCGGGATCCGCGCCGCGGGTTCCAACAAAAGTTAAGGACGCCGCTCGCGTCCACATGGTTGGCTCGGTGTGTCGGAAAGGCCAAACCATGACCAAGAAACGCAACCGCACGCGACCGGCTCTGTCGCTCCAGGAGCGCCTGGACAAGTTCACGCAAGAAGCCCGCGCCGCCGCCAGAAAGCTCCCGGCCGGCGCCGAGCGCCACACGCTGTTGCAGAAGGCACGCGATGGCGAGGCGGCCGCGGAGATGGAGCGCCTGCTGTCCTCGCCGGGACCGCAACACCCAAAGTGATCGGCCCGCGGCTGCGACGCGCTACGCCGCTATCGCTTCGCCATCAACTCGAGCGCCGGGGCAAAGCGCTCGGAAAATGTCAACGTCTTGGCGTGGTGAACTGCGGCGAACGACGCCGAGATGCCTGCTGAGGCAACGGCGAGCAAGGCAATTCCGAAAACCAGACGGCGCATCTCGGCCTCCTGTGTGAGCTCGACTACCCCCAACAGTTGGGACGGTTCTGTTTCAGGATGGTTTCATGGGTGCGGAAAATGATTTCGCTCAAGTAGCTGTGATGAGATCAGGCTCACAGGGCCGCATGCCGTAACCAACTAACAAGGGTGCAGTGTCTTGCAGCGGAACGGGAGCGGCGTTGGGAATTTTACGCCTGCGGTCGCGATCGTGAATCGCAAGACTGCGCTGGAATGCAGAGTCTTCGAGGAATACTCAAATGAACGTCGTCATCCGGAAGCTCAATGGTCTGTGGCATCTCATTGTCGGATCGTGTCAGATCCGAACGCCCTTCCTGGAAACCCAGGACCGCGCGCTGGTCGTCACGTACGCCCGGCGCGTCTACCCCGGCGCCAAGATCTTCCAACGCGATTGATGTGAGCGCCCGCGCCTAATCGTCCGACGCCGGCCCGCACCAGCCGGGCAGATAGATCGCATCCTTGCTCTTGGCCGCGGACATGGCCTTCTCGAGCGCCTTGTCGAAATCGGCATCCACCGCCTTGCGCGACAGTTTACGGCGCAGAAAGTCCGCCCACAGGAATTCGGAGAACGGCGTGGTGTCCTTGGCGAAGCCGCCCAGGCGGCGGAGCTCGCCGGCAAGGCTGCGGAAAGGATCGTCCTTGAGATCGGCAACCGATTTCGGCAGGTCCCGGAACTGCCGCCTCTCCCCCTTGGAATCGTAAGGGTAGACCCAGCGCTTGTTGTCCATCACGCCCCAGAAGGCCTCGCGCTCGACCATCCTGAGGTCGCCGACGACGGTCACCAGCACCTCCTTGACGCCCTCGTCGTGCAATGCGCGGCCGAGATGATGATGGTCGATCACGTAGTAGCGCTCGTCCGGCCCGTACACGACGGGGATCATGTGCTTGCCGAGCAGATCGGCCTGCTTCCTGCGGTCGTGCTCGCGCCAGCGCTTGCGCTTCTCCTTGACCTCGCGCATGCCGACCGTCATCTGCGTCGGCCGAAGCGACAGGATCGGCACCGGATGCACTCTCGGCTCGCGCGCGTTCGTGGTCATGGTCGAAGGGCCCTCTCACATTGTTGCAACCGGTCGTCCAGGTTCCCATGGATTATGCCATGGGCGCTGCGGCGACAAAATGCGTTCGGCCGGGACAGGAAGATCACAAGCCGATGTTCGCGGGACCGGGCGCGGCAGGCGCCATGGCTGGTGTTGCAACGCACCCCCCGCGTCCTCACGCCGGCATGACGACCGCTTCCGCGATCCGTCGCAGGCCCTCACGAAGAGGTCGTGCAAAAGCGCAATGCACGTACGCGTTGAGAAGATTTTCTGCAACGCGTTCACCACCTGTGCTATCAAAAAATCGCTGCTTCGGAGTGATCCTCGCCCCATGAAATCCCAGCGGCCCATAAGCTCTGATGAGGAGCACCGGGTGCTCCAGTTCAGGCCGCGCACCTCACCCTCCCCGACGGTCCACCGGGGCAACGGCACCGTGCAGCCGCTGCGCGGCGCGCCCAAGCCGCTGGACCTGTCGCGCTACGAGCAGCCCCGCACCGAGCCGGACGATTTCCGCCACCGCATGCTCGCCAACATCGCCGCACTCGCCTTCACCATCGCGCTGACCGCGATCGGGATCTGGCTCGCCGTGAGCATCGCCGACCTGCGCCGGACCCAGGATTGCGTGCTGATGGGCCGCCGCGACTGCGCCAAGATCACGACGCCGCTCATCTAGGCACGCCCGCCTACCCAGAGGTCGTCATGCCCGGGCTTGTCCCAGGGATCCACGCTCTTTGTGCCGCAAGGCAAGGCGTGGATGGCCGGGACAATGCCCGGCCATGACGCTGTGGAGGCAGAGCGCCCCAGGCTTCTCAGTCCGACGCGATCGTCCCTCGCGAAAAGAGGCTCCGGCAGGCATCCCCAGCTCCGTGCCTTGCTGTCCCCATGGCCTGTCCGGCTCCATTGAACTCAGGGCGGCGCTCCGATATACGGGCTCTCGACCCGGCCAGAGGGGGGTTGAGGGCGTCATCAGGGGCGCGATGCCCACCCGCCATGCCACTCTGGAACATCTGACAAATATCCGCAATATATCAAAGGCTTAGTGATGTCCTCTACATTCGATCAGGTCGCTACGATCATCGCTGAAACCTGCGACATCCCGCGCGACACGATCACGCCGGATAGCCACGCCATCGATGACCTCGGCATCGACAGCCTCGATTTCCTCGATATCGCCTTTGCGATCGACAAGCAGTTCGGAATCAAGCTGCCGCTGG
>Ga0207647_10004414_pt1 | contig 10430 bp, 7 predicted proteins | sample KBSCornC2_FD_184295 | JGI IMG/M metagenome (GOLD analysis project Ga0207647, IMG submission 184295) | Corn rhizosphere microbial communities from Kellogg Biological Station, Michigan, USA - C2 (SPAdes) (version 2) | ecosystem: Host-associated > Plants > Roots > Rhizosphere ...
AAAACTACTTGACGTCGCGCTTTCTGTGTTCGATAATCTTCGCTGAATTTTCGCTTGTCAACGAAAATCATTCTCGGAAGTCAAAAGGGAGAGTGTTATGCCAGTAACGGCCAAGCAAAGAAGAATTTTTGAATTTATCCGGCGCTATATCGACTCCAATCAGGAGCCGCCCACAATCGCGGAGATTGGCCGGCAGTTTGAGATGAGATCGTCCGCCAGTGTTCACGCCGTCCTCGTTGCCCTCGCCGGGAGCCTCGGGTTCATCCTCACGCGCGGCCCGGGCGGGCGCTGAGTGAGGCACAGATCGAAATGGGGCCGCCGCCCGATTGCGGCTCTGCGGCCGACGAGGAACCATCGCTTTCAGGGACGAGTACACGTCACGTCCCCCCGATCTTCGAGAAAGGAGCCCACGATGGACACGTTCGACGACCCCCTGCTGGTCACAGCCGCCGGCTATCAGGAGCTGTTCGACGGCCTCGAGCGCGCGCTGTGCGAGATCACCGGGTACGACGCGGTGTCGCTGCAGCCGAACGCGGGGTCGCAGGGGGAGCTCTCCGGACTGCTGGCGATCGCGGATTTCACGACCCCGTCTGTGTTCCTCGAAGCCATTCTGTCTGGCCCAATGCAGGGCCGCCGCAGGCTCTACGCTCGCCTCGGAATGGCGGCGCGCGACCCGATCGACGAGCTGCTGAACAGCGCGCTTGAGTTCGAGCGGGACGAAACGCCGTCGCTCGACCGCTTCCTCGCCTGGTTCTCGCGAGGCACGGTGGATGTGCAGCGCGATCCCGGCCGACCGGGCAACGAAGTTCGGGTGATGACCGTACACGGCGCGAAGGGCCTCGAAGCACCGGTCGTCATCCTCGCCGACGCGACCGCCGATCCGGCGAGGCTCGGACGGAATCCGATCACGCTCGAAATGGCGGTCGGATCGGGAGATGATGTGCCGCTCATTCGACCAAAGAAAGACGAGCGCTGCCCGCCGTTCGCGGAAAAGATCGTCGCCGAGGAAAAGCGCGATCTCGAGGAGCATTGGCGTCTTCTCTACGTCGCGCTCACGCGGGCCGCCGACCGTCTCATCGTCACCGGCGTCGCTCCGAAGCCGAAGAAGGATGGCTCCGAGGCCCGGCCGGCCAATAGCTGGCACATTGCCGTCGAGCGCGCGCTGCAATCGCTCGAGGCAGAACCGACCGAGCTCGATGGTTGGGGCGCGGGGCTGGCCTACGGCACGACAGGATCGCCGAAGGGCAGGGTTCGGGAGTCAAAGCCTGCTCCGCCCAAGGTCGAAGTGCCCCAATGGGCGAAATCCGCGGCTCCTCCCGAGGCGAGGCCTCCGCGACCGCTCGCGCCGTCCGCCATTGCGGCGGATGACGAAAGCACTCCTCCACCCAGCGAGGCGATGCGCGCCGCTGCCCGTCGCGGTACGTGGATCCACCAGCTGCTCGAATCTCTCCCTTCCGTGCCGCCGGACCAACGCCGCGGCATCGGCGATCGCTGGCTCCAGCGCTCAGCGGGTGTGGAAGATGCTTCGATGCGCGGCGAGATCGTCCGCCAGGTTTGCGAAATCATCTCGGACTCGCGCTTTTCCGGGCTTTTCGGTGACGCTTCTCTGGGGGAAGCGCCGCTCGGCGCGACTCTGCCGGATGGCCGGGTAATCGCCGGCACAGTCGATCGCCTCTTGATCGAAGACACGCGGATTTCGGTCATCGACTTCAAGACAGGGCGCGTGCCTGCCACCGCCTCCGATGTTCCAAGAAGTCACCGGGCGCAGATGCAGGCCTATGCCGAAGCGCTGCGCGCCATCTTTCCGGGACGCGAAATCCGCGCCGCGCTTCTCTATACCGCAGCGCCAAAACTGATTGAGCTCAGCCTTGAGCAGGGCGCAGCGAACGCCCATATCGCTGTTAACCTTTAGCAGGAGATTCGCCCGCCATGACCACCAAGACGGTCACCGACCAGAGCTTTGCGACCGACGTTCTCGGCGCCGAGGGCCCCGTCCTCGTCGATTTCTGGGCGGAATGGTGCGGCCCCTGCCGCATGATCGCCCCGGCGCTCGAGGAGATCGCCAACGATCTCGGCGACAAGGTGACGATCGCCAAGCTCAACATCGACGAGAACCCGGACGTGCCCGGCCGCTATGGCGTTCGCGGCATCCCCACGATGCTGCTGTTCAACGGCGGCCAGCCGATCGCCCAGAAGGTCGGCGCGGCGCCACGCAGCCAAATCCAGCAGTGGCTCGAGAGCAATCTCGGCGGCGCTTCGACCGCCGCCCAGGCCTAGTGACTATCCCGGGGGCTCGGTTCCTTCGAGCCCCCGGGTATCCGGCCTGAACTTGTCGTGCCTCGGCAAATCGTCGCCGGGATTGAACCAGCCGATTTTGCTTCCCCAGAAAATGTGAAAGTCGGGCGCGATGGCTTCCGGGTCGTCGAGCGTCGCAACGCTGAAATCGACCATCTCCGGCTGATGATCGACCTTCATCAGGAACGCCGTTCCGCATTCGCCACAGAATTCTCGGTGGCCGAAGCTCGATGATGAGATCGATCTCACCTTATCCGCGCCCTTGGTCCACACCAGGTCGCCGTCGGCCACGCTCGCGAACACCATCGCGGGCGCGCCACTGTTCAGCTGGCAGGTACGGCAATGGCACCAGCCGCAGTCGAACGGATCGCTCTTCAGCTCGTAGCGGACGCTTCCGCACATGCATCCGCCGGTTAATCCTGCCATTTGTTCACGGTCCCTTTAATTGACTACGGCTGGGGCGGTTCTTACATCGCCCGCGACGGTTTCCCGAGAGCGTTGACGAGAGACTTTCCCGTCTTCCAGGCGCCCGGGCTTTTAAGGGAATTCATGTGTTCGCCGCAGTGGCAAAAAGCATCTTCGGATCGGCCAACGATCGCTATGTCCGTGGACTTGGCAAATATGTCGACGCGGTCAACGCGTTCGAGGCCAATATCCAGGCGCTTACCGACGAGGAGCTCAAGGGGCAGACCGAAAAGTTTCGCCAGCGGCTCGCCAATGGCGAGAAGCTCGACGATCTCCTGCCGGAGGCGTTTGCAACCGTCCGCGAGGCGGCGATCCGGACTCTCGGGCAGCGGCACTATGACGTCCAGTTGATCGGCGGAATCGCCCTCCATCGCGGCGAGATCGCCGAAATGAAGACCGGCGAAGGAAAGACTCTGGTTGCAACGCTCGCCGTCTATCTCAACGCGCTCGAGGGCAAGGGCGTCCACGTCGTCACCGTCAACGACTATCTGGCGACACGCGACGCCGGCTGGATGGGCCAGATCTACAGCTTCCTCGGGATGACTGTTGGAGTCATCGTTCCGAATCTCTCCGATGAGGAGCGCCGCGCGGCCTACAATTCCGACATCACCTACGCGACGAACAACGAGCTCGGGTTCGATTACCTTCGCGACAATATGAAATTCTCGCGCGAGCAGATGGTCCAGCGGCCGTTCAATTTCGCGATCGTCGACGAGGTGGATTCAATCCTGATCGACGAGGCCCGGACTCCGCTGATCATCTCGGGCCCGACCGACGACAAGTCGGACCTCTACATCGCGGTCGATCGCATCGTGAAGACCTTCCTTCCCGAAGACTACGACAAGGACGAGAAGCAGAAGAGCGTTGTCCTGACCGAGGATGGCACCGAGAAGGCCGAGCGGATGCTCGAGGAAGCGGGCCTGATCGAAGGCCGCAACCTCTACGACATCGCCAACACCCAGGTCGTCCACCATTTGAACCAGTCGTTGAAAGCCAACGTCATGTTCAAGAAGGACATCGACTACATCGTCAAAGACCAGAAGGTCGTCATCATCGACGAGTTCACCGGCCGGATGATGGATGGGCGCCGCTGGTCCGACGGGCTTCACCAGGCCGTCGAAGCCAAGGAAGCCGTGACGATCGAGCCCGAGAACCAGACGCTCGCCTCGATCACTTTCCAGAACTATTTCCGGATGTATCCGAAGCTCTCGGGCATGACCGGCACGGCGATGACCGAAGCGCCCGAGTTCTTCGACATCTACAAGATGAACGTCGTCGCGATCCCGACCAACGTTCCGGTGCAGCGTCAGGACGAGGATGACGTCTTCTACAAGACGCTACCCGAGAAGTTCGCCGCGATTGCCGCCGAGCTCAAGGAGAAGCAACAGCTTGGGCAGCCGGTGCTGGTCGGAACGGTTTCGATCGAAAAATCCGAAATGTTGTCTGAATACCTTCAGAAGGAAGGTGTGAAGCATTCCGTCCTCAACGCGCGCTTCCACGAGCAGGAAGCGCATATCGTGGCGCAGGCGGGCCGGATCGGAGCGGTCACCATCGCCACCAACATGGCCGGCCGAGGCACCGACATTCAGCTCGGTGGCAACCTCGACTTCCGGATGCAGGACGAGTTCCCGAATCTTGTGCCTGGCACTCCGGAATATGACGCTCAAGCGGAGAAGATTCGCGCGGAGATCGCGGCAGAGAAGCAGCACGTCCTGCAGATCGGCGGTCTCTACGTGCTTGGCACCGAGCGGCATGAGAGTCGGCGCATCGACAATCAGCTTCGCGGGCGGTCAGGCCGCCAGGGCGATCCGGGCCTCTCCAAATTCTACCTGAGCCTCGACGACGACCTTCTTCGCATCTTCGGTCCGCAGACGATGTTCGCGCGACTGATGAACAAAAATCTCGAGGACGGCGAGGCGATCGTCTCTCCGTGGATTTCGAAGGCGATCGAGACGGCGCAGAAAAAGGTCGAGGCGCGCAACTACGATATCCGCAAACAGGTCGTCGAGTTCGACGACGTGATGAACGACCAGCGCAAGGTGGTCTACGAGCAGCGCGCCGACATCATGGACGCCGAGAACGTTAGCGACGTGATTACGGACATGCGGATTGAAACGGCGAGCGCGATTGTCGCGGTCAATTGTCCGGAGGGCACTTATCCCGAGCAGTGGAACGTCGAGGGTTTGAAAGAGAGCATCCAGGCGGTGTTCGGTCTCGAGCCGCCCATCGACGCCTGGCTTCAGGAAGAGGAAGTCTCGCCCGGGATCATTACCGAGCGGCTTCAGCAACTCGCCGACGACAATATGGCTGCCAAGCTTGAGACGGTAGAATCCGGACAGTGGAGCGATATCGAGAAGCAGATCCTGATCCAGACGCTCGATCATCATTGGAAAGAGCATCTCGCGACTCTCGACGCACTGCGCCAGGTCATCCACCTGCGCAGCTACGCGCAGAAAAAGCCGATCGATGAATATAAGCAGGAGGCTTTCCTGCTGTTTGAGCGGCTCCTCGTCTCGATCCGGGAGGAAGTAACCCGTATCCTGATGCGGGCGCAGGTGCAGCTCGAAGCTCCGCCGCCTCCGCCGCTGGTCCTTCCGGAGTTTATCACGCAGCATATCGATCCGTTCTCCGGCGACGACGACACCGCCGACATCGACGCCGCGACTGGCGCGGTGATGTCGAGCATTCCGTTCTCGAACATCCCGCAGCAGTCCCTGCCGCAAGGCGAGGCACAAGGGGCAATCGCGGAGGCGCCGGTTAGCCGCAACGCTCCATGCCCCTGCGGCTCGGGCAAGAAGTACAAACATTGCCACGGCCAGCTCGCGTAGCTCCGGCGGCCGCAGTGCTGCCGGTCGACCGGACAGAATTGAGGCGAGCCTACCGGCCTGACGAAGAGCAGGCCGCCAGGGAGCGGATCGAGCAGGCGCGGCTTTCGACAACTGAACTGGGCGAGGCAACCGCGACGGCGCGGGCGCTCGTGAAGGGTGTTCGTTCCCAAAAGCCATCGGGCGTGGATGCCTTCCTCCACGCTTACGACCTGGGCTCGGACGAGGGCATTGCGATGATGTGTCTCGCCGAAGCGCTCCTGCGTATTCCGGACGCTCACACCGCGGACGAGCTGATCGCCGACAAACTGTCGGGGCCTGACTGGTCCGAGAAACTAGGCCGCTCGGACTCCGCGTTCGTCAATGCCGCGACCTTCTCACTGCTCCTGACCGGCAAGGTCCTCGAAGGCGCGCAGGACCGGTCCGACAATTGGAAGGCTGCCCTCGGCCGTGCCGTCGGACGTCTCGGAGAGCCGGTCGTGCGAACCGCGGTGCGCGAGGCGATGAAGATCCTCGGCCGCAACTTCGTCTTCGGCCGGACGATCGACGAAGCGCTGAAGCGGGCGGCGCCCGAGCGCAGCAAGGGCCTCAGCCACAGCTTCGACATGCTCGGCGAAGCCGCGAAGACCTATGAGGATGCCGAGCGCTACGCGGGCGCTTATCGCTCCGCGCTCGACCGCATCGCCAAGGAAGCGAAGGGCGGCTTCAGGAATTCGCCAGGCATTTCGGTAAAGCTGACAGCGCTTCATCCACGCTTCGAATTTACCCATCGCGACCAAGGGCTTGCGGCCGTGATCCCGGTGGTTCGGGAACTGGCCCTCAAAGCGTCAAAGGCCGACGTCCACTTCACCATCGACGCCGAGGAGGCCGACCGGCTCGAACTCCAGATGGACGTGTTCGAGGCCCTGCTCGCCGAGGACGAGTTGTTCGCCAACGGCTGGGGTGGCTTCGGGATCGCCATCCAGGCCTATCAGAAGCGCGCCGCGCCACTGGTCGACTGGGTGATCGAAGCCGCCAGGGCACATGGCCGCAAGCTCATGTGCCGCCTGGTTAAAGGCGCCTATTGGGACACCGAGATCAAGATCGCGCAGGTCGGCGGGCTCACCGAGTATCCGGTCTGGACGCGCAAGGTTGCGACCGACGTTTCCTACTTGGCCTGCGCGAAAAAGATGCTGGCGGCGGAAGACGTGATCTATCCCGCTTTTGCCACTCACAACGCCAACACCATCGGCCAGGTGAAGGCGCTCGCCGCCGGCCGCGAGTTCGAATTCCAGCGGCTGCACGGGATGGGCGAAGAGCTTTACGAGGAGCTCGCCAATTTGGAGCGGCATATTGGCGACAGGCGAACGCCCGTTCGCATCTATGCTCCTGTCGGCAGCCACAAGGAGCTGCTGGCTTATCTCGTCCGCCGGCTGCTCGAGAACGGCGCGAATTCGTCGTTCGTGAACCGCATCGCCGACGAGCAGGTGTCGATCGACGAGCTTGTCCGCGACCCGGTCGCGGAGCTGGAAGCGCTTTCGCCCAAGCGCAATCCAAAGATTGTGCTGCCCGGATACCTATTTGGTTCCGGGCGCCGAAACAGCGCCGGTGTAGACCTCAGCGACCCGCTGGTGCGCGAGCCGTTGCTGGAACGGCTGAAAGCGCTCGAAACCCGTAGCTGGACCGCAAAGCCTGGGCTCGGGAAAGGTGAGGGCAGGCCGATTGTGTCGCCTCATGACCATCGCATCACGGTCGGGACGACATTTGAAGCAACGGCCGACGACGTAGATCGGATGGTTCGCGCCGCGCAGGCCGCGCAGGTCGATTGGGACGCGCTTGGGGGGGAAGCCCGCGCCCGCCTGCTCGAGCGGACGGCTGACCTCTACGAGGCGCATGCCGAGGAGTTTTTCTCACTCTGCATTCGCGAAGCCGGGAAGACGTTGATCGACGCCGTGCTCGAAGTCCGCGAGGCGGTCGATTTCCTGCGGTTTTACGCCTCTGAGGCTCGGCGTCAGTTCACGAAGCCGATGCCGCTTCCGGGCCCGACGGGCGAGCAGAATGAGCTGCGGTTGCATGGCCGAGGCGTGATTGCCGCCATTTCGCCCTGGAACTTCCCGCTCGCCATCTTCACTGGCCTTGTCTCGGCGCCGCTGGCGGCGGGCAATTCCGTCATCGCAAAGCCGGCCGGTCAAACACCGCTGATCGGCGCGCTGGCAATCGAGCTGATGCACCAGGCGGGCATTCCCAAGGATATCGTCGAGCTCGCGCCAGGTTCTGGACGGGTGGTCGGCGGAACGCTTACCGCCCATCCGCTGTTGTCGGGCGTCGTTTTCACCGGTTCCACCGAAACGGCCCGCATGATCAACCGCACGCTTGCCGAGCGCGATGGTCCGATCATCCCGTTTGTCGCCGAAACCGGCGGCCAGAATGCGATGATCGTGGACAGCTCCGCGCTTCCGGAGCAGGTCACGCGCGACGTCATCTCCTCGGCCTTCCAGAGCGCGGGCCAGCGCTGCTCGGCCTTGCGGGTCCTGTTCGTGCAGGAGGATGTCGCCGACGGCATGATCAAGATGATCGCCGGCGCGATGGAGGCGCTCAACGTAGGCGATCCGAGCCATCTCGCCACCGACGTCGGCCCCGTGATCGATGAAGCCGCAAAGAAGGTTCTCGATGACCACCTGAATTGGCTCGACAAGAATGCGAAAAAGATCTGCCGGCTGAAGTCGCCAAAGGAGGCTGCAAACGGCTGTTTCGTTGCTCCCGCTTTCTATGAGATTCAGTCGATAAGCCAATTGAATCAAGAGAATTTCGGGGCAATCCTGCACGTCATTCGGTTTGCCGGCGATGAGCTCGACAATGTGGTCGAGGCGATCAACACGACGGGTTACGGCCTGACGCTCGGCCTTCAGAGCCGCATCGACACCGTCCGCGATTATGTCGAGGAACACGCCCGCGTCGGCAATTTCTATGTGAATCGGAATCAGATCGGCGCGGTGGTCGAAAGCCAGCCGTTCGGCGGCGAGGGGCTTTCCGGCACTGGGCCCAAGGCCGGCGGTCCGCACTATGTTGCGCGGTTTGCGATCGAGCGGGTGACCTGTATCGACACGACCGCGGCTGGCGGTAATGCGTCGTTGATGGCGGCGCTGGAGGGCTAGGCGGCGGTCTGATCGCCCGCTTCCAGCGCGAGTTCATCCTCGAGATTTTCTTTATCGCGCCCGACCGTGGCCGTCGCGCAATGCTGGCCATTCTTGAAATAGCGGGCGACGAGCGAGCCGCTTGCGAAATCGCCTTCGCAAGTCGCGGCATCCCAACCGGCTGCGCGTCCAACGTAGCGAATGGTGACCCCAAATTGCTCGGTCCAGAAGAAGGGCGCGGAATCGAAGGCCTGGGATTCGCCCAGCATGTTCGCTGCGGCGATCTCACCCTGCCGCTCGGCGACCACCCAGTGCTCGACGCGCGCCCGCTCGCCGCTGGAGGGATCCGAATAGGCCGCGATGTCGCCGGCTGCGTAGATATCGGGATCGCTCGTTTGCATTCGGGAATCGACCAGCACGCCATTATCGACGGAAAGGCCGGCCGAGTCCGCGATTGCTGTTCGTGGATGAACTCCGATTCCGACCAGGACGAAATCCGCGGGTATTGCCTCTCCGCCGGCCAGTTTCACCGCTTCGCCGTCGAAGCTTTCCAGGACTGAACTCAAATGGAAGCGGATGCCGTTGGATTCGTGAAGTTGCTGCAGGTGTCGGCCCAACTCCTTGCCGAAGACCCGCTCGAGCGGGACTTCCTCGACCGAAGCAATGTCCACCTCCACGCCGCGATGGCGAAGCGCCGCTGATGCTTCGAGCGCGATGAAGCTGGCGCCGATCACCACGGCCTTGGCGCCGCTCTTGGCCCTTTCGGCGACCCGTCTTGCGTCGGTGACGGTGCGAAGGGTCAGGACGCTGGGATGATCGAAACCCGGAAGTTTGAGCCGGTTCGGCTCGCAACCTGTCGCAAGGAGCAGACGATCGTAGGCGAACTCATCACCTGCGGCCGTTGTGACTTTGCGTCCGGCAGGATCGATGCGCGTGACCTCGGTCCCAAGGCGAAGATCGACATTGCTGTCAGCATACCAATCGTCGCCGCGAAGCCAGAGCCATTCTTCGGGTGCGGATCCGGCGAGGTAATCCTTCGACAGGTTCGGCCGATCGCAGGGAGCGTCAAGGTCGGCGCTGAGGATTGTCACGTCTCCCGCGAAGCCGCGTTTGCGAAGCTCCTTGGCGCACGCCAGGCCGGCGGCGCCTCCGCCGACGATGACGATCCTGTCGATGCCCGGATGCGCCGTTGAGGGAGTAGCGGGCGCCCCCTCGATCTTGTTGCGGACGAAGACTCGATCGTCTTCGATTTCTACCTGCCAGCGGTCGACCGGATCGAGCGCGGGCGCTCGAAGCACGGCACCGGTCTTCAGGTCGAAACAGGCGTGATGGAGAGGACAGCGAACGGTCGAATGCCCGCTGATCCCGTCAGCAAGATGGCCGCCGTAGTGGGTGCAGGCGCCGCCGATCGCGAACAGCTCGCCGCCAAGACGAGAAAGGAGGATGGGGTCGTTGCCTGCGCGACCACCAATCGTCCCTTCGGCCGGAAGATCGCCGAGGCTGATGCCTTGCGAGAAATCCGGTCCCGACGCTGCTGCCGATTCACCCACTTGGCGTCCCTCCTAAAGCTTACGCCGATTGGATGGGTTGCCGCCGCAAAGGGTTCCTGCGGGAAAGAATGGCTCCCCGGGCCTGATTCGAACAGGCGGCCGTCCGATTAACAGTCGGATGCTCTACCGCTGAGCTACCGGGGAGCAGCCCTCACGGGCAGCGCGGGCTAGATAGCGGACGC
>Ga0207647_10004417_pt1 | contig 10428 bp, 9 predicted proteins | sample KBSCornC2_FD_184295 | JGI IMG/M metagenome (GOLD analysis project Ga0207647, IMG submission 184295) | Corn rhizosphere microbial communities from Kellogg Biological Station, Michigan, USA - C2 (SPAdes) (version 2) | ecosystem: Host-associated > Plants > Roots > Rhizosphere ...
ATCCAGCCCAGGTTCTGCGTGTCGGCCAGGGCGACCTCCTCGCGACCCTCCAGCCACCCCGTGGGCACGGCGAGGGAGAACCGCTCCCGGTCCAGCTGCATCACCCGCAGCGCCGGATCACGCGGGATGGGCACGTCAGGGTAGTCCAGGCCGAGCGCCAGGTTCACCGCCCCGGAGGCGACGGCGTCGTACACCTCGTCCACGTCCATGTCGCGGCTGTGCACGGCGAGCCCGGGATGCGTCTCGCGCACCCGCTGCAGGGCCGGCGGCAGGATCTCGGCGGCCGCCGTGGCGAACAGCCCCACCACCAGCACCCCGGAGACCTCGCCCCGGCTGCGCTCCAGCGCCTCGACCGCCTCGGCCTCCGTGGACAGGATCCGCTCGGCGTGCCGGGCCAGCGTCCTCCCGGCGTCGGTCAGCTCCACCCGTCGGCCCACGCGCTGCAGCAGCTCCATGCCCGTCGCCTTCTCCAGCGCGGCGATCTGCTGAGAGACCCCGCCGGGTGTGTACCCCAGTGCCTGCGCCACCGCGGTGATGGTTCCGCGCCTGGTCAGCTCCACCAGGGAACGAAGCTGGGAGCTCGTCCAGTCCATATAGGAACACTAATAGATCGGGCGCAGTAACTGTTCATGGACGTCAAAGGTCGGGTTGCGTCACGATGACGGGCAGACTGCTGATCAGCGTCTTGCCCTCGGCCGGGCGCCGGCCTCCGGAAGGGACGGCCCCTTGTCCTCCACATCCGCCTTCCGCTCCGTTCCGCCGACCGCAGACGTCGTGATCATCGGCGGGGGCGTGATGGGCGCCAGCGCCGCGTTCCACCTCGCCGAAGCGGGGGTGACCGACGTCGTCGTCGTCGAGCGCGGCGACCTGGCCTGCGGCAGCTCGGGCAAACCGATCGGCGGCGTACGCGCCCAGTTCTCCGACCCCCTCAACATCGAGCTGGGCAGCCGGAGCCTGCGCGCCTACGAGAACTTCCCGCACCGCCCCGGCGCCGACATCCGCCTGGACACCGTCGGCTACCTCTTCCTGCTCACCACCGACCGGCAGGCCGCGGACTTCGAGGCAAGCGCCAGGACCCAGAACGCCCTCGGCGTCCCCACCCGCATGATCGCCCCGGAGGAGGCCCGCCGCCTCTGTCCCTACGTCAGCACCGACGGCCTCGTGGCCGCCGCCTACTCGCCCACCGACGGCCACGCCCGCCCCGGCCTGGTCGTGAACGGATACGCCGACGCGGCCGCCCGCGCCGGCGCCACCTTCGCCACACACACCACCGTGACCGGCATCGACACCGCAGGCGACCAGGTCACCGCCATCCATACAGACCACGGACGCATCGACTGCAACACCGTCATCTGCACGGCGGGCGCGTGGTCGGGCCTGATCGGCGACATGGTCGGCATCAACCTCCCGGTCCGGCCGGTACGCCGCCAACTCGCCTTCACCGAACCGCTCGTGCCCCCGGCGCCCCGTATCCCCTTCACCATCGACTTCGCCTCGTCGGCCTACTTCCACAACAGCGACGACGGCCTGCTGTTCGGCCTCGCCGACCCCCGCCAGCCCGACGGCTTCGACACCACCTGGACCCCCCAGTGGCTCGAACTGTTCCGGGACGCCGTACGCAGGCGGGCCCCCGAACTCGCCGGCATGAGGACCGTCGGCGGCTGGGCCGGCCTCTACGAGGTCACCCCCGACCACAACGCCCTCATCGGCCGCTCCGGAGAACTGGTCAACTTCCTCTACGCCACCGGGTTTTCGGGCCACGGCTTCCTGCAGGCCCCTGCCGTCGGCGAGATCCTGCGCGACCTCCACCTCGACCGCGCACCCTTCACCGACATCTCCCCCCTCAGCGCCGACCGCTTCCGCTCCGGAGCCGCGATCCGCCCGGAAGCGCACGTGGTGTGAATCCCCCGAAGCCCATACGCCAACTGCGTCGGCCCCCCGAACTGCACCCACTCACCGAACCCCGAGGATGCAACATGACGAGCACCGCCCTGCCCAGCACCGAGGACCTGCGCGCCCGTGCCCGTACGAGCCTGGAGCGCGTCGGGGTCATCGTCCCCGAAGGCGCCGACTTCCAGGCACGTACGCCGATCACCGGCGAGGACCTCCTCGGTCTCACGGCCGCCACCGCCGCCGACACCGAGGAGGCCGTCACGGCCACCCGCGAGGCCTTCCTCACCTGGCGCACCACACCGGCCCCGCGCCGCGGTGAACTGGTGCGCCGGCTGGGCGAGTTGCTGCGGGACCACAAGAGCGACCTGGCGGACCTCATCACCATCGAAGCGGGCAAGATCCGCTCGGAGGCGCTCGGCGAGGTCCAGGAGATGATCGACATCTGCGACTTCGCGGTCGGCCTGTCCCGTCAGCTCTACGGCCGCACCATCGCCTCCGAGCGCCCCGGCCACCGCCTGGCCGAGACCTGGCACCCGCTGGGCGTGGTCGGCGTGATCTCCGCGTTCAACTTCCCGGCCGCCGTGTGGTCCTGGAACACCGCCGTGGCCCTGGCCTGCGGCGACACCGTGATCTGGAAGCCGTCCGAGCTCACCCCGCTGATCTCTCTCGCCTGCGACCGGTTGCTGGCGCAGGCCGCCGAGGAGACCGGCGCACCACGGGACGTACACCGCCTCCTGCTCGGCGACCGCACCGTCGGCGAGAAGCTCGTGGACGACCCGCGCGTCGCCCTCGTCAGCGCCACCGGTTCCACCCGCATGGGCCGCGAGGTCGGCCCCCGCGTCGCCGCACGGTTCGGCCGCAGCCTGCTGGAGCTCGGCGGCAACAACGCCGCCGTCGTGGCGCCCTCGGCCGACCTCGACCTCGCCGTCCAGGGCATCGTCTTCGCCGCGGCGGGCACGGCCGGGCAGCGCTGTACGACGCTGCGCCGCCTCATCGTGCACCGCGACATCGCCGACACGCTCGTCGCACGGCTCACGGCCGCGTACGCCAAGCTCCCCATCGGCGACCCCTTCGACGAGAACACCCTCGTCGGACCGCTCATCTCCACCAAGGCCCTCGACGGCATGCAGGACGCCGTCACCCGCGTCCAGGCGCAGGGCGGCAAGGTCCTGGTCGGCGGTGCGCGCCGACTGGCCTACGCCGCACCCCGCGCCGCCTACGCCGAACCGGCCATCGTCCGCGTCGACGAACAGACCGACGTCGTACGGGAGGAGACCTTCGCGCCGATCCTCTACGTCCTGACCTACGACACGCTGGAGGAGGCCATCGCCCTGCACAACGACGTCCCGCAGGGCCTGTCCTCCAGCATCTTCACCCGCGACCAGCAGGAAGCAGAGCTCTTCCTCTCCGCCGAGGGCTCCGACTGCGGCATCGCCAACGTCAACATCGGCACCTCCGGCGCGGAGATCGGTGGCGCCTTCGGCGGGGAGAAGGAGACGGGCGGCGGCCGCGAGTCGGGCTCCGACGCCTGGCGCGCGTACATGCGGCCGGCCACCAACACCATCAACTACTCCGGCCGACTCGCCCTGGCCCAGAACGTCAGCTTCCTCTAGAGGGTCACCCGCGCCGCGCGAGCATGCTCAGACTGTTGGCGGCCACGATGGCGCCGATGCTCGCCCACTCCGTCCAGCCCAGGTTCTGACCGAGGCCGATCCACCCGACGACGGCGGCGAGGACGGGGTTGACGCTCATGAACAGACCGAACGCCTGAGCCGGCACCCGGCGCAGAGTGAACACGTCCGCGAGATACGGCACCGCAGAGGAGAGCACCCCGGCCGCCACGGCGCACCCCACCGCCGCAGCGGCCGGCGGATGCCGCAGCACCAGGGCGGCACCGATCGGCAGGAACATCAGGGCCGAGAGGCAGGCGGCCGCCGCGGACCCCTCGGCACCGGGGATACGGCGGCCCACGGTGCGATTGAGCAGGATGTACGAGGCCCAGCAGACGGCGGCGAGCAGCCCCAGGCCCATGCCGAGGTAGTCCGCGGAGGGCTGCGGGCGCATCAGCGTGACCACACCGGCCGCGGCGATCGCCGCACAGCAGGCATCGACGCGGTTGCGGGTGGCGGCCAGTGCGATGGCGAGCGGGCCGAGGAACTCCAGCGTCACCGCGAGCCCGAGACCGATGCGGTCGATGGCGCTGTACAGGGACAGGTTCATCGTGCCGAAGACCACGGCCAGCCCCAGCACCGGCTGCCACTGACGCCAGGTGAAGGCACGCAGCCGGGGCCGGCCGACGGCCAGCAGCACGATCGCGGCGACGTACTGGCGGACCGCGACGACCCCGACCGGTCCGAGGACGGGGAAGGCGAGGGAGCCGACCGCGGCGCCGGTCTGGTTGGACAGACCGCTGCCGACCATCGTGACCACGCCGAGGAGACGCCGCCTGTCGGGCTCGGGGGAGGGCAGCTCGGGGACCGTGCGCTGCGCAGAGGCTGAGACTGAGGCGGATGCGGGTGCCATGGCGCGATCGTGCACCCGCGGATGACTCCCACAAAATGCGTCCTGCACTGCATCTATACGCTTGCGTCATGGATGTTCGGGTCATGGATGTGGAGCTCCGGCAGCTGCGCTGTCTCGTCGCGATCGTCGACGAGGGCACCTTCACCGACGCGGCCATCGCACTCGGCGTCTCCCAGGCGGCCGTGTCCCGGACCCTCGCCTCCCTCGAACGCGCCTTGGGCGTACGGCTGTTGCGCCGCACCTCGCGCGAGGTGGCACCGACCGCGACGGGGCTGCGGGTGGTGGCACAGGCCCGGCGGGTGCTCGGCGAGGTGGACGGCCTGGTGCAGACGGCGACCTCCGGTCACACCAGCCTGCGCATCGGCTACGCCTGGTCGGCGCTCGGCCGGCACACCGCCGCCTTCCAGCGCCGCTGGGCCCAGGCCCACTCCGGCACGGACCTGCACCTGGTCCGGGTCAACTCCGCCACCGCAGGGCTGGCGGACGGCGCCTGCGACCTCGCCGTGGTGCGCAGACCGCTGGGGGAGAACCGGCGTTTCGACTGCACCGTCGTCGGCCTCGAACGCCGGCTGTGCGCGATGGCCGCCGACGACCCCCTCGCCAAGCGGCGCTCGGTCCGGCTCGGCGACCTCGGCGGACGCACCCTCCTGATCGACCGGCGCACCGGAACCACCACCACCGACCTGTGGCCGCCGGACGCCCGCCCGGCCACCGAGGAGACGCACGACGTCGACGACTGGCTCAACGTGATCTCCAGCGGCCGGGCCGTCGGCGTGACGGCGGAGTCGACCGCCCACCAGTACCCACGCCCCGGCGTCGTCTACCGCCCGGTCCGCGACGCCGAGCCCATCGCCGTACGCCTCGCCTGGTGGCGCAACGAGCCGCATCCCGCCACCCCCGCCGCGATCGAACTGCTCACGGCGCTGTACCGAAACAGCTGACCGGCGCGGTCAGCGGCGTCAACGGCGTGCGGTGACGTCCGCGAGATAGCCGCGCAGCATGACCTTGGCCTCGTCGAGGAGTGCCGCATCGCCCTCGGCGTCCCGCCGGAACGCCTCCTGCGCCAGCGCGTCGGCCGCGAGGACCGCGGCGTGGCAGGCGGTGGCGAGGGTCTCGTGGTCGTGCGCCATGTCGAGCGCGAGCAGGACGCGGCGGATTCCGTCGGCCATACGGCGCTTGTGCGCGCGGTCCGCGGCGCGGGTCCGCTCGGTCAGGCCGCTGCCGAACCAGAGGGCACGGAAGCCGTGTTCGCTGCGGTAGATCCCGGCGAACGCGTCGACGAGCACGCCCACCGGGTCGTCCCAGCGCTCCGCCGTGGCGGCCTGGACGAGGCCGTCCATGGCGGCCTCGAGTTTCGTGAAGTAGCCGGCCGCCAGGGCATCGATGATCGCGTCGCGGTCGGGCAGGTACTGGTACAGCGAGCCGACCGACACCTTGGCCTCCGCAGCGACCCGGGTGGTGGTCAGAGCCTCTACGCCCTCACCGGTCATCACGCGCTCGGCGGCCTCCAGGACCCGCGCCAAGCGCGCCTTGCTGCGCGCCTGTTGGGGGGTACGGCGCAGGGGAGCGGCCCCGCTGACCTCCGCGGTCGGCTCTCCCACGAACAACCTCCGAACCTGAACGTGACTTTGTTTCACCTTTAGGTTACGGTCCCGCACATGACCGACTCAAGCACGGCGCTCGGGCGGGAGCGGGCCGCCGTGGCGGAAGCCTGCCGCCGGCTGGGGGCCGAGGGCCTGCTCATCGGTACGGCAGGGAACGTGAGCGTGCGGGTGGAGGAGCGGGTCGCGATCACCGCGACCGGGGCGGTGCTGGCCGAACTCACCGCGGACCAGGTGACGGTGGTCGACCTCGACGGGAAGATCGTGGCCGGAACCCTGGAGCCGACCTCGGAGCTGGACCTGCACCTCGGCGTCTACCGGCGCTACGGCACCGGCGCGGTCGTCCACACCCACGCCCCGATGGCCACCGCGCTCTCCTTGGTCCTCGACGAACTGCCGTGCATCCACTACCAGTTGCTCGCCCTCGGCGGCACCGTCCGCGTCGCGCCGTACGCCACCTTCGGCACCCCCGAACTCGCCGAGTCGGTGCTCGCCGCGCTGGAGGGCCGCGGCGCCGCACTGATGGCCAACCACGGCGCACTCACCCACGCGCCGACCCTCGACAAGGCGGTCGAGCACGCCCTGCTGCTGGAGTGGGCCTGCGGTGTCTACCAGCAGGCGGCCGCGCTCGGAGAGCCCCGCGTCCTGGACGAACAGCAGCAACTCGCGGTCATCGAGGCCGCGATCGCCCGCAACTACGGCACCACCCACCCCGTACCATCCGCGCAGGAGGAAGAGCGATGAAGGTCGTCACGATGGGCGTGCATGTACTGGACGTACTGGTACGGCCGGTGGAGGAGATACCCGAGGGCCAGGGCGCGACCCTCGTCGACGACATCCGGATGACCGCCGCCGGGACGGCCGGCGGCACCGCCCTCACCCTCGCCAAGCTGGGCGCCTCGGTGCGCACCGCCGGTGCGATCGGCACCGACCCGACCGGCGACATGCTCGTCCAGCTCCTCGACAGGGCAGGCATCGACACCGGGCTGCTCGTCCGCCGTATCGACACCTCGACCTCCGCGAGCGTGCTGCCGATCCGCCCCAACGGCGACCGCCCCTCGCTCCATCTGCTCGGCGCCAACATCACCTACGGCCTCGACGACGTGCCCTGGGAAGCGGTGGCAGAGGCCGGTCACCTCCACCTGGGCGGCCCCGAGCTGATCGGCGCCGACGTCGCCGCACGCATCCTGGCGCACGCCAAGGAACACGACGTCGTCACCTCCGTGGACCTCCTCGCCCCCGGCGAGCTGGGCACCTTCGACCAGATCGAACCGCTGCTCCCGCACGTCGACTATCTGCTCCCCAACGACGACCAGGTCCTCGGCTTCAGCGAGGAGCAGGATCTCGTGACCGGCGCGAAGAAACTCCTTGCCGCCGGGGCGGGCCTCGTCGCCGTCACCTGCGGCGGCGACGGCGCGCTCCTGGTGACCGCAGAGGGCACGGAAACGGTGCCCGCCTTCGAGGTCGACGTCGTCGACACCACCGGCTGCGGCGACGCGTTCTCGGCAGGGTTCATCCGCGGCATCAGCCTCGGCCGTACCCCGCGCGAGGCCGCCGTACTGGGCAGTGCCGCGGCCGCACTGGTGGCGCAGGGGCTGGGCAGCGACCACGGGGAGTTCGACCTGCCGGAGGCCGACGAGTTCGCCATGACCCACAAGACCCGCTCCTGAGCCTCTCGACTCGCGGTTAACCGGTGTAAACCGTCACCGAGTCAATCAAGTGGTGACGGTCACGACAGGGGCGTACGGTCGAACGGTAGACGCCACAGTGGACGGAACCGTTCACTGACGCCGAGTACGACATGCCATGAGCAGCAGCCCGCAGCCGACCTCCGCATCACAGACCGCCACCCGTGAATCGGGCGGCGGCGGAAACGGCATGGCGCTGCTGGTCATCGCGTCATGCCAGCTGATGGTGGTCCTGGACATCACCATCGTGAACATCGCGCTGCCGCACATCCAGAGCGCCCTGAACTTCTCCACCACCAGCCTGTCCTGGGTGGTCAACGCCTACACCCTCACCTTCGGCGGCCTGCTGCTGCTCGGCGGCCGTACCGGCGACATCCTCGGCAGGCGGCGGATGTTCATCTTCGGGGTGCTGCTGTTCGCGCTCGCCTCGCTGCTGGGCGGGCTCGCCCAGAACTCCGGTGAACTCCTCGCCGCCCGCGCCCTCCAGGGAGTCGGCGGCGCCATCGCCTCCCCGACCTCCCTCGCCCTGATCAGCACGACCTTCCGCGAAGGCCCGGAACGCAACCGTGCCTTCGGCGTCTTCGCCGCGGTCTCCTCGGGCGGCGGCGCCATCGGGCTGCTCGCCGGCGGAATGATCGTCGAGTGGCTGAACTGGCGCTGGGTGCTGTTCGTGAACGTCCCGATCGGCCTGCTCATCGCGCTTGCCGCACCCCGCTGGATCAAGGAGTCCGAACGCCATCCGGGCCGCTTCGACATCGCCGGCGCGCTGACCTCCACCGTGGGCATGGTGCTGCTGGTCTACGGGTTCATCAGAGCCGCCCAGGAGGGCTGGCGGGACGCCCTCACGCTGGCCTCGTTCGCCGCGGCGATCGTGGTCCTGGCGGTGTTCATCCTGGTCGAGCGGCGTTCCCGGCAGCCCATCACCCCGCTGCACATGTTCGCCGACCGCAACCGCGCGGGCACGTACGGCATCATGCTGAGCCTGGCCGCCGCGATCTTCGGCATGTTCTTCTTCCTCACGCTCTTCGTGCAGGACGTCCTGGGCTTCAGCCCGCTGCAGGCCGGGCTCGCCTTCCTGCCGGTCAGCGCGGTCATCGCAGTTGGCGCGGCACTCGCCTCGCGGTTCCTGCCGAAGTTCGGCCCCAAACCCTTCATGGTGGTGGGCGCCATTCTCGCGGCGGCGGGTCTGGCCTGGCTGACCCTCACCGACGTCCACTCCACCTACGCGGGCAGCATCCTCGGCCCGATCTGCGTCTTCGGCCTGGGCATGGGCATGGAGTTCGTCTCGCTGACCCTCATGGCGCTGTCCAATGTGCCCGTCCGGGAGACCGGCGCGGCCTCCGGGCTCCTCAACGCCACGCAGCAGGTGGGCGGTTCGCTCGGTCTGTCCATCCTGGTCACCATGTTCGGCACGGCCAGCACCAACGAGGCCCACAAGCAGATACCACGCTTCCTGGCCCAGGCCACCCCGGCCGAGCGCCTGCGCTTCAAGCACACCGGGCAGCTCCCGAGCCCCTGGTCCGACCATGTGCTGACGTCCGGGATCTCGGCGGCCTTCATCATGGCGGCGATCTTCACCGTCGTCGCCGCCCTGATCGCCCTGGTCGTCATCCAGGTCCGCCCCTCCGACCTGGAACGCCTCAAGGGCGGGACGGGGCCGGGGCCGGGTTGACGCTCCTCAGCCGGCCGAGACCGTCTGCCCGCCCCACTCCTCCGGCGCGATGTCCGCGAGCGTCTCCGAGAACGTCCACTGATGACCCGCGAGGTCCTCGGCCGTGTACTGGCGTTCCCCGTACTCGAAGTCGGTCGGTTCCATGACGATGCGTGCGCCGTGCGCCTGGGCCTGCTCGCAGTGGGCGCGGACGTCGTCGACGCGCACCGTCACCGAGTGCGTGACCTCGCCGGGGCGCGGGGGACGGCGGTCCTTGCGTGTGTCCCCGACGATCACAGCGCCATCACCGAACGCGAGCTGCGCGCGGTGGTCCTCGCCGATCCGTACCCGTTCCACGAACCCGAAGGCCGCACCGAGCCAGGCGACCGCCGCGCGAACATCGGGGTAGATCAGGACGGGGATGACGGTCGAGGAAGGGATGGAGCGGTTCGGCTTCATGGCCGACTCCCTGTCATCGGGAACCTGTCGCCGCAATACCTGCCCTCGGAAAAGGAGGGGCGGGGGGTGCGCCGGTTGTGCCAGGCTAGCCGGTCAGTCCGTGCCTGCGCCGTGCGTCCACGAGTCCGCCATGGGAGTGTCGGTGACCGCGTCTCGCCTGGCTCCGTTGCTGGAGCAGTTCGACTTCGCCTGCGGGCGTCTGGCCGCCCGACTGACCGGTCCGGTGATGGACAGCGGCGACGGTTCGGACACCGAGGTCGGGCCCATGACCGACGAGGAGTACCTCTGGGAGCCGGTGCCGGACTGCTGGTCGGTGCGGCGGCGGGCGGACGGGCCAATCCTGAGTGCTATCCTCCGAGCAGGATGGCGACCTCTCCTTCCAGGGCATCGGCATGGCCATCCGCAAGTGCCGCATCGATCACGGCGCCGAGATCGACCTCGACCTCTTGCAGCTCGATCCCACCGGAACTCCCTCGGCCGCACCGAGAGCGCGCAGGATGCGCGCCTGCCGCAGGACGTCCCGATTGCGGACCGGTGTCAGGCCGGGCGGAGCCATCTTGACCACGATCGGCAGATCCGGGTCGCTCGGCCGGTGCAGCAGCGCGGCGGCCAC